>Ga0187886_1001115_pt1 | contig 26143 bp, 23 predicted proteins | sample June2016WEW_20_1_FD_133001 | JGI IMG/M metagenome (GOLD analysis project Ga0187886, IMG submission 133001) | Peatland microbial communities from SPRUCE experiment site at the Marcell Experimental Forest, Minnesota, USA - June2016WEW_20_150 | ecosystem: Environmental > Terrestrial > Soil >... | reverse complement strand
CTTAGAGCTTGTGAATCTTTCGGCTTGAGGGATTCCCAGCCGACTGCATCGCAGCTACGATTCTCGGCATGGACGACACCCTCTTCGATCTCTCGCCCACTGAGCCAGACGAGCGCGAGGAGGCGGCAGGAGCACCGCGGCTCCAGCTTCCAAACAGAGACCAGCTCGAACTTCGGTCGGTCGATCTCGATGGCCTCCTTGGCGCCGACCATAGGGCTCGCCTCGTGTGGGCCTTCGTGGAAGGCCTCGATCTCGGGCGGCTATACGCTCGGATCAAGGCGATCGAAGGACGTCCGGGACGGCCGCCCATCGACCCCCGGATTCTTGTGGCGCTGTGGCTGTATGCGACGCTCGAAGGGGTCGGCTCGGCCAGGGCACTCGACCGGCTGTGCGCCGAACACGACGCATACCGCTGGCTCGCCGGCGGCGTCGGGCTCAACTACCACACCCTCGCGGCCTTCCGAGTCGAGCACGCCGACATTCTGGACCAACTCCTGACCCAGAGCGTTGCGGCCCTCCTGGCCGACGGCCTCGTGACCCTTAACGCGGTCGCCCAGGATGGCGTCCGCGTCCGGGCCGCGGCAGGTGCCGCCAGCTATCGCCGCCGTGACAGGCTCGAACGTTTCCTCGCACAAGCCGAGGCCCAAGTCCGCACCCTCAAGGACGAACTCGACGACGACCCCGCGGGGAGCTCACGGCGTGTGGCCGCGGCCCGCGAGCGTGCGGCGAGAGAGCGCGCCGAGCGTGTTCGCCATGCTCTGGCCCACCTGCCGGAGATCGAGGCGACAAAGAAGCGCCACGCCAAACGCGGCAAGCCTGTTCCGGAGGCGCGAACCTCCACCACCGATCCACAGGCTCGCGTGATGAAGATGGCCGACGGCGGCTGGCGACCCGCGTACAACGCCCAGCTTGCGACTGACACGGCAAGCCAGGTCATCGTCGGCCTCGATCTGACCCCGATCGGCAACGACCAGGGCCAGCTCGGGCCGATGGTCCGCCAGCTCCGCAGACGCTACGGCCGCGCTCCTGACGCCTGGCTCGCCGACGCCGGCTTCCTGGCCAACTCAGAAATCGAGGAGTTCGCCGAACCCTCTTGCGGCACGACCCTCTACCTGCCAGTCCGCACCCCCGAGGATCCGAGCCGCGACCCGTATCTGCCGCTCCCATCCGACTCGCCCGCGGTCGCCGCCTGGCGCACCCGGATGAGTACGCCCCAAGCGAAGGAGATCTACAAGGATCGGGCGGCGACTGCCGAATGCGTCAACGCGATCGCCCGCAACCGTGGTCTGCAGCGCTTCAGGGTCCGAGGCCAAGAGAAGGCCAGAGCGGTCCTCCTCTGGTTCGCCCTGGCTCACAACCTCATGCGGACCGTCGCACTTCGTTCAGCGGCCGGAGCGGTCTGATCGGGGGCCGGAGGACCAGAGCCCGCACTGATCTGGCCCCAACCCTCGCCTGACCGAGCCTTGTCCGCTCTGCGGACGATCTCGCGCATTGGTCGCAGGTCCAACAGGATCCCGAACGCTCGATCGATCACCGATCCGCCAAACAGCGATTTGGTTCACAGGCTCTTAGGCCCGACCACCAGACGCGACGAGGCTCGCTTGACCGCCGCAGCGGCCACGTCGTATCCGGCGACCTTGGCCCCGCGTTCGGCCGCGCCGATGAGCAGGGCTCCAGAGCCGCAGAACGGATCGACCACGAAGTCGCTCCGTCCGACGTTCGCGATCTTGGCCAGAGCTCGGCCCAGGTCGGCAGGCTTTTCCGTTGGGTATCGCTCTGTCGTGCCGGGTCCAACAGCTCGGGCCGAGACCAGGTCGACACCAGCGAGCGTCCGCGAGCCTGGCAGGTATCCCACCAGCACGAACTCGGTCTGGTGCCGGAGCCCGCCACCGAGGCCTGGGTAGCCCTTGTCCCAGGTGATGGGCCGGACGCGGGAGAAGCCAGCATGCTCCAGCGCCCCGATGGCCTCGTGCAGGCCGTCGGGGTTGGTCATCACGAAGGCGACCCCATCGGGTCGCATCCGCGATCTGGCGAGAGCCAGCACCTCGCCAATCTGGCGCCAGGACAGTGAGGCCGCAAACCAGCGGCGTAGGTGGCCGCTGTTCCCGCGCCTGGCCACTGTGCGGTAGGGCGGGTCGGTGATCAGGACGCTTATCGAGCGTAGCGGCAAGGCCGCCAGCGCCTGCCGCGCGTCCCGCTTCTCGATGTGGACCAGGGAGGGTCGGAGGGGTGCCATCGCGTCACCGCCCCGGAGCTGGCGGAACCAGCAGCGATGCCTCATCTGCCGGGTTGGGATGGATGTGCGGGTGCTCTACGAACCAGTGATCCGCCGGAGCCGGGACAGGCCAGCGCGAGGGTGGCGTCCCGCGGTGTCCGTGTCGGTGCTCGTGGACGCCTCGCCGGCCGTGCCGGTGGGTATGGGAGTGGTGGAATTCGGCCATTGGACGCGTGCGCTCCGAGGTTCATGCGCTGGCGTGCACTTGGCGCCAACCGCGCAAAAACCATCTCGCGCGTGTATGGAGTAGGAACTCGCGGTCAGATCGAGTCCGACGACTCCGGGTGGATGCCGATGGCTGCCCATATCTGCCGGTCAGAGCCCATTCGGTTCTGCTCGAATTCGCGTAGGGCATACAGAGGGTCGGACCGGCCTTTCGGCCCCCACTTCCCCTTGGAGTGTGGCGTTCCACCGGAATAGCGCCTGCTCTCCTGGAGTAACTCCCACGCGGCCTTGGTGGAGTCGCGCCCGCTCCAGGGTCCGGACAGCTCCATCTCCCAGGCGAGCCAGGTTCGGATCGCCTCGCGATGAGTTACGCCGTCGAAAATGAGGCCAGCGACCAGGAGTGCGCGGACGAGGCTAGCCTGCTGAGCCCGCGAACGTCGCCGTGGTCCGACCCACATGTCTGGATCACCGTCCCAATCGGGCGGTGGCTTCGACTGGGTCGATCCCTTCCGACGCGAAACTCCTGAGAGGCCGAGGCGAAATCTACTCAGTACCTGGCCCCATATGAATTCGTCGTCGGGCGTCCCGCCAGGGTCGATAGGCTGCCTCAGCGACCGCTGCGCCTGCCAGCCACGCTGGTGCAGGACCGTGACCTCATTGAGCTTGGCGAGGTGACCGATCTGCCCTCCGAAGTAGAAGGCGGGTTCGCCTACAACCACGCCGCGGCCGAAGAGATCGCGAGCCATCGCAGTCTGTGCGTGGGATTTGGCGAGGCCCTCAGGGCCCCACCATTCACCGAGTACGGGCTGAAGGTAGAGCCCGGGCCACTGCTCTCGCTCCGCCAGATACGGCTCCCAGGCCAGGCACCAAACGTTCGGTCGGACGTGGAGGAGCCACGAGATGACCACGTCGTCGAGGGTCAGGTCGTTCAGTCGGGAGAGCGTCTCGGCGTACCAATCGTGCCACTCGCTGAGCGTCGAGTCGTGGCTTTCATTCATGGCGGCTGGAAGGCGCTCCCCGCGCGGTCATCAGAGGGCGGCTCCGCTCTCACTAGCTCGCGCGAGATTCAGATCAAGCAACCGGGTGAGCAACTCCTCGGCAGCAATGTCTGCTGGCCAGCCATAGGCGGCAAGGACAGCGGCGTCGAGCCGATCGTGGGCTTGAGCAAGCCAAGTTGGGCGGGCATTGTATAGGTTGGTCAGCGTTCGCTTGGCGAGGTCAGATTCCGAGAGCCCTGGCGGGTTGAGCCAGCCGGTCCGCAGAAGGTCCAGGTCGCGTGCCGCGTCGGAGATGGTGGCGCGCAGATGGTCCGTGGGATGCGGGAACGGGAAGGTGTCGAAAGTCGAAGTCGGCGTATAGCGAAAGCCAGACTCGACTTCCCTAAGCTGCGTTCCCATGCCTCGCGCCCAGGCCTCATGGACCTCACACTGGAGTACGCCGAACATGTAGTCGTCGTCCCGAGCAATGGCCACCACCGCACTGTCTGGCACGGTTCCGCCCTCGACCCACACGAAAACACGGTGCTTGGCAACTCGCGGTGTACAAATGAAGCGATCGAGTCCAGCCAGCGCCCGCCGCAGCGCTGGCACCGTCTCGCCCAACAACCACCATCGAGCTGCGCGACCCTCGCGTCGACCGCGGAGCCGCATGGGCCGGACGCGCTGGCGCACGTATTCGAACGGCAACTCATAGAGAGCCGCTTCCTCAACCGTCATCTCTCCGAAATCGATGATCCACATATTCCGGAGCCGGGTGGTCAAGTCCTTCCCGTTTACCCAGGGGCGGATCACGTCGGAGTTCGGACGCCCGTCCGGGTTCGGGGCGGCAAGCATCTGCTGGGCGAGTCCATCTGGGATCTCGAACGGTCCGACCTTGACAGGCCCTTGGAAAGCAAGCCCAAGGTTCTCTTTGAGTCGTCGAGCGGTCGTGAGGTTGAGCCCAGTCGTCAGATTGGCATTGATCGTCGCAACAGGACGGCCGTCCAGCGCTCGATCGACCTGAGACCCGTCGTCCTGCCCGACAAAGCTGATGTGGACCGCGGCGCCTGAGAGGACCCAGGGCTCGTCGGCGTAAGCGAAGAAGACGTCGCCTGTCCGCTTGATACGATCCAGAACGGACCGATTGGCTCCTCCACGAATCCCCTGGGTCGCTAGCAACCCGGCGCGCTTGAGATGGCCGGCCTCTATCGCAGCTCTAGCTTTCTCATGCCAGTAGGCGCAAAGATCCACGGCTCCGGGCAACTGAGCAAATACACGCCGCAGTGTTCCCACATACGGCTCGCCCATTGCACCGATCATCAGCTTGTCACCAAGGAACGGCGGATTGCCGACCACAACGTCCGCCTCGGGCCACTCCGCCTCACTCGGGTGGCTCGGGTCTGAGAGATCGAGTAGCGCATCCTGTTCGCGGATGTTGTCGAGCGGCTGGAGGACCGGGTCGCGAGGGTGGCCGAGACCGTGGGCGAGCATCCACTGGATCTGGCCGATCCAGATCGTGACTCTCGCCAGCTCGGCTGCGAACGGGTTGATCTCGATGCCCAGCAGGTTCTGCGGCCCGACCTGGGGGAACTCCTGGGGAATCCGCAGCACGAGCGAGCCCCACTGGATCGCTTCGTATTCGAGATCTTTGAGAAGCTGCAACGAGATGTAGAGGAAGTTGCCACTGCCACAAGCGGGGTCGAGCACCCGGATGGCCCGCAGGCGTTCGAGGAAGGTAGCGAAGATACGTTCGGGGTTCTGGTCGGCCGGCGTTCGAGCGGTCGCCTTGCGGCCGGCTAGGACGAGCGGCGTGATCCTTGCCTGAGTCTCGGCCCAGTCGCGGCGCAGTGGCGCCATGAGCACCGGCTCCACCAGCCGCAGAATCGAGGCTCGATCGGTGTAGTGGGCGCCGAGCTGAGCGCGCTGGTCGGGGTCCAAGCCGCGCTCGAAGAGGGTCCCGAAGATGGCCGGCTCGATTTGGCTCCAATCGAGCTTGGACACTCGGCCGATTGTCTCCATCTCCGCGGGCTTGAGTTCTATCACCTCGGCATCATCGAACAGGCCGCCGTTGAACCACTCGATGCGCTCAACACCGAAGAGGCCACCACCCTTGGCCATCTTGCCGAAGAGATCGTGCAGCGCGGCTGAGAAAGCAGCGGCGTCACCCTTGGTCGCACTCGACAGACGATCGATGAGGTTCTTGGGGAGGATGCCGGCATCCTCGGCAAACATGGCGAAGAGCAGGCGATCGAGGAAATGCGCCACCGTGTGCGGGTGATGGCCGCGGGCACGGAGGGCCGTGGCCAGATCGGCGAAGTCCTTGGCCGCACGCTCGGTCAGCTCCTCACGCAGCCGCGTCGGACGGAGACTCTCGGGGTCGGTGAAGACGGCCCGCAGGATGCGGAGTGGCTCGCCCGGGTTCGCGGCCAGATCGTCGAGGGTGAAGCGGTACACCCGCGGCACGGTGTTGGTGAAGTTGGTGTGGATCTCGAAGCGGGCGAGATCGCACACGACCAAGAGCGGCGGGTTGCCCAGAGCCTCGCGGTAGCCGTTGAGCTGTGAATAGGCAGCGGCCAGATCCTTGCGCTTGCCCTTGTACTCCCAGGCGAAGTGGTCGCGCATCCAGACGTCGGCAAACCCTTCGCCACCCTCGGCCTTGCCGGCGCCCTTCTCGAACGCGTACCAGTCGCCTGTCGGGTCGGCATCGTTTGGCGTGGGCTGGCCGAGCATCCGGCACAGGTCGATGAAGTGCTCTTGCGACGCGGCCCGCTCGGACTGCGTGCTCCCCTGCCACTTCGCCACGAACTCAGCCGGTGTCATGCCCTCTCCCGAAGAACGCGCTACTAGAGAGTCTAGGAGTTCCGCGCCCGTGATGCGCTCGCGAGGGCAGCCGCTCGAACAGCTCGTGGTCTGAAAGCTGGTCTAGGGAAACTCGGGAGCGAAGGACTCGACCACCGCAGACACCTGGTCGGTGATCAGCTCCAGGTCGTACCAAGAGGCCACGACCTGGTCTCGGCCTTTGGGCACGGTTTCGGGTGGGACGGTGGGATCGCCGAAGTTGATCGAGTAGGGAAGGCGGCTCTCCACCTCCACCTTCGCGTTGGGGTCCTGAGCCTCGATATCCGTGATGCGGAACAGCTCTGTGCCCTCTTTCATGCCAAACCATTGAGCGCGGCTGTGAACCTGAGCCGTTCGGAGGTTCCTAAACGTGGGGGGCTTGAAGGCGACCAGCGAATGCGTAGGCAACAGGAGCCGGTGCTTATCCCAATTGTCGAGACGCCCGACGAGCAACAGGGCTTGATTGGGCGAAGGGATGGCGGCCCCAGCTTCGATCGCCAAGTGGACGTGGTATGGCTGCAGCCCCTTGATGAGTGCCCGGTGCCGGGCGAGTATCGGGTCCAGCAGGTTGGTTTCCATCTCCCTGTACTTTTGCTGATCCGGGTTCTCGATAAGGGGAAACTGGATGGTGAAGTTGGCTCCCCTGCCAAGCTCGGCGAGTTGCCAGACGACGTAATCCAGAGACGTGCGCAGGTTGTGGACAATGTCTCCGGCGATCAGCGACAGATGGTCGGGCGGCCTCGCCCCCGGCCAATTGAGGTGAAGTCGGTAGACGTAATCGCCGGTCTCAGGATCAACCTCGGAGATGAGTTCGTAGGGTTTGCTGTCAGAGAAGGCACGGACTTCGCGGTCGAGAGCATCGAGGTGCTCCCTGGCGCGCGCAACTTTCAGGCGCGGACCGTCCAACGGATGAGCCACTGTCAGGGCCTCATCAGATGACCAGAGACAGTACTTGGAGTTCTACGGCCGGTGACAAGACCTTGAGGTCTGAGAGGCGCACCTCGCGGCCAAACGGCATCTTCTGCATCCCCTTCATCATTTCTCGCACCTGCTCACGAGGCAGCGACAGCGGCCCGACCTGAAGAAGGTCGACGGACTCGCCCTTCTTGAGGACGCGGCGTACGCGACCCACGACCACCCGTTCGCCCTCGATTTGCTTCTGTCGCCGGGTGATGCCGTCGTCAGATCCGCTCTCAGTCTTTAGGAAACCCCAGAACCGCCTTCCGATCGAGACGCTATCAACCGGTTGCATCAAGACAGGTATCCCTCGCTGGGCCACAAACACCGCTTGCAGCTGCTTCATTTGCTTTTCGATCAGCTCGAACTGAGACACCTGCTCCTTTGGCAAAAAGGCCGATAGCTGAGCAACCGCGGAGATGAACTCGTCGACCTGCAGCAGGAAGCTTTGGAACGGCGCGATCGAAGTCGTCACTGAGCAGGCGACGAATTCGCCTTCCTGGATGCCGGCCCATGCCTGAGCGTCACTTCCCAGGACCTCGGTCAAGAGACCGCGCTCTTCGAGTTTCTGCAGGAGACGACCGTATTGCCCGAGAGGACTGCCTGCCATCTCCTGTGAGCGACTGTCGGAGATGTCGCTGCCCACGGAACCGCTGAGCGCCGCGCCGAGGGCTGCCAGTCCGAGACTCGCCGTGGCCTTCTTTTCGCTGGCATGTGTTCTCCCGTCGTTGACCTTGACTAACCTCCCGCCGTCGATCACTTCCAGCATTTCCTGGGCCAAGTCCAAGTCGACGTAGACGATCTCTCGGAGTTTGCGTTCAACTGGCATCTCACGTTCTCCTAGATCATGGGCACTTCTGTTTGTTATGCCAGAATATCACGGATATTGTGAGAACGTGCTGGTATTGTCAGAATGCGACGACACTGGTGGAAAGGCCGATGTTTCCACTGGGTGCGTGGGTGGGAGCTCGGGCTCTTGCGGCCACGGGCGAAAGGTGGACAATTAGAACGGACGTTTACGAGAGACAAGAGGAGCCTCGGCCCGTGCCAAGGACTATCAAGCTCGGCCAGCACTGGACAATAGGCGAGCAACTCGGGGGCGGCGGCTTTGGGCGTGTCTTCGAGGCCACGGGCGACGACGGCTCCACCGCCGTGGCCAAGTTCGTCGCCAAGTCACCTGGCGCGGATCGCGAGATGCTGTTCGTGAACCTGGCTGGCGTCCGCAACGTCGTTCCTATCATCGACAAAGGCGAGGACGGCGACTCATGGGTGCTCGTCATGCCGCGGGCAGCCAAGTCGCTTCGCGACCATCTGCGGGAAGCGCGCGTTGCACTTCCGCTGGACCAAGCCATCCCCATCCTGATCGATGTGGCTCAGACGCTCGAAGATCTCGCGTCGCGCGTAGTGCATCGGGACATCAAACCGGAGAACGTTCTGCTCCTCGATGGCCATTGGTGTCTTGCGGACTTCGGGATCGCCCGCTATGCGGACGCGACGACCGGCGACGTCACCTGGAAGGGCTTCATGACGAAGGCCTACGCCGCGCCCGAGGTCTGGCGCGACGAGCATGCAACTCCCGCCGCGGACGTCTACTCGTATGGTGTCTTGGCTTACGAGATGCTGACGGGGCGGGTGCCATTTCCAGGACCGGACTTCCGCGAGCAGCACCTGAACCAAGATCCTCCAGTGCCCAGTCTGCCAGCGGCCCTCGCGAGCATCGTGATCGAGTGTCTCTTCAAGCCCTCTGGATCGCGTCCAACTGCTGCAAACATTGCTGCCCGCCTCCCCGGGGTCTTGCGTCCAGCGTCGGGAGCCGTCGCGAAACTCCAAGCTGCAAATCAGGCTGTTGTGGTCGCGCAGTCAAGGGCGGCGGCAACCGAGTCTGCGGCCAGGCAGGAGACCGAGCGAAGAGCGGGACTGTTTGCAGCCGCATCGACGAGTCTCAAAGGCATCGTGGACCTGCTGCTTGAGCAGGTACGCGACGGCGCGCCCGCGACTCGAGTAGTCACGCACAATCAGATGCTGCTCGCCATAGAACTCAACCAAGCGGCCATGTCGGTGACCGTCCCCAAGCCTGTGGGACCTGGAGTCTGGGGTCGCCGAGATATCGCCCTTGACGTCATCGCATGCTGCAGGGTCCGGCTACACATTCCGCGGAACCACTACGGCTACGCGGGCCGCAGTCATTCTCTGTGGTTCTGTGACGGACGAGACCCGGGCGTCTATCGATGGTTCGAGACGGCTTTCATGCACGGTGCTTTCTCGCGAAGGGCGAGTGACGAAGAGCCCTTCGCGTTCGACCCCGGAAACGAGGCCGCGGAGGCTATTGGACCCGGGATCGGGGCCTACTCTGTCGCCTGGCCGCCCACACCAGTAGATCAGGGTGAGCACGCCGACTTCATCGAGCATTGGATCGGATGGTTCGCCAGTGCTGGTTTGGGCGAGTTGAACCACCCCTCAGGTATGCCTGAGCGGCAGGGTCCGCCGTTCCGGAGGTAGAGCGCTGGCTGTCGTTTAGCGGAGGTCTGCCACAGGCAGACTCAAAGCTCGAAGGGCTGCGGGGCGAGGACCACAGAAGTCGCAATCAGCCGGCGGCGGGGGATGCCAAGGCCTGCGCGATCCAGGTCGGCAGAACGATCCTGCATGTGGGAATCGCCGGTGCAAATCCTCTCGCCCCGACCAGACCGCGACGTCTGGGCGCCTGCGCTAGTCTTGGTGACTGGAGAACCCGGTCGTCTGCCCGGAGCGTCATGCGTATGCTCAAGGTGAGTTCGCGTTCGGCCGAGCTGGAGTCAGCATATGGACGGTCACCTCGGTGGCCTGGACCTGCCTCCGACCACCCCCCTGAGACCGACGCAGCTGGGGCGGGGGTTGCCAGTCCCGCCGGTTGTCGCGCTGGTCGCGGTTGTCGGCTTGTTCGCAGGGCTCGCTCTCGGGTACGGCATCGCGCCCAAGCCGGGCCCGCTGCCATCCTCGTCTCCGACCATGGCCACCGTGTCGCTCGTCGAATCTGCATCACCGTCGGCATCGCCCGCCTTGTCCGTCGCCCCCACGGCTGAGCCCACGTCGAGCGCGTACGAACTCCCGCCGGCGGGAGGGCTCACTCTGAGCGAGGCGCTGGCGGCGCTCGACCAGAACGGGATGAGCGTCTCAGAGTCGGCTGTGATTTACGCCCGAGTCGAGCGCTACGGCGAGGCAACCTCGAACCCCTTCGCTGGTTCGCCAGACGAGTGGGTGTGGGCCATCGTCATCCGCGGCTCCTTCGAGTGGCACGGCTGTGGCGGTTATCAACCGTCGCCCCGACCCTGCCCGTCGCCAGCCACGACCGAGATGCTCATCCTCGACTACGACACAGGCGCGTACCTCGAAGCCTGGAGCCCGGCGTTTCTCTGATAGATCTGCCGGGCCGCGCGACTGATCCACTCGGCAGCCTGTCCGCCAGCCTGAGGTCCTCGCATTCCCCAGCCGGACTGCCCTCGTACGTGTAGTCGAGCCCGCTTGCGGCTAGGCGAGTCTGTGCAGATTCTCGGCGACCGGAGTCCAGAGGCTCCGAACCTTCACCCGTATAGTGTCGGCTCGAATCCAGAGCGACCGCCGACACCGGTCCGTTTCGGCGCCACCGGTAATCGCGGAGTGCTACCGCGACGGCGGCCGCTGCCCACGCAGGCGCCGCGCCAGTACGGCGGTCAGGACGATGCCGAAGATCAGCAACGTCGCAGAGAAGGCGATCCACTGCCACGTCTCCGCCCTCCACGCCTCCAGGTCGTCGGTATGGGTCGGGCCGTACGGGAGAGTCCACCAGCGGGTGTTAGCACCGCCTACGCCCGAGTTCAGCAGCAGCCAGATCCAGGCAACTCCATGCCCAACCAACGCGCCGGCGATGCCGACGAGCCGAGGCTGTCTGTATCCGACATAGACCCACGCCAGGGCAAACGGAACAGCGAGGAGCGGGTTCAGCTCCAGTGTCGCGAACCCGCCAACCAGACCGATGCCAAGGCCGGCCGCCCACAGCCATGACGCCCTGACCGGCGCCCACACGAGCCGGGAGAGTCGACTCGATACTGGCATTGCAGTCCCCTCGGGTGCCTCAGTAAATCCAGCCGATGAACGCCCCCGAGAAGTAGTCGAGCACGACTACGAGCCCGGACTCGCTGTCGAGACAGGCCGGATCCGCCAACGTCGGCAGCTTGTCCAGGAACCCAGTCGTGCATGGGGATGCGGCAAACGACCCTTGCAACCGCACCTCCCAGACCACGCGAGGATTGGTCGGCTCCGGCCAGGTGAATGGGTCATCCGCCACCGAGGCCCTGATGACGGAGGGCTCATTGGCCGACGAGGGTGCCAGCCGGAGGGCCGCGGCGATCGCAGCGTCACGCGAGAGGCCGCCCGGCGGGCCTGTCGTGATGGGTGTAGCGCATGCAGCGCTCGCCCCAGCGACCGCTCCGTCGCAACCACTCGGCCGGACCAAGCTGCTCGGCGAGGGCGACGCGCTACACCCCCCGAGCAACATACCAGTGGCGACGAAGCCGGCAACGACTCGCTCGTCCAACCCTCCACCCTCCTCAGAGCAGCTCCAGACTGAGCTTCAATAGCCGGCCTCGTCAAGAGCCGAGCGCGCTTCCATCGCTGCCTCGGCGTTTGACCGAGACCCCGCTCACCGCGAATCGCCGGGCAAGACAAGACCTGTTTCGCGGCAGTAGCTTCTTCAGTGCGTATGCCTCGCTGACACGACGCCGCGATGGTGCGCGCTCGGCACATCGACAACGGTGCTCATCGCGCCTCGCCGGCGCTACTCTCTATCCGGGCACCGCGGTGGCGGAGCCCGGAAGGGGGACGAGGATGATCCGTCGTCCGGGCCTGATGACCCGGTTGATTGGCCTGGCTATCACGCTGGCTCTTGCGATCGGCTTGGTAGCGGTCGTGGCTGTGCGGCTGGACGGCAGTGGCGGCCTACCGGCGCCATCCGGGTCGGTCAGTTGGCACGGCCCGGTGGAGGTCTCCACCGGCATGACCTTCGGCGTGGACCTGGCGGTCTCCGGAGAGAACCTGTACCTCGTCGGCAAGAGCACCTCCACGGAAGTCTGGTCGTCGACCGATGGCACGTCCTGGACCGTCGCGTCGGCCGAGGAAACCGTCGATTCGAGTTTCGTACCCCGCGGGGCCGTGGCCGACGGAAGTGGCGGCCTGCTCGTCGTCGGAGAAACACTTGGCGGCGGGACGCAGACGCCGACCCCGGCGATCTGGCACTCGAGCAACGGCGGCGCTTTCACCCGCGCCACACTTGAGGCCTTGACACCGGCCGAGATCGTCGGCGTGGCGGCCGGCGCCGGCCGGTTCGTCGCGGTCGGCGACCACTCTGCCCCGGCCATGGGCACGGCGACGACCGGGGCCATCGTCTACAGCCTGGATGCGTGGTCCTCGGTCGACGGCGCCTCCTGGAGCCATGTCACGCTGCCCGACTCGGACGACTACCAGGCGATCACCGTCTCGGCCTGGTCGGGCGGCTTCGCGGCCGTGGGCGTCTCGGAGACCGGCCAGTCGGGGGCCGCCATCTGGACGTCGAGCGACGGAAATTCCTGGCAGCGCTCGCCGGCAGCCCTTGGCGACTTCGGAGTGACGTCGCTGCTGAGCTTCGGCGGCCGGCTGGTCGCGCTCGGCGCCATTCGCGACGAGGCCGAGGGAATTATCCCGGCTTCGTGGGCAAGCTCCGACGGCCGGACGTGGGTCGAGTCCAAGGCGCCCGTACGGGAGCCGGCCATGATGTTCGACCGCGCGACGGTCGTAGGCAGCGACATCGTGGCTGTCGGGATGAGCCACATGGGCTCCACACAGGAGTTGGTCGTCGGTTCGGGCGCAGGCGCCACGCCGAGGCCCGCTCCGTCCTCCGTGGCGAGCGCCTGGATCTCCACCGATGGTTCGAGCTGGCGGCTGGTCCCGGCCGACCCGGCGCTCGTCTTTGACTCCTACATGTCTTCAATGGCGGCCTTCGGAGACAGGCCGGTGGTGGCCACGCTGGGCAACCAAGCCCTCCTGGTCTATGTCGGAGACATCGCGCCGTGAAAGCGGCGGAGTCAGCCGGCTAGGTCAGGACGCGGCCGTGCGTCGGCATGCGGTCGCCGTCGTCGTCCGCGCCCCGCCCGACTGGCTTAGAGCGCCGTGCGAACGAAGAGGTCGACCGAACGATTTGGTCATCGTGTTGCTATTCGGGGCCGGCCGAGTGAGTCATGTGGGCGACCAACTCGCACCCGAGGCGCCCGCGATGACCGCTCAACCCTTGCCCGCCCTGACCAGCGGAGACCCGTCCGCCTGGGACCAGGCCCTTTACGCCTTCCTCGTCGAGAAAGGCAACCGCTCGGGTTCCCGCCGGACCGTCGAGAGCTACTCAAGGATGCTGTGGCCTTTCTTCGCCGACCTCAGCAAGACGCCCGACAGGGTTAAGCCGGCTGACGTCCTGTCTTTCGTCCACGGCATCGGCAAGTCCGGCCGGACTCCGTCGTCGACGACGGTAGGCGCCAGGATCGCTTGCCTGTCGAGCTTCTACCGCTTCTTGATCAGGATGGGCCTGGTGGTCTCCAACCCCTGCGACGCCGTCGAGCGGCCCAGGAGCGTCCAGTCCACTGCCCGTGGCTACTCCGCCGACGAAGTGCGGCGTCTCCTCGAAGTAGTTCCGGACACGGTCGCCGGTCGACGTGACAGAGCCATCCTGCTGACACTCGTCCTGACCGGCAGGCGACGGGCCGAGGTCATCGATCTTCGGGCAGGAGATCTCAGCCTCGAGGGCGAGACAGCCTTCTACGCCTACAGGGGCAAGGGTGGCAAGCGGGGTCGGCGGGAGCTCCCCTACCCCGCCTACGAGGCGATCTGCGCGAGCCTGGCGGATGCCGGCAAGGAGCTGGCGACGATGGCGCCGACCGAATCTCTCTGGCAGGCAGCAGCGCGGCCGGAAGGCGTCACGAGCGGCACGTTCTACGCCCGCTTCCGCCGCTACCTGGCGGTGGCTGGTCTGGCACCGACCGGCATACACGTCCTTCGGCATACCGCTGCCAAGTTGCGCCGCGATGCCGGCGAGTCGATCGAGGACGTCAGCGCGTTCTTGGACCACAGCTCGCTCGCAGTGACTACCGTCTATCTGCGGCGGCTCGAGGGTCAGGAGGATCGGGCCTGGCGCGATGTAGCCGAAGCTATCGGGGTCTAGCGGGAAGAGGGAGCCCCCGCCGCCTGGGGGGTAAGGCAACGAGGGCTCGGAGGCGACGACCGCCCCGGGGAGGAAGACCGCCGTCTTGCCCAGAGCCTAGGGCGGAGATGCTAAGGCGGAGATAAGCCCCGGATAAGCCACGTTGGCTAGGGTCGGTTCGGGGTCGGGCTCCGCTCTGTGACCAAAGCCGATGCCGGACGACGGTGAGCGAGCCGGCGAGGGGGCTGCCGCAGGCGTCCCGACCCACGCTAAATCATCGATTGGAGCAGAAACGAGGCCGGCCTGGTCCTCTGCCGCCTTGAATGGAGCGGACGCGGCTGCCTGTCCACCTTGACACCGCGTAGTACGCCCGGTTGCCGCCCGACGATCACGGCCCGGCCAGTCGAGCAGCTCTATCAACGTCTTCGGCTCGGCCCGCCTTGCGTGAGAAACCGCGGATGGTCGGCCAGTACAAGCGGCACCGATCGCGTAGAGTGGGCTGGCGTCCGCACCCCAGATGAGGAAGGTTCCCTTATGCCGCGGCTCCCCCAGAAGCTCGTGACGCTCGTCGTCGCGGTCATCGTAGTTGGCGGCCTTGCCTTAGTGGCATCGTCTAGGGGATCGACCGCGGCCACACCGACTCCGGCCACACCGGCTCCCGATATGGCCGTGCAGTCCTGGCAGGCGTTCCAGGCTCACCTGGCATCTTCGCTCCCCGGACTTGAGACCGACATGAGTGCCGTTGCGAGCGCCGGGACAGCCGGCTACATCACCGCTGCCGGCCCCGCAGACGATGCAGTCAGGGCGGACGCCATAAGGGAAGTCGCCTGGCTTCAAGCGAACCCGGCAGCGCCCTGCTACGCGGCCATCCACGACGACTACCTAGCCGCCAATCAGACCCTGGAAACTGCAATGAGCGACGCGATCAGCGGCGACTACACGACTGCCAACGCGCTCATCGATCAGTTCAATAGCTCGCTGGCAAACCTGGCGAACGATAGCGCAACCACTGCCTGTTGACGGGAAGAGCAGCCGTCTTCCCCGAATGCTAGGACAGCGTTGAGAGGCGCAGATAAGCCCGGGATAAGCGGCCTTCGCTAGGTTGGCCCGGGTCGGGCTCCGCGCTGCGGCCGAGCCAGAACCGGACGACATCGAGCGGGCCGGCAAGGGGGCTGTCGCAGGCGTCCCGACTCACGAATGTGAGCCGCGCCCGTCGGCTTACTTCCGGCGCGCCGTTCATCCAGAATTGGCTCGATGGGCTCCAGACTCTCGTCCGAGCAGCGCCAAGCGCTAGATGATTTCCTGCGCGACGAACTTCCCGAGTCGTGGCCGCAGTCGCTACGAGAGCGTCATGCCGCGGCCAAGCGAATAGCCGAGCTCATCCTCGTGGCAGACGGCCCCGACGGCACGCCCGAGCATCGCCGACTGCTTGCTGAACTCCTAGAGAACGAGCCAGTGGCTCCTTGGTCCTGGGTCGAGAGCGGCCCCGATGCCCCCTATAGAGCCTGGACCGACGATCGCGTCCCCGCCAATGCGATCGAGCGCCACCACGAGGGCGCCCAGCGATTCGGGGAGAAGGCAGTGGTCGGCTGGATCGGCCATCCGGCGGTCGCCCGCGAGGTCCGACTCGCGGGGCCTGACCTCAACGATCTGGTCGCTCCTCTGCTTCTGCCCGACCAAGACGCGGTGACGTTGGTGGCAGCCCATTTCCTAGGCGGAGCAGGCACCTTACCCGACGGCAGCGAGTGGCCCAATCCATTCATCGGGGCCCCGGGCGACGTCGGTGAGCTGGCGGTGGCGATCCAGCCCCGCTTCGTCGCGATGCTGAGCGAGCTCGCGCACCGGATCGAAGATAGCGGCGCTCCGCTCGACGCCACGGATCCTGGCGTGCTGCTGGTCCTGGCGCAACTTGCCCTCCTCGATGTCGATCTCACGCTTCCTGCCGCGGCGCTCGTATCTGAGCTGAATATCTGGCCACCGGGCTCGGTTGACCGCGAGGCGGCGGCCAAAGGGCACCTGGTCACCAATACGAGCCGTCATGGTCGAGACGCCCGTTTCCAAGTCCATCTCGCTGCGTTCGCCGAAGCCGTCGCTCAGAGGACAGGCCCCGCTTCTATTCGGCCTCCATACGCGGGCGGGCAGAAGCGGCACAGCCCCTCCGTGTCTCATGAGCGGGACCGCCGCTACCGAGCCATGCGAAAAGTGCTCCAGGCCTATCCGGACGTAACAGCGGGTCACCTGCACGCGACGTGGGAAATGGACATCAACACCCCGGGCGGACGCCTGCGCCGGTTGATGGAGTTGCACCTCGACGACCCTCCGCCAAGCGAGTCGACACTCCGCCACGACCTCCATCTACTTCGCCGCCAGCCCAATTCGTAGACGAATTCCCGCTGCGGGACCCCCCGGTTAGGTTCATCCCGCGATGCCAGAAACGTTGGCGGAAACCCCACCGGGGCCGGAGCGGCCCAAGCCGAGCGGCCGCAGAGTCGGCGGTCAGCCTCGTGGTCGACTTGCACGGCCGCTTGAGATAGAGCGTGTATGTGCCCCTGACCGCGAGGCGATGCTGGCTGCCCTGCGGGTGGTGCTGGACCTCCCGAGACAGCTTCCCGACCGCGGTCGGGGAGAGGTCCGATGACGCTGACGGCGACTGTTCCGGCGGTCCGGCGGGTGGCGACCTACGAGCGGGTGAGCTCGGAGGACCAGCGCGAGCGCGAGACGATCAAGACTCAGACCGAGGAGATCGCGCGCCGGCTCGCAAGTCAGCCCGGTGTGGAGCTTGTCGGTCGCTACGTCGACGACGGTGTGAGCGGCACGATCCCGCTGGCCGAGCGGCCCGATGGCAGGCGGCTACTGCTCGACGCTGTCGCGGGCCGCTTCGACGAGCTGTGGGTCTACAAGGTCGACCGCCTGGGCCGCGATGCCGTCGACCTCCTGATGGTCCGTCGGCGGCTCGACGCCCTCGGGATCACTCTCGTATCCGTGGTCGAAGGCCAGCCCGACCTGTTGGGTTATGACGTCACCGCGGTCGTGGCCGACCACTACCGGCGCCAATTCCTGCGAAACACGGCCGACGGGATGAACCGCGCGGCTCGGGCCGCACGCTACTGCGGCGGAGTCGCGGCACTCGGATACCGGGTCGAAGGCCATAAGCAGGAAGCCCGCCTGGTGCCCGACGAGTCGCCGTTCTGGAGCGACTGGTCTGCCGCCGAGGTCGTTCGACGCATCTACGGCTGGATTGCCCTGGAGGGCTGGAGCTGCCGCGGAGTGGCGACTCACCTCAACAGCCTCGGGGTTCCGACCGCCTGCGCTCGCTCAGGGACCGGTGTCAGAGTCGAGAAGGGCCAGACCGTCTGGCGGCCCGGCGTCATCCGGAACATGGTCACCAACTCGCTCTTCAAGGGCCAGCTCTCCTATGGCCGGCGCAGCAAGAAGCGAGATCGTGAAGTAATCGTCGCGCCGATCGAAGGCCTGGTCTCCCCTGCTCTATGGGACGAAGCCCAGGCGGCGCTGGCCCGCAACCGTCGCTGTACCAAGAACACCCACCGCGTCTACCTCCTGCGGGGGGCGATGACCTGCGGCGTCTGTGGTCTGACCTACGTCGGCTCGTGGTCCAAAGACGTGGGCTGGTATCGCTGCGGCGGACAGCTCGTGGATCGCGGACACGAACTCGGTCGCTGCCTTGGCTGTTCTATCCGCACCGATCGGATCGAGCCCGCCATCTGGAGAGACATCGAAGCGTGGCTGCGGAATCCCGGAGAGGTTTTGGCCGAACTCGATGGGGCGCGTGAGCGCGAGGCCGCCGGTGCGATCGCCGAAGCCGAGACGATCACGCTGCGGCGGAGGCTCGAAGAGCTCGAGGCCCAGCGCAAGCAGGCCATCGCCCTCAACATCCGCGGCCGACTCGCTGATGACGAACTCGATGCCGAACTCGACCGCATCAACGGCGAGCGAGCCACCCTAGTAGCCCGCCTGGCCGCCGCAGAGGCCCCTGTGGCCGAGATCGTGCCCGAAGAGGTCCACGACCTCCTCGCCGAGGTTCGGGCGCGCCTGGACGCAGGGCTGACCGACGAGCAGCGCCACGAGATCGTCCGGCTCCTCGTGGGGATTGTCGTCCGCACCAGCATCGGCGACGACGGCAAGAAGACCGCCAATGCCGTCGTGACCTACCGCTTTCCCGCTGTAGTTCCGACTTGCACCGTCACGGGTTCATCGCGGCGATGAGCTGGAATCTCGACGGGAATACAGCCGCCCTGCCCACCCGCGATATCGCCACCTGGCCGTCCTCCAGCGGCTGCCGCAGCGCCTCGAGAGTTGCCCGGTCGAACTCCGGCAACTCATCGAGAAACAGGACCCCGTCGTTCGCGAGGGTCACCTCACCCGGCGACATATGCGGCCCTCCGCCAACCATCGCCGCGTACGAGATAGTGTGGTGGGGCGACCGGAACGGCCGCGCCCTGACGAGCTCCATGACCGACTCCGACCCTGAGACCGAGGCGATGACCGTTGCCACGCGCGCCTCGTCGTCGTCGAGAGGAGGCAGCAGGCCGGGCACGGTTCTGGCCAGCAGCGTCTTGCCCGATCCGGGCGGACCGATCATGACCAGGCAGTGGCCTCCGGCGAGCGTCAGCTCCATTGCTCGCCTGGCCTCGAGCTGACCCCGGACCTCGGCCAGATCGGGACCCGGCTCTGAGTTGCGATAGGAGGCACAGCCGCGATCCGGCGCGCCGTTCCCGTCGGTGGCGTCGGCGGCGAGCTCTATTCGAGGCGGCCTGGCACGAGTCCGCGCGCGGCGACTCTGACGAAGTATCGTCGCGGCTTCAGCAAGGGTCGCGGCCGCCACCACGTCGACCCCTTCGGCCAGGCTGGCTTCGGCGAACCCGTCCGCCGGCACTACTACCCGACTCACCCGGCGGCGCCCGAGTGCGCCGACCATCGGCAGCAGTCCCGGTATCCGGCGCAGTTCCCCGCCGAGGGACAACTCGCCCAAGACGGCCCAGCGGCCATGGGCGGCCACCTGCTCCGATCCAACCAGGATCCCGAGGGCGATCGCGAGATCAAGCGACGCTCCGCTCTTGCGCAAGTCCGCCGGTGCCAGGTTCACCGTGATCCGGCGCGGCGGATAGTCGTACCCGCTGTTTCGGATGGCGCCCCGAACGCGCTCGCGAGCCTCCTGCAGCGCCGTGTCCGCCAGGCCGACGATAGTGAAGCCGGGCAGCCCGGGAGCGACGTCCACCTCGACGCGGATCGGGCGCCCGTCGAGACCGTGGAGGGTTGCCGACAGCAGCGATGCAAGCACGCGGCCAGGCTACGGGGCTCCGATCATCCGCGGCTTACGCGTCCGCGTCAGGGATGAGCCGATGGATTGGGCAGCGAGGAGGCCAGCGCCCACACTACTGCCAGGCTGCCGCCGGCTCCATGATCCGCTTGCGCCAGCTTGGCGACGGCCCGCCTACTCGCGAGCCGTTCGACCCGTCGGCGGATGATCGGCGAAGTCCCTCTCCATCCCCTTGACGAACTCGAGAAGGTTCTTGCCGAGAGTGGAGTCCGCCTTCGTGTACATGAACGGCGCCCCGCTGTTGAGCGCGCCGATCGCCGAGCGGTATTCGTTGAAGATCTGGAAGTCGATCTTGCGTTTGAGGGCGCTCTCCGCGTTCTTTACGTTGATGCCGGTAAAGGCAGTGGACCGATTCAAGATCAGCTTCACCTTGTCATCGGCGTACCCGAGATGGCCGATGGTCTCGAGTACCAGGCGGACGTTCTTCAGACAGGGCAGATCAGCGGTCATGACGACGTAAACGAGGTCGGCGGCGTCCATGATCCGCAGGTTGACTTCATCGAGCCGCTTGTCGACGTCGACGACTATGTAGTCGAAGTCGTTCACCATGTGGCCGATGATCTCCGGCAGGTGTTCGTGGGTCACCAACTCGGCCATTTCGGGGGACGGCGGCGCGAGCAGCAGCTCGATCCCGGATTCGTGCTTGACGAGGATGTGGCGGATCAGATCTATGTCGACCGACGGAGCTGTGGCGAGATCCACCACGCTCGGGCGGTCGAGGCCCAGATCCAGGAAGACGCGGTGATCCCCGAATTGCAGATTGGCGTCTATGAGGCAGACGCTCCGGCCGAACTCCTTGTGGAGGGCGATCGCAGCGTTGACGGCAATCGTGGTGGTGCCCACGCCGCCCTTTGCGCCATAGAAGAGCACGACGCGTGCGGGCTCGCGTTTCTTAGGCGCGGCCGGAACCGCCGGCAAGAGGTGTGCTGACCGTGTCGCGGGCGGATTGAACTGCTCGTCCGGTCTGTAGCGGGCCAGCAGGCTCCGCATCCGAGCCATGAGTTCGGCCGGGTGGAATGGCTTGATCAGGTAATCGTCGGCGCCGCATCGGAGAGCCTTGCCGCGAGCTTCCGCCTCGTTTTCGGCCAGCAGAAGGATCGCCGGAGTGTGGGTCGACGGGCCATCTTCGACGCGCAGCTGTGACACAACCGTGAAGCCATCCACCCCGGGCAGACCGGCCGCGACCAGGACGAGCGCCGGCCGGTCGGAGTGGGCGATGCGAAGCGCTTCGGGCCCATCGCCGGATGCCAGAACCTCATAACCCGCCTGAGACAGGGCGTGGCCCAGGGCCCGCTGCACTGTCGGGTCGGCATCTACCACGAGGATCCTGACGGCCATCACTCCACCCTGATGCGCTGATTCCAACGCTGTCTGATGCGGCGGGGCCGGGCCGCCCGTTGCGACTACCGCTTGCGGCGAATGGCCAGATTATAGGCAGCCGGCCGCGCTGGAGGCATTGGCTGTCTCGGCTGAATCTCCAGCGCGAGCCCCGGGCGTCACTGGACGCGACGGACTACCCCTTAGCGGCACGCCAGGGGTATCGCTGGAGCTACGGCTTGTCGCCAGACGGCTTGCCCATTCCACCCTGAACCATCGAGCCGATGGGGCCCATCAATTGGGTGAATTCCAGCGGAATGACGAACTTGGTCGCGGCCCCGCTTCCCAGGGCCTTCAAGGCATCGAAGTACTGCAACGTCATCGTCTTCTGATCGATGCCCCTGGCAGCCTCGAAGATCGTCTGAAGCGCGTTGCTGAACCCTTGCGCACGCAGGATCGCGGCCTGGCGATCGCCCTCGGCCCGCAGGATCGCTGACTGCTTGTCGCCCTCCGCCACGTTGATCGTGGCCTGGCGTGTGCCCTCGGATTCGGTGATGACGGCGCGACGGGTTCGTTCGGCCGAAAGCTGGCGGTTCATCGCCTCCTGAACCGCGGGCGGCGGGAGGATCTCCCGGATCTCGACCGTCGTGACCTTGCCGCCCCAGCGCTCGGTGACCTCGTCGAGCTTGAGCCGCAACGTCTCATTGATCTTCTCCCGCTGCGACAGCACGTCGTCGAGCGGGATGTCGCCGATGACCGAGCGAAGCGAAGTCGCGGCCACACCCTGGAGCGCGCCGGCGAAATTCGCGACGTTGATCTGGCTCATAAGCGGATCGACGATCTTCCAATAGATGAGGAAGTCGACGCCGAGCGGGGCGTTGTCCTTGGTGATGGCGGTTTGGCGCGGCACCTCGATGAACTGCTCACGCAGATCGACCTGGAAGCCCCTATCGACGAACGGGATCAGAAATCGCAGCCCCGGATTCCTCACGAGCTGGGGACCAGTCTGACCCCAGCGATAGACCACCAACTTCGCCCACTGCGGCACGATGCGGACCGATAGGGCGATCAACGCCACCAGCAGTACCGCCAGAACAATGATGGCTATCAGCGCCACGCTGCCAGAATCCATCCCGGTTCCTCCTGTCTGGGGTGCCGCCCCGCGCGGCATACCTTGCGATGATCGAACTCTCTGCCCTCAGGCCTTGACCGCTATTCCACCCTCTCCACTATGAGGGTCAGGCCCTCCTGTCCAACTACACGGACCTTCGCATCACGCCCCAGAGGGCCGCCGTCCCGGGTCCTGGCGGACCACTCTTCGCGGCCGACGTACACGGTCCCCACGGGAGCGAGATCGCGGCGAACCTCCCCGACCAGCCCCACGACTTTCTCGAAGCCGACCAACCCGGCGCCAACGGGCAGCGGTTGACGTCTCAGCCGCATCAGCGTCCCAACGAGTATCAGCCCATAAGCCGCCGCCGCCGCGGTCATCACCCCGATGATCGGCCAGGCCACAGCCACAGTTGGCAGGAATGGACCTGGAGAGCCATAGAACGCCACTGCGCCAACGACGAAGACGACGATGCCACCGATCGTGAGGACGCCATGGCTTGGAAGGTTCGGCTCGAGCACGATCATGCCGATCCCGAGCACCACAAGCACAACGCCCAGGACGTTGAGTGGCAGGCTGCCCGACCCGTAGAAGGACAACGCCAGACACAGCGCACCGGCCAGACCCATGAGTAGCGTCGGGTGGAAGAACTCGACTGCCACCAACAGCACGCCGATCACGAGCAGCATGAAGGCGATGTTGGGATCGTCGAGGGTGTGCAGGAACGACTGGACGAGGTCCTCGTTGATCGTGACGATCGTGGCGTCCTTGGTGTGCACGACGACCGGGCCGCTCGTGGTGGTGACGATCGCGCCGTCCACCTGCGCCAGAACGGCGTCGAGGCTGCCGGCGATGCCGTTGATCGCCTTTGCCGAGAGCGCCTCCTGCGCGGTGTAGGACTGGGCATTCTGGACGGTCGACACGGCCCACGCGACCGCGTCCGGGTGCCGCTCCTGGGCGATGCTGCGCATCGTCGCGATAGCATCGTTCATGACCTTGTCAGCCTCGGTCTGGCCGTATGTCGCCGCGATGTCCGCGCCTCCGGCTGCGACCGGCGAGGCGGCCCCGATGTTGGTGCTGGGAGCCATGAATGCGAGGTTCGCCGAAAGGGTCATGAAGGTGCCCGCGCTGGCCGCCTTGGCGCCGGATGGACCGACCCAGACGATGGTGGGGACCTTGGAGTGGAGCGCGGCATCGATTCGCAGCATCGCGTCTTCACTGCCGCCCAACGTATCCAGCTGGACGATCACGGCCGCTGCCCCGTCCGATTCGGCGCGTCGAACGCCCCCGGCGATGTAGCTGGCCATGACGTCGTCCACTACACCGCTGGTCGGCAGGACGACCACTTCGGGCCCACTTGTAGGGCCGACCGAAACGGAAGCTCGCGGCGTTGGCTCGAGCTGGATCAGGTCGGACCCGGTCCCCCCCGTCCGGACCTGACCGACCAGGAGCAGGAACGATCCAGCCACCGCAAGTGTGAGGCCCAGCCTGGCGAAGGCGAAGCCTGCACGCCTGATGCCGCCGGCACCCGACCATGCGCCTGAGAGCCACCCGAGCCGGCTCGTCCGTATCGGCTCGAGCTGAACCGTCCAGGGCAGGTCCGCCACTTCCTCGGGGAGCGCCGGCTCGCGGGAGCTCCGCGCGAACCTCGTCAGACGCTCGTCCATCGACTGATCCAGGCCTTTGTCGAGATCCGGATCATTCATCTCGCGCTCCCTCCCACCGGCTCGATCCGGCGGCGAAGTGCCCGCAACGCGGCATGGTGTCTGGACTTGACGGTGCCGATCGGTATTCGGAGACGGTCGGCGATCTCAGCCAGCGACAGCTCCCCCCAGTACCGCAACACGACGACCAGCCGCAATTCCTGGCTGAGACACGACAGAGCGCGGCCGACCGCGTCTCGAGCAAGGGCCGCCCGGAACGGGTCGCCGCTCTCGAGATCGACCTCGTCTACGTCGAGGGCGCGCTGCTTGCCGCGCTTGCGGAGCCTGGTGCGACAGACGTTGACGAGGATCTGGCTGAACCAGGCGTGGAATCGGTCGCGCTCGCGCAGGTTCGGCCAGCCACGCCAGGCGCGAACCGAAGCCTCCTGCACCGCGTCCTGCGCCTCGGCCGAGTCGGCGAGCAGGTAACCGGCAAGCCGGTACGCCATCGAAAGCTCGGCTTCGAGAGCCGCCACGAATGCGGCATCGAAGGCACGATCCCTGACGGCCGCCGGGCGAACGGGGGTCCGAACCACGTCGGCGCCCAGATAGGCTTCTTTCGTGAACATGCCACGCTCAGTTGGCGGCCCGAGCGGGTCGCTCATGCGTGTGACTCGCGTCTCGCCAGATCGGTTCATCCCGAGATTCGCCGGTCCGTGCCGCGGTCCGGTGCCCTCGAACTGAGAGCGGATCCGGGGAGGGCGTCGAGGACGAGCTGGCTCCACGTCTCCATCTCAGCGTATGCAGCGCGAACGACCTCGAGCGTCTCGAACGAGCCCGTGAGCTTGTTCGTCTCCCTGACCGCCACCGGCCGTCCGGCCGCATCGGCCGCGTAGACGATGCCGAGGTGATGGACGCCCACCTCGACGGTGTCGTCGTTGAGCAGCCCGACGAACTCGAAATTGGGCGTGAAGTCGGCGTCGAGTTCTTCTCGCCATTCGCGGGCAAGCCCTCCGAGGACCTCACCGTCGCCCGGGTTGAGGTGGCCGCCCACACCGATCGTGTAGCGATCGTGGAGCCTGGCGTCGCCCCCGGCTCGGGTCCGCCGCATCAGAAAGATCCGATCGCCGTCGCGCAGAACCAGGTACGGAATGATCTGCTTGAGCGAGCGGTCGACCTCGGCCGACGGCCGCGGCACGTAGGCGCCCGCCGTTCGGGCTCGATCCAGGACAGAGTCCACGCCGCTTCGCTTGACGCCGAGCCACGGCTCGACGCCTTCGAAGAGCACGCCGCGCGGAACCGCGTACACGAGCTCGGGGCCGTCTTCGCTCATCGCAGATCGGGATCGAGCAGGCGCTGCCGGGCGGACGTGAACCGCGCCAGAAGCGCATCCGCGTCCGGCTCCCCTTCGCGCTCGAGCTCCGCCAGCCACGCGTCGATGACCGCCCGAAGGTCGTGCAACCGACTGGCGATGGCGGCGGAGTTCATTGCGGCCATGCCGGCGCCCATCGCCGGCTCGCCTCGGGCCAGGCGCGTCATGCCCGACCAGCCGGTCGCGGCCAGAACCTCGGCGGCTCTCCAGTCCTCGTGCTCGGCCTCGCCCGGTCCACCCGCAACAGCCTCGACCATCGCTGCGGATACGACGAGCGGCATGTGGCTGATGGCCGCCACCGCGTTGTCGTGCGCGGCAGGGTCCATCGGCAGCTGAATCCCACCGCAGGCATCGATGAGCTCACCGATCCGCTCCCCATCGCACAGCCTGGCGTACTGGCCCAGGACCGTCACCCACGGCCGCCCGACGAACAGGTCGGGTTGCGCCGCGCCGTATCCGCTGAGCTCGCGGCCGGCCATGGGGTGCCCGCCGATGAAAGGCAGCCGGAGGTCGTCGGCCCGGGCGACGATACGCGACTTGGCCGAGGCCACGTCCGTGACCGTGCAATCCTCGGAAATTGCGTCTCGAAGAGGACCACCGATCTGGTCGAGGAGGTCCAGGCAAACCAGAGGCGGCGCGGCCAGGATGAGTATCTCCGAGCCGCGTACCGCTTCTTCGAGGCTCGTCGCGGCCGCGTCGACGGCGCCATCCGCGAGCGCCTTCTGAACCGGCGCCGGAGTTCGGCTCCACGCCGTCACGTGCCAGGCGCCGGCGGCGGTGCGTTCGTGCAGCGCGCGGGCTATCGAACCGCCGATCAGGCCGAAACCGACGATAGAGGCTCTCACCCCGCCATTATGGCTTGAGTGTCACGCTGACCGGGTCCGGCGGCCTGGCTCGCACTATGGCTGCCCACCGCAAGGTGTGGCCGGGATGCATTTTGCCGGCTGCCGGACATAGCGGACCGGCCGACGTGACT
>Ga0187886_1001113_pt1 | contig 26164 bp, 23 predicted proteins | sample June2016WEW_20_1_FD_133001 | JGI IMG/M metagenome (GOLD analysis project Ga0187886, IMG submission 133001) | Peatland microbial communities from SPRUCE experiment site at the Marcell Experimental Forest, Minnesota, USA - June2016WEW_20_150 | ecosystem: Environmental > Terrestrial > Soil >... | reverse complement strand
GCGCGCTGCCTTGTCCCTTTATTATGCGTGCGCGTTTGAACAGCCACGTAGCTCCGGATCCAACGTGAACGGCCTCACCGTTTTCAACGATGCTCGTCCGCTGTATATGCAAAACGTATATGCTCTTACGCGCGCTATCAGCGAATTTAGGGGCAAGCCAGCGCGCTGCGCTACTCACAGTTTTCCTATTCCTTCTTGTCTAGAACGCTACGTCAGTTAGCACATGCTTGCAACATCAATCTTCTTGAATTCTCCTGCTTACGCTGTCCAAAATCTTTTTACCTATGACTCCATGCTTATTCCCTCTGACATTGGAGTTCAACTAGTCTTGAAAGAATCAGCTGCAAATGCTTTTGGCCTGCTTGTTAAGCCTGTTCGAAGACTCGTTGAGGAGAGGGAGTTCTCGAAGCCTACAGAACCACAGGAGAAGACTATTCCTCTGATTCTTGAGGGAAAAAATGTTCTTCTGATCTCGCCCACGGCCACAGGGAAGACTGAAGCCGCCTTCCTTCCAGTTTTGAGTATGCTTCTCCAGGGACAGCAGGGCAAGCCGGGAATCAAGGTTTTGTACATCACTCCTTTACGGGCCCTCAATCGTGACATACTTGAGAGGCTCGAGTGGTGGTGCAATACCCTAGACGTGAAGTTGGCAGTGAGACATGGAGACACGGACACCAAAGAAAGAGTTCGCCAGTCAAGAAGCCCGCCGGACATTCTGATCACGACTCCTGAGACTCTTCAGGCGATTTTGTCTGGTTGGATAATGCGTCAGCATCTTCAGCAGGTGCGATGGGTAATAATTGACGAGGTCCACGAGATGGCTGACAGTAAACGTGGAAGTCAGCTTGCCTTGGCGTTGGAAAGGCTCCGGGTCATGATCGGAAAGGACTTCCAACTGATAGGCTTGTCTGCCACGATCGGCAGCCCAGACAAGGTGGCTCAATTTCTCGTCGGAAAGGGCAGAAGCGTCGAGATAGTGCGCGTCCCAGTCGGAAGAATGATGCACCTGAAGATCATCTTTCCAAGGCCTGGCGATGAGGATTTGCAGCTTGCTTCTCAGCTTTACACGCACCCCGAGGTTGCGGCGAGACTGCGGATCATTCGGGACTACATCAGCAAGGCCAAATCGGTGCTCTTGTTCACGAACACACGGGCTGTGTCTGAGGTTTTGGCGAGCAGGTTCAAGGTTTGGGACATGAATTTTCCCGTTTCCATACACCACGGTTCGCTTTCTAAGCCTTCTCGCATAGCTGCTGAGAGGGGTTTAAAGAATGGTGAGCTGAAGGGGCTCGTTTGCACGAGCTCTCTTGAGTTGGGCATAGACGTGGGTAGGATAGACCTGGTCGTTCAGTACATGAGCCCAAGGCAGGCGACGAGGCTCATTCAGCGTGTGGGGAGGAGCGGTCACAGAATCGGGCGGATCGCCGAGGGAATCATCGTTGCCTTGGATTCCGATGATGCTCTTGAGGCCTTGGCCATTGCGAAAAAGGCGTTGAAGGAGGATTTGGAACCTGTGGTTATTCCTCCTAAGCCCTACGACGTTCTCGCACATCAGATCGCGGGTTTGCTGATTAGGAACAGAAGGCTTGGGTTTAGCGAGATCGTTGAAATCTTCGGGAACGCCTACCCCTACGAGGATCTGACGGAGAATGATGTTGAAAAAGTGTTGAGGTACATGCATGGACGTTTTCCGCGGTTGGCATGGGTTTCGTTTGAGGACAAGATAGTCCTGAGGCCGCGGCAGACAAAGGCTCTTTTTGAGTACTACTTCGACAACTTGTCCATGATTCCTGAAGAGAAGCAGTTTCTCGTTGTTGACGAGTCAAACGACTCCGCTGTTGGAGTCCTAGATGAGGCGTTTATGGCCGAGTTCGGTAAACCCGGCACGAAGTTCATCATTAGAGGGTCGCCTTGGATCATTCATAGCGTTTCTGAAGACCGAGTTCATGTCAGACCGATAGACGACCCTACTGGGGCCATACCGAGCTGGATAGGAGAGGAGATTCCAGTTCCTTTCGAGGTTTCGCAAGAAGTGGGCGTGATCAGGGGTTTCGTTGAAGAACAACGACGAAGAAACGTTTCGCCTGAAGAAATCGCAGACGAGTTGAGTGAGCGCTATCCATCCGACAAAGATACGGTTCTAAGTGCCTTGGCCGAGACGATTGAACATGTGAACGCTGGTTTTCCAGCTCCGACTGACAAGCGGATAATCGTCGAAGACTGGCAAGAGTTCGTTCTCATTCACGTCAACTTCGGTTCGCTTACGAACAGGGCTTTGGCCTTGTTGCTGGGCGAGCTGCTCTCCGAGAAGATGGGGTACACAGCGGTGGTTCAGCATGATCCTTACCGTATCTTCTTGCAGACCATGGGCACTGTGAACGCGAATCAGGTCGTAGCACTGTTTGATGATGTCAAAGCGATGCAGGAAAAGGCTGTGAGAAACCGCTTGAAGACGGCCACCGTGAAGACTGGACTCTTCAAGAGGCGGATGATCCACGTGGCGCATCGCTTTGGGGCTCTGCAGAAGTGGGCGGACTTCAGCAGTGTTAGCCTTCAGAAGCTGGTGAAGAGCTTTGAAGACACGCCAATCTATGAAGAGGCCCTGAAGGAAGTGTTTACTAAAGACCTTGACGTTGAAAAATTGATTGAGGTTCTCGGAAGAATGCGGCAAGGCAAAGTTCAGGTGACGAAGGTTGAGACTGAAGGGTCTTCAACTCCTATCGCTCGCCTGGGTATTGAGCGAATAAGCATGAAGACGGACCTTATTCCTCCTGAAAGGATGCGGGCTGTGCTCGTGGAGTCTGCTAAGGCTCGGTTGCTTAACGAGACGAGTGGTTTCCTCTGCACGAACTGTTGGAGTTACGTGGAGATGCTGAAGATTAATGATTTGCCTGACAGGCTCAAGTGTCCAAGGTGCGGTTCGTCTGCCATAGGACTCGTCAGGGTTGAAGAAGAGAGGCTGCAGCCCATAGTGGAGAAGCAGGGTCAGAGGCTTACGAAGGCGGAAGAGAAGCTTCAGAGTCAAGCCGTGCAAACTGCTAAACTGATCGAGAAGTATGGAAAGGCTGCTGCGATAGCGTTGTCTGCGAGAAGAGTTCAACCTTCAGACGTTAGAGAAGTTCTTGAGAAACAGCCTAGGACGAATGACAGGTTCTATGAGCTGGTGCTCGAAGCTGAGCGCAAGGCCCTGAGCAAACGTTTCTGGTAGGACAAATCTGCCGTCAGCAGCCACGATAAACAATGTTTAAATCAATGCTTGCCTACTTGAGCGTAAGCGACTGCTACTGGCCACGTGAGGAAAAAGATTTGGAAATAACTCGAAAGAAGATGCGTGAAGAAATCCTTGAGAGAATCAAGTATGTGAAAACGTGTGTTCTGGCGAGGGAAGTTTGCCTGCTGGTTCGCACGAACCGCGCTGTGCTTGACCCTAAGGACGTGCGTGATGTTTGCATGTCGGTTTCGAAGCTGTGCAAGGAGGAGGGGTGCGAGGAGCCGAGCGAGATCTGCCGCAAGGCTGCCGAAGCTGTTGGTTCTGATGAGGAAGCAAAATACCTTGAGCTGTGTGCTCAGAGCTGCCTAAAGTGCGGTGAGGCCAGACAGCCCACGCCTAAGAAGGCGACGTACGTTTCGTAGGCATTGAAAGTCTTTAAAGGACTAATGTTGTTGGTTAAGCAAGGTTACTCTGGTTGGTAACGGGGGCATAATGGTCTGTTCATAGCGCCTTTTGTTCCTAGTCCGCCGCAGGTGGTCCGTCAGATGTTAGCGTTGGCCGAGTTGAGGGCTGGTGATGTCTTCTTTGACCTGGGGGCTGGAGACGGAAGGACGGTGGTTATGGCGGTGAAGGAGTACGGTGCCAGAGCCGTTGGTGTTGAGCTGAGAGAGGATCTCGTGAAGAAGGCGTTGGGCACTGTGTATGAGCAGGGTCTTCAGGACAGGATAACCATAGTCAACGGTGACATGTTCACGGTGGACCTGAGTTCAGCGGACGTGGTTTTCCTCTACTTAACGACAAGCGCAAACGAGAAGATTAAGCCGAAGTTGGAGACGGAGCTGAAGCATGGTGTGCGGGTTGTTTCTCATGATTATGAGATCGTCGGGTGGAGACCGTTGAAGGTTGTGAATTTCTGTGAGAACCAGGAGCTGGGGTTTCCATCACACACGATCTACCTTTACAAGAGACCCTAGTGGAGTGGCATGTCTGCGCGTTCTTTTAAGACTTCTATCAGAGTCACGTGGGCTGACACTGACGCGGCGCAGGTTGTGCATTTCTCGAACTACTTCAGGTTTTTTGAGAGGGCTGAAGAAGAGTTTTACAGGGCTTTGGGCTTCAGCTTCACGGATTTCAGGAGCCGGGGACTCTGGTTCCCAAGGGTTGAAGCATTCTGCCAGTACAAGAAGCCAGCAGGGTTCAACGATATGCTCGACGTGGAAGTGACGGTTGAGGAGCTGAGAGAGAAGTCTGTGAGACTGGGCTTCACAGTGTCCAACAAGGAGACGGAGGACTTGTTGGCGTCCGGCTACTTGGTCATCGTTGCGGCCGATAGACGGACGAGAAGAGCCACGCAGATGCCTGCTGAGGCTTTTGAGAAGCTGAAACCGTATGCGAAGCAGGTTTTATAAGAGACGCGGGTCGTTGAGTTCGTTCAGTGATGGCTAAGTTGCAGTTTGTTCCTTGGCGTTACATCGCAGACTGGAAGTGCACGAGATGCGGCGACTGCTGCAGACTCTACAGTGTGGTCATAAACTTTCATGAGTGGCTGAGGATTGTCAAGAGTTTCGGGGTTGAAAACACAGCCGCCGGCCTGGACAAGCTGTTCATAAGGAGGAGAAGCGACGGGTCCTGCGTCTTTCTGCAGAGCAACTCAAGCGTCAACCTTTGCACGCTGCAGCGTACGAAGCCAAGAGCGTGTCAACTCTGGCCTTTCAAGGTTCTTACGAAGCCAGAGTTCGGTTACGCGAATGAGGCAGCGCTTCCTTGTGGTGAACACAAGCTTTTTGTCTACGCTGACCCTCTGTGTCGGGGTCTCAGGTACGGGTCGCCGACTCTGGAGTTTTGCAACTACACGCTCAAGGAGTTTGTAGAGATTGCCCTCGGCCTGCGCATGTATCAGTTGAAGACGACTTCAAGCATGGTTTTAGACAGCGTCCCGCGGTTCTAAGGGTTGGCTTGTTTGAGGTAGGATTCTAGCTTCTCCTTGAGCCGGTCTACGTTGGACGGTGCTTCGATCCAATTTTGGCCGATTACTATTGTCGGTGTTTGGCTGATTCCTCTCGCTGTGACCTTCAGCATATGCTACATCCCTGTATTCGCGTTTTGGCCCCGTCTATTCCACCCTCCCCCTCCCCCCTAGGGTACTAGTACTGCACGTAGGCGCTGGTGAAGGCCCTAGTGGCTAAGCGCGGGCTCGATGCCGACCGTGTGCAGAGCGTTTGGCAGAGAGTCTGGCAAGGGTAGTAACTTTTCAATACACTCCACTGTCACGCCATCTTCTGGTTTCATTTGCCCGTTCAGAGCCGGGCTAAAACGCCTGTCCCCTTTCCACTTGATTGCCAGTCCTCAGCTTTGCTACTCAAGGAGGACTTGACGAGGAGAACGTTGCGTCTGCGGGATGTCGTAGGAGCCATGGGGCAAGCGTGTCTAGGTTTGAGATTGTGTTATAAGGATGCGTGTCAACATGTAGAATCCAGCCGAATACGGATGGGACGTTTCCTTGGCGAATCCGAAGATTGGCTTGTCGATGCTCTACACTATTGGCGAACCTTTCGAGAGGATGGTAGAGGAGATTCCTAAGACGGGGGCGAGGTACGTGGAGGTTGTGGATGACGGTGCTCACGTCCTTGACGAGAAGAGAGTTTTGGCACTGAAGAGCGTCAGGGATTCTTATGACGTGGAGTACACGGTTCACGCGCCGTTCACTGGCATCAACATATCCTTGCAGGATAAGGCACTTTTGAACGCGACGATGAAGAGGCTGGAGGAGTCGATCGCTAACTCTGCAGGTTTAGATTGTAGACTTTGGGTCTTCCACCCAGGGATGAAAGCTGGCGTCAGCATGTTCTATCCCGGCATGGACTGGACTAGGAATCTGGAGAGCGTTCGGCTCCTGTTCAAGTTTGCGAATGAGCACGGCGTGAAGACGGCGATAGAGAACGTTATGGAACCGTTTGTCTTGAAAAGCGTGGCTGAGTTCAAGCGGTTCTACAGTGAGCTGAACGAAGAAGTGGGGTTGGCCTTGGACACTGGGCACGCGAACCTCAGCGGAGAAGTGGACGGTTTTCTAACAGAGTTATCGGACAAGCTTGTGCACGTGCACGCTCAGGACAACCTTGGGAAAGTGGACCAGCATCTGGGCATAGGCTACGGCAGCATCAACTGGCAAAGCTTTGCAGACTTGTTGAAGAAGACTTCTTTCGACGGAATCGTGATTCTTGAGTCTGTTGAGCACATCGAGGAGAGCATGCAGAAGCTGAAGCAGCTGCTACTCTAAAAGCGGAATCTCTACTTGCATGAAGTCTTCCGCCATCGCAGTGTTCTTGAAAATCTTTCTCGCCTGTTTCAGCCACGTGCTCGTGTCTTCGTACCTTTGACTGATGTGTGTCAGTATCAACTGCTTGACTTTTGCCTTCTTTGCACTCTCGGCGGCTTGGTCTACGGTTGAATGTCCATACTTCTCTGCTCTTTCAGCCAGCTCGTCGCCCAGCGTCGAGTCGTGTATCAGCAGGTCTGCGTTGGCCGCGAATTTTTCAAGACGCTTGAAAGGCCGGGTGTCGCCCGTGTAGACTATTTTTCTGCCCTGTCTAGGCGGGCCCATCACTTCTTCCGGTTTGATGACACGCCCGTTTGGCAGCTTGACTCTCTGTCCGCGCTGAAGCTTTGACCACAGAGGGCCTTCTGGCAAGCCTAAAGCCTTGGCTTTTTCAGGGTAGAATCTCCCAGGTCTTGGTTTCTCAACGTAACCGTAGGCGAAGCTCGGTATCACGTGCTTCGACCGGACGACCTGAACGGTGTACTCGTCTTCCCGGCAGACAACGCCTGGCCTTTCTATCTCGTGGATTTCTGTTGGAAACGTTAGGACGAACTGGACTGTTTCCCTGATGCCGTGCAGGAAATCTCTGATGTTCGGGGGTCCGTAGACTTCGAGTTTTTTTTCTCTGCCGAGCAGGGCCATGGTCTGCAGTAGCCCTGGAAGTCCCATGACGTGGTCTCCGTGCATGTGTGTTACGAAGACCCTTGTCGTCCTGTTGAGGCTTGCTCCGGCCATCAGCATCTGTCTCTGGACGCCTTCGCCGCAGTCGAACATGAGCTGTTCACCGTCGCGTTGGACCAGTATCGCAGGTAAGCTCCTCTTGAGTGTTGGAACACCGGCTGCTGTTCCTAGGAAAACAACGCGTAGACTCAAGGGGCTACACCTTTTCGAACACGACGACTTCTCGGGTTAAGCTTCTGTGAACATAGACGAAATGGGACTCTATATGCTTATAGCCCAAGCCCGTTCCGACTTGGACAATGTTCAGCTTTCTAGGCGCGGCCATGCAGACTCTTCTTCCATTTTTCAGCAGTCCATAGACGGCGGTCAGCACTTCTTCGATGACTTGTTTCGTCGTGCGTTTCAGGGTGGTTGAAGACGTGCCGTACGGTGGATCCGTCACGACGCAATCGACTTTCTTCAGAGGCAGGCTTCTCGCGTCTGCGACGACCACGCCTTCGGGCTTGATGCCGAAGTGTGTCACGTTTCTAAGAGTTCCCCTTGCCATGCGACGTTGCACGTCGAGGCCTAGGGCGCGGCAGCCGACTAGCGCAGCTTCAATGAGCGTGGTTCCTGTTCCACAGAAGGGGTCTAGAACTAGGTCTCCAGTCTTCGGTTGTGCCAAGTTTACCATGCATCTTGCAAGTTTCGCTTGCATGGCTGACGGATGGAAAAAGGGTCTCTTTCTGGGGCGTCTTTGGACGAACGGTGTCGCCGGGATTTCAGCAAGTTTTAGGCCGAAGATGAATTTCTCGCTTGTCAGTATCCCAACGAGCGTTTTGTCAGGGTTTTTCAGTTTGACTCGGACCTTGGGCATGTTTCGAAGTATGAGTTCGCCGAGCTTCTTTTCGAGCATCATTCCGTCTATCTCTGAGGCGTGGGCTTTGACGTGTTTGACTCGAACTGCAAAGCTTTCGTTTTCTCTTAAAGCTTGGTCGAGCCTTGCTAATGATAAGGCTTTGACTATGCTGCTCGTTTCTGCCTCGCAGGTGAAGAGTTCCATTGCGCAGAGCCTTGTTAAGGCTGCTCTGTGTTTTAGAACCTCTATGCAGTTTGGGTCGGCTTCCAGTCTTAGAACTTGGTCAAGCTTCTCCCTGACCCCGTATGCGTAGTCCTCTGTCTCGAGTATTGCCTTGAGCTCAGAAACAGGTAGGTCTTCATGCTCGCCTGAAAGCAGGAAGAAGAGGTTGGCCACGCTCATGCTCCTTCTTGCATGAGCACTTGGCTTATGAGCGGAGCGACTGAAACCTTGCTTACGGGGCTCTGGACGCAGTCTGTGCCTACTATTTCTTCAGCGCCGTTCTCCATGATTCTTTTTTGTGAGTCGCCGATGAGCAACGGGTGCACGCAAGCCGCATAAACCTTTTTTGCCCCTTTGTCTTTCACGAGCTTTACAACCTTGGCCATCGTTCCCCCGCTGCTTATTATGTCGTCGAAGATTATGACGTCGCGGTCCTTGACCTGTAAGGGTCTGGGTTCAAGCGTAACGCTGCCTGTCACGACGTCTCTTTTTGATGCAACGTAATCGTAGCCTCCGTGCAGAATGCTATCGGCTTCCTGGGCGACGCTTATGGCCTTTTTGCCCATGGAGAGCGAAAGCGGGTTTTGTACGAGCTTTTTTGTCTTGAAATACTGGGCTAAAAGCGAGATGGCTGATAGGTCATGGACAGGGATTTCGAAGGTTTTCAGGACGGCTGGGTTGTGGGCGTTGACGGTTATGATTTTGTTGACGCCGCATTCCTCGAGCAGTTTCACTATGGTTTTTGTGCTGAAGGCTTCGCCTGGTAGGAATCGTTTGTCTTGGCGGCTGTAGGCGAAGTATGGAACGACCGCCTTGATGCTCTTGGCTTCCATGTCCTTTGCGTTGTCGGCCATCAGAAGTAGCTGGATCAGTCTCTGGTCCTGTGGTGGGCTCGTGGTCTGGACGATGACGATGTCTTCGTTCTTCAGTGATTTGGATTCGAAGCGGATGTAGGATTCCCCGTCAGGAAAGATTTTCAGGAAAACAGGTATGACTTCTGCGTTCAACTGTTTGGCTAGTTTTTCGCCCAAATCTTTGGATGCAGGTCCTGGTATAACCTTCACTTTCATCGCCGAGTCTAGATGCGTCTGTTGTGGCTTTTTAGATTTTTCCAGTTGCCTTGTACTTGTCCAGTAGTTCTTGGGCTCTGTCCATTCGAATCTTACGCTCTTCAACCATCTTCGCTGCGACTTTGTCGATAAGTTCGCCTGTGGCACCTGCCATTACAGCTATGTTTCTCGCGTGCAGTGACATGTGTCCACGCTGTATCCCTTCATGAGCCAATGCACGAAGAGCTCCGAGGTTCTGTGCCAGACCAACAGCCGCACACACCTCGCCGAACTCGTTGGCAGTCTTCACTCCTAGAATCTTGACGGCGATTCTTGCAATCGGATGAGTTTTAACGGCTCCGCCTATGAGGCCGACTGCCATAGGCAGTTCAATTGAGCCTACGAGGTCACCGTTCTCGTTTTTCTCCCAGGTTGACAGCGACGTGTAGTGGCCGCTGACAGCTGCGTACGCGTGGGCCCCCGCTTCGATTGCGCGGTGGTCGTTGCCTGTTGCGACTATCACGGCTATTATGCCGTTCATGATTCCCTTGTTGTGAGTCGCTGCACGGTAGGGGTCTGCTGCTGCGAAGGCGTACGCGCTCACGATTGCGTCCACGACTTCTTCGCCGCCCACGGATTTCTTCGGCACGACGCATGAGGCTCTGACCAGGCGTTTTGTCGCTAGGTTGGAGATTATTCGGAGGTAGACGCGTCCGCCTGTTATGCGTTCGATTAATGGCGCTACTGCTTCATTCATTGTGTTGACTGCGTTTGCTCCCATGGCGTCTCGGCAATCGACGTGCAGTTCGGTTATGAGCATGGGGCCTTGCTCGGTGCCAATTACTCTTGCGTCTAGGTCTCTTGCGCCGCCTCCGGCTGAGACCAGCAGTGGGTCTTGGTCGTTGGCTTTTCTCAGGATTTCGTCTTTCGCCTGTATCACGCGCATCTTAGCGGCGTAGGGGTCTTTGATGCCTACGGCTTGTATTTGTCCGATCATGATGGGCAGTGTGCTGCTTGTGTGAAAGCCTCCTCCGTCCCTCACCATCTTCGCAGCGTAGCTCGCAGCTGCCACGACTGAAGGCTCTTCAATAGCCATGGGAATCAAGTAATCACGTTCGTTGATTAGGAAGTTGACGCCCATTCCTAGAGGTATCGGAATGGCGCCGACGACGTTTTCTATCATGCGGTCAGCGAGGTCGAGAGGAAGAGAACCTGTATTCTGGAGTAAAGCGGCTTCTTCGTCCGTCAGATTGGAGAATTCTTTAACAAACGCTAAACGTTCTTTTGGACTCAGTTTGTAGAAGCCCGAAACCAAGGATGATTTGTTCATACTTGCCATCTTCTCCTCTTACGCGATTCAACACATGTTTACCATCGACTTTTAAAGCTTAGCGGAATTCAGGGTTTCTGCTGTTGATCAGCTGCGCGATGAACTTGATTTTCCGCGTTGGCGCGCGCTGGGTTCTATGGTCATTCGAGCATGTCTTCTGTTGGTTCTTCAAAGTAAGGTGGAAACACCCAGCTGCCAAAGAAGAACTCGTTAGCGAAGACCAGTTTGTCTTCACTTATCCAAACGCAGGAGCACCTGTGCACGTTATCGAGCTTCACCGAAGTTTCCAAATTGATGAGTCTGGCCAAAACAGAATGCAAACCCTCATGCTCCAACACGTTCAGCAGACTGTAAACAGTGAAGAACCCCTGTCGCCTGTGCCAGTAAACGTTAATGGTACTGAGCTCCAAACTGTCAACCCAGCCGCCTCCGAGAAAATCCCGACGCTTGGGACTCTTCAAGATCTCTCTTCGACTCGGAACTCTTACGTCCACTGAACAGACCTCCTTCGCTCAAGATACGCGGCTCTATAAAAATCCTCTCAAGGTTCAGCGCGTGCTAGTGTCAATCCGAGACAATTCGAAAGTATCAGGAAAGGCACGGTGAGAAGGAGAATGGAGCGCGCGCGGAAGAGCTTGTGTGTTTTGCATATACGTTTTGCATATACGTTTTGCATATACAGTTGGCGAGCATTGTTGAAAATGTTAAGGATTTCAGGTTGGATGCGGAGCTGTGTGGCCGGTTCAAAGAGAATTGCGTGTTAAGAAATAGTGCCTTCAGCCTCTTAGGCGTACAGTGATCGAGGCCCTGACCGCGCGCTTCTGGGAAAGGAGCTGAGTTTACAATGATGATAGCGAAGAAGGGCCGGAGGGGAAAAGAAAACTATCAGATTCGGTGATCAGAAAGGCAAGAATGATTCAAGAGCAGCAACGCGTGCGTTGCAGACAATTTCAACTGATCTGTCCAGAAAGCGCGGTGTTTTTCGTTGAGCGATTGTTCCGATCACTTCTTTTCCGTGATCGGTTCTTGTCCTTCTATTCTGACTGTTGGTCTCGCCATGACTTCCCTTATTTGGTCAGCGACTTTCAACGGCTTTCTGACTTTTGCCATCTTTATGTCGCTGTCACCTTGCGTACGAATGGTTATGTTTCCAGAATTCACGATTCTTCCTGAAACCGATCTAGTTACCTCTAGGTCTGAAAAGCCCGCAGGAGCGACTACGAACGATTTTGAGGTTAATATTCCAGTCCTCACTTCTAGACCATCGTTTCTAAGAATGTACGTGTTTGAAGCCCTCAGGACCAACAAGTGCGTCAAGCTGAGTACCCAGACTAGGAAAATTGCCAAGGCCGTCCACAATATTATAGGTAAATTCAGAATTTGTGAGTTGCTCTCCACATTAAGATAGAATTCGAGCCAAGAAATCACAACGGCTGCTAGGGCAGCTAAAATGCTTCTAGCCAGCACGTTGGGAAGTATCCAAGGTTTACCGGTCCAAAGCTCACGCGCCTTCGTATTCAGCTCCTCCTTCTGTGTCCTTATTCCTTTGTGTTTCTCTCCAGTCTCGCCAAGAGAACACTGCAATCACAAAGGGTAATAACATTGCGGTTGCTAGCACCGGAGTGACGTAAGGATCATAATTGTTGGATACCATCGAAATGAACGTTGAGAAGTGAGCGTACAGCATGAGACAGCCCACGATTGCAAAACCAATCGCATAATAAGACGCTACGTGCCTCATTTTGGTTCACTTACGACATCGTTCGATTCTAGTCTACGTTTGCGTTGAAGAGATTTGTGAAGTCAGAATGTAGATTGAGAATATGCGAGGTTTGTCTTTTCCGCGTGTGTGGCATATCAGCTTGGCTGATGAGTATCTTCCAGGCATGAACTTGGTCATGATACTGACTAGTGCAATGGCGATCTGCTACTTGCAGAAATCGAAGCATGCTAGTCAATAGCACATTTCACATTCTGTCCCTGTGGTCTCTTGGGTCAGATAGGTTTACCTACTTCATTACTCGAAACATGCCTTTCTTTTCTTGACTTTACCGTCTGACCTTGACTCTTATCGGGCTCCGTTCTGGGTGATGCACGCGCCCCTCACTCGAAAAGACCGTTCTTTGGCTGAGCCACTGCAGAGATGCCCAAGTGTTTGCGGATTTCTTTCGCTAGAGTCTCGCCGTAGTGGACGCGGAAGTTGTCGGTTATCACGAGTTTAGGTTTGGATAGGCGCACGTATTCGAGCAGTCCGTCGAAGTCTGAGTGGTCGCTTAGGGCCACCAGGTATTCTCTTTCGTCGACTTGGCGTATTGCGGAGTAGAATTCCCAGCCGCTCACGCAGATGCGGAACTTGTCTAGGGTGGCTTTGTTTTTTGAGTGCATGTGGCTGAAGGTTATGCAAGGCGAGTTCTTTTCAAGCAGCTCAGTTGCCTCTTTTTCGGTTGACAGCATCAGCTTTCCGAGTTGCATTCCGTGTTTTTCGCAAACTTTTGAGATGCGGAAGACGTTTTCAGGAGTGATGAACGGAACGTTTACGTTGGCCTTGTGCAGGATCTCCATTACCTCTTGGAGTTTTCCGTGGTAGCCGAAGATGCACACTGGCCCACATCCCAGTGCTTTCTCCACTAGCGATATTAGCGAGTCTTGCACGTCTTCGTGGAACTTGCGTTTGCAGTGTGGGCTTCCGTAGGTGGCTTCGATGACGAGGATGTCTGAGTTGAGGATTGGGGTTTGGTCGATTCTGAAGTCGCCCGTGAATACAATTCGTTTTCCTTCCGGGTCCTCTACCAGCACTTGGGCCGCGCCCAGTATGTGGTCTGCCTTATGGAAGGTTAGTCGTTCATCTCCGTAGGTGATCGTTTGGCCGTAGTCTAACGCTTCGACGTGGCCTGCCATTAGGTAGAATGGTCCGCGCATCGCGTCGATCAGGTCTTTCGTGGCCTTTGTCATCAATACGTTTCTGGACTTCTTGAGGCTCTGTGAGAGGCCAGTCATGTGGTCAGCGTGAGCGTGGGTTACGACGCGCACTGGTCGAGTCTCTTCGAAGGCGTCGCACGCAACGTTCTCGCCGAGAAGTACGGCGCCTCTTTCGGTTATTGACGCTTTTTCTGACACACGTATTCCCTCTTGTCTTCATGGATTCATTGCGGTGAGCCAGTCAACGACTTGTCGGGGGTTCTCGGACTTTATTTTCACTTTTATCGGTCCTAGCGGAGACTCGGCTACTTCTTGTGAGAAGGAAACGTGGCCTGCGTATGCCACCTGTTTGTTCAGGCAGAAGTTAACGCTTGTTCTTTCTAATCCTTGGAGGAGCACTGCCCGTGCTGCGGCGCGGATGTGTTCTCTTTGCAGTATGTTGTGAAACTTGGCGAGCGCTTCTTGTCCTGTTGCTTCTGCGAGTAGGAGGCTGCCTTTGCGCAGGGACTTTGTCTGCATGTTCATTGCTCCAAAAATGTTTTCGACTGCCTCCTTCACTTTCTGTTCAGATTCCGTTAGGTTGACCTCGACCTCGATGTGGACGCTTACTTCCTCCATTTGTTCTCAACTTTCTCCAAGATTCTTCTAATTCTGCCCTTCACAACATCGAATGGTTCCTCGTTTACAACCATCTCTTCGGCCATGGCTATGGCGCTGCCCAAACCGACGCTCAACTCTCGCGTGTCTCTTTCAAGGAAGACCTTCCAATGGCTCGCATCGTCGCTTCTGCGGCGGTGGTACAGGCGTTGGAATCGTGTGTCCGGAGAAGCATGGATGGCGATCAGGCTGAATATTGAGTAGTGTTTTTTGAATTCTTCGATTTCATCTAGGCTTCTTATTCCGTCCACGATCACTTTCTGTCCCTTTATGCCGGCTATTTTTGGAACGCATCTCTTCGCGATGACCGCGCTTCCGTCTTTCTGTCTCAGGTCAAGCATCACCTTTCCGATGTTTTCAGGTGTCGGTTGCAGGTTTCTCTTCTTTGTTTCCTCTCTGACAACGTCACCCATTGCGACGGCTTCGTAGCCTTTTTCTTTCTGCGCGAGTTCAACTACTAGGGATTTGCCTGACCCAGGCATTCCTGCGACACCTAGGACAAGCTTATCCTCTGTCATCTTTTCCTTTCACCGTTGTTTCTTTTGACAGATAGTTTTTTACACGTTAAAAGCGTTTATGAAATGAACGAGGCAAAAATGCGCGGGAGGAGTAGGCATGGTTGAGATGGTTAGATGTTTTGTGGCTTTCGATATTGATAGTGAAGCTGTTAAGAAGAAGTTGACTGAAGTGCAGACGTTGCTGGTCAACACAGGGGCCGACTTAAAGGTTGTTGAACCTGCGAATATTCACATAACGATGCGGTTCTTAGGCGACGTGAGGTCGGATTCGGTTGAGAAGATTTTTGAGGCCATGAAGAAGGCTTTGTTTGCTCCTTTTGACGTGAAGATTCAAGGTGTCGGTGCCTTTCCAGACGTGCGCTACCCGCGTGTCGTGTGGGCAGGAATAACTCAGGGGGCTAACGATCTGCGGAGCATTTCGAGTCAGTTGGAACCTCACTTACAGGCTTTAGGATTTGCGCCTGACCCCAAGGGTTTCAGTCCGCACTTGACGATTGCGCGGGTCAGGAGCGCACGGAACAAGGCGGAGCTTGCTAAATTTGTCACCGAAAACGTGGGTTTTGAATTTGGTGTGGTAAGGGCGGCGTGTTTGAGGTTGAAAAAGAGTGTCTTAACGCCGACAGGGCCCATTTATTCGACCCTCAAAGAGGTTTGTCCGCAGGGATGAACAGAAGAGACGTGTTGATGCAGGACAAGATGCGAAGAGTCCTTGCAACCGTTTTAAAGCGGGTCACGCCGAAAACAGATGAACGGGCCAGGATAGGGGCCCTAGCTAGGAAGCTTGAAAGGAAAGTTACATCGGCCTCGAAACAGTTGGGCGTTAAGGCCAAGGTTCGCGTGGAAGGTTCCGTTGCCAAGGACACGTGGCTGAGCGGCGAGCCGGACGTAGACGTTTTCATGCGTGTTCCAGCGTCGATTCCCCGCGAGTCTTTAGGCGAGGTTTGCTTGAAAGTAGCCAAGGAAGCAACAAAGGGTTCGAAGCAGATTGAACGGTTCGCGGAGCACCCGTACCTTGAGGCTTTTGTTGACGACACCAGAGTGAACATTGTGCCCTGCTACGCTGCAAAACGCGGGGAATGGTTGAGCGCCACGGATAGGACGCCCTTTCACACGGACTACATCAACAAGAATCTGGACGTGAAGATGCGGGGTCAGGTGCGGTTGATGAAGAAGTTGATGAAGGGCATTGGTGTTTACGGCGCTGAGATCAAGGTTGGCGGCTTCAGCGGATACTTGTGCGAGCTCTTAGTCCTGCATTACAGGTCCTTCTTGGACGCTGTCGAGGCGTTTGCGAAGCACAAACAAAGAATGGTCATCGACATTGAAGGCTTCTACGCGAACAGGCAGAGGGAGGTTGACCTCTTGTTCGACGATCCTTTGGTGGTTGTTGACCCTGTCGATAAGGCGAGAAACGTGGCTTCTGCGGTGCGCAAGCAGAACCTCTACACCTTCATAGCCGCCGCGCAGGCGTTTGTGAAAAAGCCGAGCTTGAACTTCTTCTATCCGCCCAAGACGATTCCGATAAATGAAGCCAGGATGAGGGAGGAGTTGAAGAAACGTCGTCGGGGGCCAACGACTGTCTTCGTCGCGTTTGGAAGGGTTGACGCTGTGCCAGACATCCTGTGGGGGCAGCTCTACAAATCCCTTCGTTCAATGCACAAGCTTGTTGACCTAAGCGACTTTTCGCTTTTGAGAGATTTTGCTTGGAGCGATGAGAAGGATTTGAACGTCTTTGGCTTTGAGCTTGAACACTGCTGCATCCCAGAGGTTAAAAAACATCTGGGGCCGCCACTTGAGAAAGAGAGTGAGTGTGCAAAATTCCTGGTGAAGCATCAGAACGCGTCAAGAACGGTTTCTGGGCCTTACGTAGAGGACGGCCGCTGGGTCGTGGAGGTTCGAAGAAATTATACAGACGCTTGCACGTTGCTTCGTGAAAAACTGCAAGATGGCGGAAAGAATGCCGGAGTAGCCGAGGGGATTTCGCTCGTGTTGAAGAAGGGTTTCGAAGTGTTTGTGAACGAAGAGGTTGTTAAGGTCTATGAGAAGAATAACGAGTTTGCTGAGTTTCTGACTGATTTTCTCTCGGGCAAGCCTAAGTGGCTGGAAGCCGCTTGAAGATCCTCGTCTCGACGAGGCTCTCAGCGGTCAAGTGTAAAATGCGAAGCTATAGAGTTTTTTTAGTTGCCACTGCGTTATTGCTACTTGTCCAATATAATGCTGAAGAGCTGGGCTACTTTCATGCCTATTGGAAGCCCGAGAAGCAGGCTTTTGAGGCTGACCGCGTGGTAATGAGCAGTAATGGACTCTAGGCTCTTCGTTTCTTCAAGCCAAATACTGAAGCCCGCAACTTCCCGCGTGACCTCGGCCTCCAGTTTTCTCTTAATCTCTGTGCCGGCCATTTCATAGTTGGCTCTGCGCATTCTGATCGTCTCCATGATGTTTCGTCCGCTATACTCCTCGTAGAGTCCGAAGCTTTTGGGCTCTCTCTTCCAAGTGTCATGTGTCGCTAGCTCGGCTGTGAGTTCTTCATTCTTCGATTGCATGTGGAAAGCTTTCTGGCCGAAGGATATCTTGCTTGTGAAAGCTCTATTCAGATTCAGAATTCACACAAGACCTATGCATATGTGGTCAAAGGCCGCTCAGCGTGAGAGCTATCAGAGCTATGCCTAGTAGCCATGTGTAGAATGCGAAGTAATGAAATCTCTTTGTCCTCACCAAGTTTGAGACGAGTCTTATGGCTACGTAGCCTGCTATGGCTGCCAAGACGATTCCGGCTGTAAGTTCTACGGGACCTATTGTTGTAAGTGCCAATTGGCCGCGTTGCAGGTAGGCCTCGACTATTAGGTCTCCGATTATGGCTGGGATTGAGAGTAGGAAAGAGAACCTGAACGCTTTTTCCCTTTTCAATCCGAGGAGCAGCGCGGTCGAGATAGTCATTCCGCTTCTTGAAAGGCCTGAGAAGGATGCGAGACCTTGAGCCGCGCCCATAAGCAGGGCTATCGAGACAGTTATAACGTCGGTGTTTTCTTTTCCGATTTTAGAGGTGTAAAGCCAGGTTGCGCCTATTATGAGGGCTATCCCAATGGCCAGGAACATGATGAAAGTGTTTGCTGCGAAATATGGGTCGAGGAATTTTGCGTACGTTAGACCGATTATTCCTGTAGGAATGGTTGCAACTACTATTAGGGGTATTAGATGGCCGTATTCTGACTTGAAGTCAAGGTGTGCTAGTGCGGAGAGTACGTTTTTGACGTCCTTTCTGAAGTAGAAGACGACTACGGCGAGTGTGCCAACGTGCAATGCGACGTCGAAGAGCGGCGTAGCCGGAAACGCAAGCAGTTGTTGGGCTATTTTGAGGTGTGCAGTGCTTGATATGGGAAGCCACTCAGCGAGACCCTGGATTATTCCTAGGATAATGGTTTTGACCAACTGTTCAAGCATGGGCAGTGTCTCTTCGTTTTGAGTTTGAAAGATTAAATAACGAAGCTTATTAATCCTTTATGGCGGGTGCAACGTGTGAGCGGCTATCCAGCTGGAAGCGCTGAAGACCGAGAAATGCTGAAGAAGATGCCTTCGGAGAAGCTTCTTGACTATTTCTTTCTACAGATACGAAACCTCTGGAGAGTTGACGGATTATACTTCCTAGGCATTGAGAAGAAGTTTGGCACAGAGGCCGCAACCGAGGTTGACGCCGGTGTCTGGGAGGCCATGGCAGAGATTGAAGCAAAGAGTCTCCAACGCATGTTTGACGTAGGCGAAAACCCGGATGTTACAACGATCATGAGCCTTCTGCATAGATCAAGCTGGGCTCTAGACCAGCCGTTCAAAACGATCGTAACGGGCAGCAAACGAGCAGTTTTGAGCATAGACCGCTGCAGAACACAGGAAGCACGTTTGAGCAAAGGCCTTGAGGAGTTTCCGTGCAAGAAGGTGCGGTTCGGCTACTTGAAGAGCTTTGCAACGACGCTAAATCCCAACGTGAAAGTGAACTGTCTGAGATGCCCGCCTGACAAGCATCCAAGAGACGCATGGTGCAAATGGGAATTTACACTATAACTGGCCAGTTTACACCATGTTTTTGCTATGAGGCTACTTCCTCTTTCTGAACAGCATTATGTCATCCTTCTGGCATACGTACTCAAAGCCTTGTTCAAGGAGCTTCCTTGCCTCTTCGACTGTACTGGCAACTGCTGAGTGGTATTCGTCGCTTTCAAAGCTGATGAGTTGAGTGCAAACTAGTGTGCTTTCAATGTTTCAGTGGCCGCGCGCGTTCAGACTTCATAACGACTGAAGAATAAATGCTTCAGGCCCTCAACTAGAAGGAAGTAGCATCCAAGTATTCCAAAGATTAAACCCAAGAACCATAGCGGGGGCTTGACGAACTCCAAAAACAATCCAAGAGGGGAGTAAACAATGACCAGAGTCATTGATGCCATTATGATTGAGGCTGCGATCATGAGGTTGCTGGGTCTTGATTCATAGAACTTCCTTCGGGTTCTGATGGAAAAGGTGACCAATATCTCGGATATAACAGACTCGATGAACCAGCCCGTATGGAAGAGTTCGGGGCCAGCATGGAGAAGGTAGATCAGGGATGAAATCGTGACGAAGTCGAAGATGGAGCTGATCAGACCGAAAAACAAGGCGAACTTTGCTATTAATGCAATGTTCCACTTCTTGGGAGTTCTCAGGCTTTCCTCGTCAAGGTTGTCAGTTGATATCGTGAGGAGCGGGGCATCAGAGAGGAGATTCGTTAAAAGTATTTGAGAGGGCAGAAGCGGTATAAACGGAAGGAACAAAGATCCTACTGCTAACGTAAACATGTTTCCCAAGTTCGCGCTTATAGTATTCATGATGTACTTAATCATGTTGCCAAAGGCCTTTCTTCCCTCAGCTACTCCATCGGCAATAGCGCCCAAACTCTTTTCAAGCAGGATTATTGAGGACGCTTCCTTAGCGACTTGAACTCCTGATTCAACAGAAATCCCTGCGTCTGCCAATTTCAGGGCTGGGGCATCATTAACCCCATCGCCAAGAAACCCCGTTACATGCCCATTCTTCTTCAAAGCACTGACTATGGCATATTTCTGCTCCGGAGTCACACGTCCAAAAACATCATTCTCTTCCACGGCTTGGCGCAACTCGCTCTCTTGCAATTTTTCGACGTCTCCCCCTGAGAGCACTCTCCCTCGAAAGTCGATTCCAAGCCTACGGCAAACCTCTGCCGTTACGACAGGATCATCCCCGCTGAGAATTTTCAGCTTTATTCCTAACAATTTCAGCCTGGAGATGGCAGGAGCAGCATCCTCTTTCAATGGATCGGAGAGAACAACCAGCCCGACGAATGTTAACCCCGATTCATCTGCTACTGAGTAGTCCGATTTTTTCTCGATTTCCTTACATGACAGTGCTATCAATCTGTTTCCAGTTTGGCTGTACTTTCCAATCAGCGAATTGACTTCCGTGCTCACCTTCGACATTGACTGAGCCTCAATTTCATCACCAACCGCAGTCGACACATCAAGGATTGACTCGGGGGCTCCTTTTGAGACCAGAAGTCTGTGGTCACCACTTTCGACTACGGCGCTCATTCTCCTTCTATTGAACCCGAATGGAATTTCACGGATACATGCAAATGCGTTGAAGCCAACTTCATCGAAACCCTTGTCTCTGGCGTATTCCCAGATTGCTACATCAATTGGGTTGCCGAGTATTCTGTCTCCTTGAACCACCGCCGAGTTGCAGAGAAGTGCATATTTGATCAATTCTGGATCTGAATGATCGTTGGGATCGACGATGTCCTGAACCTTGATCTTGTTTTGGGTCAGGGTTCCAGTCTTGTCCGTGCAGAGTACGTCGACATTTCCCATATCTTCTATTGATTCAAGTCTTTTGACTACGACCTTCTTCTTGACTAGTCTGAGTGCTCCTTCAGATAGCCCGACAGTAATTACGACGGGCAAGGCTTCTGGTATGATGCCTACTGCCAAGGCTAATGAAAATAAAAGTGATTGTAAGACTCCGTGGCCCAGAACTGAGTTAACTAGAAATACGAAGGCTGTCAGCAGCAAGATCACTTTCACGAGAAAACTCCCAAAACTTGCGATGTTCTTTTGAAAGTCAGTCTTTGGAGGCAACAAAGAGAGACTGGAGGCTATGTGGCCGAAGTACGTCTTTCTTCCGGTGGCAACAACCAATCCTATTCCAGAGCCATTCGTCACTGTCGAACCCGTAAGGGCGGTGTTGGACAGTTGATGTGGGAGTGGTTTGTCAAGCGCAACTGGGGTAGTGTTCTTGTCGACCGACGTTGATTCGCCCGTCAGCACTGATTCATCTGTCTGGAATTCGTCAGCGTCCAACAGTCTGATGTCTGCTGGTACAACATCACCTATTGCCAAGTGGACAACGTCTCCAGACACCAGTTTGCTTGTGTTAATCACAAGCTTCTTTCCATTTCTGACAACTATCGCGGTGTACGATAGGTACTTTCTGAGCGCATCAACGGCTCTTTCCGATCTATGTTCTAAGGCGAAGCCCAACACAGCATTGGCAAGCACGATGGCAACTATGATAATTGCTTCGGGCATTTGTCCTAAGAAGCCAGCTATTGCTGAAGCGAAGACGAGCACGTATACCAGAGGGTTCTTGAACTGAGTTGCGAATATCCTTAACGACGTTCTGCGTTCAATTGAAGGAATCTCGTTCAGCCCATACTCTTGGAGTCTGCGTGCAGCTTCTGTGTCATCAAGCCCCATTGCTGACGAATTGAGCTCTCTGATAAGCTCATCTTTCTGCATTTTCCAGTAGTTGATTTCCTTGTTTTCAGACATAGATCTGTACTCGTCCTGTAGACTTGCTGAGGTTCATCAGGAGGTTATGCGTCTCTCCTCTCTAATGACTTATTCGCCCTCTTTTTTCTGCTGAAAAAAACGCAAGCTACGTGTGATATCGCCAGCTTAGTGTCGAGTGACCGAACTATACCACTACAGAGAAAAAAGGGGGTTCGCGGGAGATGTCTCCACCGTAGGGTGCAAATGGGAATTTACACTATAACTGGCCAGTTACACCATGTTTTACTTGCTACACGCCAAAAAGGGGAGGGGGATTATGGGTAGTGCTGGTTGAAGTGGCCTGAGAGTATTATGGCGTCGTAGATGTCGACGATGCCGTCGCCGTTGATGTCCGCGTTAGGGTTCCACTTTGCACTGCCTAGCTGGGAGTTGAAGGCGCCAGATAGCAGTATGGCGTCGTAGATGTCAACAGTGCCGTCACCGTTAACGTCGCCAGAAATGCATCGCCAAGGTTGCATCAGTGGGTAGTTATCTGTGTTGTTGCTGTCGATAATGTAATGTGTATCTCCTATACCGTCGCCCCCTGTTTCATTCTGGTACGGACCTCTGAACAGATCTGTGCCATTATAGTCACTCCAGTAGCTTCCGCTATATGGATACCCGTTGTCCCAAGCATTTACTGAACCTGCTTCAATGGACACTTGCTGGCCGTTGTCTACGAGGTTGTTATGACATATCATGTTGCTTGAGGAGCTACCGATCCCAATGTTAAGGTTGTTTGCTGTTAGGTTGTTTCGGCTTACGCTGTTGCCAAAAGAAGAATAGAGATAGATGCCATACCCGCTGTTTGCTGTTAGGTTGTTTTCGAAAATGCTGCTGTTTGAAGAGTGAGAAAGCGAAATGCCTACCCCATTGTTAAATGATATATCATTCTTTGAGATAGTATTGTAGTCTGAACCGAAGGGAAAAGAAGAACCCCAGAATTCGATGCCACAGCTGCCGTTTGCACTTAGGTTGTTTCCTGAAATAAGGTTATTCGAGGAGGAATCGAGCCAGATGCCGTCAAAGCAGTTCGCTGTCACGTTGTTCCCAAAGATGCTGTTACTTGCAGAGTTAACCAGATGGATAGATGCATACCCTATGGTGCCTGTTACGGTGTCTCCAAAAATAATGTTCCTGTGGGAGAAAGAGAGATCGATGCCAAAATGGTTGGCTGTTAGGTTGTTGTTGGAAATAGTGTTCTCGGAAGAGAAGCCGAGCGCGATGCCGTAATCGAAGGCTGTGATTTGTGTATTCCGAACCGTCACATTTGTTCTTTGGAAAAGCTCTATTCCCTCTCCACTTCCAGGTCCTTGGAGGGTGTAGCCAGCCCCGTCAAGCACGATGCTATCCTTCTGCACGACGATTGAGCCATTAATGTTGTTAGCAAACGTGTAAGTGATATTGTCAACGGTCGAAATCGGCGCTGTTGATTGGTCAACGCTTCCATAATCACGAATGAAAATGGTCCCATTCACATAAGGAACGCGCGCGCTAAGAGAGATGTCATCAACATAGAAGGCACCCGGAGAACCATTGGAATAATGATATTGCGCTGTTACGCTATGCAGTATGAATTGGGAGAGGTCGATTCCCACAAAGTATGAGCGGACGTCTTCTGTCAGATTTATCGAAAGAAGATTCCATTCCAACTGATTGAAGGGTAGCAAGAACTCCAGTGCGCTTGAATAATTACCATTACCTACAGAATTCCAATCATTCCAGCACCAAACATAGTTAACATGGAATGCAGGCAGCATCGATGATTTGTTGTAATACCAGAAATACAAGAAAGATGCTGGATAATCGACTGGGCCTAGATTTCCCACTTTCAACGGGTAAATCCATCCCTCGAAATGATAGTCATTGCCTGCGGGCAGATTCAATTCTTGCGATACCCAGTTATCATAACCTACATCTGAAACGTATGCTGAATATGACCCACTATGGACTATGGTACTGCTGATTGCACAGGTTCCTAGAACATTCCATCCGTTCAATGTTCCAGTCTCAAAATCTCCATTGGTCAATACGCTTGGTGCTGACCTTGCTATCTGAGTTCTACAAGCGAAGCCTACAAAAGACAAGCATAGAAGCAACACCAGCATCACCCCAGAACGAGTCTTCCGCAACAGTCCTCTCTCCAAACTCTCGATCAACGCCGCGTCGATAAAAGAGTTTTGAATAGGTCATCCAACATCATCCCGTTCACGGTTTCCCTTCGCACCATCCACAAGCGCGCGCCCGGACTGCACGCTCCGACAAAATCCAAGACTTAATGAGAAAGAAGTTCATTAGAGTATTGAGAGTCTGTTTATGAGCAGGCGTAGACGGTTTGACAGACTTGAATGTCAGGGTTGCATTTACAAGGCCAGCACGTACTGCTGGAGGCAGTGTCCGTACAACATCTGGAGGAAGGAAGAATACTGAATCTCGCGCCGAGCGAACGCAGCGATTTTGCTCTCTTGCACGCGCGCTTGCACCAACGTCTTAGCCTGCTTAGACTGTCCTATGGAAACCAAGGCAAACCGACTCTATATCATATACTCGGTTTTCTCAATTCTTCATAGGACTGCTCAATGGTCAAGGCAGCTGCGAAGAGCAGTTGCTTCTTCGCTGTAGAAGACTGAGTTGTGTTATCATGTAGATTCCAAAATCGTCATAGTTTCTGAATTTCTCCATTGCTGAGTCCACTGAATAAGGACCACTCCAAATGACCTTGACTCTTTCCATAATTCTAGAATGGAACTTTTCGCTTAAGGATTTTTTGTGATTTGACAACTGCTTGCCGGCTCTGTTAAGCGCGCGCTGCGTGGCGGGTGATACATAAAGATTTTCTGTAATAGTGGGGCGCGGGCGTCTGTTGATCTCTGATTCAGACTCTATGAGTCTAGGCTTTATGATTTATGAGGCATTTTGTTTATAAGTATCGGTGTGAAGGGTAGGTGCAGCGTGTAAGAAGTGATTTTTGCACAGCAACCGTAAAGGAGTTGAGAGAGTTGACATATGAGAGAAAAGAAATGCACAAGGCAGTTTGCGCTGAATGCAAAAAGGAATGTGAAGTGCCATTCAAGCCTGATGGCAGCAGACCAGTATACTGCCGAGAATGTTACGCTAAGAGAGCACCCCCAAGAAGAAGCCAATACTAGATCAAGCCAACAGCTCTATTCTAAGATTGGTTTTCTCCCCGTTTTTATATTCTTTTTTCAAGTCACCTGAGTAGATATTAGTTTTGTTGATTGGTGGGCCGGACCGGGCTCATATCCAGACGGGCTCAAGTCCGCTAAACTAGGGCAAGGAAGAAGCCATTTTGCAGGATCGTATCAAGTCGAGATATACCGACGCAGTAGTGTAGTTCAGCTATTCAACACTAACTTGACGATTTCTCCTGCAACTCCACCATTTTCTTCCAACTCATGGAGTTCTAATTGGTGAAAGTTTCTTAAACATTAGTAGCCTATATTGTTAATAGGTAGTATTGTTTCGTGGAGATTAGTGTATGCCTTCATTGAAGAAGAAGAATGTTCAAAAGAAGAAAAAACATTCGGACAAAGTTGGGAAATAGCGCAAATCTCATATTTTGTGTTCTTGCGGGTCTTCGTCGTAGCGCGCGCTCTCTCTGCAGAGGTTTAAGCTTCGGCAGGGAGACTCTTTGAAGCTCGGAAAAAATACTAGGGGGGGCAAGTATTCCAAGAAAAGACTGCATAGCGTTCATTAAAGACCTTGAGATGGAGCTGTGTTAAAGAAAGACCAAACTGTTTGCCGTAGTTTTTGTAACTCGGAAATTGTGGGCTAGGATACATTCAAGTATACTGCGTCTTATGTAATATTCAGTATGCGTGAGAGGTATTTGGTTTTCACTGGAAGGCCTAATGCGGGCAAGAGTAGCATCATCAGAGAAGTCGTAGGCTTGGATGTGGCAATCGGTAAACGACCAGGAACTACGCGACGGATATCAAAATATCCCTTGAGTGGCGATTTGGTGCTTGTAGATATGCCAGGGTTTGGTAGGATGATGGGAACTTCCAAACGTTTGGAGGATAAGAAAAATGATCAGATCATCAAGTTTCTGGAGTCCTATGCTCAGAACATAGCTTTGGCCGTCCATGTTTTAGACATATCCACGTTCTCGGAGGTAACGTGGCGTTTGGAGAAGAAGGGTTTTATCTCAGTGGACGTGGAGATGGTTCAGTTTTTGACGGAGACTTCAGGTGAGTTTCCTTTGGTGGCGGCTAACAAGATAGATAAGGTTGATAAGGAGGAGTTAAAGGTCAACCGTGAAGCGTTCATACATCAAATAGGCAAAGGTTATCCATTTGCTGTTGGAGAGCACGTATTCCCAGTGAGCGCAAAGACAGGAGCAGGACTGGGCGCTTTGAAGAACTCCATCCACAAAAGGTTGGTGGCGAAAGGATATAGAACGCCATTTAAAGTAGGCTTATAGTTCTAACTAGAGGAAGAAGATTGGTAGGGCATTAGGTGTGGAGCCAAGCTCTACGGAGCCCTATAGACGGGGAAACAACGCCTTGTTTTTAATACCCTGTTTTTTAATCTTAAAACCTTTGAAGGAGGTGACAGACAAATGGCTAAGTG
>Ga0187886_1001108_pt1 | contig 26225 bp, 21 predicted proteins | sample June2016WEW_20_1_FD_133001 | JGI IMG/M metagenome (GOLD analysis project Ga0187886, IMG submission 133001) | Peatland microbial communities from SPRUCE experiment site at the Marcell Experimental Forest, Minnesota, USA - June2016WEW_20_150 | ecosystem: Environmental > Terrestrial > Soil >... | reverse complement strand
CACTGAGAAATTCACTTAAGTCCGCCCCCGCACAGAAAGCCTTTTCTCCTGCCCCTTTGAAAATGGCAACTCTCACCTCAGAATCATCTTTGATGGCACTCAGAACTTGATAGAGATCATCTCGCATCTGGATATTATATACGTTCAAAGCTTGAGGCCGATTAAGAGTAACATAAGCAATGTTGCCGCTCTTTTCATAAATCAGCGTCTTAAAGCTGCTCACTGAAACCTCATCTTCCTTCAAATTTAGGAGTTCTCTTTTTGCGAAAGGCGTTAATGCCCTCTGTACGATCCCTGGTCGTATGTAATAAGAGGTAGAGATCAGCCTCCAGGCGCAATCCTTGCTCCAGAGTCACATCCATCCCTTTATAGATCGCTTCCTTAGCGTACCTCAAAGCGATCGGCCCTTTGGAAGCCATCTCTTTTGCCATATCCATTGCAACCGTTATCAGTTCTCCGGGAGGAACAATCTTGTTAACCAGGCCAATCCGATACGCCTCTTGCGCCTCTATCATCTCTCCGGTGAGAATCATTTCCAGGGCTTTATTTCTCCCCACCAGGCGTGGTAACCTTTGGGTCCCTCCATCCCGAGGAATAAGGCCTGTCTTAATATGAGGTAATCCAAAACGAGATGTCACCATGGCGATTCTTATGTCACAGGCTAACGCGAGCTCTAAACCGTGACCAATAGCATCTCCGTTGATCGCTGCAATAACCGGTTGGTCAAGTTTACCAAGAGGCTCAGAGAAAGACCCAATGTCTGATTCCACCTGATCGCAGATTCCAGAACGAGGCTCAGCCAGTCTGGGTTCTATGGAAAAGGAGTCTTTCCTCCCACCGGTAAGAATGATGACTCTTATCTCGTCGTCGCAAAAGATTTCATTGCACAGGTGCGCAAGATCATCGGCGAGGTGGCTTACATCTTCATTGGGAGACCAATTCATTTCAACCACTCCAACACCCTCCTTTTTTTGAAAAGCGAGCGTTTTGAATAAAACCAATTTCTCCTCCATCTATTTCAATATCTCACGGATTGGAAGTATACAACACGCGCCGAATGATTTCAATAATGTATGAAAAATACTCAAAAAAATTATAAAATGGCGCCAAAGGATTAGCCAGCTCCGTAAAATTCGGGGTCGTTTAGAGGATCAGCTTATAAGGCCCAAGGCGATGCGAGTAGGTTCGGTGATCAGACAGTACATGTTCTGGAAACTCCTAAAGCTCTCGCAATGGCCTTGATCCCTTTCCCCTTCTCTCACATTACTCTGATCTGGTGCCACTTGTACATAATGACTATCCCCTCTTTACTCCTCCTCCAATTTTGGGAGGAGATTGTATCTGATGGGGGGTCAATTTTAAATGACGATCCGGGGTCAATTCTATTTTACGATCTACATTTGTGGCTGTGGCTGTGCGTCACGAAAAGGCGAAGGATTTGCAGTATATCTTCTTGCACATGATATTACAGTAGCGAAAATGCCAATAATGAGTCACTTAGAGCTTACAGACGAGCCACTCATCTCCGTGATCGATATTGTCTCATACATAAGAGAGACTCACGAAACTGAGTTGACCGCTAAAGTATACATGAGAATCACGAATCTTGAAATACCAGTGAACGGCAAGACATTTGTCGTTTTTATTGACCGTAGTCCTGTCTGCCGGGCGCCTTCTAGGCTTACCTTTTGCGTCTATTTTGATTTTATATAGCTTATCAACTATTGGCTTTAATTCAGGGTCAATTTTTTGCTACTACCATGTTACCCTTTCGCTAAGTAGGCTCATGCCTTTATCAATTTCAGACTCGCTACAGCTGCCACGGTTTTTCTGCAGCTGCATTTCTGCCAGCTATACGGCCGAAGGTCATTGCTTTAGGAGGTGCCGTGCCAGCAATCATGACATCTCCACTAAAGAGTCCTGCGCCCATTTCGCCAGCTACATATACCCAGAGACATTGCCTCCAGAACGGCTACCTTAATCCTAGATTCTCTCGTCCACATCGCCGCTGGAAGATCAACTGTCCTTGCCCCAACCACAATTACGTCGGCTTCATAAATCCCATTTTTGCTGAACTTGCATTACCGCCCTCTTCGACCTCCTCTCATTTTAGTTCTAATTGAGAATTGATCTATCTGGGAAATACCCACTTTTCAACTGTGGTGTTAGTTTGTGTAGAAAACCCCTAAGGTTGTATGCATTTCTGCGGTCATAGCCTTCCTCAATTCTTGGGGTCACTTGCCGCATCAACCAGCTCAATACGAACTCCCCTAGTATCTTCAGGCAACAGCCAAGCCAGCCGTAGCGTGTATCCAGGAAAGAGGCTTTTAATCTCTTCCTCTTTTACAGGAAAGCCTTTGGCTTTCAATGCTCTAACTTCTGAGTCGAAATCGTCAATAAAAATGGAAAGATGCCAAAGCCCCTCTCCTCGCTGCCTAAGGGTCTCGGCTTCGGGACTTTTAGGATCGGTCGGCTCTATCAACTCAATAGCATTTTCTCCTGCCTGGAATAGTACTACTTTAACGCCTTTTTCTGGAATTTCTACAATACCCTTATCCCACGGAGTCAGGCCAAGCATTTTACTGTATAACTTTAGTGCCTCGTCTATATTACTTACTAAGATCCCAACATGGTCAAGTCTCTTTGACATTTCTGCTCCTCCTATGAAGTTATAGTGCAAAATTTTGATTATTTCTGATCATCAGTTTCTCCTGTTATCTGTCACCCCCTCTCTTTACTATATTTTCGTTTGTGGCCATCTTCCGATCTGTAAAAGCAAAGCTTCTACAGATAACCTGAGGTACTGTGGACTTAGCCTTTCCAAAAAGTCAATGTCTCATAATAGGCAAAGAGCACACCATGGATATGACCTTTTTGAAGCGATTTCCAAATCGTCAAATTGATGGCGATTATCTGGTGTTTACTGGGCTGACGACTCTACTTCGAAAGGCGCTTGGTAATACTCTGTCCTATACTTCTCCCCCAATGTCAGGATTGGTCTTAGATCTTACCAGCAATCCAAAGAAGAGTCTCACAAGGCATGGTATATCTTGCTAATCCTTCTTAATTCTCTCTTACTTTATATGTAGCATAGTTTCATTTTTCAATACCTCCTAATGGTCAATACCTGATAGTATGTCAAAATGTTTTATTTCCTTGAGAATTAGTTTGTGGTCAGCCTATTGAGCATTTCCAATCAAATTAGAAGGAGATAGGTTAGATTATCTATATCTGTCGGGCGACATATGACCCCTCATAGATTGCGTCTATGATTCTGCGTGGTTCGACGCAGTCGCCTATGCAGTAAAACTCCCAGCTCCTGTCCTTAAGTTCCTCAGCAAGCTTATTGTTTGCTTTGGCACCAAGCGCCATCAATATCGTATCTGCTTTAATCACATGTCTTTCCCTCTTTTTATTAATAACACTCATACCTTCTTCAGTTACTTCGTCAATTTTTACTCCGGTGAACATTTTGACCCCGTGTTTTGCAAGCCTAGACATAAGAAGTTTTCTGGTTCGGACCTCCATATCACTGGCTATCTCATTAAGCATCTCTACAATAGTTACCTTCTTTCCCTTTTCAGCTAAAAACTCTGCCACCTCAGAACCAACCATTCCCCCACCGGCAACAACTACTGTCTCTCCGACATCTGTCTTGCCAGCTAGAACATCATTAGCGAGAACTACATTGTCTCTATTAATCCCAGGGATCTCAGGTAATAGAGGCGTTGACCCAGTAGCTAAAATCACCACATCTGGTTTTATTTCTTTAATAAGTGCCAAGGTAACTTTCTTGTTTAGCTCAAATTTTACTCCGAGCTTCCTAATCTGATTTGAAAAATACTCTGACACATTCTTAATTTCCCCCCTATACGGTGGGACTGAAGCTAATCTGATTTGGCCACCTAGCTCGTTCGCTTGGTCATATAGCATTACCTTATGGCCCCTCAGTGCAGCAACTCTAACGGCTTCCATCCCTGCTGCCCCCCCACCAACTATCAGGACTCGCTTAACATTTACTGCGGACCTAATATCAAATTCCTTCTCTCTCCCCATGGCCGCATTTACTGTACATCGTACACTCAGGTTGCCATAAAAGCGGCGAGTGCATTCATTGCAAGCGATACATTTACGGATGTCACCCAATCTCCCTTCTACTGTTTTCTTTGGGAGTTCAGGGTCAGCGAACAGTGCCCTACCCATTCCAATCAAGTCTGCCTTCCCCTCCTGAAGGATGCTTTCCGCCAGAAGAGGGTCATGAATTCTGCCTACGGCGATAACTGGTATACGAACTACGCTCTTGATTCCTTCTGCTAAATGTACAGCGAATCCCGGTGGATGAGCCATTGGGGCAATTATATACTCACTCGTTTCACCCAGGCCGTTACTCACATCAATAGCATCTATACCTGCTTCTTCTAACCTGCCGGATATGACTTTGGTGTCTTCTAATCTGAGTCCCCCTTCTATCCACTCATCTCCGCTGATTCTAAATATAACAGGATAATCATCGCCCACTTTACTTCTCACACACTCTATAACTTCCAGCGGGAATCTCATTCTCTTTTCTAAACTCCCCCCATACCTGTCTGTCCGCTTGTTGAGGAAGGGAGACATAAAACTAGCTATCAGATACCCGTGGCAACCATGTATTTCTACGGCGTCAAAACCAGCCTTTTTCGCTCTCAACGCAGCTTCGCCAAATCGCTCTACCAGGTGCTGAATCTCATCAATAGTCAACGGTCTTACAATTCTGTCTCCTAATGGAACGTCTGACGCTGCCACAGTGATACCAGCTTCCGGAAACTGAGTTGCTCGTCCGGTGTGAGCTATCTGCATTGTCGCTCTCGCGCCATTGACTTTAATGATAGTGGCTAATTCCTCTAATCGAGGAATATATTTGTCGTGGTCAATGACTAAACCTGACGCGGTAGCTCTTACCACAGATTGGTCGACAATAGCACCCTCAACTATTAATAAGCCAACCCCGCCTCTGGCTATTTCGGCATAATGATACAGCATTCTTTCGCTTACGCTTCCATCAATGTTGGCAGTATTTGTCTGGGCAGCCAGTTTTACTATTCTGTTCTTGACCGTCAACTTACCTATGCTGGTTGGCTCGAATAATTTTTTAAATTCCACCTTTTTCTCGGCTTCCACTTTAACTCCTTCCATCTCGAAAGCAAAAATACTCATCGGTTACCTGGCTAACTTTCATCCTCTGTGTAGGGTACAAAGTCAGAATTTTGGTGAAGGTTGCCGCCTACAAAGTTGGCATCGAAACTTATCATCCGTTTCAAGTTTACCCGGTTCCTTACGAGCCAGATCAGTTGTGTTTGGACTTGGGTTAATTCGGACAGCACTTTTTATGAGAAACCTGATTTTCAATAGAGAAAAATCTTGTCCAAAATGCTAATAATTTCAATGGGCGCCTACAACGTTTTCAGATAATTTGGTAGTAAATGACTCTATATTAATTGATGCCACTTCACGCATCGCTTCGCCTCCCCTAGGTGTGCGGACTCCTCCAAAAGCCCAAAATATTGCCTTTCCGACCTCACCTCCCTAAATAGGCCTTCCTTATATATTCACTATTCTGCAGCTCCTTAGGGTCTCCCTCAAGCACTATTTTCCCTATCTGTAAAACATAAACCCATCTTGAAAAAGCTAGGGCCAGTCGGGCATTCTGCTCCACCAAAAGAATGCTTACCCCTCTTTTAGTAATCTCAAGAACTTTCCTGATTACTTCCCGAATCATAATAGGCGATAGACCTACCGTAGGCTCGTCCAATATAAGCAGTTTAGGCCTCGCTGCCAGCCCTCGCCCGATAGCCAACATCTGCTGTTCCCCCCCACTCATAGTGCCCGCAATCTGATGCCGCCTTTCTTCTAGTATTGGGAAAAGGGTAAATACCTCTTTTACGCGCTGCTTCGTCTCTATACCATTTAGAAGATAAGCCCCAACGAGCAAGTTTTCAAGTACGGACATATTTGGAAAGAGCCCTCTCCTTTCCGGAACATGGATTATGCCCATCCTCACAATCTCCGAGGGAAGTAAGCAGTCAATCCTCATCCCCTGAAACCACATCTCGCCACTACTTATATCCATTAGACGGGAGAGGCACCTGAGGATAGTACTTTTGCCAGCCCCATTAGCCCCAATAAGACCTGTCACACCCTCGTCTCCGACCTCAAAACAAATACCACTGACAACATCAATACCACCGTACCCAGCGCTTAACCCTTTTACCTCAAGCAATGTAATCTCCTTCCCCTAGGTATACTCTATTTACGTCAGGGTTCTTGATTATACCATCAGGGGAATCTTCGGCAATCTTCTCCCCGTAATGAATAACAATGATTCGGCTGCAATTTTCCATAATCACTTTCATATCGTGGTCAACAATAACAAGTGTGGTACCGTTCTCTTCTTTAAATTTGTTAACAATGTTAAAAAAGGTAGCCATCTCCTCGGCATTCATACCGGTCGCCGGTTCATCAAGTATGCAAAGGGCTGGGTTTCTGGATAATAGCATGCCTAGACTCAAAAATCTTTGCAGACCTTTAGGCAAATCTCCAGCCCGTTTCTCCATGACATCACCCAAACCCAACAATCCCAATACCTCTCGAACTAATCTCTCATGTTCTACACCTCCCCGCTTTGCATTTAGTGTACTAAAATGCAACCCCCAAAAGCTTGTTTTTAGGCGAAGATGCCCGCCTATTGATATATTCTCGAGAACCGATAACTCAGGGAAGATACCGCCAATCTGGAACATGCGGCCTATTCCTCTAGCCGAAATCAAATGAGGGGGAAGACCAACTATATCTTTGCCATCAAAAACAATATTGCCTCGATTTGGTCTAAGATAACCGCCGATCATATTTAGAACAGTAGTTTTACCCGAGCCGTTAGGACCAATTAATCCAACTGCCTCGCCTTTATGGACTTCAAAACTAAAATCCCGTACCGCGACGAGCCCACTAAAGTACTTCGTCAGTCCTTTAATTTCTAAATATGCCATAGCCTCCCTTACACTGAGGAATCTAACCCTTTACTGGTACCTTGCTGGTGCTAAATAACTTGCCGAGAAATTCCCAAACACCACCACGCAAACCTATTCTCACACCAACCAAAACTAAACCATATATTAAGGGCTCAAACCAATCCGGTGCCCCACCAATATCCATCGTCACCGTAGAGACGAGCATCATCAAAGTGGTACCAATCAATGGGGCAAAAGGGCTAGCCTGACCACCAATTATGATATGAGCCAGCGGGTACATTGACTTGAGCGGGACAAATTCACCCGGCCCTGTGAAACGTATGTGCGAAGCACCCAATCCTCCAGCTATGCCAGCAAAAAAACAGCACATAAGCCAGGCCTCCATCCTGTAGGCAAAGGGAGAAATACCACTGGCAGCGGCTAGTTTCTCACTGGAGTGAATTGCTCTAAAAAGATCGCCGATTCGTGATTGCCAGGTTACGAACATTATGCCTAGGGTTATCAAGAATATTGCCAGGCACAAATAGTAAAATGACGCTGACGAAGAAAAGCTAAATCCAAAGAGATCAGGGCGCGGTATATCTGCAATACCCTCCACACCACCAGTGAACCCCGTCCAGTTGAGAACTACTAGCCTTATGCTTTCACCCACAGCTAGTGAAAACATAAAGAAGTAAACGCCCCTCACCCTTCTTAGTCCTATGGTTCCAATAAAGAAGGCCACGATAGCCGGGATTAGCCCCCCAGCGGGCAGAGCCAACCAAAAGCTTATATCACTCCGTTTCATCAATAGGGCTACTGTATAGGCACCAATGCACATAAATCCAGCATGGCCGAAGCTTATCTCTCCCACCACCATGAGTATCCACAGGGCTAGAGCAGAAATACAGGCAATCAGGATATCAGTCAGCCGACCTTGATAATAGGAGCTGGTTAAGTACAAAGGCGCTGCTAGCAGCAAAGCACCCACCAGTGTGGCGAGAACCATTGGCACCTTTTGCCTGCTCACTTCGTTTCTTCCCTTTCCACGAGTCCTATTATACCATAAGGTCTAAATAGCAGCACTAGAGCTAGCAGCACAAAGCCAGCAAGGTGGCTCCATACTCCTATAAGGGCCATCCCAAAAGCGTCAATGAAGCCTAACAAAACAGCTCCCACAATGGCCCCGTAAATGCTTCCCAAGCCACCTACAATTACTATTATAAATGCCTTAAGTATGTAATCGTCACCCATATACGGGTTAATATTACTGGACGAAGCCAAGATAAATCCAGCGGACACGGCCAGTACTAATCCCAGCATCATAGCTACCATCCGAACCCACATCACATTGATACCATGTAGCGTTGCGGCATCCATATCCTGCGCTACTGCCCTAATGGCTCTACCTACTTTTGACTGATGGATTATCACTAACGCAATACCCATAAATATGATACTAACGGCAGTTAATAGTAACCTGTCGTACGGTACAGAAATCGAGCTGACCCGAAAGCCTCCCAAATTAAGTGAGGGAACAACCCTATCTTCTGGTCCCATTATAGCAGTGACAACCTGCTGTAAGACAAAAGAGATTCCAAAGCTTGCGATAAGCCCGCCTAATATATCCTTCCGTAAGGGAGAAAAAACGCTTCTTTCTATCAGCGCTCCCAAGAGACAACCACCCAAAATAACGAGCGGAAAACCCCACCAGTAGCCAGCCCCAAACGCTCGGAAAAGAACATAAGCGCCAAATGACCCCAACATATAAAACTCGCCGTGAGCAAAATTCACCACACCTAGGACACCAAAGGTAATACTCAAACCCAGTGCTATTAACGCATAGATAGCTGATATCATGATGGCTATCACCGATACCTGAACAAATAGATCTATACTCACTGCAATTAGCCCCTCCTATCAAACGAATGTAATAGTCCAGATGTTGTTTGTCTGGTGCATTATCTTAATCTCGGGTTTGCCACAGGAGCGTCACCCGCGCATCTCCCCCTATGCATGATGCTGTTCACATTTCAAGTTTTTTTTAAAAGTCAGTAATCAATCTTTCCTTAGTTCTTTAGGTGTGACTATCACTGCTTTTCAAAAATTCATAACACACCATGTACTCGTCCCGAAATCAGCAATTGGAAAAATATTTCCGATTTTTGGGGCTTAGGAAACCTGAGCTGCAGCATTTTAGGCTTGCCGACTGAGGAAAATTGCAGTAATTCTGGGCTAAAAATCTCGTATCTGCCATCAAAGTCTTAAATTTTCGCCTCCATCTGAATCAGTGCGCACTCTAACGCTTTAGTATGTTTATGCAGCAGGCGCCTCCCTGTATCCCGCTTACTATGCCGCCCTCCATATGGGCTAGGCCTACTTTAGCCCTAGTTACCTGGCGTTGCCCGGCCTGTCCCAGGAGATGCCAAGTAATCTCACAAACCTGGCGCACACCGCTGGCGCTGAGAGGATGTCCCTGAGAGAGCAGACCACCGCTGGGGTTCACGGGGACCTCCCCTCCTAGGGCAGTAGCGCCTTCTTCTACAAGACGGCCGCCTTCTCCTTGGGGGCAAAGCCCGATGTCCTCAATGTTGGGAATCTCAGTTGCGGCAAAGGCGTCATGCAGCTCCACGAGGTCCAGGTCTTCCGGTCCTAGCCCAGCCATCTCGTAAGCTTCTGCTGCCGCCTGTTTGCCCATAGCGGAGACACAGATATTTTTCTGAAAAAGAGAGTAATCGCCTGACTTAAGCCCTGAGCCCGCAAGCCATACCGGGTTAGAGGTGTACTGGGCTACTTTATCGTCCGCACACAGCACTACAGCCGCGGCTCCGTCCGTGTAGGGGCAAATCATATACAGAGTGAGGGGGTCGCAGACCATCCGGGACTTGAGCACCTCATCCAGGGTGAGTTCTTTCTGGTATTGGGAATAGGGATTAAGACAGCCGTTATGATGGTTTTTTACTGAGACCTGGGCGAATTGCTCAACAGTGGAACCATATTCCTCCATGTGCCGTCTCATAATCAGGGCGGCATAAGCGGGCATGGAGAGCCCAAGCTCACCGTCTAGGTCCTGATGGCTTAGCAGCGTCCCTTTTCCAATAGCTCTTGTCAATGAGTCAACACCGAAGGCCAGGCCGATATCGTACATCCCCATGCCGATGTCAAACCATGCCCGGCGTACGGCGGTGGATCCGCCGGCACAGGCATTCTCGACGTTAATTATTTCCCCGTTGACAACGCCTATCTGACTGCCCACTGTTTGTCCGAGACACGATAGGGCGACGTAGCCGGCGTCAGAATATAGGTTAGCGCAATAGCATACCTCGATTTTCTTGGGATTTATGCCGGCATCCTTGATTGCTGCCCGGCAGGCTTCGGCCCCCAAATCTACCAGCGTCTTCTCGGGCTGTTTACCAAACAGACTCATTCCGACCCCAATCACCGCGACACCTCTCATCTTTACCTGTCTCATGATACCCTTTCTATTAACCAATCCTCTTTAATTTTCTATATTTCGCCCAATACTTGTGGAAAGCCACATCATACCGGCTGGAACTTGGGCCCGATTACCTCATTGCCATCTTCATCCCACAGCTTTTCTACCACCAGCTCCATATCCATGCCCACCTGGAAAGGCTTCCCCTCTTTTTCTTTAAGAGGCAAGAACATGCGCAGGTCTTCGGGCAGGTCAACGTAGCCGATGGCGTAAGGTGCCTTGAAGTGCTTATGCGGCTGATGGACGATAGTATAGCTGTAAAGCTTCCCTCGGCAGCTCAAGGCCAGCCTCTCCAGGTCTTCTCCAGAGCAATAAGCGCATATGGTAGTCAATGGCGGCAGAATATGATGACAGGATTTGCACCTGTAACCCAGCAAGTCACTGCCAGCTTTCTCAGTAAATAGACCTTCACGAATCGGTATTTTTGCCACCTAGTTTACCTCCGTGCTAATCCCGCTTTACCTTTTCTCGGATAAAACCAGCAATATCCTTAGTCGAACTCCCGGGCCCAAAGACGGCCTCCATGCCTTTCTGTTTCAGATACGGGATATCGTCCTCGGGGATGATACCTCCCCCTATAACCAGCACCCCGCTCATACCCTTCTCGAGAAGAAGCTCAACCACCCTGGGGAAGAGATAGTTATGGGAGCCGGAAAGACAGCTTAAACCAACCACATCTACACCTTCCTGAACCGCAGTCCGAGCTATGCTCTCAGGAGTCTGCCTTAATCCCGTATAGACTACCTCCATACCTTCATCCCGTAATGCTAAGACTAGGGTTTTTGCCCCACGGTCATGACCATCCATGCCAGGTTTGGCGATTAGGACTCTGATAGGTCTTTCTTTACTCATCACTTCTCTCTGTATCTCCCGTTAAACTTTTTCCTGATACTCACCAAAAACTTCCCGAAGGACTCCGCAAATTTCACCTATGGTGGCGTAGGATTTGACCGCGGCTAGGATAGGCGGAACCAGGTTTACTCCATCTGCGACCGCTTCCTTGAGTCCTTTGAGGGTGTTCTTTACTTTATGGTTGTCTCTTCCTGCCTTTAACTTCTTCAGCCTCTCAATTTGCTTCTCTTCAAGAGCAGGGTCAACCTTGAAAATCTTGATTGATAGAGGTTCATCCACTTTATACATATTCACCCCTACCACTACCTTTTCCCCACTCTCAATCGCTTTAAGCCACTTATAAGCCGACATCCCTATCTGCTGGCTGATGAAGCCGGACTCAATGGCCTTTATGGCGCCGCCCCTGGCCTCAACTTGCTCGAATAGCTTTATAATTTTTCCTTCAATTTTGTCGGTTAGCGCCTCGATATAGTAGGACCCGCCCAGCGGGTCCGTGGTATTTATAATGCCGGTTTCGTGAGCAAGAATCTGCACCGTCCTTACCGCGACTCTGACGGATTCGGCCGACGGTGTGGCCAGCGCCTCATCATAAGAGTGAGCTTCTACCACTTGGGCTCCGCCCAGTATCTGGACGAGGGCCGTGATCGTGCCACGTACGATATTGTTTAGGGGCTGCTGAGCGGTGTAAGCGCTGCCCTGGGAGCCACCCCGGAAGGAAAGCGCCATCACCCTCGGGTTAGTGGCTCCGAATCTTTCTTTCATCATCTTCGACCACAGCCGGCGAAACGCCCGGTACTTGCAGATTTCCTCAAACAGGTCTAGCCCGGCGACGGCGTTTATCCAGGGGCTAGGGAAATCATCCACGCCGATTCCTCTGCGAGTTAGCTCGTTCATATAGGCTACTGCGTTGGCCAGGCAGAAAGCCAGACCCTGAACCACATCGGCCCCTGCTTCTCTCATATGATATTCACAGTAGTTTATAGGCAGGATATTATCGAGTCGATTTTTGACACAGTATTCCACCACATCACAGGAGAGTTTCACCGAGGCTTCTGCCGGAAGAATGAACGTGCCCCGTGCCACAAACTCTTTCAATACATCATTTTGTAAGTTCAGCCTGAGCTTTTCCGCCGGGACACCCTGTTCTTCGGCTACGGCTAACATCCAGGCGAGGAATATGGGCCCGATGGCGTTAGCCGTGGTCGCGATATGGACTTTATCCAAGGGGATACCTTCGAACATCCCCTCCACGTCTAACAGGGAATCGATGGCAATCCCTTGCTTCCCGACCTCACCATTTGCTAAGGGGTTATCGCTATCGTACCCAATCTGGGTCGGGAGGTCCATGGCCACGCTTATTTCGTTTAGACCTTGCGCCAGCAGATACTTATAGCGCTCATTAGTGGTTTTGCCCGTACCAAACCCGCCGTACTGCATCATCCGGAAAAGCTGGGCCCGGTACATATCGGCATCAATACCTCGGGTGTAAGGATATTGCCCAGGGAAGCCTAGCCGCTCATTATAGTCCCAGCTTGCCTTTTCCAAATCGATGGGGGTGTAAATCCTTTCTACCGGCAGCCCGGAACTCGTGCTGAAGTCTTTCTTCCATTCCCCTTTCTCCTCAAGCTCCTCCTTCAGGCTGGTCTTCTCCCAGGACCCTTTCTCATGCTGTATTTCGTTTAATTCTTTCTTACTGTATGCCATTTGTTACCTCTTACGCTCATTCCTTCAATGTTTATACCGGCACAATTGCCTTGCTTTCGAATCACTCAAAAACGTTGTCTATCAACAAGTTAACATATTCCTCCTCTGACATACCCAGGATATCCTTGCAAACATATTCGGTGTGCTGGCCCAGACAGGGAGCCGCCATCTTTAGCTGCGCCGGGGTCTTGGACAAGAGGAAGCTGGTCCTTGCATAGAGATGCTCCCCGATTTCAGGATGGTTCAACATCCAGAAATAGTGGCGGTGTTTCAACTGGGGGCAGTTCTCCACGTCTGCCGAGGTGCGCACTATGCCCGCGGCTACCCCCGCCACCTGCAAAATGGACACGACCTCTTCTCGGGTGTGGTCGAGCGTCCATTGCTCAATGAGTCCATTTAGCTCTTCTTCATTCTTTTTTCTCTTCAGCAGCGTGCTGAACTTCGGTTCTTTTAGCCACTCCGGCTTACCGATGGCTTTACAGAATGCCCTCCACTCGCCGTCAGTAAAGATGGAAACCACGCACCACTTATCCTCACCCTGGCAGCGGTAGCAGCCATGAGGGGCAGCATAAGGGGACTTATTGCCCTCGCGGCCTTGAATTTTCTTATTGACGACATAGTCAAGGAGAACCGGGGCCAGAAAATGAAGGCAATCTTCATACTCGGAAACATCGATATACTGGCCTTTATCCGTACGCTGGCGGTAATCGAGAGCTGCAAGGATTGATGCCACCCCAAAACGGGGAGCAATAAAATCGGGATATGACCTGTCCACCTGAACTGGCCACCTGTCGGGCCAGCCGGTAATATGGGTAAAACCAGCTAGTCCCTGTAATGTCCCGCCGTAGCCCGGCATCAGCCGGTGGGGGCCGGTCTGGCCTTGCTGAGAGAAGCTGGCCACGATGATGCTCGGGTTAAGTTTCCGGAGATTGTCATAGCCTAAATTCCAGCTTTCCAAAGTCCCTGGAGTAAAGTTCTCGACAAGGATATCCGCCCATTTGATTAGCTTCTCACAAACCTCCATGGCCCGGGGGTGCTTCATGTTTAGTGCTAAAGAGTACCTATCGTTGTTTATCCAAGCATAATACCCGCTACGGTTTACACCGAATTTATTATCCTTATACGGAGCGGATACTCTGGTGTTATCGAGCCTCTTCATTGACTCAATGCGTACCGCTGTTGCCCCGTGCTCAACCAGGTATTTGATTACTATGTTCCCCACACCTGCATAGGTAAAACCGATACACTTTAGACCCTCAAGCGCAGCTTTAGACATTTTCTCTCCTATTCTCTTCCAATGTTAGCCAAAGCTAGATGACGCCGCTCGCTTTAAATACAACAAGGTCGTTCCGGCAGAACCCTAGCTCGTTTTCGTATATCTCTATGTTATGCTCTCCAATAAGTGGCGCCCGGCTCCAGTCCCTTATTGGCGTTTCCGAGAACTGTGCGAATGGGCCGGGGTAAGTGATGACGTCGTTTAATTCATCGTGTTTTATCTCTACCCAAAAGTTCCGGGCCTCAAGCTGAGGATTTTCAACAGTCTCCCTAGCATCGTACACTGGGTACAGACTAATATTCCTCTTCACTGCTTCGTCCCTAATCTCCGCTTTAGAGTGAGATTTAAAAAAGCTGGCGATGGGCTTGATGATTGAGTCCAACTCCTCCTGGGTGGTCTTGGTCCAGTCCCACTTTGCCCAGTCCTTTGCCTTCAAGTAGTCAGGAGCCGCCCCTTCCTCTATCATCCATTGGACTAGCAGCCGGTTATTCTTCTCCCCCGGTTGCCCGGCCAGAATCAAGTAGTTGCAGTAGCCATCCTTGCATTCCCAAATGATGGGCCTGTCCGGCGCCGATGGCCTTACGTGGAATCGGCCCGGCCGCTTGGCATCATGTTTGAGGAATGTCCATTCTGGCATAACTTCACCACCTGGCCACAAGACGCTCTCCATGGCCGAAACGTCAATATATTGACCTTCGCCTGTCATTTGCCGGTAATAGTGAGCAATCATCATCGCCGCCGCAGCATCGGCAGACGCATTGAGGAAGGACTGGGGAAAGCTGACCTGGACCGGTGCTCGATCAGGGTCGCCACATTGGCTCATCAGCATACCCATGGCAAAGACCACAATATCCGAGGCATTGTACTTTGCGTATGGTCCTGTTTGCCCGAAGGCAGAAATAGAGGCCATGATGATTTTGGGATTAACTTTACTCAAGGCTGGATAGTCCAGACCTAATTTGTCCATATATCCAGGCGCAAACGACTCGATAACAAAGTCGGCGATCTTAACCAATCTCTTGAATATATCTCGACCATCCAATGTCTCCAGATTTAGGGTTACGCTTCTCTTGTTATTGTTGTAGGCGAACCAGAGGAGACTTTTTTCCGGGCTAGCGATATTCTTATAAAATGGCCCGATGTTACGGGCGGGGTCTCCGCCCGGCTTCTCAATCTTAATAACATCGGCTCCCAAGTCGGCGAGAATTTTACCGCACAGCAACCCTTTTTCATCGGTAAGGTCTAAAACACGATAAGGGGCCAGTAAAGCATTCGGTGGATGGGATGGTTTTTTGTCCATTTCACTAACCTCTGTCGATCTCATTACTATTCAGAATCTGAGTTAACTTGCTGATGTTATCCAATTTCTCCAGGGTCAAAACGGCGTCGATAATCCTGCCACTCTTCTCTTTCCCCAGGAAATCGTAGGTAAGGTTCTCAAACTTCATTTTAATCTTTTCAATGGTGGGGACTAGCATTTCACTGCCATTGTCTTCAATGCCATATTGCCTCCCGTCCCGAAGAACAACCTCGATTCTTGTTTTGCTTCTTCCTTTCACTCCAACGAGCTCCACCTTGCGGGCCAACTCACCTACTCCCGGGTCATTATAGCAACGGTCGTAGAAGGAAGGTGAGGCGATAGGTTTACCTAGAAAGGTAGCTGCAGCGCAGTACTGGGCACTCATAATCGCTTGAAAGCGTGTGGTGAACGGGCCGGCATAATTGGTGCCCGGATAGAGGTACTCGCTTTCAGGCATAGTCTCGATAATCCGGATAACATCTTTGCCCTTAATGTCATGCTGTTTCATTAAAGTTAGCGCCAACTCAACCGGCACTTGCTGCAGGCCACAGACCGGATAGGACTTCACCTCTGCCTCCATAATCAAGAATCGTTTACCCAAGTCAGTAGTAGCGGCATCGGCCATAGCCGTTGTTCCAGCAAAAGCCTGGTAGAAACCGGACTTACCCTCTAATGATGTCTCCGCGGCTTTAGCGCCTGCCTTGGCAAGTTCCGCTGCCATAACACCGTTCCGCGAGGCCATGCCAACATGGAACTTGGCTTCCATCGTGCCCGCGACCCAGCACTCAGCGAAGCCCGAGGCAAAGTTCGCCGCGTAGCCCAGAGCGCTGGTCATCTCATCTTCATTCAGTTTGAGCAACTTCCCGCTGGCGGCAGCGCTACCAAATGGTCCGAACACGGAGACGCCCCGGAACCTGGGCACGATGGCTGGGCCACCGAGGAAAATCCTACCTAATACATCATATCCGGCGACTATAGCAGTGATAACCTCTGATCCTGAGCTGCCCTCTTCCTCGGAAACAGCGAAAGCGGCCGGAATGATGACGGTTCCAGGATGCGAGACGTAAAGCATATCATCTTGCCCTATACTGTTAACTAAGATTGCATTTACAAAAGCAGCGTCTACGGCACGGAGAGTTAGTCCTGTGGTGAATACTGTTGCCTGGCTGCTGTTGTTCCTGACCAACTTTAAAGCTATTTTACGATAAGCTGACTCACAGCCCGCTATTCCGCAAGCTAATGCGTCCAAGATAAGACACTTGGTTCTATCGACCACCTCAGGAGGTAAATCGACATAGGAGAGATTTACTAAGAATTCTCCTAGAACTCTGCTTATGCTTTTTGGAGCCATCTTCTCAAAAATAACCCTTTCTTATATTCTCTCAACTATTGTTGCCCCAGGCTATTGAATGAATGGCTGCAGATAGCAATTTAATCCTTGTCACTAAAAGGCTATCAGCCTTTGATGCCCAGCGTTCAATCCCAGAACTAATCTAACCTCCTGTCTTCCACAATTCGTCGGCAATTTTATAAAGCCCAAGTGCCTCGAGCTTGGCCCGAGACGGAATGCCTGTATTCTTATCCCAGCCAACCAAGTCATAATACTCGTCCAACATCTCATTCCATTTTGTTTGGTCGAGGACTAGCCCATTTAATGGACCTCCATGAACCGGTTCGTTCGCGAATCTACCTACGAGTATATCGTCCTTTCTTGTTATTCCCTCTCTTACTATGAAGGCTCTCTCCACTGTCCAGATTCTATCAGCAATCTCCCTCATTTCATCCTCATCTTTTTTTATACCTGTAGCAGCTCCAAAAAGTCCTGCCATTCTTTCTATTGATAGCTCCATCTCAAGCATGGGTGTAGTAAATTTACATACCTCTAAAGCATCGGCTAAGGTATCAACGGTCTGAGTCTCATAAACAACCTTCGCCTGGTTTTCATAAGAGCCGAGCGCCTTAGTGGGCTTGGACCCTCTTAGATGGTCAGCACCTCTGGTTGCGGTTGCTAAGCCCAGCAAGTAAGCATTTGAACCTCTCAAATCGCCCGTTGTTCGTACCTGTCCTTTGCTATGAGTGATAGTATCCTCGGCTCCTTTCCCCACCTTTTTAGCAGCCCTCAAACCACCCTCTGCTAGCAGATCGCCAATCCCTTCTCTATTTGCTATCTTATGAATTATTTCTATAGCAGCCTCATAGTTCCCCCATGTTAGTTCGATACCGTCGGTGTCTTCTCTGGAAACCCATCCCCGCTCATACCACTCCATAGCAGCCGCTATCATTTGGCCAACTTCACTCTGGTCAAGGCCGTACTCATTGCATAGACAATAGGCTTTGCAAAGTGCTGGGGCATACGAAATATCGCAAAGTGCGCCGAAACCTGATTGAGTTGCATATTCAAAAAGAACACCGCTCAGTCCAGTATAGGGACCCTCTTTTATCTCAAACCAACTGCGACAGTGATTAACACATCCAAAACAACCTATCTTTTTGGTTACATATTTTTGATGAAGGGTCTCGGCGTTAATCCCATCATAGCCCGCCCATGCCCCCGTCTGCTGAGCATTCCTAAATGCAATGGTTCCCCTTGCATACGTTCCGTCCAATAACATGCATGTCCCGTATGTCGAAAAAGCAGGATAAAGCGGATTCTCCATCATTCTCCGTTTTAAATCTAAAGCCAATCTTCTAAACGTATCAGGTTCGGCTATTTTGACCCCCTTGGTTCCTCTTACTGCCACTGCCTTTAAATTCTTAGATCCCATCACTGCTCCCATACCTGTTCTGCCGCAAGCCCCATAAGAACCCACCAGTATGGAGGAGGGCCTAACCAAATTTTCCCCCGCAGGCCCAATACACGCCACTTGGATATATGGATCTCTTAGCTCTTCTTTGATCAACCTTTGGGTTTCTTGAGTCATTTTCCCCCATAGATGATGCCCGTCCCTAATTTGAACATCATCATTTTCAATCCATAAATATACTGGTTTATCTGCTTTGCCGGTGAATACAATATGGTCATACCCAGTGTATTTCATCTCAGGGCCAAAATGTGACCCGGCATTGGAATCGCCTAGAATATTAGTTATTGGAGATTTGGCTGTTATGTTAATCCTACCTGATGCGAGTGGCGTTCCAGATAATGGACCAGTACCGAATATCAACCTGCTCTCAGGGTCAAAACTGTCTAGACCAACCTTTACCTCATCGTAGAGTATCTTAGCGTTGATACCTCTCCCGCCTATGTAATTGTCTATTAATTCCTCGCTTAGCGACTGCTTTTCCGTCTTCCCTGAGGTCAGATCAACCCTCAGTATGGTTCCCATATATCCATACATTCAGTTTCCTCCTTCCTTATTCATGAGTCCAACAACCTAAAAACTTAAATCCGACGCTTCCATCCTCTATGTCTCATTCTTAACCTAACCAACTAAGGATTAGATTGCACGACCAACACGAGAACCATCAGCAATAGCATCAATGATGAGGCGGGGTTCTTCAGCGTCGCCAATCATATAGACTTCGGGAACCTTTCCCTGCAAAGCCTGAAAAAGTTCGCCATTTTTTTGAGGGGGTGTAGCAACTAATACGGTATCTGTCTCAACAGTTTGTCTCTCCCCTCCTTCAGTAACGAGGGTTAGCCCTTTATCTGTTACCTCCTCATATTTGACCTTGGTCAACATTTTAACCCCCTTCTTAGTTAGCCATGGAAGGAGGCGAACTCTGTTAACTTCCGGGATTCCAGTTCCCAATTCGTTAGATGTCTCCACGATTGTTACTTTCCTGCCCCGTTTAACCAGAAACCGCGCCACCTCACAGCCTTGCATCGACCCACCCACAATAGTAACCCTTCTCCCAAGAGGCAACCAAAATCTTGTTAGTTGACTTAGAACCTTCGGCCCAAAGAATCTTAACAAAAACTTTGCCTTGCGGTGAAGATCCGAGTTGCTGACTACATTGCGCTTTTTGACCCCACGTATTTCTGGGGCAATGAGTATTCCTCCTGTGGCCAGGACAACCACATCCGGCTTGATCTTCTCAACGAGCGCCAAGCTAAACTCCTTGCCAAGTGTGATCCTGACACCCAATTTGGCAATTTGGACTCCAAGGTAGCGAATAAGGGCCGTGAGGTCTTCAATTTCAAGCCCGTTTATTAAACTGGCTAGCGGTAATAATCCTCCCAATTTATGGCTTCTCTCGTAAAGTTCCACTATGTGTCCTCTGAGTGCTGCTACTCTAGCTGCCTCCATTCCCGCCGGCCCGCCACCAATTACCATCACCCTTTTCTTCTTTGCAGCCGCTATGATGGCATATTCCCGCTCCCTTCCTAAGGCAGGATTTATCCGGCATCGCAAGGCCTCACCTGATCGAAAAGCATTAAAGCAGGTCAAACAAGCTGTGCAAGGTGCAATATCTTCTAGTCTTCCTGAGGCTACCTTCTTGGGAAGCTCGGGATCTGCCAATAAACGTCTATTCATAGCGATAAGGTCTGCTTTACCTTTTCGAAGAATCCATTCCCCGACCTCAGGTCCTAGTCTTCCTCCGACAATCACTGGGATAGAAACGGCCTTCTTGATCGCTTCTGCCAAAGGCACTAGAACCCTCGACCTCTTAACTTCTTTCAACAGAGGTATTACTGTCTCTGGAGGCTCCGGATAGAGAATCTGTTCTGGAAAAGGGATGCTCTCATAATCACCATATCCCATTACACTTACATTAATATAATCAGCACCGGCATCTTCGAGTATCTGACTTATTTCATGGGTTTCCCCAGAGGTGAGACCATTCTCTATACCATATTCGGCTCCGTTAATTTGGATACCAACCGGGAAGTCTTCGCCTGCGTATCCCTTAATTGCCTGTATGATTTCAACAGCGAATCGAGCTCTGCTTTTAAAATCTTGGCAGCCATAGGCATCCTGGCGCCTATTATAAGCACGCGATAGGAAACTATTAATTAGATAAGGGTGAGAACCATGTAGCTCCAGACCGTCAAATCCCGCCTTCCTAGCCCGCTCCGCTGCTTTGCCGAATTTATCTACTATCTCTCTGATCCCGGCAATGGTTAACTCACTCGCTATGTCAAATAATGGGTTGGGCATCTCGCTTTTAGGGAGGGACGAGGGAGCTACCGGCTGTAGACCTAACCTTTGTGGGTGTGCCGGTCCGGCGTGTCCCAGTTGCAGAAACACAGGGCAACTATGTTTATGGATAGCCTGAGCTAATTCAGCAAGGCCAGGTATGAATTTGTCATCCCAGATGAACAACTGAGCTGTTGGCGAACTCCTCCCCCGAGGATAGTCACTGAGAGTGGACTCTACAATAATCATACCTACGCCACCTTTGGCTATTTCCTCGTAGAAATCCTTAACTCTCTCGCCCGCGTTGCCATCTTTGTCCGCGAAACCTGTTATTGCAGGAGATTTTACTATTCGGTTTCTGAGTTTCACCCTGCCTATATTAAAGGATTCGCATAGCTTCTTGAACTTTTCCCTCTCGGTCATTCAAACCTCCTATATTATTCATTTGTAGATCTCTTTGAGTTTCTCTAAAAAGGTTATCTTCTTGTGTATCATGTCAGTATCTACTTCCCTAAACTCCAAAGCTCCTGTTGGGCAGAATAGAACACACTCCGGCTCACCGTCACAAAGTTCACATTTTGCAACTATCTTCTCCGCGCTAGAAAATGCTATGTTTCCGAAGGGACAAGCCAATACGCATACCCTACAGCCTATGCACTTTTGACGTGAGACTTTGACTGCTCCTACCTTGCCTTTGGTAATTGCGCGTGTTGGACATATCTTTGCGCAATACGGTATCTCACAATGGAAACAAGTCACAGGAAGGCAAAATGCTTCATCAAAGCCAATGACGTGAATCCTAGCTCTGGTTGGGTTGCACTCCCCAGTGGCCCTTAGCGAACAGGCAACCTCACACAGCCTGCAGCCGGTGCATTTGCTTGGATCTACTATTACTACCTTCATTTCCCTTCTCCTTTTTTGCTAACATGCATTCGGATATAAACTCTCACCACTTCTCAAACTCTCGAGAGCAAAAGAAGCATTGCCCTATTCTTAAGTCCCTCAATCTGAGTTGAGGTGCTCGCTTCACACATAACGACTGAATTTGGTGGTTACCAGAGCTAAGATGTTAAAATATCTGCTTTGTATCGACTCGCTTCGTCTTAAATAGTTATCTAAACCCATCGACGATCAGACTTAGTCTAATCATCTATTTTAATAATTACGGCTTCCTTAAATTCATCCGGATGATTGGGATATGAAATAAACAACCTCTTCAGTTTATTAGTTAACTATACTTAGAGAGGACAAACTATTATCTCCTCTGCTGGCCAGCGCGTCATCACCTCAGGACCATCCTCGTGTACATGAATAACCTCTTCCAAGCGGACACCTTGACCTAGGCCATCGGCATCCCATGTCTCCAGAGCAAAAACTTGCCCCGCCTTAATCGGATAAGGATACTCTAAGGAAACACCACGGTAGATTACAGGAGCCTCATATTGGGTAAGGCCGACCCCATGGCCATAATTGTTGCCAAAAGCACCTTCTTCATCTATTCTCCCCCATCTGGAAGCCGCTGGCCACTTCTCGGCAACGTCCTTAGTGGTCTTCCCTGGATAACAGGCTTCAATTGAATCATAGAGCCACTTGTATACCCGCTTGTATGCCTCTTTAGTCTCTTTCCTCGGTTCACCTACACTGAAAGTCCGGTAACAGCACGTAGTGTATCCCATAAAGTGCACACCAAAGGTGTCAATAACCAGAATGTCAAGGGGTCTTAGCATTCTGCTAGGAACCACTTGTTTAAAAAGTGGTGCCGTCGCTGGCCCTGACATACAACCGGGAACTACAAAATATCCTCCTAGTTTAAAACAAGTGTCTGCCATGATGCCCCTTATTTCCTTTTCGTCTATTCCAGGTCTGACGGCTTGCTTTATGTTTGCAAAAATAGCCTCCGAGATGGCATGCGCTATCCTTATACACTCTACTTCCATAGGGGTCTTTATTTCTCTGGCGTCAAGTAGTGCCTTCATACCACCAGGGACCACTTTGATGCTCTCTGCTTTAAGAGCAGCCTCTAAATAAGGTTCGGAAATATCCATGCCTATGGTAACTCCCAAGGCATCATGCTTTTTAAGTACACCCTTGAGAACGCTTACAAATTTTTTCATCTGTGCGTCTGTTGCGGCGTCGCCAATAATAAGTCTTATAGCACCGACACAACGATAATACGGTTCCACCTCAACCCATGGCATGCGCATCCTTAGCTGAATTGCTTTATCGCCCCGTTCAAACAGTATAGGTTTTGGAGCGTCCTTGATTAGCAAGGCGCACAGCATGCCGCTTCCCGCTGAGTATGGTTCACTTTTGCCGGTGATGTAGTTTACGTTCGGATCTGAGAAAACCAGAACCGCCCCTAACCCTCGCACCTCTAGTTGCTCTTTACAACGCGCCACTCTATCGTTTCTCAAGCGCTCGACATTGATACCCTCTTCAGCGTCTGAGACCACGGTACCCCAAGTGTCTGCCCATACCTCTTCACCCCTTTTTCGATAAGTCATAAAACACCTCCAATATGTATTGATTAGATTATGTCAATATCTCTGCTTAAAATTGTAAGTAGGGATTGATGCCCCTCTTCTGGTGAATGCCATTGGTGACTCCGTAGAAGATCTCCTGTCAATTATATAGGCATACTATTTCGGTAACTTTGGACCAGTCCACCCATAGGGATATGTCCACCCACAATTTACCTGCTTCTTTGCTGCATCATCCCATGTGGAAGCCTGCCAGACAACATTAAGATAGCGAGTACTTTCCAGCCCTATTTCTTTGGCTACCCGCTCGGTTACGGTGTAAGATTTCCCACCCATTACGCAATACCAATCTTTACCTGGTGTTGATAGAAGGTCTCGTATCATTGTTGAGTCTGTACTTTGTGTCCTCTCAAGCAACTGAGCATATACCTTCACCCATGAATAGTATATAGCCGCTAGGACAGCCCACGACTCCACACCGTACTTCTTTGTATATTTGGAGTAGAACGTAATAAGCTCATCATTGGCATACGGTTTTTCTCCCACGCCTTCTGACACATAAACAGGGTTCATTTTGTCTCCCAGCACTTTGTAAAGTTCACTCAATACGACCCCGCCCATTTCACAAAGTGGCCCCTTATAACCAAGGTCTCTCGATGCTTTGGATATTTTAAAGAAATCAGGGGGCGCTGTACCTACACAAAACACGACGTCGGGAGCAGCAGTGGAAATCTTGCTTGCCAAGGGCCCAAACTCTATAGCCCCACGCTCGTGTCCCGCTAAAATCGTTGTCCATCCCCTTTTCTTGCATTCTGGCTCTGTTACGGCAATCCCGGTTAATCCAGTAGTGTCATTAGAGTGCACTAGAACTGCCTTGCGGATGTTAGGAACCGCCCCTGCCATATAGTCTATAAAACCTGGCAATTGGAAATCTGTCATGATACCTGCTGTAAAGGTGTAAGTATTGCGTGCCGCAATATTTTTCTTATCATACCCCGTTGCAAGGTGTAATATTTTATTGTCAGCACAAAAAGGAGCTACTGCTTTCAAGGGGGCAGAGTATAGCGAGCCCAAAAGAAGCGTGATTTTGTCGCGTTCAATTAGTTTTTTCACCCTGTCGACCGCCACATCAGCAAACCCCTTGTCATCCTCCGCGATAAGTTTAAACTTGTAAGTTACTCCCTTAATAATTACCCCCTTTTCGTTAACCTCTTGCAGTCCCATCTCAATACTTCTAAGAATACTTGTACCCCAAGGGGCACCAGGACCACTTAGCGGCTGTATCATCCCAACGGGCAATGTTACTTCTTGTGTTGGTGAAGCTTTAGTATAGCCTACCAGTGCTAGCACGATTACTGTCAGAACTAGACAAATCTCAGCCGATCGTGTCAGTAATTCTCTTTTTCTCATCTTTAACATCCTCCTTTTTTTAAATTTTTCATAGGATACACTACGCTTAGATAAAGAGGGTTACTAAATTCTGGCTACGGATCGTTTCGGTTCCTCGGAGGTTTGGCATAGAGGGGTCAAGGATAAAAATATGGGAACCAATTTGCGAGAAGTATGACGAACCAGGACAACCATCGTTTTACCTCTCTCATTTATCCTCCCCAATCCCCATCTTGGCTTTTAAAATTCAACCGAAAACCACTGCCAGGCAGCAACCCTTTCCTGGATTCTTTCACAGGTCAAGTATATATAAACTTTCCTGAGTGTCTATGATTTAAATCATACAGGCAGGAATCGGAAGGAAGGGTTATGAACGGTCTGACGAAATCGGATTTCCACTGGGTGAGTGGCTTCAGGATGTGGGGATTCTTATCCTCAAACTTCTTCAATGAAGAGTCTGAGCATAGCCGCGTCACGAATGATGATCTTGCCACGTAAAGAATCGACGATCCCTTTCTTCTTTAGTTGAGACAGAACCCTTATAGCCGTTTCGGTGGTAGTCCCAACCATTTCAGCGATCTCCTGTCGTGTAAAAATAAGGGTCGGTCCAAATCTTGAGGATAACATCAACAATATCCTGGCAATCCTTTGCTCTACCCGTTCTCCCGCAAGGTCTCTGAGGCGGTAGCATAATTCGGTCATCCTTTCCGCAAGGATCTTAATGATCTCAAAAGACAATTTTGAATTCAGGTGAACAAACGATACAAATTCGTTCTTCTTGAATCCCAGAATTTTTGTGTGCGTTACGGCTTGCATTGACCCAATGGCTGAACACTTGTCTTGAAAAACAGAGACCGGGTTAATAATTTCCCCGGGACCGAGGAACGCCACCATGAGTTCCTTCCCTAAGGAGGAGCTGATAATAGACTTGATTCTCCCCTCTTTAATAACGTAGAAGTATTGAGGTGAATCCTCCTCCCGGAAGACGAATTTACCAGGCATCAGTGAGCGTCCGATAGCAATCCTGGAAAGTTCGACCAATTCATCATTCGTTAAACTGGAAAAAATGGCCATTCTTCTCAGGATTTCGAGATCGATCATATGACTCGACATCTTCCGATTTCAGTATCTGATAAGCTACTAATACTACTACGTTAAATTAACATGCGGGAAATTATGAAAATACCAAACTTTTCAAATTGTTAAGCTTCATTTCCGACTAACTTTAATGAAACTCCGAAACCATTGAAAAATATGAAGTTTTTCATTATAACCTAACGTAGTAGTACTAAAAATATTCAATTTTTAACACAAAAATTATATTTTTCTGATTCACTTGTCAAGATAACAGAAGAAAGTTCCGAAAAATCCCTCTTCTGACGCTTTGAACTCGTTTCATAGTTTCATAACATGAAAGATTTTTATTAGATGCTGAAACAAGTATGACATTTTGCACTTAGTTGTGCACTTTTTCAGAAATTTGAAAGAAATCGTTTTATTTATTTCGTTATATTTTCAAAGAAACTGTATTGTAGACCTGATTGTCGAGCAGACGTCAGAAAGTTCATCGGCGAGACGAGTATATTTTTCTAAATCGTTCACAGGGCCAATAACATGGAGGGTCCCAACATAGTCTTTTCTTTCAAATTTGACAGTCCTGT
>Ga0187886_1001104_pt1 | contig 26327 bp, 13 predicted proteins | sample June2016WEW_20_1_FD_133001 | JGI IMG/M metagenome (GOLD analysis project Ga0187886, IMG submission 133001) | Peatland microbial communities from SPRUCE experiment site at the Marcell Experimental Forest, Minnesota, USA - June2016WEW_20_150 | ecosystem: Environmental > Terrestrial > Soil >... | reverse complement strand
GTTTGACCTGAGCGAAATCAGCAATATCCTCAAACAGGAAATAAGCCAGTTCAAAACCAAATTGGACGTTTCTGAGGTCGGTCGCGTCGTCGAGGTCGGCGACGGCATCGCACGCATTTACGGATTGAGCAACGCGATGGCAGGCGAAATTCTCCTGTTCGAAAATGATGTCTTCGGCGAAGTATTCAACCTCGAGGAGGATTCCGTCGGCGCCGTCATTTACGGCGACTACACGAGGGTCAAGGAGGGTTCCGACGTCCGCGTTACCGGCCGGCTGATGTCAATACCCGTCGGCGAGGAATTGTTAGGCAGGGTCATTAACCCCCTCTGCCAGCCCTTAGATGGCGGCCCGGAAATCAAATCAACCACTCGCCGGCTTATAGAATGCACCGCACCAAGCATCTCGCAGCGTCAGCCCGTCAAGCAGCCCCTCCAAACCGGCCTCAAGTGCATCGACTCGATGACACCCATCGGACGGGGCCAGCGTGAGCTGATTATCGGCGACCGTAAAACCGGCAAAACCGCCGTCGCCCTGGATACCATAATCAATCAGAAAGATAAAAACGTAATCTGCGTTTATGTCGCGATAGGCCAGAAGGAATCGACCGTCGCCGACATTGTTGAAACATTGAAAAATCACGGAGCTATGTCATACACAATCGTAATCGCCGCAACCGCCGCCGACAGCGCACCTATGCAATACATCGCCCCATACGCCGGCTGCACCCAGGCCGAGCACTTTATGTATGACCAGCGACGCGATACCCTCTGCATTTATGACGACCTCAGCAAGCACGCCACCGCCTACAGGCAGCTAAGCTTGCTGCTTCGCAGGCCTCCCGGACGCGAGGCATACCCCGGCGATATATTCTATCTGCACAGCCGATTGCTGGAACGCAGCGTCAAACTGTCGGATGAGCTGGGCGGCGGCTCGCTAACGGCCCTACCCATCGTCGAGACGCTCGAGGGCCAGATTTCCGCTTACATCCCCACAAACGTCATTTCAATCACCGACGGCCAGATTTACCTTTTGCGTGACCTGTTCCTTTCGGGTATCAGGCCCGCGATGGACGTCGGCACAAGCGTCAGCCGGGTCGGCGGCAATGCTCAGGTTGATGCTATGAAAAAAGTCGCAGGAAAACTGCGTCTCGACCTGGCGTCGTTCAAGGAATTGCAGAATTTCGCACGCCTCGGAACCGAGCTTGACGCATCTACCCAGCGCCAGTTAGACAGGGGCAGCCGGATGGTCGAGCTTCTCAAACAGCCCCAGTTTGCACCGATGTCGGTCGGCGACCAGGTCATAACCATTTTTGCCGGCACAAGCGGCCTCCTCGACGATATCCCCATAAACAGCGTCGCAAAATTCGTTACTGATTTCCTCAAATGGCTCTCGACCGAACATCCCGAATACAGCGATGTAATAGAAATAACCAAAACCGGCAAATTCAGCGACGCCCTTGCCGGCCTGGTAACCGAAGCACTGAAAACCTTCAAAAACCTCGGAGCGAAATAACTACCGGCTATGGCAGGCACAAGCCAGATACTTCAGCGACGCAAAGCGGTCGAAAACATCCGCCGCATCACCAGGACGATGGAAATGATTTCCACCGCCCGGTATAAATCCTATTCCAACAAACGCGCCGCCATTGTTGATTACCACGACGCCCTGGCACGTGCGGGCTACCTGCTGGTTTCCTCCCAGACCCCCATCAACCACCCCCTGCTCAAGGAAAATAAAAGCGGCAAATGGGGAATCCTCGTCCTCGGCTCAAGCCGGGGTCTGTGCGGCCAGTTCAACGCCTCGGTTTACCGTATGCTCGACGTCCACATCAACCGGGCAAAATCCCTCAATAAAAATCTCGAAATTTACGCCACGCAAAGCAAGCTCCTCAGTTCGCTCGCTTACCACCATATAACGCCCGCCAAGGTTTACACCGGCTTCGAAGACGTCCCTCCCGATTCGCTGATTGAACAAATGGCGGAGGACTTCATCGGTAGGTATAAGGCGGGGCAAATAGATTTCTTCGGCATCGTCTATATGAATTTTCACTCCGTTACCAATCAACAGGCGCAGACCCTTGCCATTATGCCTCTCATTGAATTGATTGACGACCTTGCGACGCGGGCAAAGGCGATATGGCCCTGGAAGACCTCCTTCGAGGATTTTTACATATCACCCTCCGCCGACGAGGTCATCGAGGGGTTTGCGTCTATGATAATTCAATATTCCATAAAATCGTGCTTTATGAGCTCAGCTATTAGCGAGCACGTCGCGCGTATGCTCGCGATGCGAAACGCCACCGACAACGCCGACGATATGATTAAAGAGCTTACCGGCGAATATAACCGCGCCAGACAGTCAAAAATAACCGGCGAGCTTCTGGACATAATTGGCGGAACAGGAGTCCTCGAATGAACAAAGGTAAATTAGTGCAGGTAATCGGCAGCGTTTTTGACGCACAGTTCGAGCCGGAACAAATACCGGCCGTGTATAACACGCTGGAAATTAACGGCAAATTCGAAGGCGGCAAAACAAAACTTTACGGCGAAGTCCAGCAGCACCTCGGCGACGGACGAGTCCGCGCCATTTCGCTTGCCAGCACCCTCGGCCTTCGCAGGGGTATGGAAGTCCTCGACACAGGCGGCCCCCTTATGGTGCCCGTCGGCCTTCAGACGCTCGGAAGGGTTTTTAACCTCCTCGGCGAACCAATCGACCAGCTCGGACCGATTAAACCCGGCTTTACAATGATGCCTATTCACCGCGACCCGCCTAAGCTGACCGATATTTCCCCCAAGACCGAGGTCTTTGAAACCGGTATCAAGGTCATCGACCTGATTTGCCCGTTCGTTCGAGGCGGCAAAACAGGCCTCTTCGGAGGCGCAGGCGTCGGCAAAACCGTCGTTATCCAGGAGCTTATCGCCAGAATCGCCGTCAAGCACGGCGGCTACTCGGTATTCGCGGGCATCGGCGAACGAACCCGCGAAGGCAACGACCTCTGGCTCGAAATGCAGCGAACACACATCGGCGACAGCAAAGATACCGTCCTCGACCACACCTGCCTCGTATTCGGCCAAATGAATGAGCCGCCAGGCGCGCGACTGCGCGTAGGACTGACCGCTATGACAATGGCCGAATACTTCTGCGAAAGCGGTATCGGCGACACCCTGCTTTTCATCGACAACATATTCCGCTTCTCACAGGCGGGTTCCGAAGTGTCGGCGCTGCTCGGTCGTATCCCCTCGGCAGTCGGTTATCAGCCGACGCTGGCCACCGAAATGGGCCAGTTGCAGGAGAGAATCGCATCCACAAAACACGGCTCAATCACAAGCGTTCAGGCAATCTACGTCCCGGCTGACGACCTCACCGACCCCGCCCCCGCCACCACGTTTTCGCACCTCGACTCGTTTGTCGTCCTCAAACGCTCAATCACTCAAAAAGGCATCTACCCGGCCGTTGACCCATTGGACAGCACCTCCCGCATCCTCGACCCCAACGTCGTGGGCCAGGAGCATTACAAGGTCGCACAGACGGTCCTCGAATTCCTGCAAAGATATAATGACCTGCTCGACATCATCGCCATCCTCGGTATGGATGAATTGAGCAAAGAAGACCAGGTCATCGTCTCCCGCGCAAGAAAACTCGAACGATTCTTCTCGCAGCCGTTCCTCGTCTCGAAGCAGTTCACCGGCCTCGACGGCAAATACGTCGAAATCGCCGACACCATCAAAAGCTGCCGCGAAATCTGCGAAGGAAAATGGGACAATTTGCCGGAAGAGGCGTTTATGTATGTCGGAACTATCGAAGAGGCCGCCCAGAAGGCGCAAAAACTTCAGGCACGATAACCGGAAACCCTATGCCGTCAGAAACCGCTAAATTTCAGTGCGTCGTCATCACTCCGCAGGGAACAATCGCTAATTGCAGCGCATCCTCAGCGTTGCTGCCCGCCCACGACGGCTACGTCGGAATTTTGGCCCATCATATGCCGATGTTCTGCAAACTGGGCCTGGGCATTATGCGAATATCGCCCGATGGCTCAACGCCGGCTGCGCAACCCGACACCATCCTTTTGATTGACGGCGGCTTCGTTATGGTCAGCTCCAACGTTCTTACGGTCATCGCCAGCCAGGCGATATCATCCGTGCATACAAAACGGGAAAAAATCGAGCAGGATATCGTTACCCTCCGCAAAACCGCCGCCGAAAATGTTGCCCCCGCTGACCGCCGCCTCCACGACAGGCAGAAAGCCGCCCTCCTCGAAAAACTAATCAAATCCGTTTAGCAGTCGCCGGCACGGCGACTGAACCTTCGCAAAACCCGTCGTCGTTGGCGGCACGGCCAAATAACAAAAACATCCCCGATTCCTCACAAAACCATTACATTACCAATTATGCGTGCAGTTGGGATTGGTCGGGTCGTTGCACGTCATCCACTGGGTTGCGAAATCGCTGAAATCGAAGAAATCAACGACGCCATACGTCGGCACAAGGTCAGCCCCGTTGCAATCGTTGAAGCCGGCACAATCCGTGTGAAGCCAGTGGTCTGCTATAATATCAAGGTCCTGGTAATTGACGTAACAATCACCATTGAGGTCCGAGGGCAAAATCAAACCAAGCTGGTTGATGTCATTACAGGTGCCTGGCTCAACAAGTGCATCCAGCACAAGGGTGAATTCTGCAGGTGTTTGTCCCGGTTCCATCTCTATCGTTTTGATTTCAACACCTTCGCCTGGGACACTGAGAGTGATATTGTAGGTGCCGTGAAATCCCCTGAAATTGACGTTCCCCGTCGAATCAGTGGTATTGGCATCGTTTGTTGTCCATTCGTTCATCAGGGCTTCATATTTTTGGCCGGTTTGGTTTAGCGTCCAGTCGGAATTTACAATCCACCAGTCGCTCTGCCAGGTAAGGCCCTGCCAGAAGCCCCACATTAATATACCCTCAACATTAGGGTCGCTGAAACATATACGGTAAAAGTCATCTGTAATACTCGCTCGCCGAACATCATTGGACTCGTTAACGTCAAACTCGGTAACCCAGATAGGCAGTCCCAGCGTGCCCAGAGTTTTAAGGACATTGGTCCAGTAAGTTGTGGGGTCAAAATTCGGTTTTTGCCCAAGATGTCCCTCAATGCCGATACCGTGAATCGGCGCTCCTTTGCCGCGCAGGTTATTGGCGAGATTTACATATTCTATGGATGGCGATGTCCAGCTGCCGAACGAATTGCCGTTATACTCATTCAAAAAAAGTTTGCAGTTGGGGTCTGTCTGATTGGCCCTCTGGAACATCCATACCCTTGAGTTGACGTCTGTCGGGTTTAATTCAAGACGGTCATAGAATTGGCAGTCCGGACCGCTCGGGAGCATTTCGTTATCAACATCCCACTGTTTGAATTTGTTTTTGAAATGAGTTACCGCGTTGATGATACGCTCATCGCATTGTTTCAGCAGATTGCAGTCCTGCGGCCAGGGTTTATAGTCCAGGGCTTTGACCCAGTTCTGCACAAATCCCTGGTATTCCCAGAACAGGCAGGGGGCGCGAACTTTGATTCCATTTGCGCTGCACCAGTTGTATATATTGTCCGCGGCGTCATAGTTCTCGACGTCCTGTGACCATTCGTTCCATATCCACTTTGTTTCATTTTCACACGCCGTCCATTCGAAATGGTCCGCGATAAAATTCTTGTAGCTGTCGTTTGACATTTGTGTGCTGCTGATGCACGTGCCGAATGCGAAGCGATGTTTTGTCTGCTTTATTTGCACATTAACATCAGCGACCGGATTGCCATTGAGGTTAACCACCAGAATTTTGGCATCCCTCTTGCGTATCGATTCGATTCTGGCGTTTGCGTCGTTCTTCCAATCTGCGTAAGCGGATGACAATAGAACTACTGTTAAAACCAGACTCTTGTAACAATTCTTAACAGACATCACGTATCTTTTCATTTACCAGTTATGAGTGCAATTGGGGTCCTGCGGATTGTTGCACGTCATCCACTGGGTTGCGAAATCGCTGAAATCAAACAAATTAACGGAGCCGTTGGTTGGCGCAAAATCGGCTCCGTTACAATTGTTATTAGTCGAGCAGTCCTGACGGAGCCAAAAAGAAGCCAGCGTGTACAGGTCATCTAAATCGACATAGCAGTCGCTGTTTAGGTCCGAATCCAGCGTGAAACCAAATTCCTTAACTTCCTGGCAATTGCCGGGACTCATCGTCAAAATGAATTCTGCCGGTGTCTCGCCCGGCTCCAGCTCTATTATCCTGGTTTGCAGTGCTTCACCTGGAATTTTAAGAGTAATTTCGTAAGTTCCGTGAAAGCCCCTGAAATTTACATTACCCGTCAAGTTTGTGATATTGGCGTCGTTTGTAGTCCATTCATTGATGAGCGATTCGTAACGTTTGCCGGCCTCATTCAACACCCAGTTCGCATCGACAATAAAACAATTGTCCTTCCAGAAAGATTTTTCCCAGAAACCCCAGCACAAAATGCCCTCGACGGCAGGATGACTAAATGCCTCACGATAGAGGGTTTCAAGACCGTCTGCCCGGGCGTTTACGTCGGGCTGCTCGAAATCGAACTCCGTAACCCAAATTGGAAGCCCCTTTTGCGATAAGCTGTCAATTCTTGTGTAAGTGGTATAAGGGTCAATCGAGCTGCCCCCGAAATGGCATTGGGCGCCTATACCCTGCACGGGAGCGTTATTGTCCAAAAGGTTCTGTATCTGCGTCTTATACGCCTCGGTTTCGCCTCCTGCCACAACGCTGTAATCATTTACAAACAGCTTGCAGTTGGGGTCAATGGCGTGGGCCGCCTGGAACATCCAGTAATGAATAGCTTCTCCAAGCCGGTCTTTATAAAAAGAGCCGTGAAGCATCTCATTATCGACATCCCAGTGAACGAATTTGCCTTTGAAATGATTTACGGCGCTGTCCATTCGATTTTCAACTGCTGTTCGCAACGGGCTTGTTGCCGGCAGCGGAGCGTAAGGCAAATTTTTAATCCAATCCTGCACGACGCCCTCTACCTCCCAGTAAATACAATGACCTCGCACTGTGATTCCGTTGGCCGAGCACCGGTTATAGATATTATCCGCTGCTGAATAGGTTACAATACCCTGTGTCGGTTCATTCGAGTACCATTTCGACTCGTTTTCCATTACCGCCCATTCGTAATGATTTTTAAAGAAATTGGCGTAATTGGCGTCGCTTAAGACGTTGGTATTGATGCAGGAGCCGAAGGCGAATTTGTGCTTGATTTGCTTTATCTGAACATTGACGTCTTTAATTGGATTTCCTGACTGATTAAGCACTGTAATATGAGCATCTCTTTTGCGGAACTGTTCAATTCTGTCATTTGCGTCCTGCTTCCACTGGTTGCCTAAATCTGTCACGTTCACATCATCAACATAAAAGTTAACGTTCGGGTCCGGCCCCTCGAAATAGACAAAAATATTCGTAAGTGTCCCCGTTACGTTGACGGCGTATGTTCCCGAAAGATAAGTCCAGTTATTATCATAAACAGTCGTCCACGCAACCCACGTGTAACTGGTGCCGGAATCGTCTGTTTTGCCGACAGTTACGTTAATCCCGCTGCTGGAAACCCCCTCGACTTTCATCCAGCCCGAAATAGAATAGGTTTTACCCGGCAGCATTTTGCCATTCATCGACTGCAAAATCGAATTCCACGTTTGCGTCCTGCCTGTGGCATAACCGCTTCTGGCGCCCTGGTGAAAAACGGATGTAGATATGCTCAATGTGCACCCGTTGCCGACCCATCCGGTTGCCCCCGACTCAAATCCGGGATTAGTTATAAGATTATCGCCGCCGTAAGCCGGCGTAAAAGACAGGATGGTAATAAGAAAAAAAACAATGCCCAAAAATCTGTCTGCGAAATGCGGTCTCGCGTTAGTCATACTTACCCCTTATCATAGCTCCGGGTGTCAATACTAAGAATAACCTAAAAAAGAGGGTAAGTCAAGGAAAATTTGGTTTTTATCGGTTTTAAGGGGATTATATGACGTCATTTATCAGTTTTAAATGCACCGGCCGGGGTTTAGAGGGTCGTTACAGAGCAGCCACATTGAGCAAAAATCACTTAAATCAGCTAAATCGACGTCGCCATCCGGTTCAAAATCGCTTCCCCTGCAATTTTCATCGGTGCCGCAGTTAGTTTCAAGCCAGTGAAGAGCGAATATTTCAAGGTCATGAAAATCTACGTAACAATCGTGGTCCAGGTCTGCGGCTAAACCCGACCCGAACTGCTGGACATCAGTGCAGTTAACAGGGTCTGTTTTTACGACCACGTCATCAATATAAAAATTCACGCCTGCTGCAGGACCGCTGATATATATGTTCAAATTCTGGAGTGTTCCATTAACATTCAGCGGGAATGTGCCGTCCAGACAGACCCACTGGTTGTCATATGCCGTACCAGAAGCTACGCCGTAGTAATGTGTGCCTCCATCATCTACTTGTTTAATACTCATTGATACAAAGTCGCTTGTGCTGTTTTCTAACCTTACCCAGGCGGAGCATCGGTAGGTTTTACCATTGATAACTTTGCCGGTAATATCCTGCGAAGGTCCCTGCCCCGTATTAGACCTAATTTCAGTTAGACCGCTATAACTGCCGGAATGAGCGTGGTCTGTTACTGCGATTAAATTGCCGCCCGCGGCGTTCCAACCCCAACCTATTGCGGTTGCGGCTTCAAAACCCGCGTTTGCAATGATGTTACCGCCGCTTCCGAGGGTTTTTACCATTGCTGTATTCGAGAATTGCGTTTCATTTTGCCTGGTGGATTTATCGCGAACCTTGTATCGGTATGTATAATTTGTATTCGGCGTAAGTCCGCTATCGGCGTAAAAATTGCTTTCCTGCCAGCCGCTGTCGTGATTCGGGTCGGTAACATTGTTGAAGTAGTAAAGCACCCCGCTGATGTCATTTGCCTGGCCGGCAGTCATTGTAACAACGTCATACGATTGCGCTTGCGGCGGCAATAGCCACACTGTTGAATTCATCTCAGGGGCATTGTTATCAGGCGGCGAACCGGTTCCGATTTTTAATGTGAACTGACTTGTTCCAGGGGCATCGACCAGCTCTATTGTGTGGACTTCCGGATTGCCCCCTGAAGGGGTGAGAGTAATTTCGTAAGTTCCATGAAATCCCCTGAACTTTGCCGTGCCGTTAGCATCGGTGGTATTTGAATCGTGAGTTTCCCATTCGGTCATTAAATCGAGGTATCGCTGGCCCGCGGCGTTAATATGCCATCCCTTATCGATGAGGCTGCAAATCGGGGTGCCCTCATTTTCCTCGTAGAAAGTCCACTGCATAAGTCCTTTAACGGCCTGATGACTATATGCGGTCCGTATTACCTTTTCAAGCTTTTCAGCCCTTAAATTAACGTCCGGCTCATTTATTTGAAGCTGACTTATCCAAATCGGCAGTCCCAGTTCGGCCATACTATCTAACCTTGACATTATCGTATCAGGGTCGAACTCAGTCATGTTATAGCACTCGACCCCGATAACATTTATTGGCGCCCCATCGTTTATGAGGTTGGTGATTTTGGTCTTATACGCATCAAGGTAAGCGCCACCACAATCTATAACGCAATATTCGTCGGCAAGTATGGGGACATTCGGGTCAAGCTCCCGCGTTCTCTGAAACATCCACGTGGTTACCCAGCCGCCCAGGCGACCCTCGTAGTAGGTCCCAGTAACCATTTCGCTGCAGACATCCCACATTTTAAACCTGCCAAGCCCCTGCAAAACAACCCCTTCGAGCCGCTGCTGCATAGCAAGCCATAAATCCGCGTCGTTAAGGTCTTTAACCCACTGCTGAACATACTGTTCAACTGGCCAGAAGATAAGATGCCCGCGGGGATTAATTCCTTTTAGCTCGCAAAAATCCAGCATCGCATTCATCTGTCTGTAGGTGGTATAACCCCAGGCGGATGGTTCCGTGGAGTACCATTTGGCCTCGTTCTGAAAGACCGCCCAGTTGCATTTGAAGATGTCTGCAAAATACATCTTGAATTTCGGTTCCTTAAAAAACGATTGCCCCATTACACAGCCGAAGGGAAAGCTTTTCTTTATCTGGTTAATCTGGACGTTTACTGCGCTAACGGGCTGGTTATTGTCATCGACAACAATAATCACCACGTCTTTTTTTCGAAGTGCGTCTATTCTCGTATTCGCTTCTGCTTTCCAGTCAGAAGTGTGCCCTTCCACGGTTGCATCGTCCACATAGAAATTAACTCCCGGGTCAGGCCAGTTAAAATAAAAATACAAGTCCGTCAAAGACCCTGTGACATTGAGTGTAAATTCGCCTGATAACTGTACCCACTGGTTGTTATAGGCCGTCTTGCGATTAATAACGTGATAATTAGTGCCCGAACCGTCCGACTGCGCAATGTTCATTGATACGTCAGCGTTTGAGGCATTGTCAATTCTCACCCACGCAGAACATTGGTAGGTCTGGCCAGCAATCATTTTGCCGAGTAAATTTTGTTTCGGTCCCTGCCAGTATTCAGTTCTGTCCGAGCACAGGCAACTGTATATTCCGCTATATGCCTGGCTGCTTGACGCGGTTATGGTGCTGCCCATGTTGTCCCATCCACTGGTATCCCCCCATTCAAATCCGGGATTTATAAGAAGATTCTCTCCTCCCGCGGCTTGTGCGGAAAATACGAATAATATCAGGGCAACCGTAATCCTATACACAGACATATTCCAAAAACAGCAGGTGAAATACCTACCAGTTCGGGGTGCAGTTGGGGTCCTGGGGGTTATTGCACTGCATCCACTGCGGTGCGAAATCAGATAAATCAGTGAAATCAACGGAGCCATCCATTGAGGGCCAGTCCGCCCAGCCGCACCAGGCATTTAAGTCGCTGCAGTCGTCGTGCAGCCAGTTATCGGCGATAATTTTAAGGTCATAGTAATCGACGTAGCAGTCGCCGTTGCGGTCAGAGTCAAGATAAAAGCCCTGATTTTGCACTTCGTCGCAGGTTTGGGGTCCTACAGTAGTAAAACTCCAGAGGTCGCCTGTGGTAGTCCCGCCGGCGTTCCTCTCATCGATACGCCAGTAGTAGGTCGTGTGATAGGCCATTGACCCCGTATAGTAGCTTGTGTCTGTCTGGTTTCCGTGGGACTCCGGCGGATTGGTAGTGCCGAAATAAACATCGTGAGAAGTAGCGCCAGAGCCGGCTGTCCAGCTCAGGTAGGTTGCCAGATCTACGCCGGTAGCGCCGTTTGACGGGTTTGGCGATGTCGCCTTACCCGAGGCCGCGACGCCGGTTGTAAAACTCCAGATGTTGCCGGTGGTCGTTCCGGTGCCGTTCACCTCGTCGATTCGCCAGTAATAAGCTGTGTTATCGGCCATTGTGCCTGTGTCGTAGGTAGTGCCCGCCTGGTTACCACGGGATTGGGGCGGGTTTGTCGTTCCGAAATACACGTTGTGAGAAGCAGCGCCAGAGCCGGCCGTCCAGCTCAGGTCAGTCGTTGTGCCTACGCTCGTTGCTCCATTGCCTGGCGCAGGATTGCTGGCCTGACCGGGGAGTGTGCCGCCGCCGCCACAGGTAAAGGTAGCCGTCCCTGAATTAACCCAATGTGTGTACCAGCCGGAGCTGGCGACTGATATAACAGCGCTGCCACTATTGCCGCCATATCCTTCTACCATTACTACGCAGTAGCTACCGCTTTCGGTTGTGCCATATCCTATACTTCTCCAGCCGTCATAGTGCTCGCCCATTGGCTGGCCGCTGTTGCCGCTTCCGCTGGCATTGTATTGTGTAAAAGGCCCGCTGCCGGTAATGTTAGCTCCGCTGCAGGAATTTGTGTACAGGGTGAAAGAGCCCTTGCTGGTGCTGTATGCGCCTCTGTAGGTGCCGCCGCCTCTGCCGATGTAATATTCCACGAGAGGGCTTGTCCCCCACCCATAGACAATCGGGCCGACATTACAGCCGCTGCAGCTTCCTGTGAAGCTTATAGTTCTCGATGCTCCGGTACTCCAGCCCAGGCCCGTAACAAACTGGGCGCCGCTGAAATTAACAGTGAAACTGCCGGCGGTACAGGGGCCAGATGAGTACGAGCCCTGTGCGACTGCTGAAATCGCCAATACGGCAACGACCGTTAAACAAAAATACTTCTTTATAAAAACCTCTTTCCCCATAACATAACGGGGGTGTGCTGCATACCTGGGATTATTTGTTATGTTGCAGAACTTGATTTGTAATTCCTCTTCTCGATTATTCATAATCATCACCATAAAAAACCACCTGTAAAAACGCCTTAACTCGATTGTGATTATAAGGATAGCTACGGTTCCTGAAATATCCCAAACGAGCGTCTTTAAGCATAATATCAAAAACGAGCCCCTGAGTCAAGGTTTTACGCCGTCTTTTTGGGCCAGTGCCTTATCGGCAGCAGTTTGAAACGCTTAGTAAAGCTCAGGGCGAGCCGTTTGTCGGGCTTTCGAAGCCGGGATTAACAAGGATATTAGCAACATCACCGTAAGATGTTCCCACTAACAGGGCCGCAACGCAAAACAAAGTTGCGTAAAAGTATTTCATTTTTAATTACGCATTTTTCGTATTTACGACTACCAGTTTTGCGTGCAGTTGGGATTGGCCGGGTCATTGCAGAGCAGCCACTGATTGGCGAATTCGCTTAAATCAAATATATCAACGGCGCCATTCGGCTCGAAATCAGCGCCGTCGCAATTGCCCGTCGAGGCGCAGTTTGTATCAAGCCAGTGCCCCGCCAATACGACAAAATCAAGGAAATTAACGTAGCAATCGCCCGTGCCTGCAAGGTCCGCAGGGAAGCGGTATCCGTCGGCCAGTGCGTCGGCACAAGTTTGATAAGCGGGGGTTGCCGTCGCTTCGCCGGAATTGGTGCTCTCGTGGCCTGCTAAATCGACGGCTGTTACGACGTAATAATAAGGCGTGCCGTTGGTAAGGTTGGTATCGGTGTAAGTGGTGTTGGTTAACAGCAAGCTATTGACTTTGGCATAACCACCGCCTGATGTCATCGAGCGATACAAGTTATAGCCGTTCATATCCGGCTCACCGTTACTGTTCCAGGTTAATATAATTGATTTATTACCCGCTGTCGCAATAAGTCCGGTTGGCGCTGCGGGGGCCGTGTCCGGCGGGGGACCGGCCTTAACCACAAAACCGATAATTACCTGACGGCCCACGGTTGCCGAGTAATCAGCGTTCGGTGTTTCATTTGCGCCGGTCGCAGCTTTATATCCAGTTTCTCCGGTGCCGCCGGTAGTAGCATCGCCAAACTGCTGGTCGGTGCCTTCTGTAAAGCCGCCACCCGGAGTGTATGAGCCGAGATTGTTGCATGTTGCACCGAAAATTACCATATCGCCGTTAGACGTAGCAAGCGACGTGGAAGTCGAAATTGGATCCGTGCCGCTATTTGTGCTGTTGCTTGCAGTAGCACCTATTGAGTTTGTCTGGTCAACATTTTGAAGGAATACACTGGCGTATCCGTAAGCGCCTGATGAGTCGCTCCAGGTTGGTGTAAAGGTTGACGAAGTTGCAGCGACAATACCTGCCTCTTTGAGTAGGTATGCCGCAACATAAGCTCGATAACCAGTGCCGACGTTTAATTCCATAATTTTGGTCATCGCCTGGCCGCCGTACGTCACAGAGGTAAGATTCATATTGCTGCTGGGATGTTCACCGTGGGCGATGAAAATCAATGCCCTGTTGTAGCCGGGTTCTTTGGCGTGGGTGGTGCCTGTTGTCCAGGAGCCGAGGATTTCGATATTGGTCGGCGGGGGCTGGGTTGTAGCCGACAACGAGGTTGACCAGCCCGTTGTATTGAGGGCTGGCGCACTGTCGCGTGCCTTGGCCCTGAATGTATATTGAGTGCTTGGCGTAAGGCCTGAAGCTAAATACGTCGGGCTTGACTGCCAGCCGCTGGTTTTGTTGGCGTCGTTAGTGCATTCGAAGTAATACTGCACAGGCGGAGAATTATCATCAGTAGCGGTTGTCGCCGACATTGTGATTGTGTATGCCCCTGTTGCCGTAGGAGCGGCTGCCCAGGTGAGCGGATTAGGCGTCGGCGGGGCGGTATCGGGAGGCGCAGTGGTAAAGCTCCAAGTGTCGCCTGTGGTAGTTCCGCCTATGTTCTTCTCATCGATTCGCCAGAAATAGGTCGTGTTACTGGCCATTATGCCTGTGTCAAAAGAGGTTTGGGTTTGATTACCCTGGAAAGTGCCCGGGCTTGTCGTTCCGAAATACACGTCGTGCGATGTCGCTCTTGAACCGGCCGTCCAGCTCAGGTCGGTTGTTAAATTTACGCCGGTAGCGCCGTCAGCCGGATTTGGCAAACTCGCCTTGTCGGGAGGTTCCGGCGGCTCTGAAGAGAAAAGCTGAAGCGTCGTAATGGAATTTGCAGGCAATGTTACGGGACTACCCGGAGTGAAACTGCCTGTTAGTGCACAATTTTGAGACGATGTTGAACACCAGACATTGCCGTCGGTAACTGTAAAACCGGTAAATGACAGGGTAAGATTTACATCAGTGGTCGTATCTGTGTTCAGTATTATAGCACTTAATTTTTGGCGGTCAGGGTCGATGAAAGCCGAGATTCTCAAACTTGTAGAGTTGGTGTCGGCATCGATACGCTGCCAGTTGGGGTCGGTAAAATAAGAATAATGCTTCATTGGCCAATAAACAGGATTGATTGCATAGCTCGATGATGTAACGTTTACAAGCGAGTCGGTGCCGTTATTCCAGAATAACTCCCAGTACAAATAAGCCGATACTTCTTCAACTGTCAGGGCGTTGTGCATCAGTTTGGCAAGATTCATCTCGTCCGTATAAGTGTATGGGCCGCCCCCTGAAAATTCAGTTTGCATAAGCGGCTTGTTGTCGCCTGCCAATGCCGCCTTGAGGGTGGCCATCGGTGAAATAAATGCGTCAGGTGCATCGGCGGAGCCATCGTAGAGATGATGTGAATAACCGTAAACATTGGATTTGTCGGTAGAAGTCAGCGCATTGACGTAATCAGCAGTAAATCCTATGTTTTGACCTTCCGGAGCAAGAAGAAGAGGACGGTTGGGCATCGTGTTCAGATTGGCATACAATGCAGCAAAGGCCTCCTCGTAACCGGCAAGACTTGAGGTCTGTGTAGGAAGAAATTGACAAGTATCCCAGCCGGAAGTGACAAAATTGGGCTCATTTTGCATATTCACATAATAAGTAGTAACGCCGGCGGTCGTCCATGCGGTCAGGGAGTCGCGCCACCACTGTGCAAAGTCGGCATATCGATAATTACCAGAGCCGTCTTTTGCGAGAGTTCCCTGTCTTGTATTGCCGTTGCTTTTGAGAGAAGCCGGCGGAGACCAGGAAGTATTCATTATCCTTAAAGGCCGGCTCATAGTGGCATTGCCGTTGGCAATGATTGTGGCCGTATTACCCATATAACTTGTAGAATCAGCAATTTGATAGGTGTTTCTTATGCGGTATATATCAAGCCCTAAGTCACGAAACAGTATATTATAAATTTCCGGATGAGAATTGCCGTAGGTAACGACGTCGCCCTCATACCATGCTCCTGACGCGCCGAAGCCGTCTAATACCTGGTGACCGACAGTTACGTTGATATTGCCTGCGGCGCTGGATGTAGCGCCATAGGATGTTCCGATTGACAGGGCCAGGATTAATAACCCGGTAAGATATATCGATTTTTTAAACATATCACTCACACCTTCAAAGTTATCTAAATGTTACCAGTTCGGTGTGCAGTTGGGATTTTTAGGGTCGTTGCAGCTTCGCCACTGACGGGCAAAATCGGCAAAATCAACCGCATTAACGATTCCGTCTGCCGGCGATAAATCGGCGCCCCCGCAATTGCCGGATTGACCGCAATTATTCTCAAGCCAGTGCTCGGCTAATACCTTAAAGTCGTCGAAATTCACGTAACAGTCGCCCGCCCCGCCGATATCCGCTGCAAGGCGATGATTTGACGCCATTACAGCGTCGCAATCACTTATACTGCTCCATAAGCTGACAGTGGTAATGGATTGTCTGGGACATAATAGCAACCCTGATGGATTAAACGCACCCTTGTTCTGCCAGTACCCGTTAGCGCTGCTGCGATAAATTACCGAGGTCATCCATGAAAAATTATTAACATCCATCGCCAGTTTGACGCCGTTGCTTGATTTGTTAACGACCACAACCGTAAGCTGGTCGCCCGTCGGGCTCTTGAACGCCGTTATTCGCAGGTCATCTGAAATCGTCGACGAACCTACGACTGTCCAGCCAGCTCCCGTATATCTGGAATAGTGTTTAATGGCATAATAAGTAGGGTAAATTGTATAGTCAGTGTTGTCGCTGCTAAGCATTATGGCACCATCCACGTTGTTTTGCCACCACAAGCTCCAGTAAAAATAACTGCTTACTTTCCCGTAAACCATAGCATTATGGATATGCCACGCCGTCTTGACCGCCCCGTCAAGGTCCTGTGTGCCTGCATATTCCGTCATATAAATTGGCTTTTGCCCGTAGTATGTATTTGCGAAATTCTGCATATCGTCAATTTTGCTGTCCGGATCGTTATACGTGCCGTCGCCGTCGGCGTAAAGGTGATAACAGTAGCCGTAAAGATGATTAGCGTTGATTAGCTGGAATATATACGGCGCTGCGCCCAAACCGTTCCACCAGTATGGTCCAATACCCATTGTCTCAGGCCCTATCATTTTTGGCATATTTGAACCAAGCCGGGAATACAATTCCTGATAAACCGTCTCGAACGCAACGTTATAGCCGGCATTTTCCCCTCTCTCAGCCGGGTCAAAAAGACAGCTCTCCCATGACGTAGAAAAATCCAACTCGTTTTGAATACTGATATAATCCGGCTTCATACCGAGGGCCGTAAAAGCATTTACGGCGTCGGCCCACCATTGAGCGTAATCACCGTATCTGTAATTCCCTTCTTCGTCAGTCGCCAGCGTCCCCCCGTAGCGGACGTCTCCATTGCTCTTAAGATAGAACGGCGGCGACCAGGCGCTCATCTCAATCTTAAGCGATGGATTGCGCAGTTTAGCCGCCTGAACCACTTGCATATCATTGTATAAATCATTCCACCCTGCGTTGCCTCCGCTGTAGCCATAATCATAGGAATTGAATATCCTGAAAAACTCAAGTCCCAGGTCGCGGAAAATCAAGTCGTAAATCTCCTCCCTTTTCGGGTTGACTGTCATTTGATAAACGTAATAGCAGCCGGCTCCGCCGAAACCCTCTATTTGCTGATAGTTCACGCTATAATTGACATCTCCCGTATATGTGGCAGGTAAAAATGAGAAAATGGCTAAACAATGCTCGCCCCCCGCCGCAATTGCTTCGAAACCTGAATTCGGCGACGGCGCCGTGCACTGCCCCGAACCGTTGTATCCCCACGCCACGACGGCGCCGTTATTTTTCAAACCCATACTGTGATACGCGCCGCCCGACACCGCTATAAAGCCGCTGTTCGGCGCCGGCACCGTGCACTGCCCCATGCCGTTATTACCCCAGGCAGCTACTGAACCATCCTGTTTCAAACCCAAACTGTGATATGCCCCGCCTTCTACGGCCTTAAAACCCGAATTTGGCACGGGCACGCTGCATTGGCCGTAAGCATTATTCCCCCACGCCACGATTTTACCGTTCCATTTCAAACCCAAACTGTGATAACTCCCCGCCGCCACCGCTATAAATCCGCTGTTTGGCGCAGGCACTGTGCATTGTCCGTAATCATTCCTTCCCCAGGCCACTATGCTCCCGTCGGCTTTAAGACCCAAACTATGCGAGTACCCTGCGGCTATGGCTACAAATCCCGTATTAGGCACAGGTACGTCGCACTGCCCGTAAGCATTATACCCCCACGCCACAATCGAGCCGTCCATTTTTAACCCCAAACTGTGTCTGCCCCCCGCCGCTATCGCGTTAAAATCATTGCCTTCCGGAACATTGCATTGCCCGTAATCATTGCGACCACTGGCCACAATTGTCCTGTCCGCCTTTAAACCCAAACTGTGATAATAGCCCCCCGAAACCGCCGCAAAAAGGACGTCCACTAAAGGAACCCCCGCCTGACCATAGGTGTTCTCACCCCAGCCGATTATCTCGCCCTGAGTTTGAGTTAATCCAAAAGCGGTGAAACTCCATTCTTCACCGGTGGTTACACTGCAGGCATTTCTCTCATCGATACGCCAATAGTAGGTTGTGCCGTATCGCAATATCTCCGGATCAAAAGTCGTGCCCGGCTGATTTACAACAAATGGCGGCGGCGATACGGTTCCGAAATACACATCGTGAGAGGTCGCATCCAAGCCGGGTGTCCAGCTAATCTTAGTGGCTATATCTACATTAGTTGCGTGGTCGGCCGGATTTGGACTACTCGCCTGCCCAAGCGGTGGGCAGTTTACTGTTTTGAATCTCCATTGTTCCCCGATGGTTACATCGCAAGTGTTTCTCTCATTGATACGCCAATAGTAGGTTGTGCCGTAGCTTAACGTCCCCGGGTTAAAAGTCGTGCCCGGCTGATTTCCTACAAATGGCGGCGGCGATACGGTTCCGAAATATACATCGTGTGTTGTGACGCCGGTGCCCGCCGTCCAGTTCAGTGTAGCCGTTATGCTGACATCTGTTGCCGAATCAGCAGGACTGGGATTAGTCGCCTGCTCAGGCGGTGTGCAGATTGAGTTAATTGCCTGGCCGAGGTTGATGCGAGGTTTAGCAATGGCAACTTTGCCGTCGGTAATGTTATTGCCCGAAGAAATCAGCAGAGTTTTGACCGTTGATGGTGAAAGAAAACTACCATTTCTGGCTTTAGCGGCGGATTGGAGGCAGGCAACAGCTCCGGCAGCGTAAGGGCAGGCCGCCGAAGTGCCGCCGAAAGTACTATAGTAATCTCCTGATGAATAACCGCCTGAGCCGACGATATCCGTGGTATAGCACTGGTTGGAAGGGGCCAAAAGAGTCAGGAAAGAGGCGGTATTGGAATATGAGGTTACCATATCTGCCGCGGTATTGTCGGTAGCATAATAGTTGGTGGAGCACCCGGTGTTGTAAGTTTTTGCTACACAGGAGTTTGCATTTACGCAGGGGTAAATAGTTCCAAAGGCGGCGTCATAGACGGCACCGACTGAAATAACGCTTGAAATACACGCCGGCTCGGAGATTGAATCGCAGAATCCGTCATTGCCGGACGAAACAAGCACCGTAATTCCGGCGGCAACGGCGCTATTAACGGCTGTTGTCATAGAAGGATTAGCGCCGTCGCATGTGCTGTAATAACGATCACTACCGAAACTGTTGCTTATTACCAAGATTGGGTTGGCGGGATTATCATTTTTATGGCTTACGCACCAATTCCATGCATTAATCACATAATCGCTGTATATATAACCTGAGCTATCAATTACCTTTAGGGCGTAAAGCTTGGCGTTATATGCGACGCCGCCTATGTAATCACCCGTATCACCCAGGTTGCCTGCGGCAATTCCCGCGCAGCAGGTCCCGTGCGGCTGGGAGCTGTCGGGCATAGGGTCGGAATCGCCATCCCCGAAATCGTAGCCGCCGATTACCTTGCTGTTGGGAAACACGCCGTTACCCAGCATCGGATGATGATAGTCAATTCCGGTATCGCAAATTGCAATTGCAGTGCCGGCGCCATTGTAGGTGGAGCGGTATGTATCGGCTTTCATTAGTGGAATGCCCTGTCTGAGATGCAGTTCCAACTGATATACCGGCTCGATAGATTCCACTCTCGGATCGTTAATAAGCTGCATCAGGCCAGCAAGGGAAACTTCTGCTGAAAAGCCTGCTTGGTTCTCAAAGCGGCGGCGCAACTTGAAATCGTTGGCGGGAAGAGCGGACAGAACGGCCTCCTGACGCACGTGGACTTCATCGTGAAGAACATTCAAATGCTCTCGCGAGTTCCAATTCATATCCCTTAATTTTTTCGGAGGATCTGAGAGATTCACAATTACTTTAACGGTCGGTTCACCTTGTTCAAAAGGCGTCACGATATACTCTGGATTAATTAGTTTATTGCTAGATAAGTCGAGAGTCTGCTGTGCTTGTGCTAGACCAACCTGCAGCAACATACCACCCCCAACAAAAAGTAGCATGAATATATACCTGGTCAGACTGGACCTGCTGTGAAATAAAAAGGATTTGTTTTTTAATGTACAATTTGACGTTTTGTAATTACCCTCAAAACCTGAAGTATTCATTTTCTCGCCCTCCTTTTATGGGCCCAGATGTTACTTTTCACTTTCTACTCCTCCAAAAACTACAATGCACAATACTTATTAGAAATTAGGAAATCTTCTAACCGATTCTGGCCATATATTATGACCTATCCGCCCCCCAAAATCAAGTAAAATCCGCTCCGCGGTCAAAACAAAACGTTACAAATTATCAGCGTTTTGTGTCCGTAAGACCGGCCCAGGCGTCGGTCCTGAATGGCGACGCGGGCAGACCTGCCTTGTTATAAAGGTTACAAACCGGATTATCCGCCCAGCCGTAACGAACCGCGACGGGTTCGGCCGCCTTGTCGCAATGTACAACGACGGTATCGCCCTCAATTTTCGCGTCTGCCCAGAGGAATTTCTTGTCGGCGCCCGCTATTGCGAACCCCTTTAATTCGCCCCCCTTCGAAATTAGCCCCCCGCCAACATTATCAAAATGCAGTATCGCCTTATCGCCCTCTACCACCATATACTTATACAGCGGCCCTGAATACTCGAGGTCCTTCTTATACGTTTTTGCCAGCGCCCAAAGAGCCAGCCGCATCCCTACGTCCTGCTTGTTTTTGGGGTGAATATTGTTCGCTTCGCCGATGTCTATTCCCACCGCCATTCCCGTGTTGGGCGTCGAAAGCGTCATTAACTGCGCCTCCCGCAGTTCCGCCCATTCGCTTGGACCCGGCTCAGGACGCACAGCCATAAAATTTACAAGCTGAACATATAAAAACGGGAAATCGCCCTCATTCCACGCCTCACGCCAGCACTTAATCATCGCCCCAAACAGTGTGCGATACTGCTCCGCCCTGCCCGTGTTCGACTCGCCCTGATACCAAATCGCCCCGCGTATCCCGTAAGGCATAATCGGCCTTATCATCCCGTTAAAAAGCCCCGTCGGCGAATAAGGACTATTGAGGCCCACCGGCTCTTCCGGCTTGGGAGGCGGCGTCTTGTGTTCCGCTCTCATTTTCGCCGCCATTGTGTCGTATTGCGTTTTTTTCTCGTTGTATTTTTGCTTCAGCGCGGGATAATTTGCGACCGTTTCATCAAACCTCTTCAAAATCGACTGTAGATTCGGGTCGTTCTCTAAATATTCCTTGCTAATCCACGATTCCGCAGGCGTCCCGCCCCACGATGCGTTTATCAATCCCACCGGCACATCTAAACGCTTATAAATCTCCCGCCCGAAGAAATACCCCACCGCAGAAAAGTTTTTCGCCGTCGCCGGACTGCATTCCTGCCAACGCCCCTGGCAATTACCCATCGGCGTATATGAAACCTTCTTCCCCACGGTAAACAGCCGAATCTGCGGGAAATTGGCCTCGTTAATTTCCTGCTGCGAATTGGCCGACCAGCTCAGCGGAAACTCCATATTCGATTGCCCCGAGCACACCCACACCTCCCCGACTAACACGTTCTTCAAAACAACCGTGTTCTTTCCTTCGACGGTCAAGTCCTGCCCGTCTTTCTGTGCGTTGAACGGCCCGATTTTGACCTCCCATTTCCCGTTTGCGTCGGCCGTCGCACTCCACTTCTCGCCGCCTGGACCGAACTTAACAACGATTTGCTCGCAGGGGTCTGCCTTACCCCAAATCGGCGTCGCAATCCCCTGCTGTAAAACCATATTGTCCCCGATAACTGAGGGCATCTGAACGTCGGCTGATAAAACGCCGGACAATACAAACGTTAAGGTTAGCACAACGATGTTAATTCGGCGGGTAAATCTCATATTTCGTCTCCTTGCCTTTCTTTTCAAACCCCAATTTCACAAATCACGTATTTAATAATTATACCCCCGGTTTTCGCCGGCGGCAAAGAAATAAATTTAGCTTCATATTTTGGGTCTTAGCTCGTATAATAATCAAATGATTATCTGAAAGGTGATTTGAACAATGATTCGGACTAAATTCGTAATATGGTTTGGTTTAATCGCACTAATTGCGGCGTTGTTTGTCGGCTGCAAGGACAAGCCCCAATCAGCGACCCCAGAACCCAACAGTGTTACAAAGCCGCAAAACAATATAGACGTTAACGCCAGCGTTAACGCTGCACCAAACCCCGCCGTCTCGCAGCCCACGAAAGCCAATACCGCCCCAAAACCAACCATCGAGAACATCGTCGCCCGCAGGTGGGGCTGGAACCCGGCATATATAAACTGGTATGGTAAAATGGCGCCCGATTTCACCGTTACCGATATCACAGGCAAATCGCACACGCTTAGTCAATACAAAGGCAAAACCGTTTTACTAATCTTCTGGGCCACCTGGTGCGGCCCTTGTCGTCAGGAAATCCCCTCATTCATCGAGATTCGAAAAAACATAAGCGAAGACAAGCTTGCGATGCTCGCAATATCATACATCGATTTCAGAAGCTCAACTGAAGGCGTAAAAAAATTCGTCGCCGCAAATCCCATCATCAATTACACGATTATTACGGCCGAACCCGATGCTTTACCATCCCCGTACAATTCAATTTACAGCATCCCCACCACGTTTTTCATCAACCCCGACGGAACAATCAAATTTGTAACCGAAGGCCTCACCCCCCTCCCCCACATAAAAGCCATCCTCGACGCTGAACAATAAAATTGTAGGGGCAGACCTGTGTGTCTGCCCAAATTCTTACCCCTCAAATCTCAAATTGACGCTTTGCGTCATCCTGAGCGCAGACCGATTTATCGGTCGGAGTCGAAGGATCTGTTCTTAAATCTCAAATTCTTCCCCTCACCCTCCCTGCCCTGAGCAAAGTCGAAGGGCCTGCCCCCGAATGCCGTAGTCGGAGATTGGGGGGTTACTTGTTTGAACGCCCGTCTTTCGGGCGTTTGTATATAGCCCCGGCCTTCGGCCGGGGGCGCCTACGCGAGGAACACTAAACCTTTTATCCGCCTCCGCTTTCTGCATTCTCAATTCTAAATTCTCAATTCCTTAAGCCACCCCTCCACTTTCTTCACCTCCGGTGCCATCCCTATCTTCTTATACAAATCCAGCGCCTTCTCCCAATATTCTTTTGCCTTTCCCAAATCTCTTCGTTGTTGATAAATCCGCCCAAGATTGCTTTCTTTCGAAGCCATTCCTTCTAAACGACCAAGTTTTTTATCTATCAAAAGGCCTTTTTTAAACATCTCTTCGGCTTTATTGAAATCGCTTCGCTCATAGTAAACCTCCCCTAAGTTTTCATAATCAACTGCCATTCCTTCTTTCAGACCAAGCATTTCGTCTATCTCCAGCGACTTTTTATGCATCTCTTCTGCCTTGTCTAATTCTCTCCTCATGAAATAAATACTCCCTAAATTTCCGTAATCGTTTGAAATTTCTTCTTTAAGTCCGAGCTTTTCCGAAATCTCAAGTGATTTTTTGTGCATTTCTTCTGCCTTATCTAAGTCGCCTCTATCTTGATAAACAAGTCCTAAGTTGCCATAGTCTTTTGCCATTTCCTCCAATCGACCAAGATTCTTCTCTATCTCCAACGATTTTTTATGCATTTCCTCTGCTTTATCTAATTCACCTTTGTCTTGATAAATAAGCCCCAAGTTGTTGTAACTCTTAGCTATGATCTCTTTAGAACCAATCCTTTCTGCAATATCCAGTGACTTTTTATGCATCTCTTCTGCTTTGTCTAATACTCCTCTCATTTCATAAATCAGTCCTAAGTTATCTAAAACAGTTGCCTGTTCATTTGAGCCCTTCTTTACAAATCCTAATGCACGTTCAGAAAAACTATCCGCCTCATTTAACAAACCAAGCTTCCGTAACGGACCAGCGCATTCATTAATAAACGCATTAACAAACTCTTCTTGTCCTTCCGCCACCAAAACATGTTCCACCAACCTAACCGCCGCCAATTCATCCGGCTTTGTCTGTTCTTCTTTCGCCCTTCTTAACTTCCACCTGTAAACCTCCACCGCCCGCTTGTGATACTCCTTCTGTTCCTTCCCACTCATTTGCCCTAATATGTAATCCGCCAATATCGAATGATATACCCTCCTGCCGCCTGATTCATCCCTCAAAAGCCCACGCAGGTATTTATCATTTTGCAGCCGTTTCCTCGTTGTCGCTTCTATTTCACTCACATATTCCACCACATCATCTGGTACCGCGACCTCCAAAATCGCATATGTCTCAAAGAATTTTATTGCTTTGTCATCCTTCTCGCATATCTTCTCCCATTGCTTTGCCGCTAATTCTGTTGGTTTTCCTGTTTGCAGTAGTTCTTCTAATTTTGTCCCTGTTTCCACCAAGTCCAAAGCCGCCCCAACCGCGTATGGATGCCCTTTATATCGTCCCAGAACTTTTCTCAAATTTGAAATCTCAACTTTCAAATTCTCCCGTCGGCAGTTTACTAACTCATCGACTTCCTCTTCGCTCAATGTCTCAAGTTTTTCACCAGGTATCCGAAAAACATTATCAAGTCCTTCTATCACCTCACTTCCAACCAATGCATCTTCTGTCCTCTGCGCAAAGATAAACTTTATTTTCTCCGGCAAATTCTTCACCACAATCGCCCAAGTCTGGTCGCTGTCCTTTGCCATGTATTTCTCAGGGTCAATAATAAATATCGCACGCCCATTTGGAGGCATCCGCTTTGAAATTAGCTCTAATCGTTCCAAAAACTGCTTCCGTATATCCTTCGTTTGGTCTCGACGTAAACTCGCCACAAGTTCAATCAGTTGATCTCCTTTTGGCACAAAGGTCTTAAATAGCGCCAGCCATTGCCTCTTTCGTTCCGGAATATTGTCGAAACTTCCCGGTTCTGTATTTGCCGCCTCAAAGGCATTATCCATCATAGTTGCCATCGTCGAATCAGGATTGTCCGTAGGCGTAACCTCATATCGCACGAATCCGCATTTAAGTGTCGGATGTTCACTTGCCAATTTCGCCATTCGATTGACAAGCCAGGTCTTGCCCATTCCCCTGTTACCCACGACGATAATCGCCTGTCCCCGCGGGTCTTCGAAGGCTTTTTTAAATTCCCTGAGTTCGTCTTTTCTTCCTATGAATATTTCGCTACTGGCCATTAACCTTGTCTCCTGATTCAGTCGGGCCGGAATAAATCTATTCTGGAATCACCTTCATCCTGCCAAAACAGGTATATTTTCCTGAATTGCATTGTATCCTCAGTTTCGTTCTATTCAAGTGCCGATTTCCCTCTCTCTCTCTTATTTCCTCGTCTTAATTTATTTCGGCCAATATCGGCTAAATAGCCGAAAGGCAACGCAGTTGACTTTGTGGTCGATGACGAATCCTGCGACGAAGCATAGCGAAGCCCCGCCTTGCGGGACTAAGCTCGCTTAAAAAGCAGGGTTCGTCAAGAACACATTACCGGCCGAAACCTTCGTGTCCTTCGTGCCCCTTCGTGGTGAAAAAACAGTAACTTTAACTTGACAACGGAACAAAACTGCGCAAAATATCATTCTTTTATGCACGTTCACCCCGTTAGAAGCAACTGTATAATTTCCAACGGGGTTTACCGGCTTATTAAGAGTATCTTAACATAATGAAAAAGACGCCGATTTATACTGTTGATAACGGACGGTCGCGGCGACCGCACGGATTTACACAGTTTATAATTTCAATTCTCTGTGGCCTCTGTGTGCTCTGTGGCTTAAAAACTCTGTGGCTAAACCTCTTTTTGTTAGAGGGTAAATGTGAATTTTTTTTCAGCAGGAAGGACCAAATATGGGCAATGAAAAGAAATCGATGACATCCCTGATGACCGAAGACAGGAAATTCCCACCGCCGCAGGCGCTTGCGCAAAAGGCGCATATCAAAAGCTTAAAGCAGTATCAGCAGATGTGGGAGGAGTCAATTAATAACCCCGACAAGTTCTGGCTCGACCAGGCCAAAACACTCGCCTGGTTCAAACCGCCGACTAAAGGGTTGCAATATACCTGGGATACCAAGGGCAGGAAAATCGAGCATACCTGGTTTGCCGATGGCGTTCTCAACGTCTCTGTAAACTGCTTAGACAGGCACTTAGGCACGCCTACCGCGAAAAAAACCGCGCTTATCTGGCAGGGTGAAGCCGAAGACGCCGTCCGCAAATACACCTATGAGCAAATGCACAAGGAGGTC
>Ga0187886_1001101_pt1 | contig 26452 bp, 25 predicted proteins | sample June2016WEW_20_1_FD_133001 | JGI IMG/M metagenome (GOLD analysis project Ga0187886, IMG submission 133001) | Peatland microbial communities from SPRUCE experiment site at the Marcell Experimental Forest, Minnesota, USA - June2016WEW_20_150 | ecosystem: Environmental > Terrestrial > Soil >... | reverse complement strand
TCGCCGCCCGCCGGTTGGATGCGCTGGCGGCCGCGATCGAGCTGCTGATTCTCGGGGCGGTCATCGAGGTCTGCGTTCTCGGCGCCATCGGGCGAATCGGCCACGCCACCGACGGGAGCGTCCTGGGCGCGGCTGTTGTCTGCGTGATGGGCGGAACCGCCGTCTTTGCCGCCGGGATCGTGGCCCTCCTGGCGCGCGAATGAGCGCGGACGGATGAGGACGCTCATCGCGGGGCCGGACCGGACCGGCTCGGGGGCGTCTGGGCCGAGAGGGACTGGGTCGAGAGTGGCCGGCCCCGCGAATCGACGCCCGCGCCGCCGTCCCCCTGCGAGCGGCGTCGGCGCGATCCTGCTGGTGGACTTGCTCGCCCTGATGATCGTCCTGGCCTCGGCCCCCGCGGCGTGGCTGTGGCTCGATTCCTCCCATCCCAGCCCAGTCGCGCCAGGAGGCAGCGCGCCGCCGGGCGGTCAGTCGGGCTCCCCCGCTCCGGGCAGCCCCAGCGCCTCGCCCGGCGCGGCGGGGTCGAGTGTCGCTTCCGCGAGTCCATCGCCGAAGCTGGCCTACGGCGACGGGACGTGGGCTCGCGCCGAATCACTGCCGCAGGGCCGGTGGGGCACCGGCAGCGCGGTCTTGCGCGACGGCCGCGTCCTGGTCGTCGGCGGCGCACTCGGTTCCTCGAGCAACTCCGCCACGGATTCGGTGATCATCTACGATCCGGCGACCAGCCACTGGAGCGCCGCCACGCACATGCTCCAGCCGCGCGCATATCCGATGGTCGTGGCCCTCGCGGATGGCTCGATCCTCGCCGTCGGCGGCTCACGCAATCTCCAGCCGCTCGATACGGCGGAGCGCTACTACCCGGACAATGGAACCTGGGTGGCGGCCGGCCGGCTCAACGTTCCGCGGACCCAGGGGACGCTGACGCTTCTCAGTGACGGGCATGTCCTGGCTGTCGGAGGCGGCATGGAAGGCTCTCCCGGTTGGGCCTCGACAGCCTCGGCGGAGATCTTCGATCCAACCGCCGGATCCTGGTCTCTCGCCGCTCCGATGTCCGCGGCCCGGGCCTTCCACACGGCGACGCTGCTTCCCGGCGGCGAGGTCCTGGTGACGGGTGGAGCGACCATATACAACGGAGTGCACGGATCGGTGACGGCGATGGCCGAGATCTATATCCCTCGGCTGAACACATGGCGTTCGGCGGCCCGGATGTCCGTGGCGCGCTACGCCGGCGCCGCGGCGCTCCTGCCCGACAATCGCGTCCTGGTGGCCGGCGGGTGGTCCTTCACCGCCAACACCGACCCGAGCCTGGCCTCGGCCGAGATCTACGATCCAGGTTCGAACGCCTGGAGCGCGACCGGTTCGCTCACCGACGCGCGCGGCAGCTTCGCCATGGCGAAGCTGCCCGACGGTCGCGTCCTGGCAATTGGGGGGTCGATCCCGCATACCACGTTCTGGCCAGCACGGAAATCTACGACTCAGGATTGGGAAGGTGGCAGACGACGGGTCAGCTGCCGGTGGCGTTGGAACGGCCGGCGATGGAGACCCTGCCCGATGGTCGCGTGCTCGTGGCGGGCGGAGCCCTCGACGCTTCTGCCGGACGCGTGACCGCCGTCTGCGCGCTCTACTCTGCCAGGCCTCCGGCTCAAACCTGACGCGGGAGCAGTGAGCCGAGCGTCCGGTGTCACGCCCGCTTACAGTGAGCGAGACGGCCAACCGGCCGGCTGCCAGGTGCGTATCGGAGGATCAAGTGGGGATCGAGAGCGATGGCGATCTGACGTCGCCCGGCCAGGGAAGGCCGGGTCCCGACGCCTCGAGTCAGGCCGAGCCGCCGCGGTCGCCGTTCGATCCACCCGCGCCGGCCGCAGCCCCGGCGCCACTGCCGACCGGCCTGGCGAGCGGGCCACCGCCGGCCGCCTGGGGCTGGACGCCGCCGACGGCCCAGGGCTACTGGCCGGGCGGCGATGAGGCCCCGCCGCGCGCCCGGCTGCCGATCGTCGCCACCGTGCTCGCTCTGTGTGTGGGGATCACGTTCCCCCTGCCGTGGGTGAGCTTCGGTGCCTTCGGCATCTCCGTCTCGCTCAGCGCAATGTTCGAGGCCTCAGACTGGATTGGCCGCCTCTGGCCGGATCTGCTTGTTCTCGGCTTCCTCGTGGCCTTCATCTCGGCGTTCTTCGACGCCTTCCTCAGACTCGGTCGACGGGCCGCGATCGTGGAGGCACTGGGATTCGGGGCCGTCGGAGCCGGGACGGTCATCGGAATGGCCTCGAGGTTCGACTCCTATTTCGGGGATCCGGGGTTCGGGGCGTGGCTGTGCCTCCTTGTTGCGGTAGCGGGCGTCATCGCGGCGGGCGTCCGCTTCGCCAGCCCCAACGCATTCACTCCCACGGTGCCCCCATTCGCGACGGCGCATTACGCCCCGCCATCCGCGCCGCAGTACCCGGGAGCCTGGGCTCCGCCGTACCCCACGGCCCCGTATGGCTCGACCCCGTATGCCGCGCCGGTCCCGTCCATGCCGCCGGTCCCGTCCATGCCGCCGGCACCCGTCGGCGAGACCGGCGAGCAGGCCCCGGCCCTGGATCTCTCGGGCGCTCCGGGAACGCTGGCGGTTGTCCAGGCAGGGCAAACCACGACGGGTCTCGTCAACTTCGGTGATCTGGTCATCATCGGTAGCGACCCGGGGTCGAGCATCGTCCTGGTCGATCCGCGGGTCAGCCCCCGTCACGCGTCCATCGAACGCCGGGGGCCCGGCTGGTTGGTCCGAGGCCTCGACGTCGCCAACCCCATCCGGGTGCTCGACGATACGGGCCGGGCCTACCCGGTCCAGGGCGAGCTGGGTCTGAGGTCCGGGGAGCTGCTGATCGGTGGCGCACAGGTGAAGCTGTACCCGCCCCCGCCGTGACCGGAGGAGGAGTTGGAGGGCCGTGTGGGATTCGGACCCACGACCAGCCGATTAAAAGTCGGCGGCTCTGCCACTGAGCTAACGGCCCTCGGTGGCGAACGCGTGGCGGCGCTGGCGCGATAGTACTTCCCCGATCGAAGATCCGGCCGCTACCCCCAGCTACTGGGTGAGGTCGTGGACCGCCGCCAGCAGCTCCGCGTCGCCTGACGAGTTCAGCTGAGCGGTCGTCATCGACCCAAGCTCAGCCGGATCGACCGGCACGGCCCCGCTGGCCAGGGCCACCGTCTCATCGGGTTGGATGCCGACGCCGAAGATCTTGTGACCTGACGGCGTCAGCCAGTAGGCGGTGCCCAGGAAGATGACCGAGCCGTCGGACAGGTCGAACTTCTGGAGGACGGTCCCGGTCCCGTACGTCGCCTCGCCGACGATCTTGGCTCGTCCGGAATCCTGCAGCGCGCCCGCCACGATCTCCGATGAGCTAGCCGAGTAGTGATCGACCAGCACCACCAGGGGCTGGCTCGTGTGCGGTTGCGAGGTATCCACCCTGATGCTGGTGTTGTGCCCGGCGGCGTCCTGCTCGATGTAGACCACGCCGTCTTTGAGGAACCGACTGGCGACGCTCGTGGCCTCCTCGGTATAGCCGCCCGGATTGCCGCGCAGATCCAGCACGATGGACGTGGCGCCGGCCTTCTTCGACTCGTCGAGAGCCGTCTGGAGCTGGTCGGCGGCGCCGCTGGAGAACTCGACGATGACGATGTCGGCCACGTGGGTGCCCGGTACCATCCCCCACGCGACCAGCGGCACGGACACCTGGGCGCGGGTGATGTCGAAGTCGATCGGCGCTGCGGAGCCGGAGCGAACGACGGTGATCTCGACCTTCGTTCCCTCCGGGCCGCGGACCCTGGTGCTGAGCTGGTCGAGTGTCAGCCCGGCGGTCGAGACGCCGTCGACGGCGGTGATCACGTCGCCCGGCTTCATGCCGGCCGCGGCGGCGGGAGATCCGGCCACGACCTTGGTGACGACGAGCGCGCCGCTGCTGTCGGACAGGAGAACGCCGATGCCGGCCACGGTTGCGTTGAGCGAAGTCTGGAAGGCCTGGTATTCCTCGGGCGTGAGGAAGACGGAGTGCCCGGTGTCGCCGAGGCTGTCGACCATCCCCTTGATGGAGCCGTAGAGCAGCTGCTTGTCGGTGACCGACGACCGGCCTACGAAGTTCTGGCGAACGGCCTGCAGTGCCTCGTTGTACAGGTCCATGCCCTGGAGCGCGCCGCCGGCTGTGCCGGCGGTCGGCTGGGTCGCGGTCGCGGTCGCGGGCGTGCCCGGCCCGAACGCGGCGTGGTCGACGACCAGCCCGCCGGAGAACGCCATCATGCAGGCGGCGATGGCGATGAGGATCGCGGGCAGGCGGCTGGGGCGGTTGTGCAGCGAACGATCGATCCCCGCCGGAGCATTCCACTGGGGCGGCGCGGGTGGCCAGCCCTGGCTTGGCGGCCAGGCCTGGTTCGGCGGCCAGCCCGCGTATGGCGGCCAGCTCGGGTTCGACGGCGCGGGCAGCGGCGCGGGCGGCCAGCCCGCGTTCGGCGGCGCAGGCGGCCAGCCCGCGTTCGTATTCCAGCCTTGCGGTGCGGGCGAGCTCTGCGGCGACGCGTCGGGCACGGCCGGCGGCGCCAAGGGATCCGGCCCGGCGGACGATTGAGTCGAGCCCGCCTCAGGGGAATCCGCCGGGGTCCAGGGTCCCGTCTCGCCGTCGACCGGACTCCCGGATCGGTTCTGTGTCTTGTCGTCGTCGCTGCGCATGCCAAGGCCTCCAATTCCGCTGCAGCGCACATCATGGCGCACCTGTCCGGATAGGACGCTGAAGGGGGAGCGAGGTTCCGCGTCCGCGGAGGCGGGCATGGCAAGCGCGCCGGCGCCCCTTGCCGAACGGGCCGAGAGCCGATAGGGCGTACGATGAATTCGGAGGCTGTGGTCATGGCTAACGCTGGTCGAACGCCCCACGATGGCCCGGGTTGGATTGCACACCCGGATTCGATCGCCCCGACGGTGCTCATCCTGGGCGGGTTCCTGACCGCCCCACCGATGTACTCGCAGCTCGTCCGCCGCCTGAAGGCGCGGGGCGCCGCGGCCGTGGTGGTGGCGAATGTCTGGACGCCCGACTGGCTTCTGGCCGGGGTCCGTGGCACGGGGCCGATCGCCACGCGGTCCGCCCGTGCCCTGCTGACTGCGGCCCGTGTCGGCACGGACGTTTCCGAGGGCGCTCCGCTCCTGGTCGTCGGGCACTCGGCGGGCGGCATCATTGCGCGACTGCTCACCGCCCCGGAGCCGTTCGCGGGTCGGAGGCTCGGAGCTGCGTCGCGCATCGGGGCCATCGTGACTCTCGGCACGCCGCACGAGCTCTCGAGCGGCGAGGGGATCGGCCGTCGCATCAACGAAGTGGCTTCGTCGATAGCGGACGCACTCGTCCCGGGCTCGTTCTTCGCCCCAGAGATCGGGTACGTGTCGGTGGCGTCGCGAGCCGTTCACAGCGACCCGGGAGGCACGGGCCGGGAGCGCGTCGCGCATCTGCTCTATCGGTCCATCATCGGCCGTGCCGCCGTGCCCGGCACCGAGGGCGACGGTCTCGTGCCCGTTGCCGCGACCGCGCTCGCCGGCGCCCGCGGGGTCGTCCTGGACAGCTGCATCCACGGGCCCGGTGGGGGCGGACCCTGGTACGGCAGCGACGACGAGGTCGACGTCTGGTGGCCGGTCGCGCTCGAGGCCTGGCGAGAGGCTCTGCGCTGTCGGGCGAAGTCGGCCGGGGTGGGCGTGCGACGACGCCGGGGCAAGGCCGCGGTAGCGTGACAGTCCCCGAGTTCTCCCGACACCTGCGAGCGGCGGCTGCGACCGGAAACCTGTCATTTGCCAATGGGGTTGGCACGACGCAAGACTCCGGGGCCGCGAGGAGGTCGCGGACACCGAAGACGGACCAGGAATGACGCTGGCCACGCTCGGGTGAGCGCTCCAGAGACCCGCTCAGAGGGCTGGCCCGGCCGAGAACCTCGCGGCGTGCCAACCCCATTGGCAAATGACAGGAAATCGGGCCAGGCGCAGGCCCTCGCTCAGCGTCTCCGCGCTCAACGGCCGCCCGAAAGCAGCACGCTCAAGTTTGACGGCCCCCCGGCGCGTGCCTACACTTCCCGGCGCGGGGTGGAGCAGCGGCAGCTCGTCGGGCTCATAACCCGAAGGTCGGCGGTTCGAATCCGTCCCCCGCAACCAAGCTCCTGGCGCGAACTGTCACGGAGGGCCCTCCCGGGGCCCTTCTCTCTGTGTCTGGGCCCGCCGATACTCGCCGCCGCCCGCGTCATCAGGCCCGCGCTCACCAGGTAACGGCGGAGCGCGGCCACATCCTCGTGGTAGGCCGCCAGCCGTTCGTTGACCTCTGGCTCGGCATAGGTTCGGTCCTCGGCGAAGCAGTGCTCCATCAGGTAGCGGAGCACTGCCCCTCGCTTCCTCTCCTGGGCCGGGATCGAGACGAGCTTCCCGTTGCGGAGGAATGCCCGCAAGACCTTGGCGTCGTAGGCGGGCAGCGGCTCGCCCTCCGGGCCCGGCAGTTGGGCTCCTGCCTCGTCAGCGCGCTCGAGCGAAGCCAGCTGCCCAGACACTGCTTGCAGCCGATCGACCCGCAGTACGTACTCGACGTACGGACGGCGCGGCTTCGACTCGACGAGCCCGGCCGCCTCGAGCCGTTTCAGGTGGTGGACGACGGTCCCGGCCGAGAGACCGCTGGCCGCGGCCAGCTCCTCAACCGCCATCGGTCGCCCGGCCAGAAGCCCAACCAGCCGCAGCCGTGAGGCATCGGCCAGGGCGCGCAGAGCCTGCAAGAGCTGCGGATCCATTGCCGCATTGTACCGCGATTTGACAGGCGTCAAATCGCGGCTGGACCGGGAGATGGCCGGACTCCCAGCGGTCGCCTCCGTGCGCGGGCAGCGCAACGATCAGCGGCGCTTCTTGGAGTGGCAGTCGATGCAGTCGAGGGCCCAAGGCAGGGCTTCCAGGCGTTCGGGGGCAATCCGCTTGCCGCAGGTCTGGCACGTTCCGAACGTTCCGGCGCCGATCCGCTTGAGCGCGGCCTCGATCTGGATGAGGTGCTGCTCTTCCCGCTCCCGCATCTGCTGGCCGCGCTGGCTCTCCGAGACCTCCGTCGCGGCCGCGGTCTGGGCGCCGTGGGAAACCCTCGGATGCTCCACCTCTTCGGACAGTTCGAGTCGAATGCGCTCGCGCTCAGACTCCAGCGTCCGTCGTGCGTTTTCGACCAGCTTGGGATCCATGGCTAGCATCGTACGCCGCTCGATGGGGTGGCGCGCGCTTTCGACGCACCTCCAACGGCCCGCCGGAGCGTCCGGCCGGAAGTGGCCTACACTCGAACCGAGCGATTCGATGCCGGCCAACCGAATCGCGAGCACGACCGGCAGGCGGTCGAAGGAGCACCATGGCGTCCGCGAAGGATCCCGTTTGCGGCATGGAGGTCGACACCAGCAGCGACCTCAAGTTCGAGTACGAAGGCGAGACCTATTACTTCTGCAGCCGCGGCTGCAAGCTCGACTTCGAAGAGGATCCGGAGAAGTACCTCGATCCCACGTACGAGCCGCAGATGTAGCTCGCTGGTTCCAAGTGAGCCCCGCCGAAGGCGACCCGCATGGTACGCTCAGGGTGAGCGTTCGGAGTGCCGCTGGGCCTCCAAGCCTGATATCCAAAGCCAAGACTCCAGGAGTAGCCCGATGGCCTATGTGATCGCCGAGCCGTGCGTCGATGTGATGGACCAGGCCTGCGTGTCCGTCTGTCCGGTCGACTGCATCCACTTCGATGAAGGCACGGACCGCACCCTCTACATCGAACCGGACGAGTGCATCGACTGCGGCGCCTGCGAACCCGAGTGCCCGGTCAACGCGATCTTCGCCGAGGAGAGCCTCCCGGCCGAGTGGACGAAGTACACCGAGATCAACGCCCTCTGGTACACGGACAAGGACGCCGCGCGCAAGCTCGTCGACGCCGCCAAGCCGGCCTGATCCACTCAGCACTCGAGCGGCGCCCGGCCGACCGGCCGGGTGCTTTCGATTCCCCGGGCACGTGTCTGAACGGGCGCATAAGCAACTGCGGCTAGACTTGGCCGATGCGAATCGTTTCCCTGTTCCCCGCGGCCACTGAGATCGTCTGCGCGCTGGGCCTGCGCGACCAGCTCGTGGGGGTCAGTCACCGCTGCGACTATCCCCCGGAGATCGAGGGCCTGGCAGTCGTCACCCGGCCGCAGACCGGCGAGAGCGCCGTGGCGGCGCGCGCGGCAGCGGCGGTCGGTGAGGAGATGGGCCCGGCGGAACTGGATCGGCCGGCTCTGCTGGCCAGCCAGCCGGATCTCGTGATCGTTCGCGAAGGCGGGCTCGGGCCGGGTGCCGGGGCGGTGCGCGAGGCCCTGGGCGAGGCGGCAACCGGACCCTCGATCATCTCCCTGGACCCGGTCAGCCTGGAGGGCATCTTCCACTCGATCACCTCCATCGGGGCCATGACCGAAACCGAGGACGAGGCGATAGGCCTGCTCGAAGCCCTGCGCGAGGAGATCGGCGAGATCGAGCAGCAGGTGGTGGTGCGCCATGACGGGGGCCTCGCGCCCAAGCGGGTCGTGGTCCTGGAGGCGCTGGAGCCCTTGCTGGCGAGCGGCCGCTGGGTTCCCGAACAGGTGCGTCGAGCCGGTGGCTGGGACCTGCTCGGCCGCGACGGCGAACCCGCCTCGCCGACGAGCTGGGAAGCGGTCCGCGACGTCGATCCCGAGATGCTCATTCTGGCCCCGGCCGGGCTCAGCCTGCGCGACTCCAAACGAGCGTGGGCGCAGACTGAGAAGCCGGAGATGTGGGACGAGATCGGGGCCGTCCGGCGCGGGCAGGTCTTCATCGCCGAACCGGTCTACTTCTGCCGGCCCGGACCCAGAGTCGTCGACGGTGTCGCCATGCTGGCCGAGATCTTCGACCCCGAGGGCTTCATCGAGACCTCACCGCCCGCCAGCTGGACGCCCATCCTCGAGTAGCGATCGCAGGGCGCGGTCGATCGGCCATTTTCCACGGCGAAGGAGTCTCTGTTTCAGGATTTGTTCAGCTTGGGGACCGAGTATCTGCCTCAGCTTCCTTCCTCCTCCCAGCGCGAAGACGAGATCGAACAGCCGGTCGTCTACCTCCCTCGGCGACCGGCTCTCGTCTGTCATGGAGGGGTCTGGCCGGCGACATTCCGTGCCCCATTCGCCCCACGACGCGCAATTCCGCGCGAAACCGGCCATCGCCGGGGCCAGAGCGCGCCTATACTCGCCCGCATGTCGCCTCTTTCGAACCGAACCGTGGCCACAATCGGCTCCGGCGTCATGGCCGAGTCGATCATCGCCGGGCTGCTCCGCGGCAAGCTCGTAGAGCCGCGCCAGATCGTCGGCAGCGAACCCCGGCCGGAGCGACGCGCGGAGCTCGAGAGCCGATACGGCGTGCGCATGGTTGCGTTGAACCTGGAGGCCGCAGCCGAGGCGGACGTCATCCTGCTCTCGGTCAAGCCTCAGACGCTGACCAAGGTCGGTCACGAGCTGGGCGGCCACCTGCGCCCGAGTCAGCTGGTGGTCTCGATCGTCGCGGGCGCAACCTGCATGGTCCTCACCAGCTTGCTCGACCATCGCGAAGTCGTCCGCAGCATGCCCAACACCCCGGCCCAGATCGGGCGCGGTATCACCGTCTGGTACCCCACCCCGGAGGTGACCGAGGAACAGTGCGATCAGGCCCGGGTGCTGCTTCGCGCTCTCGGCGCGGAGCTGCAGGTCGAGGACGAGCGGTTCGTCGAGATGGCGACGGCGGTCAGCGGAACGGGTCCGGCATATGTCTTCCTCGTGATGGAGGCGCTGATCGACGCCGCCGTCCACCTGGGCTTTCCCCGCCACATCGCCCACGACCTCGTGATCGAGACGCTGGAGGGCAGCACGGCCTTCGCCAAGGCAACGGCTCAGCATCCCGCCGTTCTCCGAAACATGGTCACCTCTCCTGGCGGGACGAGCGCCGCCGCCATCCATGAGCTCGAATCCGGCCGGCTCCGGACCGTGCTGTCCGAGGCTGTCTGGGCGTCGTACCGGCGAACGGTGGAGCTGGGAGCGGACCTGGAGAAGGGGCTGGGGCTGAACGAGGGTCAGGGCGCCGGGTCGATCGGCGGTGCAACCAACGGCCGCGCGGCCGGCGGAGCCCGCTCGGAGACCTCGACCGGCCGGCGTTCCGGCCGCTGACGTGCCCGGAACGGGCGATCTCGGCTCGACAGCCGCGCCCCGCGGCCTACTGGCGATCTTCGCCCACCCCGACGACGAGAGCTATGGCGCCGGCGGCGTGATGGCCCTGGCCGCGGCCGCGGGCAATCCCGTGTGGGTGCTGTGCGTCACGAACGGCGATCAAGGCGGTCGGCCCGGCGAAACGGGGGTCGACCACTCGCTGGATCCCGGGATACGCCGCGAGGAGCTGCGCTGCGCCTGCAGGGAACTGGGGATCTCTGAGCCGATCTTCCTCGGCTACCGCGACTCCGGCATGGAGGGCTGGGCCGCCCCCGAGGGCTCGCTCAGCCTGGCCGAGCCGGACGAGGTCGTCGAGCGGATGCTGGGCGTCATCCGGCGGCTCCGGCCGGCGGTCATCGTGACCTTCGATCCGGGTGGCGTGTACGGGCACCCGGATCACGTGGCCTGTTCCGCCACGGCCACGGCCGCTTACTGGCGAGCCGCCGCAGAGGCGGGCGGACCAGTCGCCCTCTACCACCAGGCCCTGCCGCGCTCCCGGATTGCCGCTATGAGGGCCGCCATGGAGGAGGAGCGGCTTCGCTCCGGCGAAACCGCAGCTTCCTCCGACGACGATCGACGTCAGCAGGAGGCCTTTGAGCGCCTCGCCCGGCCGGACGAGGAGATCACGACCGTCGTTCGAATCGGCCCCGTCCTGGAGCGCAAGATCGCGGCCCTGGCCTGCCACGACAGCCAGATGCGGGGCCGCCGCTGGGACGACCCGGAGACGCGAGCCCAGCTCGAGGCGATGTTCGGCGCGGAGACGTTCGTGCGCGTCGATCCCGCTCCGGAGGCAGGCGAGATGGAGGATCGTTTCAGGGCGCTTGAGTGGGGCGAGCAGTGACGTATCGGCACGCTGCACGAGGAGGCCCTGCGGACGGCGACCAGGCGAAGGGCGTGACGTGGACCGGCCGCGCCGCCCCCGAGGCCCTCCGCCCGAACGGGGAGAACGGCCGCGCCCACCGCCCCTCCCGAGACGGGCTGACCATCGAGCAGGCGGCCGCCGTAGAGGCCCCGCGCGAGTTCCGGCCCTCGCCGGAGGGCCGGCGCATCGCCTTCACCGCCGAGGCCGCCGGAGCTCGCCAGATCTTCCTGATGCCGATCCGCGGCGGCTACCCCGAACAGCTGACCGCCACCGAGAAGCCCGCCGCGGATCCGCAGTGGTCGCCCGACGGCCGCCGCATCGCCTTCGTCCGGGACGAGGCGATCTGGATGATCGACGTGGAGGGTTCTCACCAGGCCCTGGTCACGCAGCATCCTGCGGGCAACCGCTCACCGCGATGGTCCGCGGACGGCCACCAGATCGCATTCGTCTCGCGGCGGCGGGGCTGGGATCAGCTGTGGGTCGTGGACGCCCCGGTGCCGCGCCGAGGCCGTCCGGCGACGCGGCCACGCTCTCCGGAACCGACACCGCTGACTTCGACCGGAGTGGACATCGACGACTTCGCGTGGTCGCCGGACGGCCGTCGTATCGCGGTCACTTCGCAGAGACTGCCGGACCTGCTGACATCGCAGATCCACCTCGTGGACGTGGCCACGGGTCGCCAGCGGCTGGTGGCGGGGGAAGCGGCCTGGGAGACCGGCCCGCGCTGGCTGCCCGATGGATCGGGCCTGCTGATGGTCAGCGATCAGGACGGGTGGTTCCAGGTGGTTCGTGTCTCCGCCGATGGCAAGGAGCGCACCGTCCTGACGTCCGGCCGGCGTGAGCACGGCGAGCCCGGCGGTGGCTGGGGATACGTCCCCCTGCCCTCTCCGAACGGGCGACGTTTCGTCCACGTCCAGTTCCGGGACGGGTTCGTCGATCTCCTGGTGGGGGATCTGCCGAACGGCACCCAAGCTGGGCCGACGGCCGGCCTGCGATCGGCCGTGGTCAGCCCGTTCGAGGGCGTGTGGATGGCGATCGGCTGGCTGCCGGATTCCTCGGCCGTCCTGGCGGTCGGCAGAGGCGATCGAACGCCGGATGACCTGTGGCTCCTGCCGGTGCCGGAAGCCACGACTGACGGAGCGAAGCCTCGCCAGCTGACCCATTCCCTCCCGACGGTCGTCGACACCGCCCACTTCGCCGTGGGGACGCGCATCGCCTTCGAGGCTCGGGACGGGTTGCGGATCGAAGGGACGCTGTACCTGCCCGCGTGCGCCGTAGGGGACGAGGCGACGCGGGTTCCATGCCTGGTCCATTCGCACGGCGGGCCGACGCACCAGTCCTTCCGCGACTGGATGCCGTTCCGGCAGCTGGTCGTGGAGTCTGGGATCGCCTTCCTGTCGGTCGACTTCCGCGGCTCCGCCGGTTACGGCCGCGAGTTCCGGTGGGCCAACCGCGGGGAGTGGGGCCACGCCGACGCCTTCGATGTCATCGACGCCGCTCGCTGGGCGGCCGCTCAGCCATGGTGCGACGGCCGCCTGGCCCACCACGGCGCCTCGTACGGAGGCTACCTGACACTCTGCGTCCTGACCGAGGAGCCGTCGCTCTGGAAGGCGGGGATCGACCTGTACGGCGACTCGGAGATCGCCGAGAGCTACCGCCACGGCGACCGGCCGGGCCGGATCGACCTTGAGCGAATGATGGGTAATCCGGACGATCCGGAGGCGGCCCCGGGCTATCGTCGCGGTTCGCCGCTCTACCGGGTGGAGCGGATCGAAGCTCCCCTGCTGATCCTGCACGGCCGTAAGGACAAGCGCGTGGCGCCGCTGATGACGGAGAAGGTCGTCGAGGCGCTCGAGATCGAGGGTAAGCACTACCAGGTCCACTGGTACGACGAGGAGCCCCACGGCTGGCAGAAGCGCGAGAACCGTCGCGACGCCTGGAAGCGCTGCCTGGATTTCCTGAAGCGCCACCTTCTCGAGCAGTCCGCCGAGGACTGAAGAGGAGCCGATTGAATGTGGGGACGTCGGCACGGGGCGAATCTGGTCGACACTCCCGAGATGGACGCCTTCTTCGAATCCCTGACCCATGCAGACGCGGTCGAACTGCTGCGTATGAGGGCGGCCTGGCAGAGTATCCCGAGGCGGATCCACGAGGAGGCCTGGGCAGCCGTTCGAGCCGTCGGCGTTCGCTACGGCATATCCAAGGAAATCGAGCGAGTCCGCAATCGCGCCATGGCCTGGGCGGCACGCGGCACTGACGCGATCCCGTATGCGCTCAGCGACACCGCCACGTGGGCTCAGATCAAGCTGGAAGCGGAAGAGTCAATCGTAGACATCGCCCTTGGGATTGCGCTCGGCGACCGGCTCGACAAACAGACTCGCGCGACCTTGCTTGCCGCGTGGGACCGCGCCGCTTAGGCCTCCCGCCAGCGTGCGGCCCGGCTGCCGCGGAGCACGGTAGTCCGAGTCCCTACGCCGACCCGTTTCGGGCGACCGATGTAGGCTGCGGCCGTGGCGGACCTACGCGTCGAGCTGCTTACTCTCGAGGACTGCCCTCACCTCGAGGGGGCGCTGCGCGACCTCGAGAGCGTCCTGCGCAAGGGGATCATCGAGACGCCCATTCAGCTGATCTTCGTCCGCGGCCGGGAAGACGCCGAGTTCCTCGGCTTCCAGGGCTCGCCCACGATCAGGATCGACGGCGAGGACGTGGTCCCCCAGCCGGACCTGCCGGTCGCGCTTGGCTGCCGGGTCTACCGGGACGAGGGCGGTCGAATGCTCGGCTCGCCGCCGATCCAGTCGATCCGCGCCGCCGTCGACGCCCACCGCCGGGGCCGGCTCGAGGCGTTCCAGCGCCAGGAGGCCGGCCTGGTCGCGAGGTTCGCGCGGGAGGCCGACGCAGCCGAAGCCTCACCTGAGTCCGAAGACTCCAAGACCTGACCCGGGAGAGCCGACCGATGGGTTTCGCAGAGACCGTCCGGGTCCTGCCACATCGAGCGATGCGGTCGCTGTTCATCTCGCTGTCGCATCGCCGGTCGCTTGCCCGGCTGGCCGTCCGGAGCTCGCTGACGCGGCCCGTGGTCCAGCGCTTCGTCGCTGGGGAGACGCTCGGGGAAGCGCTGCCGGCCGTCGCCGCACTGCAGCGCGCCGGCCTGCGAACCACGATCGATGTGCTGGGCGAGTCGGTCACATCGCCCGAGCTGGCTGCCGCCGCGGTCGACCGCTACCTCGCTACGCTCGCCGCTCTCTCGGCCCGTGGCTTCGACGCCAATGTCAGCCTCAAGCTGACGCAGATGGGCCTCGAGATCGGCCGCGAGGGATGCCAGGCCAACGTGATGCGCATCGTGGAGGCAGCCAGAGGCGTCGCCGGCTTCATCCGCTTCGACATGGAAGACCACACCAAGACCGACGCCACTCTCGATGTCTGGCGCGCGGCCCACGACCGCTATCCACAGGTGGGGGTGGTGATTCAGTCGGCGCTCCGGCGGAGTTCGGCGGACGTCGACGCGATCACCGCAATCGGAGGAAGCGTTCGGCTCTGCAAGGGCGCGTACGACGAGCCGGGCAGCGTCGCCTACCGGACGAAGCGGGCCGTCGATGCCAACTACGCGCGCTTGATGGAGCGACTGCTGCTGGCGGACGCATATCCGGCCCTGGCCACCCACGATCCACGGCTCATTGCCCGGGCCATCCAGATCGCCGAGCGGGAGGGGATCGCGCGAGACCGGTTAGAGTTCCAGATGCTCTACGGCGTCCGCCGCGACCTACAGCGGATGCTGGTTGATCGCGGATACAGGGTTCGGATCTACGTCCCGTACGGCAGGGAGTGGTACCCGTACTTCATGCGGCGCCTTGCCGAGCGACCTACCAACGTCGGCTTCATGCTGCGGGCCGTCGTCCACGAGGAGGTCCGCCGGCTCAGCGCGAAGCTGTCGGAGAAGCTCCGACCCTTCCGTTAGGTCGCGATGATGCCTTCTCCTGCCGGTCAGCTCTCCCCCACCGGCTGACGTAGGGCCGTCTTGAGCTTCGCAGGGTCGCCCCGGCGTGGGTCGCCAAGGTAGATCTCGTGATGAGCGCCGCGCGGCTTGAGCCCCTGGGCGGCAATGAAGGCGTGGAGCCGCTCGATCGTGGGACGTTCCTCGGTGTACGGCCCGATGTGCATGACCTGGGCGCAGCGGCCCTCGCGCCAGCGCTCGAAGCGCAGCCGAGCCAGCTGGTCGGAGTCGCCCTTCTTGCGGCGCACCTCGGCCATGGCCTCCTCGAAGATGTGCGGTGTGACGTCGTCCGAGACGGCGATCAGAGCCCGCCAGCTCCAGTTCTCCGGCGCCACGTTCATGTCGAAGGCCTCATCCTCACCGGTGAACCAGAGCGCCTCCAGGGGCAGCACCGGCATCGCCAGGCCGTCGCGCTTGAGTCGGAACTTGATCGTGTAGGCCATCGGGTAGAGGGCGGCGATGGCTTGCTGGAAATCGGTTGTCGGGTACTCGGCGTCCTCCTCGGGGGCGCCCTTGCCATCGATCATCAGATAACCGAGCTCGGGAACGTCCACCAGGACGGGGTTTCGTGGTGGGTTGAAGAGCGGCGCGAGCATCTTCTTGAGATCGGCAGTGGCGGTAGTTGCCATCACGTACTCCTGCGGCTAGTGCAGGGTTCTTGGTAGGCCCTACAACTGGGTGAGAGTCAAGCCCCGCGCGTTCGAGATGGCTGCGCGCGGTCCAGGGCGGCCGTCAGCTGCTGGCAATGCTCCTCGATGTGGGCGGAGAGCATGACGTCCACGATCTGTTTGACCGTCATCTCGCCCCGCCCCTTGTGCAGCCCCCGTCGAGCCACCTGCCGCTCGTCGAGCTCGAGCAGCCGGCGCACGACTCGCTCCAGGGAGTTGTCGAGGCGCGCGTACAACTCGGAGACGGGAAGGGTCCGGTCGCGGTCGACGCTCAGGAGGCGGACCAGGTCGGTCGGGGCGCGCCCGAACGGGACGGGCTCGACCTGGCCGGCAAGGACGCGCTCGATCTCCCCCAGCCAGTAGGGCAGCATCTCGTCGACGTGGGCGAGCACTTCGCGTGCCACCCACTCCCGACGGCGTGGCAGGTCGTCCGGCGCGGGCGGGCTCAGCTCGATGCGACTGCGCACTCGAACCAGGTTGTCGCGAGCGGTGCGCAGCCGTTCGACCTGCGTGTAGAGGGTCGCCATCAGTCGAAAGTCGCTCCCCAACGGGGCCGGACGATCGTGCCGGCCGTGTCTGCGGAGAGGGTAGCGGAGTCTGCGGCGCCCGTTTTCGCGAGCTAGGGCTCCTCGAGCACGATCGGGCGCGACTCGGAGGGCGTGGCGACCTGGGCCAGAAGGACGCCTCCCAGGACGATCGACGCTCCCAGAACCCGAATCGGAGAGAGCGTTTCGTTCAGGAACGCGATTCCAAGGAGGATCACGACGACGGGCTCAACGGTCGCCATGAGTGAAGCCTGGGCGGCGCCGATCCGGGCGGCCGAGGCGTAGAACGCCTGGATCGCGATGGCTGCGGCGAAGATGCCGATGCCCACCAGGCCGGGCCACGCCGCCGCCGGCACCTGTGTGGGCAACAGAGGTTCTCGGGCCACCAGCCCAACCGCCAGCGTGGCGAACCAGGTGCCGGTCATCATCACCGCGCCTGCGACCGGAGGAGAAACCTCCGCGCCCCGGCCTCGCGAGCGCATGTCGGCCGTCTGGCCGGGTCGCTCGCCTGCCATCCAGGCGGTCAGGAGGATGTACACGGCGTAGGCGACCGGCGACAGGAGCGCCAGCAGGATGCCTCCTTGATCGGTGTCGGGCTTGATGCCGCCGACGGTCAGGAGGGTCCCGAGGATCACTATCGCCAGCGATCCCCACGCGAGCCGGCCCTCGAACTTGTAGCCGAGGCGCAGCGACAGGACCGCGACCAGCGCGGGGTAGGCGCTCATCAGGAGAGCGACAAGCGAGATGTCGATCCGTTCAATGGCGGCGTAGTAGACGCTGGCGTTGACGATGAAGAAGGCGCCGGTGAACAGCAGCCGGGCGATGCTTCGAGGGTCGAGCTCCCTCAACGCGGCCCGAGCCCGCGGCTGGGCCAGGAGCCAGGCCCAGCTGACCAGGGTGGCGAAGAGGAAACGCCACACGAGCATCGCGATCCAGTCCACGCCGGCAGGGTGCACGTAGCCCTTGAAGAAGAGCGGGCCCGTGCCGTAGGCAGCGCCCGCGAGGGCGCCCAGGGCGATCCCCACGATGCGGCGGCGATCCATCCCCGAAGGCTAGCAGGAGCCGGTTTGCGCCTGCCGGACGCAGCCGAGATGGGCGGGCACGGTGCCTGGCACAGGGCGGTACCCGGCGCGCAGGGCAGTACCCGGCGCGCAGGGCAGTGCCTGGCACAGGGCAGTACCTGGCGCGCGCTCGGATGCTGACGCGCGAACACGCGTTCGGAGCAGTACCAGTCCCACTCGTGGACCCCTCACCGGGACTACGGCCCGAGTACCGACCAGGCGGTACGAGTGAGTCATATGCCGCTTCGAAGTCCGCTCGTAGGATCGCACCATGAGAGCGGTCGATTGGCCGCCGTTCCTGAGGTCGGATGCGATGACTCGCGCTCGCGAACGCTGCCCGCACTGCAGTAGGCGCCTTGTAAGCACGCGCTTCGATACGACCTTCCGGCTGCCCGACCGGAGCGAGCGTCTCTGCTTCGGCATTCCGGGCGGCCTGTGCGAAGACTGCCATCAGCTGTACATCGACCCCGAGCTGATAGAGCTGCTCGACCTGAGTCAGGGTCGCTGCGTTTTCGCCATCGAGAGCGACCTGGTCGTCCAGGAGCAGGCCTGGTCCAGCGCCGACTGAGGCGCCCTCTGTGGAGGGGTTTGCGGCCGGCGGGCCGCCGGGCCTGCGGACGAAGGAACCGACTGGCGCACTGGCTCTCCATCTCCGGATTCGGCAGATTATCCGCACGCCGAGAAGAGGGCGCGGTCAACGGTCGTCAGTCGGTTCCGGCAACTCGTCGCCTGACAAGCGACTGGAGTACGAGAGCGCGACGCTCTGTCACTTGGAGACGAGGGGCCGACGCTACCACACGGGCGACTTCCTGGAGGCCATGAGCCCCGCCCGGCCATGACCACCGGGCGGCTTGCGCGGCAGGCGCACAATCGACCGCGTGACTGAATCCGATCCCGTGCCGTCGACGGCGGACGGCGGCGCGCCGGCGCGACGTCCCGCGGCGGTATGCCACGGTCCGGGCCACGTCGTGAAGTACGGTAATCCGGCCTTCGTCACCACCTTTGGGGCGCAGTGCGTGGGCCTGCCGGCTCGCGAGGGTTTGTTGAGCCTGCCGCCCGACGCCTTCGTCCTGTTGGACGTGGTCCTGGCCCGGGGCCGCCCGTTTTCACGCTGGATCCGCCTGGGCCAGGACGAGTGGCGGATGACCGCGGTGCCGCGGGTGGATCCGGGCAGCGGCGAAGTGTACGGCGTCGCCTTCCATCTGAGGGCTCGCTCGGATGTGCTGGTGGCCGGGTCGGAGCTGCCCTGACACCCATGTCCGGCTCGAAGATGAGGCCCGCTGCCGACCGATTCTCGACAACCGCGACTGCTAGGATCAGAAGGCCGGAGCCGTCACGGCTCTGGCGCGCGAGAAGTGCCGTGGCTGGGCCAGCCGGCGGCCCTGTCTCGGCCCGGTCGAGCAACGCCGCGGGCTCGTTTGAGCCCCGGCCCCGATGATCCGCACAGGCTAAGGGATGCCATGGCCTCAACCGAGGAGCTGATCGCCAAGCTGAGCCTGAGAGCTCAGGGTCTCGAGATGATGAATCCCGAGAAGTCGGAGGCATACGCGGAACTCCAGCATCGCGGCACTGCGGCCCTGGAGCCGCTGATCGAGGCTCTGTCGCAGGCGGATAGCGAGGCGGCCGGATCCATCGTCAGCCTGCTCGGCCAGACGCTCGACGGGCGCGCCATCGGCCCGATCGTCGGACAACTGGACCATTCGAGCCGCAGCGTCCGCTACGAGGCGGTGGCGGCCCTGGCGCACTTCAGCAGCGCCGATCTCGCCGCGGCGGGTGCAGCAGAACCGATCGGCCGCCGCATCGAGGATTCGGACCGCTATGTGCGAGACGCCGCCCGGGATCTGAGCGCCAAGCTCGGGCCCGCCGTCCCGGCAGGTCCTTGGTATGAACATGCCCTCGGGTGGGAAGCCCTGGCAGAGGCGTTCATCCGGCTCGAGCTGTCCGAGCCGGGCCCCGACTACAAGTCCTTCGCCCAGAAGATCGCCTCGTGCTCGGCCGCGGAGCGCCACGGCGCCTGGATCCGAATCGCTCAGGAGGCACCGACCAAGATGGGCCGGACCCGGGCCTATCTCGAGGCTCTCCACAACGACCCTGACCCGAACTCGGTGGCCTGGTCGTGGCTCGACGGTCGCATGGACACGGCCGACGGCCCGGCCGTGGGGATCGAGGGCGGCACGGACGTCGCCGACAAGGTCGAGCACGTCCTGGGCCCCGAAGACCCGCACACGCTGGCGACTGTCGACGGTCTGCGCGATCGTCTGGGTTCGATCGTCTCGAAGGGGGGCCTCGATCTGCCCGCACAACGGCCCGCTCAACAGCCGGTCATCGCGCAGCCTGTCGCGCAGCCTGTCGCGCAGCCCGTGGCGGAACCAGCGGCTCAGCCGGCGGCGGAACCAGCGGCAGAACCAGCGGCTCAGCCGGCGGCGGAACCAGCTGCAGAACCAGCGGCCCAACCCGTGGCGCGGCCGGCGGCGGAACCGATCGCCGCGCAGCCAGCAGCGCAGCCAGCAGCGCAGCCGATCGTTGCGCAACCCCCGGCCACCGCTCCCGCCTGGACGCCCACCCACCTGGTTCCCGCCGGCGGGATGTGGGCCTGGGCCAGTCCCGACCCGTCACGCCCACCCTCCGTTGCCCTGGCTGAACGCCTACCGCTCGTCGTGGAGAGGCTCGCCGGGGATTGGGCGCAGGTCTGTGCGGTCAACGGCTGGCGCGGCTGGGTCGACGGCCGGCTCCTGGTGAGACTGGGCTGACCGTTCTTGACTTCAGCGCTGAGGGTGCCGGCGAACGTGCTCGGCTATCCACAGCGCGACCGCGGCCCGGCGCCGGAGCTCGCCGCCCCCTTCGCGGCCTTTGAGCGCGGCATCGAGTTCGAGGAGGCCCGCGAGCGCGGCGTCCAGCTCCGGGAGCGTCCAGGTTCGGGCCTGTTCGGCCAGGCGTTCAGCCCGGTACGGGTTGAGCTTGAGCGTCCGCACCAGCGCCGGGGCCGGAGTCCCGGCTGCCAGGAGGTCCGCGACGTCGATCAATCCCTTGATGCGGCGATGCAGGTGGACGATCAGGACCGGACCGGGGACGTCGTCGAGGCGTTCCGCCAGCTCAGCGGCCTCGCCGGCGCGGCGCAGACCGACCGCGTCGAGGAATGCCCACGTGGATCCGGGGACGGCGTCGGCCACCAGGGCCTTCACGTCCTCGGGGCCGATCTGCCCGTCGAGACGGTAGACGGCCAGCTTCTCCAGCTCCGCCACGGCGAGCTCGCCCTGGCGCCTCCGGTCGATGTCGCGCTCACGAACGTTGGCCCCGACCCGCTCCGCGAGCAGGGTCGCAGCGGGGGGTGAGATGTCGATGCCACGCTCCCTGGCGCGGTCCGCGATCCAGCGCGCCATCTGTTCGCGGGTCGGCGCCTTGAACTCGCGGACGTCGCCACCGGCCGCCGCCACGGCAGCCCGCAGCGTCTCCAGGGAGGCGGGGCGGCGAGCGCTGCCGTCCACCGTGTCGAGGAACGCCAGGCCGTTGCCCGGGGCCACGGCGCCGAGCGTCTGGACCAGACGCGCCGCCAGCGGTTTCGTGGCTATGAGCGGGGCCGGCTCGGAGACGACGACGAGGGTCCCGCCGCCGAAGAGCGTTGCCGTGGCCACTCTCTCGGTGATCTCATCGGCCGTGGTCGCGGCGCCGGTCAGGCGCATCCGCTCCAACGGAGGGCCGTCACCCGCCAGCCGGGCGGCAAGCGCGTCCGGGCCGTGCCCCACGCTGTACGAGTCGTCGCCCCAGTAGTAGCCCAGCGGCGCGGTTGGTCCCGTTGCCACGTCAGTCGCCCCTCGCGGCTCGCAGGGCGCGCCCGGTCCAGGGCAGGCGGCAAACCTCCTCGGGTGTGACGCCGGCCAGCTCGCAGACCCGTAGCTCGAGCGCCTCGGCCCTGCGCCACACGGCCCGGAGCGTCTCGGACGTCCAGCCGCCGCGCGCCCGCCCGGACCGCTCTTCCGGCGGGTGGCGGCGCTCCCATGAGCGGAAACGCGCCGCCATCGGTTCGAGCCGCTGGCCGGCGCGCTTGTCCGCGTAGGCGAGGATGAGCGCCTCGGGCGATGCCGTCTCGATCCATCGCTCGAACCAGGCCGCGTCGGCGAGCCGGGTCACCGTGTGGCCCACGATCACGGGTCCCAGCTCCGCAAGTCCGCGTCGGGCCAGCCAATCGGCCGACCCCTCGCCGTGGGGCAACCCGTCGATTTCGGGCTTCACCGACCCGAGTTTGTCTATGTCATGGAGGAGGGAGGCCGACTCAACCAGGCGGCGATCGAGCGACCGTCCAGCCGATGCCGCCCGCCACGCCAGCCAGGCCGCCGCCTCCGCAACTGCCCGCGAGTGGCGGAGGTGCCAGGCGGGCGGTTTCAGTGAGAGGAGAAGGGCAGCACTGTCGCGACGGTTGGGCACGGACATCGGGCGAATCGTACAGGAGCGGGGATGGCCTGGCGGCAGCGACTTGAGAGGCGGAGACCGGAGAGGCGCCGTCGCCGGCGCCACGAGACGAGGTGACGGTCACCGCCGCCCGATCGAGCGTGGTCTCGACGGTGCCCGCCAGGTCCGTCCTCAGGGCGGTCTGGCTGTGGGCGCGGATCCGGGCCATCGTGCCTGCGTTCGGATGGCCGTACCTGTTGTTCGCCCCGACCGAGACCACCGCCACCGAAGGATGAACCGCGGCCAGCAGATCGTCTGACGAGGCGGTGGCGCTGCCGTGGTGAGCGACCTTGAGCATGTCGACCCCCGGCAGGCCCCGGCTCAGCAGGATCGGGTCCACGTCATCCTCGACGTCCCCAGTCAGGAGAAAGCGCCGCCCCTCATAGTCGCCGAGCAGGACGATCGAGGCGTCGTTGGTCTTGCGGTTGTCCGTGGCGTTTGGGTCCAGGCCGCTCGGCCGGGTAGTGCCGTCGTCCGGCCACAGAACCCGGAGCGTGGCGTCGTCAAGGCGCAGCGTCTGACCCGTGGAAAGCGGCTCGGCCCGCAATCCGTTCGACGACAGCGCGGTCTTCCAGGCCTCATAGACCGGAGTACCGGCCGGCCAGCCCGACTCGAACGCGCGGCCGACTCGATAGCGCTCCACCACGGCGACGAGACCGGCCACGTGGTCGTCGTGGGGGTGGGTCAGGACGATCGCGTCCAGGCGCCTGTCCCATGAAGGAACGTATCGATCCAGTGCGGTCATGAGGACGTTCGCGTCCGGGCCGCCGTCCACCAGGATGCGGCCGCCGCGGTCGCCCTCGAGAAGTATCGAGTCGCCCTGCCCGACGTCCAGGACGACCACGTGAATGCTTCCGTCCGGGCGTGCCGCCACGACCGATCCGGCCGCGGCGACGACGAACACCGCCCCCGCCAGTGCCCATCGAAGCCCGGTCCGCACTGGCGGCCTTCGGACGTCCCCACCCGCGGGTCTAGCGGCTCCGGTCGGGTGCTTGTGTTCCCGCGCTTCCATCAACTTCGACCCGCACAGCGCTCGATGCATCTTCACCAGGAACAGGCCGGCCACCACGGCCGCGGCCACGTTCGCCGGGAACGGGAGCGTCTCGCTGGCGCCTGGGACCGAGGCGGCCAGTTGGACGACCGCCACGAGCGCGACGAGCACCAGCTGCGCCGGCATGGCGAGCAGCCCGGTCAGCCAGACCGGCGCGCCGGCAACCGCAAGCCAGCCGGCCACGAATGCGAGTGCCCCTGCTCCCATCGCCGGAGGCACGAGCGGGACCGCCACGAGGTTGGCCGCCGGCGCGATGATGGAGAGCCGGCCGAACGTGACCAGTGCGATAGGGAGCGTGGCCGCCTGGGCGGCGAGGGAGACTCCCAGGGTGTCGCGGAGAGCGCCGGGCAGTCTGGGGAAACGCTCCCCGAGCCAGCGGGTCAGTGGCGTAGCCCAGAGGACGAGCCCGGCCGTGGCCGCCGCCGAGAGCTGGAAGCCGGCGTCGCTCACCGTCCCAGGGTCGAGCAGCAGCATGATCGAGATCGCCCAGGCGAGGCTCACCATGACCCTCGATCCGCGCCCGCTCTCGACGGCCGTCAGCGCCACGCCCGACATGAAGGCTGCCCGGACTACCGACGGCGACGCTCCGGCAAAGAGCGTGTAGGCGACGATCGCGCCGATCGTGATGACGGCCCTTCGCCGCCGGCCGACGAAGCTGCGCAGCAAGGCCGCCACCGTCGCCGCGACGATGGCGATGTTCCAGCCCGAGATGGCGACTATGTGGCTGACCCCCGCCGTCGTGAAGGCGGCCGCCAGGTCGCGGTCGACGCGGTCCCGCAATCCGATGAGGATCGCCGCGGCCAGGCCTCCCTCCGGCTCGGGCATGACCTTCTGGAGGGCATCGCCGGAGGCCTGGCGGATCGCCTCGAGGCGGCCCGCGGCGGAGTCGTCGTGGCGCACGAGGGTCATGTCGGTGGCCTCGCAACCCGCGGAGATCCCCTGGGCGGCGAGGTAGCGGTCGTAGTCGCCGTCCGTCAGAGGCCGCACTCGGCCGGACCACGAGACCACGTCACCGGCGATCAATCGCGGATAGGCGGGGAACTGCGCCGAGCAGCGGAGCGTCGGATCGGCCAGATCGATCGTCGCGATCTGGAGGCCGTTGGTCGTGTGAGCGCTCTCGACGGTGGCGTGCCACGGCCCAGGGCCATCCGGCAGGGCCGTCGTCTCGACCGGCCCGACGCCACCCCCGACGACGAGTCCGATCGCGAGTCGGGCGGCAACCAGCGCGGCCCCCAGTGACGCGACCACGAGCGCTTCCCCCAGAACGCGCCGGCCGCGCGCCAGGACCAGGCACGCGGCCACGGCCAGCACCACTGACACGGCCACGGCCGCGATGACGGCCACGGCCGAATCGCCGCCTATCGGCCCATACGACACGGTCCCCGCGGCAACGATCACTCCGAGGGCGAGCCACGCCGGCCGGGCGCGCATTCGCTATCCGACCGTGACCCGGTCGCGGAACTTGGCCAGCGTCGACGCGGTGACGAGCTTGCGAGTGACCAGGTCGTCCACCGAGGCGAACGGCCGCTCGCTCCGAGACGCCATGATCTTCGCGGCGGTCGCCGGCCCGATCCCCGGCAACGTGTCGAGTTGCTCTGCCGTGGCCGTGTTCAGGTTGAGAAGCCCGCTCGTGGCTCCCGTAGGTGGGGCGGTGCCCGATCCGTCGCCAAGCCTGGGGACCGCGATCAGCTCGGCGTCCTGCAGCTTCGCCGCCAGGTTGAGCTTCGTCTCAGCCTGCCGCGGGTCGACGTCCGGCGAGTAGCCGCCGGCTGCCCGGATAGCGTCCGCTACCCTCGAGCCCTGAGGCAACGAGAAGACGCCGGGACGCACGACCGCCCCCGACACCTGGACGACCAGCATCTGGGCGGACGGCCCCGACGATCCCGACCCTGTCGGACCGGACACTACTTCGACCCGTCCGCTCGGACTCAACTCGACGAAGGCGACGACCGCAAGCGACACGACCGCCAGGACGGCCGCGACCGCGATCGTCACGAGGAATACGGCCGATCCCGACCGCCCGGCGGCCGCCTCGGCTTTGCTCGCCTCCGGCGCTTCCAGCGCCCGCCAGGGCGCGCTGGTATCCATCCTCATCTCCGATCGAGCGACCACAGCGGGTGTTGGATGCACCCTATCGGAGCGCGCTTATCGGCGGCTTACCTGCGGCTTATGGCCCGCTTATCGGTGGCTTATAGGCGGCTTATAGGCGGCTTATCGGCGGCCTATCGGCCGCTCAACGCGCGGAGTCCCCTCCCCCACCCGCGGGAAGCTACGGCGCCCGTTTGACGATCTCCTTCAGGTACGCGTCGATCTCGGGGACCGATCGCAGCATCCGCTCGAAGTAGTCGTTGACCGCCTGCATGGCCGCGTTCTGCACGTCGGTCATGTCCTCCGCCCGGTCGGCCTCGGCGCCGCGCTTCTGGATCGAGTTGCGCAGCTTGAGCAGGTGGCCGACCATCTCGGCCTCTTCGGGCCCATCGAGCGCCTGGATGGCCGACATGATCAGCTTGTCGACCTGCTCGGTCATCGTCTCGGAGTCGAAGTCCTCGCCTGAATCGGCGGCGTCGTTGAGGGTCTGGATCAGAGCCGCGACCTGGTACAGCGCCGTGATCGGCTCGTCGAAGAGTTCGCGGATGAACGCCGCCTCAGCGTAGTGGCCGTTCATTCGGAAGACGTTGTACAGGCGGCGGGCGACCTTGCCGTAACTGGGATGCTGGACCGTGTACTTCCAGACCTCGTGCTCGAGCGCCTGGACGTAGTCGTCGACCGTGTCGGCCGATAGTTCCTTCACGAGCTTCTTGAAGAGCGGGGCCGTATCGGTGTCGAGGTAGACCTCCTGGAATGCCGGATCCAGGAAGCCGTCGAGCGGCACGATCTTGCCGTCCGGCGCCTCCCAGGTGGTGTCGAGGACGTTGCTGGCGTTGGCCAGCTTGCCGCGCGATGAGTCGGCGATCACCCAGTCGAGCTTGCACCAGCCGGGGTCGCGCGTGGCGTCGGCCCAGGTGTAGGTGGCCCTGGAGCCGTCCATCAGCTCGACCTCCATCTGGCCGGCGCGAACCTCGTCGGGGGTCCACGACATCGGCGACTTCACGCCGACCGGCTTGCCGCCCTTCTTCGCCTCGACCGGATGCTGGCCGAACTTCACTTCCCACAGCCGATGTCCGGGCCCGCTGGCGGTCGCCAGGGCCTTCTCGCGGATCATGTCGGCCAGGATCGCGCAGGCCTCCTCCTTTGTGTCCGCCTTGATGTTGATGCGCTCGAAGAAGTCGCAGTCGGCCGGGAAGGTGTTGATCTTGCTCTGCGCGGCCGAACCGGAGATCGACAGCGCGGTCATGACTTTGGGCGGCCGGTTGTCGAAGCCGACGATCTTGCCCATCTCGCGGAATCGGGCGAGATCCGCCGGGGAGAAGTCCAGCATCGAGACGCGACTGCCGTAGACGCCGCTGTCGACGTCGACCGTCAGGTCGCCGCCGGACTCCTCGCTGGCCATGGCGTCGACCCATGCCCGGGCTTCACCCTCGTCGAGCTCGACGCCGAGGCGCTGGGCCGACTCCACGACCCGCGCAATGGCGGCGTCGTATTCCGCCCTCTTCGAAGATGCGCCGCCGGTGGTC
>Ga0187886_1001099_pt1 | contig 26486 bp, 21 predicted proteins | sample June2016WEW_20_1_FD_133001 | JGI IMG/M metagenome (GOLD analysis project Ga0187886, IMG submission 133001) | Peatland microbial communities from SPRUCE experiment site at the Marcell Experimental Forest, Minnesota, USA - June2016WEW_20_150 | ecosystem: Environmental > Terrestrial > Soil >... | reverse complement strand
ATATCACAAGACCCGAGACATACTCCATGTAATGACGATCCTAGGTCACAAGAACATTCAGAACACACTCGTATACACACACCTCATCAAGTTCGAAGGAGACGAATATGTCTGCAAGATAGCTAAGACGGTTGATGATGCCAAAGTTATGGTTGAAGATGGGTTCGATTATGTCACGGATATTGAAGGCATGAAGCTGTTCAGGAAACGGAAGTAGGTTGTAGATGACGAATGAACGATGGCTCAAATGGGCGATAGCTCGATACTATCGCTCGCGTGGTTACAAGGTCAGCATGAAGCCTGCAAGGGCTGGTAACGCGATGGTCGATGGTGTCGCTGTTTCGCCTGATGGCGAGCGGATAGCGATTGAGGTGAAATCACCACATGATGACATAGTGAGAGGGATAGGTCAGTGTTATGAGGCGGTGTCAGCTGACTATGCGAGCAGTGTCCTCGTCACGACACTGCGTATTGCGAGAGGATTGAGGAAGAGCGCATTTGAGCGAGGAGAGGCTACACTTCTGGGCGTTGATTCTAAGGCACGCATTCACAGATACGATCCCGATGGATGGAAACTCTTGATGTGACTTTGCGCTCTGAACGGAAGCGCCAGCGCGCGCGATTGGTTGCGTTGAGCCACCATGTTCATCAAGTTCACTTTCGGTTTGGTGTGTTGAGGAAGAACTTATCTAATGACCGCTCTAGAACCAATTTGAGAGGTGACAATGATTTGGTGGAGGTACAGTGTGCACTTGCTTACGCGTTGGGAAGCGGTGGGGCTCTGATGATTCTGTTTGGGGTGGCTATGCTTTTCATGCAGTACGGTTTGTTTGGGAAGATGGCGCCCAGAGGGCGTGTAATAGTTGCACCGCGGAAAGTCACGGTTGCAGGATCTCTCGCTTTTGTTCTCATAATACTTGGTTTCCTGTTTATTGTAGGCGGTCTTTTCTTTAGGGCTTCTTGCATGCATTGAGTGTTGCTGAGGGCTTGAAGCATGAGCGGTGGAGCAACTTGGGTTCCCAGAAGAAATCCTCCGAAAGCTTGACAAGCGTATCGGGAAGCATTCAATTGGGCTTACCGAATGGCTGTCAAGACCGAGCAACAAACAAGGAAAGACCTCATCAACCCACTACTTGAGAAAGCAGGCTGGCGACTAAGAGACCGAACCAAATCAGTGGAGGAAGTAGACACCAAACAGTCTGACTTCCGGAAAAGAGACTACAGAACCGTCGATGAGACTCTCAGAAATGAGGAGGACAGCGCGTACGTTGACTACCTCCTGCTCGACACCACAGGCGCACCCCTCGCCATCGTTGAAGCTAAACGAACCTCACGTGACCCCGTTATCGGTCAACAGCAAGCCGAAATGTACGCAGATGACATCAAGAGACAAACCAACCAAGACCTCTTCGTGTTCCTTACGAACGGGTACGAGATATGGTTCTGGAATAGACCATTTGAATCCCTAAGAATGATCAAGGGTTTCTATAGTCGTGAAGCTCTCGAACGCGTCAGGTTTCAGAACCTCTCTAGGAAGCCTTTCCACGATGTGCCCATCAGTCCCAGGATAGTTGATAGACCGTACCAGATTGAAGCGGTCAAACGTGTCTTGGAGGGCATTGAGAAGGGTAAGAGGAAGTTCCTGATCGTTCACGCCACTGGGACAGGCAAGACTCGCGTGGCAATGGCGCTCATCGATGTTTTGCTGAGAGCGAATAGAGCGCAGAAGGTTCTCTTTCTCGCGGACAGGAAGGCGCTCAGAACCCAGGCATACAACGAAGGTTTCAAGGTCTACTTTCCTAATGAGCTGAAGACCATAGTGTTCGCGGGGAAGCTCGAAAAGAACAAGCGGCTGTTTGCCTCAACAATCCAGACCTTCCAAGACTGCTATCAAGACTTCTCGCCGGGCGACTTTGACGTGATTATCTCCGACGAAGCACACAGATCCATCTACAACAAGTGGAGAGACGTATTCACCTACTTCGACGCGATAGAGATAGGGCTGACAGCGACTCCTGCAGAGCTCGTCGAAAGAAACACCTACCGATTCTTCGAATGTGAAGAAGGGAACCCAACGGCGCTCTACACGTACGAACAGGCGGTCGAAGACAAATGGCTCGCTCCTTTCGACATCTACGAAGCAAGAACGCATTTCCAGATTGAGGGCATCAAGCCGGAAGACGTGCCGAACCAAGTCAGAAGAGAACTGGCTGAGAAGGGCATAGACCCCGAGGAACTAGATTTCGAAGGAACAGATATAGAAAGAAAAGTTGCAGTTATCGGTACTAATGAAGCGATTGTCAAGGAATTCATGGAAAACTGCGTCACTGATTCAATCGGCACCTTACCCGCCAAGTCCATTCTATTTGCAGTCTCGAAGAAACATGCAAAACGGCTATGGGAGGCTTTCAACAAGCTCTACCCAGAGTACAAAGGAGAACTCGCTAGGTACGTCATTTCGGAAGACCAGAGAGCGCAACAACTTCTCAAGAAGTTCAAGCAAGAGAGCATGCCCAGGGTAGCGATCTCTGTTGACATGCTCGACACCGGGGTGAACGTGCCGGAAGTCTGCAATCTCGCTTTCGTGAAGCCGGTCTTTTCAAAGATCAAGTTCTGGCAGATGATAGGCAGAGGCACAAGGGCTGACGCGACCTGTCTACACAAACCCTGGTTGCCGAACAGCAAGAAAGAGGAGTTTCTGATCTTCGATTTCTGGAAAGTTTTTGACTGGTTCGGTATGCATCCCGAAGGGAAAGAGGCGCGACCCACTGAAGCGGTGCCAGCAAAGATTTTCCTGTTGCGCCTGAGACAACTTGAACATTTCCAGAAGCACAAGAACCTAACAAAGGCAGAAAATGTCAAACAGAAAATCCTGGGGGACATCAGAGCGCTCCCGAGAGATTCAGTAGCGGTAAAGGACGCTTCGAGGGATCTTGAACAAGCCTCATCGCCCGATTTCTGGGCAAGAGTGGGCGTTAGCCCGACCGAGTTTCTGCGAACGCGAATTACGCCCCTGATGAGATACAGGGAGGGGGTAGACCCCAATCAGGCATCTTTCGCGCTCAAGACTGAACAGCTGAGCACGGCGGTTCTGGAGAAGAACAAGGCACAACTTGAGAGACTGAAGGACGAGATTGGCGAAGTCATGGACTATCTACCGTTCACCATCAAAGAAGTGAAAGAGAAAGAAGAACTGATCAGCAGAGTTCAGAAGGCGTCATTCTGGAGGGAAGTCACATACGAAGACGCTCAGATGCTCCTTCACGAGCTAGCTCCACTGATGAAGTACAAACGAACCGAACCACGTCCCGCAATAGTGCTTGACATAGACGACGTGATCCAGGAAAGAGAGTACGTTGACTACGGGCCGGTAACCACGCCGAAATCGATGCTAGCAAAGACCTACATGGAGAAGGTGGAAAAGAGAATCAAGACTTTGGCAGAGCGACACCCAACCATACAAAAGATTAAACGAAACGAAGTGCTAACTGAAAGAGACCTAGTCGAACTAGAAAAGACACTCAATAGCCCAGAACTCTACGTCACTGAAGAACTCCTACAGAGACTGTACAAACAACACAAAGGCACACTCGTGCAGTTCATCAAGAAAATACTCGGACTCTACGAATTCCCCGAACCCGAGAAGGAGATAGAGGAAGCCTTCAAGACCTTCATGATCGAGAAAAACTACTTGAACGCAGACCAAGTGAACTTTCTACGGACTATCCAGACCGTGTTTTCCAAGAAGCACCATATCGAATATGCTGACTTGTTCGATCCACCGTTCACAAACTTCGGGCCAAATGCCCCCGTTCCGCTTCTGCAGAAAGACGATATCGATGAAGTTCTCAGTATATGTGGTAGCCTAGAGCAGGAGGTGTTCGTGAATGCTTGATGCCGGGTTAAAGTCCAAGATCAACAAGTTGTGGGATGCCTTTTGGGCAGGCGGTCTAAGCAATCCACTGACCGCTATTGAGCAGATATCGTACCTGATTTTCATCAAGAGGCTAGACGACTTAGATACGCGCCATAAAATGGCGGCACAAGCACGAGCACAGTCCTACGAATCCATCTACGAAGGACGAGAGAACTGCAGATGGTCACAGTGGAAGCACTTCAGTGCGGAGGTTATGTACAAGCACGTCAACGAGGTTGTGTTCCCATTCATCAAGAACTTGCACAACGGTCAAGACGTTCTCTACTCCGAATACATGAAAGACGCCACCTTCATGATCCCCAAGCCATCACTGCTCCAAGAAGCTGTTTCAATCATCGATGAGATAGAGATTGGCGACAAGCCGGATATCCAAGGAGACATTTACGAACACCTTCTCGGAGAACTGAAGACCGCAGGAAAGAATGGTCAGTTCAGAACTCCCAGACACATAATCCGCATGATGGTCGAACTTGTGGACCCCGATATCGGTCACAAGATCTGTGATCCCGCGTGTGGAACCGGTGGATTCCTAGTAGCAGCCTATCAGCACATTCTGAAGAAGTACACCACGCCCGATATGGTGAAAGTTGATGAAGATGGAACCCCTCACGGTCTCATAGGAGATAGGATCGTTAAGAAAGAGCATTGGAACCTTCTTTGGAAAGAGACGTTCTACGGGCTCGACTTCGAGATCACGATGATTCGTATAGCCCTCATGAACATGATTCTCCACGGTATCATGGAGCCGAATATCAAACAGATGGACACCCTTTCCAAGAGGTACGACCAGAAACCAATCTACGATGTTGTCTTCGCCAATCCTCCTTTCGCGGGATACGTGGACAAGTCTGACATTAGTGACAACTTCAAGCTCGACACAACAAAGACGGAACTGCTGTTTCTTGAGCTGTTCTATAACCTGCTGACCGTCGGTGGAAAAGCTGCTGTAATCGTCCCGAACGGAGTCCTGTTTGGTTCCTCAAACGTTCACGTCAAGGGTAGGCAGCTGCTTCTTGAGAACTGTGACCTTCAAGCGGTCATCTCCATGCCCTCGGGAGTCTTTCAACCCTACGCGGGCGTCGGCACCGCGGTGCTTGTTTTCATCAAGGGAGGAAAGACCGAGAAGGTCTGGTTCTGCGACATGAAAGCTGACGGCTACAGTCTAGACCAGAAACGCGATTTCATCGACGGCAAAGGTGACATTCCCGACATCGTCAGCAAATTCAAGGCTGGCAGAGTCCAGTCAGACCAGAGTATCCTAGTCCCGTTTGAGGAGATAGTGAAGAACGACTACAACCTCTCGATTTCGCGATACAAGCGCGTTGAACACGAGGAAGTCGAGTATGAAGACCCTGCAGTCCTGATTGAGAACGTGTCGCGACTTGAGGAAGAGATCACAAAGAAACTGCAGGAACTGAAATCGATGGTATGAGCGATCATCCCACACCGAGAAATACCTGGGAGGGAGAGAATTGCCTGATGACTGGAAAAAGGTACAGCTTCGAGACGTTTGCACAGTACATAACAGACAAGTTCGACCAGCCGAGTTCTCGAAATACGACTATTATGTCGGGCTTGAGGACATAGAAAGTGACACCGGTAGAATCATTGAATATAGGAAGGTGAGCAGGGCAAACCTAAGGAGCTCCAAGTTTCTTTTTGATAGCTCTTGCATTCTGTATGGAAAGCTTAGACCGTATCTGAACAAGGTTGCACTTCCTGAACTAACTGGAATCTGCAGCACTGACATACTCCCGCTGCAAGCTGTTCAAGCCAAGGTCTTGAGAGAGTATCTCTACTTTTTTCTCAGGAGTCGCACCTTCACCGAGGTGGCGACAGCTAAATCGACTGGAGCCAACCTTCCCCGAATAACACCCGACTCTCTTCTCAGCATCTCAATTCCCGTTCCTCCAATCGCAACACAACGGAGGATTGCGGAAATCCTTCGGAGAATGGATGGACTGAGACAAAAGCGGCAACAAGCAACTCAGCTGGCAAACAAGATCATCCAGTCGGTCTTCCTGAAGATGTTTGGAGACCCTGCGAGAAATCCCCTTGGCGTGGAGATGGTTAACGTTGAAAGCGTCTGCACAACAATTGTTGATGGAACCCACGCAACACCTCATTACGTTTCTGAAGGAATTCCGTGTCTTTCCGCGAAGAACATAAGGAAAACCGGGATCGATTTCGGGGACATAAGGTTTGTTTCGGAGCAGGAATTCGCCTTCCTAACGAAGAGGGTTAGACCCAGCCCTGGCGATGTTCTCTTCTCTTCTATCGGAACTATCGGTAATGCAAGAGTTGTAGACACAGACCGACCATTCTGCATAATCCGAAGCGTCACGCTGTTGAGGTCAAATGCTGTAAAGGTGCTGGCAAAGTATCTGGAAGCTGCACTAAACACGAATTTCGTGTACACGCAAGCGATGAATATGGCTAGAAGAGTAAGCGTTCCGGATCTGTTCCAGAAGGACATCAGGGAGCTGATTATTCCTCTGCCGGCACTTGAAGCGCAAGAAAGATTCGTGGGACTAGCTCATGAAACAGAAAGAATTCACGAGCGACAGACTCAGTCTTCTAGGGAAATCAACGAACTCTTCCACTCTCTGATGCACAGAGCCTTCAGAGGGGAACTGGACCAGCAGATTTCCACTCATTGACTCCTCAGAGGTCAACTGGCAACTTGTAGCGTTGTCTACGGATAGCCGGCTATGTCGTATCGCACGAAGTATCTCAGCTATTCGAATTCAGCCGCAGCCGCCGGTTCCGTGGTCGGCTGTTCTCGCTCTGTCCTGATTTCAAAGAGAGGGAGCAGGCTCTACGAAACACCAATCCTTGGACGGCTGGCACCTTCGCTTCCTGACTTCTGTCACTTTGGCTGATTTCCTTTGAAATCCGCTTGAAATCAGGTGTCTCAGATAACGTTCATGACGCGAATTGCAGAAGAGGCTTGTCAAGCCTTCATTCAGTTTTTTCGCCCTCACGTTGATTACAGACTAGGTCTGCAACATGGCAGGCAACCGTGATGGAATGGCACTGAGTTGCTTCTTCCATGACGTTTGAACGTGAAACATCTCTTGTCGTCTCAAATGACAGAGGTACCATGCAAAGTCGCTTGTTTTGTTATCGGGAGGGCTCTCGGCGCCGAAAACGGCGTCCTTGTTCATGCTTCTGGGGGTGGTCTTCCGTCTAGCATTTTGTGAGCTTCCCGGAGTTCGTAGGGGTCAGCGGTTAATCTTCCGATGCCTGTTTCTATAAGCAGCCTGTCTAGCTCCTGTTCAGCGTCTTCGGTGCTTGTCCGCAGCTCGTCTTTTATCGTAATCAGAAAGATGTTTTCTCCCACGCTGACCACTTTCTTTCTTATCTCCCGACCATGCAGCATTCTGCTCCAAGCTACGCTGACTTTCTGCTTCAGGTGCGTTGCTAGTTTGTCATAGTCTTTCTTCTTGATCGCGATCACTAGTTCGCGATGCACGGCTAATTCGCAGGGTAGCCTGACTCCACAGTGCTGACAGTATAGACCTCGCTCTGGCACCAGTTTGTCATCACACTTCAAACAGGTCGGGGTAATGATGAATCGCTGATGGTCGTCGTTTGGGTGTAGGGGGGTCGTTGGCACTGTTGGTTTTGTTTCTTTTTCGATTGCTGCTTTTGGTGGCACGGTCGTTGCCGTTGGTGCCGTAGCTTTTTCCAGTATTGTCGCTGGCTGCTCTACTGGTCTAACGATTGGTGGCGGTGGCAGCCGAATGTCAGGCACGTTTTCTTCCACTTCAATCGGTTCATCCACTTGTCTGCCTGTCATGGCATCGATCCGGTCTTCACGGTTTGCTGTGAGCACCGTTTTGACTCTGAAATAGTAGTAAAGATTCTCGCCGTCATGGTCTATGGTCGGCGGAGACAGCACCAGTTTGATTTTTTCGCAGAGCAGTATCACGCTGGTTGGATAGGTTATCCACTTTGCGTTGAGCCACCGTCGCTCTTTCTGTTGGAACATCCAGGCTGAATGCTCATTCAGATACTTCTCAAACGCTTCAATGCTACCCCAGGCTTCAGTAGCGGTCAGCTCTGCTCTCTCGCCAAGACGAAGTTTGAGGACCAAACAGACACCTCCTCTCCTTCTGGTCCGGGAATTGATAGGGTCGGGCAACGCCTTCGAACGGGTCGCCGTCATGGCTTTAGGTCGCTGCTATTATAGCGACGTTGCTGTAGTAGCCGCGCCCGATACCTATAAATCTTGTCGACCTAAGCGCAGAGTGGCGGTCAGAGCTGTTCTCACGGATATTGACTGATGTCGAACGCAGGAAGATCCGAGCCTACGTGAAGGCTAACGGAAAACGGGATTCGATGATTCGGAGCCTAGTCTCGCGGGCGAACAAGTACACCCCGCAAATTGAAGCTGACCTTGAGCTCCTAAGGCAGTTAAGAGCGACGTACAAGCAAGCGAAAGCAGGGTCTTGAACGAGAATCCGATACTGAGCCGCGTGGGTTGAGCGACGACACAGTACGTCTATTTGTAAACAATGAATATCTTGTGTAAGCCTACGTCTTTCTAATTTCAAAATCATCCACTACCACAATCGTATGGCTATGTTCTGTCTGGGCTCCAACGCTCTGCCTCGTCACTAGTTCCATCTTTCCCGAGGGGACGGCGACTATGTCGCGAGCTGAGAAGGATCGCTGATTCTTCTATGCTACGCGAGTGTGAACCTAGCTATCACGACTGCAGCCAGCATCCTGCTAGACTCTTGCCGCGAGTCCAAGGCTAGCATCTTCGATACCAAGCAGAAGGTTGAGTCGAAAGCAAAGGACTACTGACGGTTTTGAGAGTTCATAGCGGAATTCCCTTTGCCCAATCACCTGACTTTCTTGACCTTCTTTTCCATACCAGGGTCCTGATGAAATCAATTGCATCGGAGTCCTTGATCAACTCGCCAACTCCAGATGTCATTATCGGAATGGCGATACCCAACGCAAGACCTGAAAGGAAGAGGCGATTCTCCTTATCTTGTTGTACTCCGTCCATGGTGAATAGTACGTATACGGTAGGCTCAGCTGCAATCGGTATCCCGCCCATGAATGCATGCCAGCCTTCCCTATAGTAGCTAGAAATATCCCAGTAGAACCATAATCTGTCACTTGCCCGTCCGAAGTGAACCGGGCTAGGCTCGGTCGTCTGCATGGATGCTCCCTCGGGCAAAGCAGCGCTTAGCGTGTAGTAACTTTCATTGATACTCACGAACTTGACCTGCCCACCCATTAGCTCGCTAAGCAGTTCCACTTGCTGCGACTTGATGACATCTTGCTCGGAGAACGGAACCACGAGCGCGTATGCACTGTAGGTTCTTTGTTGGATGACACCAGTCCATGTAAGGTCTAGCTGTTCGGGGCACTCGAAGCAATAGACGTATGTGGAAGTACCATTCGGATACACTTTCCAGCCTTCTGGACTAATATCTGAGACAACGTAAGGAAATTGGAAACCGAACGGCTGGGGGACTCCCTGTAAACCGGAAATCTCAACTTTCGCGGTTTCCTTCTTGACATCAATCTGGTACAGCATGAAGTGATACGAGCGAGCGGAAACGCTCTGACCTGCGAAGGCGATTACCCCGCGTTCGTCAGCTGGCAACTGGAGCCTATACTGGATAAATGTCGAAGAATAGAGCATAGAGCCATAGATGAACCCACAAGCTCCAGCTGCGATGAGGACAACACAGAACGCAACTCTAATCTTTGGACCCACAGACATCGTGCCCTTCCAACCCGAGTGAAGAAATGACGAAGTCTCTGAAAGGGTTGGTGGAATCTCTTAACGTGCATTCAAGTTCTGTCTTTTCCTGCTGTGGCAGGAGCTTGTGATACGGGCTGAGGGTCCAGTCCCCTGAGTCGACACGCCGTAAACGCCGTGCCATCAGTCGTTATGGTATCGACATGATGAATGGATGATGCTTTCGCTTCCTAACTCCGATCACTTTTCACTGAATTCTTCTGAGATGGGCATAGAATGAAACGTTCCGAGTGACATTCATGACGCCAATGACACTCAAGCAGGAGCTTGAAAGGAAGTCCTCAGCGTCGTAGTACTATGGCGGACTCTGACGGTTAGCCCAGGTCGGTCCCACGTGGGGGTTAGTCATGTTCTTTTGCCATGATTTCCAAACAACTGCTGCATAATCCGGTCTCGGCGGTCGTGGCAGGTTGGCTCACGCTAGTCGCAGTTCCCTCTCTCTCATTTCGGCAGCTTCGCGTAGTTGCTGCAGTTCATATTCCTGACGCGCCGGATCGCCAACATATACTTCGTAAATCTTAAGCTCAAAATAGCTCATAGCGTCTTCAAGTTCACTTTGTGTTTGAGAATCAGCCAACTCGGCTTTGTAGGGGTTCACGCCTCTGGTCCTATTGTCTTGTTCACTTGTCGTATGCTTCACCTCTTTGATCGGTCCTCTTAATCGTGAATGGGGGGTTGCGACAAAGTCTGCATCCAATCGATGGACAGAGACCTGCTTCTTGCATGATTTCAGGTTTGAAGCGGTAGGGGCGAGGACGGCTCAACTGATATCTGATTTGGTATTCAAGTTCGCGTTCTGGTAACGGCTTCTCACTTCGTTTGTTCAATTCCTTAAGCTGTTCAGGCGTTATCGTGAAGCCTAGTCTGCGGATGCCGTTCAACACGTTGCAGAGGACATCATGTCTGTGTCCTTCAAGCTTTGCACTGAATCCTTCGCGCATGAGGGCGCTGACGCATGGTGTGCTGTCATGTGTCCGAGTCTTTGCAGCGTTTGCACGGCTGAGAACGTGTATCCCAGTCCGAGGCTTGGAGCGTTGAACCCACTTAACCACATAGTCAAGAAGCGTTGAGGCTTCTCCAAGTTTCGGTTTGGTATCAAGCCAATTCCAATTGATCTGCTTGATTCTGTCAGGCGAGGCATCCTCTAGAGTGAATCGTCCTAGTTCACCGGTAGAGAGAGGGAGACTGACTAGCTTTGTCAGGTGGTGAAGACTGTATGCAATGCGTATGAGGTGTCGAGGCGAATAGACTGCCGTATCTATCTCGACCCCCCTTCTATCCTTAGGCGATAACGCAGCTGTAATGAATCTCGCGACCTGCAACGGAACCAAAGGATAGGCTCTTAAGAAGTCGGTAGGACCTGAGAAGCAATCGAATGCCTCCCCTTCTATGAGGAGGTGATATCCTCGCCGTCCGCTAAACTTGACTTTCACGGACTCAAGATCATAGTTTGCGAGGAGTCTGATCACTGCTTGGCTGCAACGTTTTGCCGCTTCAAAGCCATTATCGGAATCGATGTCGAGTATGAGATCCCATCCGAGACGTAGGGTATTAGGTTCCTCCGTGGTCAATAGTAGCGGGTCGCTGAACCGTTCAATCGAGCTGGAGACGGAACACACTCTGCCTTTCGGAATCAACTGCAAGAGATCAGAGGGTGACTTGGCTACTCGGGGGCGGGGAGACGCGTAGTCTTCGGCATTGACCCAAACCTCCCTATCTTCTCTCAGTTGAGATATCAGGGCTTGTCTAACATCTGATCGGCAGTACCATTCTTGACAGGATTGAGCTGCGTCTTTTCGGTTTGTTTCGAGAGGTATCTGAGCTCCTCTCTCTGGATTCTGTGTCATTAGTGTCACCGATGTCATTGCAGTCGCCTCATTCAGAACCTCATTGTCCTGATGTGGTCTGGAGTTGGCGCGTAGATCAGACCATCTCGCTCCAGAAGCTCTACTAGGCGTTCGGGTTCCCTGATGCCATTTTCAGCTAGTCTTTTGATGTACTCAGATCTTAGTGGATTGTCGCCGTCTAGTTCGTCTACCATTTTGCGTGAAACGTCGATGGCTGTTTTTACCTGGTCGCTGAGGCTCGTCCTATCGTTTTCGTTGTTCTTCTCGAAGAATAGTCTCTTAACTAGGGCGGCGCCTTTTCCTGTGAGCTCGTAGCCGTTAGCTCGTCTCCTGATGAGTTCGCGGCTCCTGAGGTCGCTCATTGTGTTTCGTATGCTTCCGTTGTCGAAGCCCGTTCTGCCAGCCAGGTCATTGCCCTGCCACCTTCGTGAACTCAATTCCTTCAGGACGGCACGGGCAACCTCTTTTCCATTCAGCCACGCAGTGAGCTCGTCCAACTCCTCTTTTGAGATGGGTGCTGCGCCCGCGAATTCGAGGTAGTCTTCAATCGCCCACTGTTCAAGGAGTTCCTTGATGAGGCGTTCCGCCATCTTCACATGTCGTTCCAGAACGCACACTTTCTCGTCTTGGACTGAGAACGTGATAATGGCGAATGCGACGCTGACTCTAAGTAGGCTCAAAAATGAAGCGTTGTGGATAAGTGGGATTTCTCCGAGTTTGTATTGACTGAGTCGTTCCACGATAGTCTGTTTTGCATATTCGATTGCCTCTCTTGTGACGCTGATTTGGTCAATCTTGCGTGACCATGCAAACATCACGAGATTCCGCAGAGCATCAAGGGACAGAGGCTGACCAGGCGGCGCTTTCATGTCAGTTATCTGTTTCATTGAAACGCTATCCTCGTCGAAAGCAACGAACAAGTCCCAGCGGGTGAGATCTACTGGGTCAAAGAAGCAGGGTACTGACAACAGAGCTTGGGCCGGAAACACGAAGTCCTTCAGGTTCTTCGATGGGTTGGCATCGGCAATGATTCGTGCGCGACACCATGCTTCACCCGTCACTTTCTTGTTGACTCTCACTTTCTGTTGTACGAGCGCTTCGCGGAATTCTGCGAGTTGCTCTCCTGGAACACCATGCAAGCCCTCTATGGTTGCCAGCCCGAGGTCAGCCTGAGGGAGAAGCCCCCAAACGATCATCTTGGTATCAGAGTCAACGCAATACAACAAACCTGCGCGTGACGACGACTCCCCGATCCCATGTTCGCTGAGTGCCAGTGTCTGGTAGTACCACCTGACAATTGTGCCTTTGCCAGTTCTCTTATCGCCCACGAACATGGTGCGTACGCAGCCTGCAATCACTTCGTCGAATCCGTCGATCCTAAACCAGTTCGCACTACATGCGCTCACTATGCTGGAGAGCTTAGCTAGACCACGCCCAACGATGGACCTTGCGATGGTGCAATCCGCAAGAGCGAGTACGTCTTCGTAGTTCAGGTCGGAGAGCTTTCTCAATTCGGGAATGCTCTTCTGATCAAGTTGAAAGTTCTCTGCGGAGCTGGCTAACGAGTGTGCATGCATAGCGAGAAACGTCAAGTCATTGTCTGTTGGATCAGCGAAGACTTCTCCATCCGCCAAAAGCGCCTTGTTAGAGTTGAGCGAGTTCAGATAGTAAGCTGTATAGTCGCGGGCGACGAGAGATTTCTCTGAAGTCTCCTCCAGACCGACGATGTCTCTAACCTTCAGGATTCGATAATCGGTTGCCACGACTGGGGTCAGCGTCCAGAAGTGGGTGTGTCTTTCGTCTCCCTTGCGTGGCAGAATGTCTCTGATGGCAATCTCAGGTAGACCGCTTCTTACTAGGATTTGAATCAGTATGGTGCGCATTTCGGGGGCGAGAAGATCGATCTCGCGAGCTTCGCCGCACCTGCAAGAAGCGTCGTATTTGGTATGAACTGCCTTCTGCTGGGTTTCACCACTCACGCGTACTCTCAGTAGTGCTGGCGTCCCGATGTCCTTCGCTCCCATCGTTCGTAAAGCAAGGAGTTGTCTTTCTTCGAGCGGGAGCTTACAGGTCGGGCAGGTGTTTTCTGAGGCTCTATCGGTTTGAACGAAACCGCAGGTAGGACAATAGGAAACCTTGTGACCAACTATTTGTTTGCTGCATTCAGAATGCCCAGTCATTTCCTCCTAGCCTCCTCTGGAATCTCACTTGCCTTGTAGCCCAGCCATCCTGCAATGAGCTCAGCCAACCGACAGGCAATTAGCGTGCGGTCGTGCACAAGATGCCACTCGGCTCGATAGTCCTTGTAGTCGCCCCTGGTTAGGCAGTACCGGAGTGATGCCGGTCCGAGGACATCATCCTCGGTTTCTCTGATCAGTCTGAGACCTGCCGTGGTTGGTTCTACACTCAGGACAACGAAGAGGGACGACACGCTCCAACAGAATTTTGCGAGACCGTGTTCTGTGAGCGCAAGCCCTCTCCACCTGCGTATGCCTGGGAGGGGTCTGTCGAAAGTGAAAATGCGAAGAACCCGTGATTCGCTCATTGAGTGGCAGCCTCCAAAGTGTCACATTCGTAGCGAAACTGGCAGTTGCGGCAAAGCCAAGAGTTGTCGGGATCACCGCGGACCGCTGGGGCAAGCGCAGGGTTTCTTGCATTGAGAGCGTTCTGTAGAAGATCCCGTCGTTTCAAGAGGTCTTGACGGATCTCATGAAGGTCCCGAAACGTGACCTCATAGGTTTCGATCAAGTCTGGACTGGTTGAGCGATTGTCCTTCGTTCCTCTTCTAGGGAAGAGGTACAGGACTATCAATTTGCCAGAGGGCGTGTTTTCGATTGCGAGATAGTACGCGAGTTGCCTGATCCAATGAGCTTTGAGGTCTCTTCTGAAAGACCTCGTGGTCTTTATTTCGATCGGAACTCTGTCGAGCAAGTCGAAGTGCGCTCGTATGCTCTGCCACTCACGTTCGACTTCACTTTCTGAGCCGTGCAGACCTTGTAAGATGCCGTGGTGTCCTCTTCCAACCGAGAAGAAGCTTAGTTCACGCTCGCCGTTGGGCTTGGGCGTGAGTTTCCTGTACACGGATTGGCGAAGACAATAGACGAGATCGGTGACGTGGATTTCTGGACGAGGTTTGGAAAACTGCTCATTCAAGTTCGCTAAAAGCCTCGACTTCGTGTCCGGATCAGGAGTGATTTGTGGATCGAATGGCAGTCTCACTGGGTTTCGCCCCCCTCTGGTGGCGCGTCTTCATGATCGATTTCGGCGCCAGCTCGTTGAGAGTCGGATACTTCGTTCCCCCAGTGTGTCCATCCTAGTCTTGGCTTCGTTCGACGAGCAAACAACTCTATTTTGGTGAAGTCCGGAAACATTCTTTCTAACAGTTCGTAGACTTCGTCAGGCTTCCTGCTGTGTTCCCTTCGCGGTGCAGAGATCACCGATGAGGGACGATTTTCAGGCAGCGGAGTCGGAGGTTTCCCTTTTGTTCCTAGCAGCAAGAGTTCATGGCGATTCCTGAACCAATATCCCATCCCATTGCTCTCTTTTGTCCACACTGCACCGGTATGGGGAGCAAACCCCCACGTCTTCATCAGACGCATTGCTTCGTCAAGCATACATGCGGGAGACCACATTACGATCACACAGTCATCTTCCGCAATAGAGGGGACCGGCAGAAGCGCCAATTCCTCAAAGCTCATTGTCGGATAGTGATTCTGAACAGATCGGTTCTCGGACTCTATGAATTCGAATTGCCAGGGTGGGTCAGCATAGATCAATGAGAATTTACGGTCAGGAAGCGGAGGTGTCTCGGTTCTTTGCTGTTCCCACCGTATCCTACGATATACCTTGTTGATAGTTGTCTTCGAGTCAGGGCTAGATAGTTCTGCTATATCTTTCTCAGAGCCTTTCTCTTTGATCAGTTTGACCTTCGCGATCGTGTCGTGGCTGACCCCGGCAATTTCCGCGATTCTGTCTCTAGTTTCTCCGTTTTCAGCTTCCGCAGATTTCTGCGGGACCTTCTGCTTTCCGCCCGCAACCTGTCTTTCTCTTGCTTTTTTCGCTTCTAGCTCCATGAATTCGAGCGCTAGGAGGCATCGCATGAAGTAAGTGATGTTTCGTCTTGAAATTTGTATCTTGATGATCTCTGCCTTAGCTTCGTCGCGGTTTCGGAACTCCATTGGTACAGTTGTAAATGGTATGTTGTGCTGCTTGCAGATCTGGTATCTGTGATGACCATCTATGACTATGTCTCCCCAAACAATTAGGGGGTCAAGGCACCCATGTTCAAGAAGACTTCTTCGAAGACCTTCGTATTCCGCCGTCGCGAGTGGTCGAATCAATTTTGCAAACTCGGGGTCAATCCTAAGGGTGGGTAGAGTTGGTACGTCCTGAGACGATCTATGTCGCATGATATATCACACGCTATATATTCAAGTAGATCCCTTATAAATATTTCGCATGAAAGATCAAGCGACACATCCACAACGCTTATAGGGGTCGTTCGCCTGACCTATCATAGGAATGAAAGCGGCGTGACAATTCTAGAGAAATACGACGTTGTTGCGCAAAGTCCACTGATGTTACAAATTCTCCGGCTGCTAGACTCCAGACACGGAACCATGACTGAGATCACTGAGGAGCTGAACAAGACCAAGCCGAGTGTTAGCAGGGCTCTTCAGAGCCTGAGAAGACTGGGACTGCTTGAAACCAAAGAGAACCCAGACGATGCAAGATCCACAATCTTCAGCATACGCAAGAAAGACCTTGTACACGAGATACTTGCAGAAGTAGCCTCAAGTCAAAATCGCCCGAGAGCCTTCAGAGCGATCCCATTCGCCATGATCGATCTCGAACGCCTAGTCGAAGAGGTCCTACGGAATAAGCTTGAAGGCTGGAAAGTCACCAAAACACAGCCCCCCAGACCCTACGACTTCGCCCTGGAGCGCTTGAATCCTCCGCTAACGCTTGGGCTCGAACTGAAACTAGGCGGTGAACAATTTGAACGGCGGTTGTATCAAACGCTTGGAGAAATGGTTGCTGTCAAGGAGCCTGCTGGAATGGTTGTGCTCGCAGTATTCGGTTCTGTGAATAAGAAAGCGATGTCGGTTGCTGAGGAGAGGCTGTCGTCGCTGATCGGTGCTCAGGGATCGATCGCGAAGGTGCTGTGGCTGGACCGGGGACCCTTGTCCGTGGATCGCGCCTACATAGACGAGAAATTAGTGAGCAGGATACTGGAGTGGGCTGAAGAGGTATCCGGGGGTAGGTCCAAATAGCGGAGAGTGCGATCCTCGCTGGAAGCTTCCGGACATGAGGTTTCTAGCGAGATCCATCCGATTCGGATCTGTTCGCCTTGAAAAAGATCCCAAAGATCCGAAACGGTTAAATACTGATCCGAACGATCAGATAGGTGCCAGATTTGAAGTCGTTTGGGCGTCCCAGCCGATATGACGCCTTCAGACTGGTTCGGTTCAGGCGGGCGATTCCGCAAAACGGCTAGTTCTGTCCCTTGACCTTCTGCTCAGGTGACCCAGACCAAAGATCCGAGTTTGGGAGTTCAAAGATCCAAGGATCTCGTCTCCGGACATTGGGCAATAGTCCTCTTCGCGAACTCTGACACAGCCCTATCCCTATTCTGGGGGTCTATTCGTCTTGTGTACCCTTGTTCTGTCTCCCCTTTGCTCAAAATCGCTTTCCTTCGTACACTCCTCTGTGGACCGTTCATTCAACTATCTCGCTTTAGCTAAGATCAGGGCTTGTCGTTCCCTAAGCCTGATTCAACCTGGTCCGTTCTCGGGGTTGCCAGACAGTGTCGTCAACCGGATGAGTGCATTGAAGTTCATTCTCTTAAGAGGTCTCTGCCTATCGTCGTCAAGACATCCAGCCCTGAAGAAGAATTAGCTCAGTTGACGAAGTGACAGGTTCGATTCCATAACTCCCTTATATCAACTCCGACGAGGTGTGCTAGTGTCCCGATATGGGTCCGAGCATGCCGTTTCTTCCAGGGGACCGCAGCGACTACGTCCTTTTTCATGAAGACTGTCTTGAAACATGCAGAAGACTACCAAGTGCCTCAATTGATCTGATCTACGCTGACCCACCATTTTTCTCAGGACGCTCTTACAATACAGACGAGTACGGATTCGACGATAGATGGAAGGGGCTTTCCGATTATTTGGATTGGATAGCACCGCGAATGAAGGAATTCAAGAGAATCCTCAAGCCCACCGGAACGATATACCTTCATTGTGACTGGCATGTTTCTCACTACCTTAAGGTGTTGGCAGATCGTACCTTTGGGCATACCAGGTTTCTGAACGAGATAATATGGCAGAGACAGAGTTCCCACAATGACGCTAGCCAAGGGAGTCGCCATTTTGGGCGCGTCCATGACAATATTCTGGTCTACACAATGTCACGAAAGTATGTCTGGAATCAGCAGTATGTTCAGTACGACGAAGCCTACCTAAAACGGGCGTATAGGCACGTTGAACCTGAGAGTGGGAGAAAGTATGCTCTGGGAGATCTGACTGCCCCCGGAGGTGCGACCAAGAACAATGCTCGCTACGAGTTCGCAGGGATGGAACGATACTGGCGCTATAGCCAAACAAACATGCTTGAGTTACTTGGGATGGGGAGAATTGTCTATGCGAGAGGCAAAGTACCTCTGCTGAAACGCTACCTCGATGAGATGAAGGGCAAACCACTTCAGGATGTTTGGACTGACATAAGACCTGTCTCGACTTCCCGGCAGAACCTGCATTACCCCACACAGAAACCGGAAGCGCTCTTGACCCGGATCATAAGCACCTCGTCAAGTCCTGGACAGCTTTTCTACGATCCGTTCGTCGGCTCCGGCTCGACTGGAGCAGTTTGTTTCAAGCTGTCGCGGAAGTGGATTGGTTCAGAAGTGTCAGCACGTGCATGCCGTGCTAGTCTGAACAGACTCGCCGCGTTGGGTTGCGAAGTCGTCTTCAATTCAGGTCGTCTGGAACCTCTGACACCAACCAGCCGCGTACCCGAAGACGGGAAACGATCTGGAAGGACAGGTTGATGCAGTCACTCAAGAAGGGTCAGACTCGTGTTGCTGCACGTGCCAGACTCATGCTTCTGCTGGGCGAACAACTAATTACAGATGAGGTTGCAGCGGTCTCCGAGCTGGTAAAGAACTCCTACGATGCGGACGCCACCAAAGTTTCTGTAACGTTCTTTCGAGTGAGCGAACCTGAAGTTGGGCACATTATCGTAACCGACAACGGTCATGGTATGACGCTTGAGAAGCTCCTTTCTTCGTGGCTTGAACTCGGAACATTGTCAAAAGCACGGGGACCAGACCAGAAGCCACGATTGTCCGAAATCAAGAAGCGAGTAAGTCTGGGTGAAAAGGGACTTGGTCGTCTCGCAGTACACAAACTTGGTCGTCTAACTGAGCTTGTCACGAGACGCGTCCATACCAACCTTGAGACAAAACTGACGCTCGATTGGACCGCCTTTGAGAAGAGTGACGGATTCCTGGAAGATGTCCCCGTAGAGTGGGAGCAGACAGAACCGCATGTCTTCGCAGGTCCTGAGCTCACGGGTGGGACCCAGATCAAGATAAGCAAATTGCAGAGGCGCTGGAATCGAGAAACGATAGTCCGCGCCCAACGAAGCCTCTTAGCAATGAGATCGCCCTTCGCCGAGCTTTCCGACTTTGACGTAGCTATCTCATTCGAAGACGCTCTCGCTCCCGAGGTACCCTTCTATGACATGTCTGAACTCATCAAGAAAGCCACTTACGCATTCACAGGTGAAGTTGACGCGACTGGTCGAATTCGGTATCAATACCAATTCAAAAGACCAGATCTTCAAGAGCTGGCGCGTGAGACACGCCAGACCAAGGATATACGTGAATCCCAGCACTTTTCCGATGACAGGATTCCCGTCTGTGGTCCGTTCCGTGTGCGCTTCTACTCGTGGGACCTAAGTCCACAAGACAAGAGAGCCGTGTTTGGTGACACTGCGGTATATGATGAAATGATAGAGCCTAACACCGGAGTCAAGGTGTTCCGCGATGGATTTCGCGTTCTACCCTATGGCAATCCCGACAACGATTGGCTAAGCATGGACCTCGGAAGAGTCCGACAATTCGAGCAGCGTCTAAGCAGAAATCAGGTTATCGGAGCAATCGAAATTTCCTCACAAACGAACCCTCAACTACTAGACAAAACCGATAGGGAGGGGTTGATTGACAACGACGCATTCAGGGACTTCCGGAGCCTCATAAAGAGCGTACTCACCGAGTTCGAGGCAGACCGACTTGCGGATAGGCGCAAGCTGAAGGAGGCTACAGGTAGAATACGCGACGAAACATCGGACCGCACCGTATTTACACGCAACATGGCGCTCCTGTCAAGTACGATCACGGAACAAGCGAAGCTGGACCCTGAAACAAGGCGGCAATATGGAAAACTGATAGCTGAGGCGCGTCAGGCGTTCGATTCTGTACTCACAGAACGAGAACAACCGCTTCTCGTGGCAGCCTCCATCGGTCTTACCTACATGATGCCTACACATGAAGCTCGACGTGACATACACGAGGCAATCAAAGTCCTTAGAAAGATGCGCGACTCGAAAGGACTGTCTCTTGAACAGACGGATTCGGCTATCGCGCTCCTCAAACAAGCTGACTCGACAGTAGGAGGTATAGGGCGCTTGATGCAACGCACCGGAGAAGACGAAAGCTTTGAACCTGACAAAGCCGCAAAAGCTGCTCTTGAACTCATGCGCTATCGGCTTCAGCGCAATGACATAACTTGGCAGCTGGACGTGCGCAGTTCCAAGAGAGTCACAGGCTCTGATCGCTTAGTCACAGTGCTGCTATTGAATTTCCTTGACAATAGTATCTACTGGCTACTTCGTAAGAGACCGGAGGAACGGCAAATCAAGGTGATAGTTGACTCGTCCGACGGGGGATCCATTCTCATCGTCAGCGACAGTGGGCAGGGTTTCGGAGATGACGACATCGAGACGGTAACCCTACCCTTCTTCACGAGAAAACCAAACGGCATGGGTCTGGGACTGTACATCGCCGACCGGATTGCAAAGATGAGCGGTGCGCATCTGAAGCTAGTCAGTCAGAATGAGGTTTCCGGGCTGCTCTCTGGAGCCAACATTGCTGTTGTCTTCTCGAAGGCAGGCAAGTGACACGTGAGGGACTTGCGATGATGGCTGACCTCTCATATGCTGGGAAGATACTGGTCGTTGATGACCGTTACGACGAAGCAGTAGAGAAAGCCGTAACCACGCTTGTCCAGAGAGGCATGCTTGTCCAGTACTGGAACGGAAAGGGCGCTTTGCCTGAGAGCATTCGCAATGTTAGAGTCGTCATATTGGATCTCGACCTCGCCAATTTGGGAACTCGATCACCCGGTCCAGAATTCTATTCGCTCGCGGCGGAGGCGCTGAACAAGATTCCCGGTCCGTTTGTAGTGGTCATAATGGCGATGGACTTCAACGACAAAGATCCGTCGGGTCTAAAGGAATTCTATGAGACCAGCTACGGTGTACCATTCCCGGGCTTTATTGCCGAACAAGGTTTCACTAAGACGTCCGAATTGTTCGAACCTGAAGGTGCACAGCGGCTTGCCGAATTGATTGCTCAGACGGTCTCCGGTAATGCCATTCTCGACCTAGTTCTTCTGTGGGAAGTTGTGCTGGACCAAGGCAAGGACCTGGCGGTGAAGGATCTTGTGAAAGTCGAAGTTGAGAATGCGATCATTGCGTTGATCCAATCCATCTGCAAAGAACTCGGAGAGGAGTCTGCTGCACACCAACTGGTGGGCATAATGATGAGATTAGTCTCTAGAAACGTTAGAGGAGGCAGGAATTTCGAGAAGCTTGACAACCTCGTGCGAACACTGAACAAGTCTCCTCCTCCCGAGAGACGAGATCCACTACTATATCATAGGCTGAAGTTCTATCATCCTGCACAAGAGGAGAGTCATTGGACCGGAGACATCTACAGAACCACAAATGAACAGAAGTACGACCAGTACGCCATCGTGCTGACTCCGGCATGCGATCTTTCACAAGGCAAGGCTAAGTCAGTGCTCATGTGTTTTGCATTTCCTTTGAAAGAGGAATATCTCCAGGACAAGGAATACCCCCCCTACGTCGTCGATGACTCTGTTGCAAAGAAACTAGATGTAGGCTCAATTTCCCAGGCTGCTGATTTGGTGAGGCAGAGGTACTTTGACTTCAACTTCACTAAGCTGCCAATGAGAATACATAGAGTTGCCCATTTTGTCGACAAGCTGAACACTGAACCATTTGGTATCTGCTTCGACTTCAACAACGTTCGAAGCGTACCCATTGATCATCTCAAGAATTGGGAGAGAGTCTGTCGGTTGGATTCACCATTCATTGAAGACATGCTCCAAAAGTATGGGAGCCAGGCTTTTCGAATCGGAGTCCCGGATTGGAGATAGAAACTCGTTATCTCCACGACTCGGTTTGCTGGAGTTTACGAACGGGTAGATCCAGCGCCGGCTCGCGACTCTGTCCTAAACGTGAGCGCAAAATCCCCCCAGGATAGTCCTTCGAGGCGCGAGAGTCTGCCGATACGATGCCAAGGTTGCTGATTTGACCAGAGGCTTAGCCTCGTAGAGAGAGGTGAGGAAGAGCTTATGTGATTAGCCGTCTCTCCCGTATTGCATCCGCCGGCGAACTGAAATTGCGCAGACGAAATATCGCACGCGAGAAAGTCTCAGATCTCAGAGAAAGACACCCTACGACACCTCGACTTGGTCATATTCGACCCAAAGTCGGAGCCTACGCCGTGCTTACTCCGCGAGTCTACGGATTTCCCTTGCCTATCAACAAGAACATCACGCATTGGTGGGTACGGTGGGATAAAATCCCGGAAAGGACAGATCTGCAAAGCACGGATGTTTTCGTTCACGAGAATCTAGGCAATGCCTTCTTGCTTCGCAAGCAGTACATGTCTGAGGGATGGAACACATACGTCATCATGCAAGACATAACCCACAAGGGACCAACAACGGCGATTGCCATCGGCTACCCGAAGGAATGGTCGAACCACTCTAGTGAGCTATCCAAGTGGGGAACGGAAGTGATTCTCAGATTGCACGTAGACATATGTAGGATCAATGGCAAGCTTGCAAGTTACCCTCACGTCGAACCAGACCCTGAATACAACCCCAAGGAACATTTGGAGATGTATCAGAAGAAGAACGAAATCCGAGGGGCTCTTGCACTTCAGATATTTCGCGAGTTCTTCACGTGCTCTTGAGCCCTGACTTGCTGAGATGGTCTTCCATTCAGTCATGCTCCGCGACTCGCCAAGTTCAACCGTCACAACGCTCCCTCGGCGCCCTCATCCAGCCCGACATGATGCTGATCTCTAGACCGATTCCAACGCCGACTTCGAGTGATCTCTGAAAGTGACTTTGCTTCGCTTCTTCTCAAGGTGTCTCACGCCACCTGCCTTTTTCTCACAATTTCGTTCGATTGGCGAAGTCTAGGTTGCGTTTAGGAGTTGGACTTTGTCCTTCATGAGTTTCCAAGTCTCAGCGGCTTCGGCGAGGGTCATGCCGAATATCGTTCGGAAGTGGCACAGCTCTTGGCGAGTCTGACATACACAAATATAGGCGGTCTCCGAGAAGGGTAATATCCGTATCTGCTTTGTCCAGAGTCGATGTATCTGTCGAAAGCAGCGTGAATTCGGAGCAGAACAGCAGGCGCTCGATGAAGCTACTTGCCTTCTCTGATGTTGTGAAATGGGAAGGATACGAAGAGCTGGTAGACAGAATTCAACCAGATGTAGTGGCTTTGGCGGGTGACTTGACATCTGACGGGTTCGCCGCCTTTTGGTCAACGATGGAGGTCGAAGCGCTCAAGAAAATACCTGAGTGTAAGCAATTGCTGACCAAGTATGGCATGCACAAGGCGGACAAGTCATCCCACTTTCGCATCGGAGTTGTTGTGCATCGGATAGGCGGTGCTGAGTACACTTCAACAAGAGCTGACGCCTATCCAAATTTCTGGTTTGAACTAGACTCCCTCGTGAGAAAGTACTGGACGGGGGAAATACTGACGAAATTCAGAAAAAGTACACATGTTAATCGGTTCTACGATTTCTTGAGATATGCTGGCAAGAGGTCGAAGGTCGTCGCAGTGAAAGGTGACCACGATGCAGACTTCAAAGGCGACTATGTCCCCGAAAAGATAGACAGGATAGAGGGTTGCAGAGAGATATCTGGCAAGGTTCAGCAGGTCAAAGGCTTTCGTTTCCTCGGGCTAGGCTACGACCAAACACACTATCTCAAGACATTCAGACAGATGATTGACCAATGCAAACGTGAAGCAGACGTAGTTCTAACCCATTGTGAGCAAGACAGGGTTCATCTACTGAGTTTGCTCGAACCAAGACTCATAGTCCGAGGGCATTTCGGTTCTGGACGGTATCTTGTGAATGGCGTACCATCCGTTTTTACTATGGGTGTCCACTACACTGTTGTCGAACTTGGCGCAGGAATTCCGAGTATTATGCAATATGTAGTCGGCCGGAATGGCGAAACCAAAGAGCTAGAGAATGGCTCCTGTAGACCTTGGTTTACTCCGAAAGGCTCAGAGTTTGAGAGATACAAATGGCTCAAACCGTATCCTCGTCCACATGGCTAGAGGTGAAGGCGAGTAGAATTGGCGCAGACTCGCATCTCGTGTCATTGTGGAAAGAAGGAGACGGTTGGGATATCCGATGACTTGGCATTTGGCGATGAACCAAGGTCTGGTTGGTGGGATTGCCCTCGCTGCGAGTGTGGTTGGCGATGGGAGGTCGTCGGGAAGGGGAGAGAGGAACGAGTGGAGGTTGAGAAAGTAAGAGACTGTAGACAGAACGGGTGAAGAGGCTCATAGGCTTTTTTTTTCCTTCGGAGAGCGATACTAGGCTGAGGGTAGAGTCCAGGTCAGTTATCAGGCAACAAGTGGAAGAGAACAATCGGGAGAACCAGGAGGCATGAGAAACACGGTTAATGATGAAAGAGGTCTCCCAAACCGCTACCTTGGAGCAGTTTGGTTAACGGCTTTGCTGTTTTCAGGAGTCCTAGTCGCATGGCAACTGCTGGGGGGACTCAACTGTCTATCTGTGGACTTTCTAGCTACGAACATGGCGTTCGAGGGCATTCTGTTGGCAGCTGTTGCACTCTCGGTTCAAAAAAGCGAGAACAGCATCCTCATGAGGGCAGGCGCAAATCATAAGACAACAGTATTTTTGATGCTTCTGATCTTCGCCTCAGCTGGCGCGAGTGGGTTCGCCTTCCTGCATCCTTCCTCGGGTTCCACCATTTGCTTTAGTCTCTTTCCCCCAAGTGGGCTGTTTGCATTTTCGAGCTTCTTCTTGTTTGTTTTGACATTGTCCTTTTGGGGGTCATTACTACTGTACTCGATGGTTCGTGAATTCAAGGTGAGAAAGCAGAGAAACTGCTGAGCGACTTGCGCAGTTCAGTAATGGCTAGGCTTGGGAATATGCAGGCAACCAGGGAAGCCGACCCATTTCAGGGACACCTATCCCTGGCTTCGTGTCAGAGTCGACTCTCTATGGTGTGAATTAGAAGATAATCCTCCACCCAAGACTTCACGGTTTCAGATCATCCTACGCGCCGACGATCTGATGACTCTTGCGACGAAGTCCGTTAGGACTGCAGCCGATATGCCTTGAGTTATTGCAGAGGGGATAAGACCGAGCGCTGTTGCAACAGCCGCTTTGAGGAACATGTCGCCAACCCGCTGACCAACCCGTTTCTCAGCTGTCGACAAAATGAGGTTAAGGTTTTGAAGTACTATGGTACGAATTCGGTCGAACGCAGTTCTCCGGTCTTTCGCACGGGCAAACTTTCTCTTTGCCATGTTCAACAGTTCCGAACTTGAGAATTTAAGCGTTGGCACGCAAATCGCGGGCGATTTATTTTTTATTGAATTGCTCGTCCCATTTCAAGACGCAAAATCGCAGAAAGGACTATCGCCCGCGCCCAATGTTTTTTTCAAGCCTAGCTGAGGCTAGACAGTGTTTGCTGCGAAATATCCTGCGAAGAGAATACAGCCTCGTGTTCATGCTCGCCATCATGGCGACCAGGCGACGACGTGAGCGAATTCTCAATCTTCGCTCGGATTGCTCATTATCCGTGTCGGGGTGAATTGCATACCATCTCCCTTTCTCCTACGATTTCGTTCGATTGAGGAAATCTAGCTTGCAGTCTAGAGTTGGACTCTTTCGTTCATGAGTTTCCAAGTCTCCACGGTTTCGGCGAGGCTGATGCCGAGTGTCTTCTTCCTTGGTAGTTCCGTCCCTGGCAGGATCATCCTTATGCGGATCATGAGCGGAATAGCTTTTTGCGTGTTATTCAATGAGCGAGCATGAGGGAAGAGGGGACATCGAGGGGGAGAAACCGCAAGGTGTCTCCCGTTCGAGCTCGCGAGGTCGTGGGTTCAAATCCCACCGACCCCACCATATCATGGGTTTAACAGCCCGATTTTGACCATGCTCTCCTCATTTTGAGCCGTTTTCGAAGGCTCCCTAGTTCACTCAACTCCTCATGCGGTCAAATCCGGTCACCAGTACAAACAGACACGCACAGAAATAATGGTTCAAATTGCGACGCCCGCATCAATGAAAATTCTCTTCTCTCTTGTTCTCGTTTTGATGTGGGGTTGGCTGACTCATGCGGTTTGTAGGCTTGATTCGGTGATTCGTTCTAGCTTCCTAATCTTGTTTTCGAAGAGTTCGGGTCTCAAGCCGCGGTATTGGCTGTGATGGTTGAGGACGTGGTAGATGGTGACGAGCATCTTTCTGGCGACGGCGACGAGGGCTCTGTTGTGTCCTCGACGTTTCATGATTCGCAAATAGAATTGGCTGAGT
>Ga0187886_1001098_pt1 | contig 26497 bp, 23 predicted proteins | sample June2016WEW_20_1_FD_133001 | JGI IMG/M metagenome (GOLD analysis project Ga0187886, IMG submission 133001) | Peatland microbial communities from SPRUCE experiment site at the Marcell Experimental Forest, Minnesota, USA - June2016WEW_20_150 | ecosystem: Environmental > Terrestrial > Soil >... | reverse complement strand
GAAGGCAACGGTCGGCTGCCGCTCTATTTTGAAGAGCTTCAGCTTTCCTTTGAGGGCTTTTTCTAGCTCCTTTTTATCCGCCGTCTTTAGTATTGCGTCCAGCACGTCGGGCGTGACAACAAGGTCGATGTCTATGTCTTTGGCCACCAGTCTGACAAACTGGTTTGTTAAATCTTCGATGAAAATCGGGGAGACGCCGCGTATCTCTTTGGCGTTTCCGAGCAGCGTGTAAAACGTAGAAAAAACTTTGAATAGGTCCGTGGGAGTACTAGATAGAACCGTAGAATCGGCGAGACACCCTACTCTATCAAGAAAGTCTCTCGGAAGGTCGCTCAAATCGTGCTCGAGCCAGAATTGCCTTTCATTTGAAAGCGTTAAGATTGCTAGATTAATCTCTTCCAACTTTCGCACTATTATCTCACCGATGTTAGTGAGCGAGTAGTTGCGCTTTTCGTCTTGATGTACAAGATCTTCTTTTCCCATCTCTCGCAGCGCGTGCACGGCTGCCGGCGAGCTTGCGCCTACGCGCTCGCTGAGTTCAGAAAGGGTCAGCTTCTGGCCGTCACGAAGTTCTTCAGCAAGATTCTTTCGTAAATCAGAGCAGGCTAGGAGGCGGAGAATTTCGTGAACTCCTTGTTTGTCTACCTTTGTTTCAGGATCGTTCATATTTGTTCTCCTGCGTCTCCGCAAAGCACTCTGTTATGACAAAAGCTTTAGCGGCGTATTCTGCCTTTATTAAAATTTTAGCTTCATTTACTTTAGTTGTTGTCATTTTATTTATGTCTAGTGCCTTAGTTGTGCTTTTCTTTCCGTTAAACAATCTTTCTGAATTCGGACGATTAATTGACGGATTATTAAGATTTGATATCTATTTTATCTTTTGACTAGTAGTTTATAACTTTACTTAAAGTACAAGGATTGACTAATAATAACAACTATTAAATACTTTGACAATTATTAGGTTTTTGTCGCACCCTCGCGAAAGGTGCGCTAAACACAGGCAGAAACTGGACAACGACACGGAGAAAATGACGCTGACCGTTAAAATCCTCGGAGATATGATAGCTAAATGGTCAAAAGATGGAGGGGACGAACGTGACTTGTAAGACGGCCCCTTGGCAAAATGAGATGCTAAGTTGTAGGGTGATTGAGCAGTTCCGGCACGAAAATCCCGGCCGGCACATAGACTTTGGAAAAACGGAGCAGGTTCTAAAGGCACTGCTTATCGATCGACAGCTCGGAAATCCTTGGAGGGTAGCATGAGCATTCTTTGCATAAGGAGAGACTATCCGTCCTTTGTTGCCGAGGCAAAACGCATCTGTGCATCTCGAAACGTGCCACTCGCGTCATTAAAGGCTCTCGAGCGGGGTGAAGAAATCCTTTGCGGCGTTTGGGAACCGATTAAGATTCCCGGCCCAGCCGTTAAGGAAAAACGCATAGGTGCGGACCGGCTCTTGTGGAGCTTAATCGTAACGAGCGTCTACGACGCGTGGCACGGCGGGCGAAGATATGCTCTTAGCAAGGATACCCTCTTGACACTTCGCACAGCCCGAACGGCACTATCCTCGGATAGAAAGACGCGCTCCGTCAAGACCCTCCCGCGCGAAGCCTCTGTGTCCAGGCAACTGCAACAGACGCGTGCGCTGACCAAAATTGAGGTTTAGATGACATCTTCAGATCCAATGAAAGTTATTGGCGTCTCTTATCAGGCTACGGGCTCCAAAGAAGTGACGCTACTGAGTACACCCGGGGTCCGCGTCAAGCTTTTTGATGGCGCACAGCTGACAGGAATCCTGTTTAAAGATAAGAACGACCCTGAAGAACAGTGTTTAAGCGGATTGAATGTCAAGGGAATTGTCTATCAAGAGGAGGCCCTCACTAGAGAGAGCATTTTGAAAGCGGATAAGATCGCTGGCATCATTTATCAAGAGGGGGATGCCTTAAGCTATAATATTTCGAGTGGCTCAAAGATTACCGGCATTACGTATCGAGAAAGTGACGGAACCCCGGTAAAGCTGCTAAGCGGACTACAGCTGAATGCGGACATACTAAACGGCTCACGAATAACGGGCATTGCGCATCTCGAAAACAGTTCGGTTACCGTGAAGTCCTTGCGCGACGCGGCACTGACGGGCGTGCTCTATCGAGAACGCGGCGCAGATAAAGAGGACATAGTGACCGGGGTAAGGATCATTGGTATTGTTTATCGAGTCGCTGCAACCGCTCGACGAGAAGCTCGACGAGAAGCTGTTGTTAGGGCTGGCGCGGGTGCTTACGAAAAGAACGGGTTTCGGAAAGCCGAGCGCGCATTGTTGTATCTCCTGCCTATAGTAGGCGTCTTAGGCCTTGTTGTCCCGCTTGTGCTCAAGCGGTACAATTTGACCTCAATCGGAGCATATATCGCAGTCCCGCTGATTGTCGTGCCGATAGCATATCTTCTCTACTTGAGGCTCTTCAGGAGAGAGAACGAGAGATTAGTCGCGGGTTGAGGGTGCTGAAACATGAAAAGTTTGATAGGGGCGATGGTTACGGGCATCATCTATGAGGATGAGGCCGGCGAAAAGAAGCTTCTGAGTGGGTTGAGCATTGAAGTCAGACTTTTGACCAACTCAAAAGTGGTAGGCGTGCTTTACCGTGACGCCGGAGCTGATGAGAGTGTCCTGAGTGACATCCAACTCGAAGGAGTAACATATGGGGTCACGGGGCGGGAAGACGACAGAATCCTCGAGGCATCGAAAATCGTCGCTATCCTCTACGGGGACCCCACTTCTCTCGCTGAACAAAGGCTCTGTGACCTGCGGATCAAGGGCCTCATTTATCAAGAGGATGGATCTAGGGAATCCAAGCTTTTGGCAGGCTTCTGCAGCACCGTGCACGTTCTGCCATGGCCGCAGGTGACGGCCATCATCTGCCGAGAAGAAGACGCTGCCGATAAGAAGATGTTCAACAGCGACGGCATTAGCGGCTTCCTGTATCAAGATCGCGATCACGATGACGTGAAGCTTGTGAGCGGGGTGAGGATATGCGGGGTGCTTTGCGAACAAGAGCCCGAACGCTAAAGAGTGTGAAGCGGACGCACCACAAAGGAGGACTGATTTGACATGGCAATCGAGCAACTGAACGTTTTTCCCGTCCACACGCTCGCCCTAATTGTTGCGTATGTGCTCGCACTTCTGCTCATCTGGACGTTTGTGGGCTACCCGCTTTTGATGATACGGTTCGCTCTTCGTCGCCGAGACGTCAAAAAGAACTACTCATTTCAGCCTTTCATTTCTATACTAGTACCTACATTCAACGAAGAAGCGGTCGTTCAACAGAGGCTCCAAAATCTGCGGGCTTTGCAGTACCCAAAAGACAAGTACGAAATCCTCGTGGTCGACTCAGGTTCCTCGGATGCCACGAAGAGCGTCGTTGAGCGAATATGCCAAGAAGGCGGGACACCGCGAGTAAGGCTCGTGTGCGAAGACGAACGCAGAGGCAAAGCCTCTGCTATCAACTGTGGAAGCGCACACGCCGCGGGTGATATTATTCTCGTGACGGATGCAAATTCGTCGTTTGACGCGAACGTACTAAAAGAGCTCGCCCCATATTTCGAGAACGTCAAAATAGGCGGAGTTGGGGGGCGATATGTGGTTTCGAATCCTGAAAACCCGTTGCCGGCCGCAGAGCAGTTCTACTGGGACCTAGAGGATCTGCTCCGTACAGGCGAGTCTGCCTTGGATTCCGCTTGCCTTTTCCAGGGGGAGATTAACGCTTGGAGAAGATCAATAGTAAAGGCTGACCCGGCGATGATTGGTGAAGATCTGGATATGTCAATAACGATACGGGAAAAAGGCTACAAAGTCGCTTTTGAACCGAACGCGGTCTGCTATGAGCCCTCTCCCATCTCGTTTAAAGAACAGTTAACTCAAAAGAAACGGCGCTGCTTAGGCACCATCCAAAACATCTTCAAGCACTGGCATTATCTCATTGTGCCGAGGGACTGGTACCGCCTTGTAATATTTCCCTCCCATAAAGGGCTGCTTATGTTCACCCCCTTTATGTTTGTCGGAATAGTACTCTGCTATGCACTAATCTGGGACCCGCGTTTGATTTTGGGCCATGTATTTATCATGTCCGCACTTTTTTTGATCCTGCTCTCTCTTTACTTGCGGTTCGTGCCCCGAGTGCACCAGGCTTACGGTAGCTTCTCGCGCGCGAAGGTCTCACTCCTTGCAGTAGCATTATACGTGCTTTTCGATGAATACCTGCTCTTACTGGCTTGGAAAGACTTTTTTTCCGGGAGATACTCGGTTCTTTGGGAAAAAGTCGGTTCGACAAGGGCGTAAAAAATGGTTGTTGAGTTGCTTGAAGATAAAGGGTGTTGGGGCCAGTTTGTCGAAACTAGCCCGCAGGGATCACTAAAAAGTATATCGTCTCCGCCCATCCATATTTCACGATTATTTCTTCAGCAAATGCGCACAAGTTGGTTAAAATGATTAGGAGGATCAGATGAATCCAGAAATAATACAAGACAAAGAGCGAGAGATATGCGCCATAATTATTCGCTCAGATTATGAGCAAAGCGGGATACGGTTTTTCACTCCCCCCGAATTCTCACAGCAGCTTGCATATATGAGGCATGAAAAGGGAGAAATTATCGAGCCCCACGTTCACAACGAAGTTAATCGTGAAATAGTACGCACTCAAGAGGTTCTCATTGTCAAGAGTGGGAAAGTTCAAGTCGATCTATACACTGGCGAAAACGAATATTGGCGCAGCTTCACATTGGGGGCAGGAGATCTTATTTTATTAGCATCCGGAGGCCATGGCTTCACAATGCTTGAACCTACAGAGATGATAGAGATAAAACAAGGGCCTTATTTAGGCGATCAAGATAAAGTACGCTTCGCCCGTCGCAACAGCACCCGTTACGAGGATCAATCGTGATTCCAGTCAGCGAACCACTGCTTGATGGCAGAGAGAAAGAACTCCTCACACGGTGTATAGATAGTGGTTGGATATCTTCTGAAGGGCCGTTCGTAAAGGAGTTCGAGAGGGGGTTCTCGCACTACGTTGGCACCGAATATGGGGTAGCCGTCTGTAGTGGCACGGCTGCGCTCGAAACAGCGCTGTACGCGGTCGGCATTCGCAAGGGTGATGAAATCATCATGCCTTTATTCACCATTATATCTTGTGCGATAGCGGCCCTAAGGCTCGGCGCAAAGCCTGTGCTCGTTGACATGGACCCTGAAACGTGGAATCTTGATGTAAATGGCGTAGAATCGAAGATAACACAAAAGACGCGGGCGATCATGCCGGTGCACGTCTATAGCCATCCAGTTGACATGGACCCTCTCTTTGATATGTCGTCACGATATGATCTGAAAATCGTAGAAGACGCTGCCGAAGCTCACGGTGCCAATATTTGAGCCAGAGCAAGGATCGATGGATCAAATGTGGCAACATGAGTGACGCGGCGTGTTTCTCGTTTTATGCTAACAAAATAATCACGACTGGCGAGGGGGGAATGATCCTTAGTAATGATCCGACAGTCGCAGATAGGGCTGCTTCGTATCGTGATCTGTGCTTCAAACCAACAAAGCGATTCTACCACACTGAGCTGTGTTACAACTTCAGGATGAGTAACCTCCAAGCAGCGGTAGGCGTTGCACAACTTGAGCGTATTGAGGAGTTTGTAGCAATAAAGCGAACGCTGGGACAGTATTACAAGGAGAAATTACAGGATATCCCCCACATACGTTTCCAAGTCGAGAAACCTTATGCCAAAACGGTCCATTGGATGTATGCGATTGAGCTTGATGAAGAGTGCGAAATTAGTGCTGAAACGATGATCAGTCTCCTCAAAGAGAGGCATATCGGGGCCAGACCTTTTTTTGTCGGTCTTCACGCACAACCAGTTTTCGCCCGCATGGGACTGTTCAAAGGGGAGGGCTACCCAAACACCGACCGGGCTCACGAGCTTGGGCTGTATTTGCCGTCTGGGCTTGCCTTAACAACGGAACAAGTTGATACTGTTTGTGGCACTCTGCAAGACATCATCGAGAGATCACGTGGGCACGCTCGGTAAGTCCTCAAATTACTATGATCTGATCTCTGAACAAAACGTTACATCGCCGGGATTAGTTACATCGAGGCCTTGTTTAAAGGTAGCATCAAAAGAATTACTTCCATTCTTGATTCGGATGCGGAACAGGCGCCCACGCCTTCTTGTGAGTTGAGCGCGGGCACGAAATAACAGGTACCAACTGCTCCGAAAGCAGCCCAGAAACAATCGAGCTTGTAAGCAATGCGACGAATCCCGTGGAGTAGAACGCTGGTGTCGCAACAATAGCAAAACAGCCGAAGTACGTAGTATCTTTAACTGGCTGGAAGAGTAGTAACATGTTGAGGAATAGTTTTGCGTCTCCGTGACATCACACGAGCCGTCTAGCTCCTACAACTAGTGCGGACTGTTTTCAACTTGGCTTGGTATGAGCTCCTCGCCATATTCTTTATCTTCGCCGGCGATCGCCTGTCACGAGTAATCTCAGATCACCAACTAACTCCCAAGCGAACTCGCTCTTTGCTCAGTTCGTCTGTCCGTTCGCGCGTAGTCTCGCTGCGTACCCGTAAGAAGTTGCAGGCCCATTTTCTCGCGGCTCCGCAGTATGCGTTGTAATCGCGCAAAAACGGAAGTATTATATTCCGACGGCGACGCATAACTCTGACGAGTTCCGGAATGAGCAACCGGCATAACGGCAATAAAATGCGAGGAGGGCCGCCGAGCAGCCGGGATTGTCTAGGACATTACATAGTCATGTTAATGCAGATACTAAAAATTGATTTCTCAATCGTGGAATTTATAATCCATTGAAAAAGTGATTTGCAAGAAAAAAAAACACTCATAGCAACTTTTATATCAAGCTTGATCATTGACATAATTTAACAACTTCTAAAAGAGGAAATGAGGGATAGCTTGTTGACCTCGAGCCGATGTCCTGCTGCTTTAGCTGATCGCGACAGGCGTGCTGATACTAATGGAACTCGCATTATCGATGGCGCCAGCGGCACCGCCGCCATGAAGGGGCGTCCCAGCACAGCCTTGGTGCGCACGAAGATCGCTGCGGGCGCGGCTCCCCCGCAGCAGTTTTTTGGGCTCGACGTCACCACCATCCGACGGCGCATTGTCAACGGCGCCGTATTAGCTAAGTCGTTGGTATGTCTTTCGCTATTCGTCCTTGTATCTGCAATTGCAGTCATCTACAAGTACCTGATTCTGGCAGTGACATACGTGATGGCGCGTCTCTACCCTGCAGAGTTCGACCGCGATGCGGTTATTGATGCGTTAAGCGAGATCGAGAAGGACTCCGGCTTAACGATATATTCCGGCGGCGACGCATGACCTCTGACGAGCTCCGGAATGAGCAACCGGCATAACGGCAATTAGAATGCGAGGAGGGCAGCCAAGCTGCCGCTTGAAGAAGACGGACGACCAGATGGCGCGAAGAGACGCTTTCCGGAAGGTTGAAGCCGACCTAGTCACGGCAAAGAAAAAGCTACGGGTGGAGTGACTGCAACATACTCTCCAAAAGGCAAAATCGCCCGACAGCCGACCTCGCTCTGCGATGAAAAGAACTGCTGGAGAAGCTTGCCCCTCCCGCTCGTTTATGCTGCCACATAGACGACAAGCGACCCCACGCGTCGAAAGTCGCTTACGCCGAATCCTGTCGAGTTCAACCGCCTTACCGCGAATATGTCGAGGGGAGCAGCCAAAATGCTCCAAATCACTGTATTATTACCCCGCCCACGACAAAATACAATGGGGAGGAACACTGCTCCTTTACCAATGGTAGTTAGCCGGCAAACACTACGAATAGAATCAGTGGCGCAAAGCTTCCGCGTCAGAGTGCAGGTCGAAGATTTTCTGGCATACAAGATCTCACTGCACGCAGCAAACAAAGTCAGTGCGAACGGCGCGGTTCTCGACAACGATAGCGTTATAGGTACTGCCTTTGTTACCATATGTGGCATCTCAAAGGAAAGGGGGCTAACGAACGCCTAGCGCACCAAACGGCGAGGTTACCGAATCGTAGCAATGAGCAATCTTACTGCAATTTATGCTTGGGAACGTACGGCTCTGCTTTCCTATCTCAGCCGGGAGAAGCACGGCGCAATCAGGCCCGCGTGACGACGCATCGCGGCGTTGATTCGTCAGGAGGCATCGTACAATGTTAACAACTAAGTCTGGATTCGACACACGGTCTCGTCTTGCGTGGCACGAAGTTGTGCCAATACTCCTCATTCTGATCGGCGAGGGTTTACTGTTTGCAGGCTACCAAGTGCTCGGCGTCGGCGTGCAAGCGTTCAACATCGTCGTGGTTGCCATTATCGTGGCGGCACTGCACGGGGAGCGGGTGCAGCTCGTCCAAGCGCTCGCTCTGGTATCGGTGTTTCGTGTCGTCAACCTCTCGTTTTCGCTTGTTTCGACCGTGACAATCTACTGGCTTGCCACCATCTACGGCGTGATGTACTTGCCGATCATCTTGCTTATCGTCCACGAGAAGCTAAGCCGATATGACTTAGGCATCGATGACGTGCGCCGCTCCGTGGCGTTAATCCCGCTCGGCGCTGTTATCGGCGCGGACTTTGGCGTCATTGAATACGCTATTCTTGCGAATAAGCCGCTTATCACGAATGCTTCAGTGTCACAGCTCATACAGTTGAGTATCGTCATGATCTTCTTTGTGGCGCTCGTTGAGGAGCTGCTCTTTCGTGTCCTCTTACAGCCGCAGCTCGTTGAGCGAACAGGTGCGATTGCAGGCATACTCATCACGAGCGTGATCTTCGGCGCTATGCACGCGGGCTACGCCAACGTCTACGAGCTCCTCTTTGCCACCGGAGCCGGCATCGTCTTGGGCGTCGCCTTCTATGAAACGAGAAATCTGCCGTTGGTCGTGACGATCCATGCCGCTAACAACATCGTCCTGTTTGGCATGCTCGCCTTCTTCACGCGTTGACCAGAATTGATATTGGTAGAACACCCTTGTTCTTAGACGAATCGTGCTGCAGTAAAAACCAAAAAGGCGCAAAACGTGACAATGAGGGGTACGTAGATGACCCGCAAAGTTGCCGTTCTGCGTGCATTCGAGTAGTCGCGCCACCCCGGAATCAAAGCCGCCACCATCTGGAGACGGCGAGTTGTAGGTGTATTTGCATTCCAAGAGTCACGCTTCGACATCACATCCGTTAAAGCAAGCAAGAAAATAAGTGTGCCGATTGCAATAGCGGCGCAGGTAATGATGACACTTATCGCGATCGCTGAGGAAGTTGTCGAGGTCAGACTACTCATCGTCGAACTGCTCGACGTCAACGTCGACATAAGCCCCATAACACTGTTTATTTGCCCTCGTTACTATAAACGCTTTGCGCTCTTTCTGCGCGGGTCGCATCGTGTATTGTGTTGTTCTTGAGACAGTGTTCGGTAACCCTTCGATTCTGCTCCAATAAGGAAAGCGAAATCGAGTAGGTCAAATGCAGGAAGCAAGCTCCGTGAAACTCGTTTATTGGAGATGTCATAGATAAGATCCTCTAAGACGATCTTTTAACCAATGGACACGACAACTGCTTATGTCACGGGCGGCAGGTCGTCACTGAAAACAAGGGACATTGCGCGCGAAACGGGAGCACAGGTGCTGACGCTCCTGTGACTGTGGTGAGTAGTTACCCGCTGGAACTCGTTGGGTTTACGGGTGTGTGTATCTTCTTTTTCGTATCTGGGCTTTCACTTTCCTTAAGTAACAAAACCATCCGCAATCGAGACGACGTGCTCTACTTTTTCAAGAAAAGGGTCGTGCGGATATATCCTCTGTACTGGGTCTTTGTAGCGGGGATCTTGATTTTCTACAGACCTTCGCTTGCCGTTTCTGTGATCTATATCGTTGGATGGCAAGCTTTGTTTTACCCGATATTCATCACTACAGATATCTGCCATTTCGTGAGCGTCCTTCTCATTTTCTATTTGCTCTTTCCTTTATTCGCCTTTTCCAATGACTTGAAGAAGCTGCTTATTGTGTCTCTGATCCCCTTCCTCTTTTTTGCTGCAATAGAACTCCGGTGGGGCCTTTCTGATGGAATGTTCCTTCGGTACTACGGTCTTTTTGTCGCAGGAATAGTTGCGGGAAAAGCGGACGCCTACAACAAGATGCGTCGGGCGATCTCCAAACGATTCTTTGTGTTTACTATACCCGCATTTGGCGCGGTGTTATCCGTTTGGTTGATTCTTGCAGAACGCTACTATGATACAATTATATTGGAGGCAGTTTTGAGCTATGTGCTTGGCGTATTGATTGTTTTAATCACGCTGTATTGGGCTGCTTTCTACGTGATGGCTTCTCGTGCGAAGTATTATGCCTTTTTCACCTTAGTCGCATTTTCAACCTATAGTATTTATTTTATCAATACCCCCCTCTTCCTCCGTGTAAGCCAAACGCTACAGTTCAGATTGACATAGGGGGAACGACTAGCACAGTGATTCTCATTGCGCTCATACCATTTGTTGTAGTTGCGGGTTACCTCTAACAGTTCATTACAAATGAGGTTACCAACTTTCGCTGGAATAAAAAGCATTGAGTCCATCGCTTGAACGAGACTCAGCAATTGTTCCCACAATGACGATTGGCGGTTTAATGGCCGCTATGAGGTGCGGGACGTGATGATCTTTTGGAAAAAATGAAGATGGGGCCCAGTTGGTCACGCGGTAAACCTTTGAGTCTATTGCCCTGCACTTTTTCAACCGTTGTAATGCGTCACAAATGCAACGCCCGCTTGTTACAGTAATTCTGTCTCATTTTTTTAGAATGCATCGCCTTCAAGTTTCATCCGCAAAAACTCTTCAGATCGGCCTGCAGCCGTACAAAGAGCACGTTTGACGGATTCACGGGAATGACAAAATTGAGGTAAGGCGCGATAGCCGTGTGACGTGCATTTCTTCGCCCTTGCGTGAGCAAGACGGTGCGTACCACCAAGAAGTTGCGACACGATCAAATCTGTCCGTCAGCTAAACTTGTGATGCCATAAGGAAACGCGGTCTAACTGGATCACATTCGCAGACCTATCCTTTGATAGAGTGTTCGCGGTGTTTTCTTGATTGCCGCTAAGATATTAGTGGGCTCAACACAAACAACTGTGTGTTCTCTTCGGGCTAACCCGTGCATTATCTGTTGATGTCGTGCGCAAAGGCCATCCCAAGCCACCGATGCAAAGCAAGCGATCATCATGGGCCGATCTGATTGAAGCGAACCTCAATTTTGCGACAAGCATCGTGCGCTTCCACGTGCATTGCCTCCAAAAGCTTATTACGCACCAATGATCACTGCAAGCGTGCTAACCATATATAAGTGGCCTTAGTCAACAATTGCGCGAACCCCCCTCAGTTGTGTTTATCCTATCATGTCATCGCATCGCTCGACGTTTTTCTTTGAGCCAATGGAGCTCGAGACCAGCAGCAAACTGTACGATGTAAGTCTACGGAATTTGCTGGTTGCGGTGCTATCGCTTCAGATCGCATTATGGGCAGTGATGGGACTCAACGCGCTGGGAATCTCGATCCCGATTGTTCAGCCGCTTATAGGCTTTGTTTATCTCACTTTCGTTCCTGGGATTCTTATACTAGCAGCTCTCAGACTGCGCGAGCTGGATATTGTTGAAATTGCCTTGTATTCGGTGGGGCTGAGCGTTACAATCGTGCTATCGATCGGACTTGTGGCCAACATTGTCCTCAACGCTTTGAACACGATCAAACCGTTTTCTTTTCTTAGCGTTACGAGCTCGGTAAGCCTTGTGGTATTGCTGTTGTGTGCTGCTGCCTACTACAGAAACAGAACAGATCCAAAACCGCTTTTCACCACCAAAATGTCAATCCATTTGGCTCCAACATTGTTTTTGTGTATACTACCTTTCATGGCAGTTTTTAGCACATACCTGGTCAACACCTACAACGTAGATACCGGACAGTTGTTTTTGTGGTTGATCATTGGCATCGTTGTCCTTTTAATCGCGTTCGATAAGGTCATTCCTTCGAAACTATATCCCTTGGCAGTTTTTGTTATTGCGTTATCCCTTCTTTTTCAACAGACGCTAATATCAGAATGGCTAACTGGGACTGATGTTCAGGCTGAATGGGGTTTAGCTAACTCTGTATTGAACACAGGAGCCTGGAATTATAATTTGCTCAATCAGTATGATGGAATGCTAAGCATTGTCGCACTTGCGCCTATTTACTCTCTCATCTCGAATCTCGGCCTCATATGGGTTTTTAAGCTCCTGTACTCTGTCATATTTGCCCTGGTCCCCGTTGCCTTATACCAAATATTCCACAGACAGCTGAATGATAAGGTAGCGTTCCTATCGTGTTTCTTCTTTATGTCGTTCGCGGGCTTTTACATCGAAATGCCTCAATTGGCGAGACAGGAAGTAGCCGAGCTTTTTTGTGTTTTGTTGATTTTGCTGCTCGTGAGCAAAGAAATGAACCAAGCGATCCAATCAGCCCTATTTATAGTATTCGGCCTATCAATGGTGGTATCTCATTACGGCTTAACGTACCTGATTGTGTTTTTCTTGTTTGTGACATGGCTGATCTTAACGGTGTCACGCGTCGATAAATCGAAACTGACGCTCCGATACTTACGGACTAAGTTCGGAATCCACAAGAACAAACAGAGCATCGCAGCATCACCTAAGCCACCTCCAAGAAGCGCTGTAACGATTATACCCATAGCGGTACTTTTGATCGCGTCGATTGCGTGGTACGCTTATACTGCGCAAGCGACAGCCGTTCAGGCGGTCGTCACTCTCGGAAGCCACATCGCGGGTTCGTTGGGAGAGTTTCTCAGTCCCACTTACAGCCAAGCCGCAGCCGTTATCGAAAAGGGTCCTTTATCAGGCATACTGCATCGGGTAAACGCGTATGTTAACTACCTCAACGTGTTCTTCCTCCTAGCAGGCGTGTGCTTGACAATTTTTCTGAAAAAGCAACGTTTCAAGCTCCAATCCGAGTACGTAGTTCTCTCAATTAGCGCGTTAGGATTCCTAATCGCTTCTGTAGTTGTTCCTTGGCTTGGCGCCGCCCTAAACTATGTGCGAGTAATGCAAATCACGTTGATCTTTTTAGCGCCGTTCCTCGCCATAGGTTTCATCACAATCGGTGAAACTGCGGGGGGGACAATAAGGAAAGTGACAAGTAAGCTTGGGTTTGGCGGCTCAACGATCGTGAGCCACTCGCGTTTGACACAGCTGCTCGCGATCTACTTAGTGCTTTTTATGTTGCTTTCGACCGGCTTTTTATTTGCCCTTACAGAGGGCTATCAGAACAGCTCGCTGAGCGATCAGGTTGACGGTTGGCCCAATCACCAAACGATCGTCGGAGCCACGTGGGCCGCTTGGCAGGCCTATGGCAGCGGCACGATCCCCCTCTCCGGCAAATCCGTCACGATCTTCCACTACTTCAACGACGTCCGCTATGACGACATCACCGAGTCTACCAACTCCGACGGCCAGATCACCATCACCCAAACCTTCAGCTCGGCCGGTCCACGCGACTACTACGCCACCTTCGCCGGCGACGCCTCCTACGACGCCGCAACGAGCGCTGTCGTCAACGTCAACGTCGGCAGCAACCAAGGCAGCAGCCAAGCCACCACTAACGTCGGTGCTCAAACCACCACCACCCTCTCCGCGTCCACCACCACCCCCGCAGTCGGCCAGCCCGTCACCTTCACCGCCACCCTCACAAGCGGACAGGTCGTATACGGCGATTACTTCATGGCAATACTACTGAACTCTCTCACACCAGAACGAGGACTGGAGCTACCCCCTCTACAGGACGGATCTGCTGGTGGTTTTTACATATTCCTGAGCCCGTACAATCTTGCACACAATGAGGCTTTAATACCCAATTACGTAGGCGCGAATAAGGAGCCTTACTATCAAAGTGTTACACCTCTGATAAGTAACAGAAGTCTGATTTACTCTAACGGAGGTGCTAATGTATATTTGTAAGAGAAAACTATCAGACCCGCATAACAGTGACAGTTATAGGCGTTTGACAGACGCTTCCTTGCTCTCACGATTCCGGCTTTTTTTTAATTTACGTTAATTGCTCTCATATAAATGCGATGTAATGATGAGACAACGTTGAATCTTAGCTACGAGCGTGTCTGCCCGAGACCAAGAATACAGCAGATGCTTGTATATCTCACGTTATTATTATTTCGGTAAGACAGTTCCGAAAGATTTCATTGACTGATTTGACAATCTCTCTCATTCAACGGAATCTATCGCAACGACAACTTCACCGCGTTGCAAACAAACTCGTCTACCCGTCCTGTATCATGCAGAGCTATAGACTTTTCAGTGGCTCGTCGCAAGCCCTCGTTTTAAGACGGCGACGCGGTCGATCAGAAACCGGTGCCTCGAATGTCGCTCAACAGTCTTTAGGAAGTCCCACTTGTGAAATAGTAATCCCTGCGGGCTAGTTTCGACAAACTGGTCCCAACGCTCTTTATCTTTAAGCAACTCAACAGCCATTTTTTACGCCCTTGTCAAGCACTGTGACGACATCCACTAGAATGAGTGAGGTGAGCAAAGATAAACCAGCTTTTGAGGCTAAACTGTCGGTCGCCGCAAGTCCAGAAGAACTTCTTTAAGCATCGTGTCATATCGTTCCGTGACAGTAGTTTTCGTGAACTTTTGTCTAATAAGGCCTTCCGCATTGTCTGCCACTTTTTCTAATTCCCCATAGTTGAAGATCATTGTTATTCTTTGTGCTATGCGTTCCGGCGCGGTTGATTCAAGCAAAAAGCCTGTGCATCCATCAGCGATCACATCTGGGATAGCGCCAACTGGTGTCGCTAGAACCGGGGTGCCGCACGCCATCGCTTCCAAAATACTGGTGGGGAAGGCATCACGGTAGGTAGGCAGGACAAACAGTTTCAGTTCATTATAATAGTCGGCTAGACCCGTCTCAACCCAATTCGTCAACGTTATGTCGATGCCCCGTTCGGTGCTCAGGTAGTTGCACTGCTCGTTGACCCAGTCGCTCAAGGGCCCTGATCCCACTATCGAGAACTTCAGATCTGATACTTGCTCTGCGGCAAGAGGAATGGCGTGAACGAAATCAACTATCCCCTTTTCTTGCACCATTCGACCGACAAATCCAACGACATTTGCTCTCTCTGATAACCGCTTGTTCTTCTTGTAGCGTCTATCGTCTATGAATCGGGCGCCTTCTGGAAGGATTTTCTGTCCGTATTTTTCTATGCCAAGGTCTTTTATCAAACCTTTCGATTCTGGGGATATTCCGTCCAACAGAGTGAAAAGGATCGGATCTTGCAGCCTCCATAGCCGGGCTTGCGTAGTGGTGGCTTTGCCGTGCGTAACGACTTCGATGCTCTTCTTTCGCAGCAATTTCGTTACAACAAGTGGCAACAGATATCCCGGATATGCTACGTAGAATATTACAACATCCACTTCTGCACGCACTCTTGCCAATTCCAAGCTCGCACGACACTGGATCATGAACCACTTCAAAATCCATATGACTGCCGAGAAATACTTTGGTTTTAGATCCCCTAGATAATGCATACTGATACCAATATCCCGAGCAACAACTTTGTGACAATGCGCTGTATCGATGCGATCAGTGTTCCCATCTATGACGACGATTTTATCAGAAATCGGTTCTAGTATGCTGATGAGGTCCGAGAGAAACTTGTAAGGCGCTTGCGACTTCCAGGGAAAAGACACAACGGCAACCCGGGGCTTCGTCTTACTGTCTAGCCCACTTAACGGAGTTTGTGGCATAGCGTCCCCGATTCGGTGCGAGAAGAACGTTTAGATTTTGCCGCATGTCGGTGCCTTCGAACACGCTCGTTTACAATGCGAGCGCGCTCACAATGCATAAATGTCGTGTTCATTGGCTACTTATCAAGATTATTCTTTTTGCAGTTTTCTGTTCATTTTGAAGTGCTCGATGATTTCAGTACGTCGTCATCGTTTTTTTGCGTTTAGTCGTTTGCGACGAAAGATAAAGGCTTTTCAGACCTTTTGGTCTAGCTTTGCTTTAAAGATCGCTAAGGACTGAACGCCGAACCCAACCAACTGCGGCGCTCACGGCATTGCTCGCGTCGAAGCCTGGAGGTTGGCCTGCTGCTTCATGCGGTCAATGCCGAATTCTTCGGCTGAACTCGACAGAGCGCTTCTCACAACATGGAGCCGATTCCAGAGTTTATTCTCTTGCGCGAGAACAATAGTCTTTGTGTCACGACGGTAAATAACTTCATTAGGTCGCTTCCCGATCACTGTACGAAGTCCCGTTAATGAAGATCGATCCTGAAGTCACTATCTTCTACACCAGTCATTGCGGCTCTCCGAAATATTAGTGGAGATAGACGTTCATGCTCGCACAAATAGCGAAAAGCAACTTTGCCAAAAAAAATGTTGCCGATCAGACTCCCTGAAACCAATGCGTATTTGTTGAATCAATAGCTATCAGAATGAAGAACTAAATATAGCAGACGCTTGGTGAAGAAGGTGCAAACGTCGCACCATCTGAATTACATTCTAAAAAAGCCCGCGAGACTGTCAAAGAATTGCGAAGAAGAGGCGACTTAGAGGAGATTAGTGCTGAAGATGAATCAAAGCTCAACTCCATCATTTTAGTGAATAGCGCAAGCTTTGCATGACGACAGTAGATCACAAAAAAGACCGAATACAACAATCGAGGAGCACATCGCTTCGTATCGCGCAGGGCAGGCCAAGTAAATGGAAAAGTACACACTCACTGCTCGGCGTCTAGGATTGACCGCAGTCGTGGGTCCTCTAACAGCTCTCAGCAATCTTATTCTGCTCCCTATTCTCACAAAGAACCTCGCTATAGCTGATTATGGAACCTGGGCTTTGATCGTGGTTACAATCAGCCTCTTGCCTCGCCTTGCAACTTTAGGGCTGCCAGACTCGATGACTCGATTTCTTGCTGCGGCAACGGACAAACGTGAAATTCGAGAAGTCTTCTATTCCATGGGATTCATCGTATTGCTGACAAGCTCGACTATCTCTGGGGCGTTTTTTTTGTTTGTGCCACAAATCGCGGCAAGCTTTTTTCACAACAATACTACTATAGTCCTGCTGCTTATACCGACCATCTTAATTGCGTGCCCGAGTATATATGTTACGCATTATTTTGTAACATTCCAGCAGATTAAAAAGAACAGTATCTTAACCCTTTTTGACGCGTACCTAAACACGGCCCTGATAACATTTTTTGTCCTTTTGGGTTACGGACTGGAGGGCGCCGTGATAGCACTCTTAATTCAGCAGCTTGTAGTGTTCGCCGTGATGCTGTATCTCATCGTCGCGCAGATTGGTTTTGCTATCCCGAAGTTTAGGGGCGTGAGACAACACCTCGCTTTTAGCATACCGTTAATCCCAGGCATGCTATCAGAATGGATCGTAAATTCAAGCGATCGTTATCTCATTGCGTTTTTTTTAGGGGCCGCAGCGGTGGGCTATTATTCACCGGGATACTCCCTCGCTAGTACTCTCGGCATGGTCTCAGCACCATTAGTGACACTGCTTCCTGCGGTTCTCTCAAAACACTACGACGATAACAACATAGGGGATGTACGCACGATCTTCACGTATTCACTGAAATATTATGCTGGGATAGTATTACCTTGCGTTTTTGCCTTATCGATGTTGTCAAAGCCGCTTTTGCTTGTGTTAACCACCCCCGAGATTGCAGCAAACGGCTATTTAGTCATTCCGTTGGTTGCAGCAGGAACTGCGCTCATTGGAGCGCAATCGGTGGTTCTGGTGATACTCCAATTAAAAAAGAAAACTGCTGTCATTGGCACGATTTGGATACTCGCTGCCGTGGTTAATTTCGGTTTAAACTTGTTACTTATTCCCTATTTAGGCCTCATAGGCGCTGCCCTCACCACTTTTATCGCATTCCTGCTCGCTTTCGTCTTGATGATACACTATGCGCTCAGACAGTTAACGTTCGACGTCAATGGTGGATTTATCTTGAAGAGTGTCTGCGGCTCTTGTATTATAGCCTTATTTTTACTCTTATGGAGTCCCGCTGGGCCCTTAAACATAGTTTTATCGATCGCACTTGCCGCGGTAATCTATCTGACTGTTTTGCTTGCGCTTCGCGGTCTCACCATACAAGAGATTAAACTCATTTATAGGATTTACAAGGGCGCTTAGTCACTTAGCTTACTTTAAGCCGATTAAAAGAAGTTTAATCCGTTATGTGCTCTTGAATGCACGTACCGTGTCTGTAACTCTCGTAAATTACTCATCACTTTTAGCACTACGATGTCCTATTGAGTGCTTTAATGGGGTGATTAACGCGAAGTGAGGGTCTGCCGGTCGCGGTGTGACTAAAACAAGAGATGTCGGATCCTTGCCATTTTCCATGCTCTTCTTCCCGACCAGCGATTCCTCCGCACCTAAGGCAATAGTCGCGCAATCGCCAGCTCAATTGACTTCAACTTCTTTCCTCTCGTTGCTCCGCGATGTCAGAAATTAAGATGTAGCGCTAACGCGACATGTTCTGCGCTACAACAGTCATATTCCAATTATTATGTAAGGGATCTCCGTCTTTACCACGACGTCCTTTAAGCAGACCGCCGTGGATGCTGCTCAAAGGAGCGCCATATAAGATCAGTGGTCGGAATCTCAGCAGGCAATCCGTGTCTCCCGCCGTTGAGCGTATTGAGGACCACTTCCGCGCCGTTTGAGCCTCGCCATAGGTGGTCACTGTGAGGTTGCCTTCTACTTGCTGTCTTGGCACGGAAACGGTCCCGTCGTGCTGTGCCCAGTAGGAGATGGCGTCGACGGCACGGGGGGGACAGGAAGGGCTCTCTCACTATGGAGGTCTCGTTGTATGGTATGACCTCATCAGCGGTGCCATGGACGGCAAAAACCGACGCTGGTCTGGTCGGGTTGCAACTCTCAACGACAGATGTTGCCGCAACAGGTGCTATGGCAGCGAAGTCCTCAGAAAAATTGCAGGCAAGACTATACGCAAGCATTCCCCCGTTCGATCCACCAGTGGCGTACACACGCGAATCATTCACGGCGAGATTACTCTTGAGCTTTACGAGGAGCGTCTTAGTGAACCCGGTATCACGGAAAATTTGCTGGGATGATGGCCCGCAGCATGTTCCTGCATTCCACGAGTTATTCAGTCCCTGAGGATAAACGACGAAAAAACCCTCAGCGTGAGCTTTCTCGTTAAAGGGGTGGCGTTTGCAAAGGTTGCAGCGTGCTACCAAACAGGTGGAGCGCAATAACGAGCGGCGGGGCGTCTTTCCATCGTAGTGTGGTGGAACGTGGAGATCTTACGATTGTGCGTATCCCTGGAACGTCAACGTTACATGGTAATCACTAGAACGCACGCGCTGTTCGTCTGGGTTTTGCGTAAAGCAATAGAATGCAGAAGCTATTACGATTGTGGCGACACGCCGATAACAAATAAACGGAGCTGGAACGCGTACAGCATCTGACATAAGCAGGCCTTTTTATTTAAGTATTCTGCCGTTTATGCGCTCCAATCATTCTAACATCACAAGCAAACGAGTTGGTGGTCGCATAGACGTGCTGCTTTGAAGCGCCTATAACGCGTTCATACGAGGTTTTATGGCACTCGCTGACAAAGGCCGCCAGCTCGAGCTGCTCTTATACACAATCTGATTTTTCTTTTAAGCATCCACATCATAACGATTAAGCTTAGGCGTGGATTATGGAACCATTATGCTAGCCGCTGAATCATATGCTAACGATTTTATCAGGAAGAGCATTGAGCTCCGTCGCTTGAAGCACCTACGGCCTACGCCGCAGTCGACCTCGACGCCGCGCGGACTCTGCGGTGAAAGAGCAGGAGAGCGAACTGTGCGAGATGCAGGCGAGAAAGCGGGAGCTGCACTCGCAAAGCAAGAGCGATCGCCCCTCCGCCGATGTCTCTACGTTCAAGATGCTGCAGAGTGTCAAGTAAATCGTCACCGCCTCGATAACACGCGTGACCTCCATAAAGCACTATTATATGTCGTTCCGGATCATTGGATAGTCATTGCCCGGCATAAACGGGGAAGTGAAGCGTGAAATGGAATTTCCAGTATTTGTAATCAGCATTGACACAGAGCTGCTCTGGGGGGTGGCATACGTGCCAGATCACCCAGCATTCAAGCTAATGCGTGACAACCCATTAAGAACTCGAGAAGCGATTTATGATTTGTTATCTTTGTTTGAACAACATTACGTACCCGCTACTTGGGCAGTGGTGGGGCATCTATTTTTAGATGCTTGTGACGGCCTTCACCACGATTTATACGAAGAACAGCAAAGCTGGCACTCGTTCGATCCGGGCAGTGACATTCGTTCAGATCCTTTGTACTATGGAAGGGATCTCATCGAGGCAATTATGGGCAACAAAGTCGAACATGAGATCGGCTACCACTCATTTTCCCACGTCCGCTTTTCAGCTTGTACCGAAGCAGTTGCTGAGGCAGAAATTGTAGGAGGAATGAAATTAGCAAAAGAATTTGGGATTAGGCTACGCTCATTTGTGTTTCCAGAAAATGAAATCAATCACCTCAACATCTTGAAGAAGTATGGTTTTGCAATATTTAGAGGAAGAACAAATCGGAGGAATGTAGAGCAAGAGTTCCTGGTTCGCGGGCTGAGCGCAGCTATTGACAAGATCTCTTTAAGCTCAGCGGTTCCTGTATGGAGAGATGGACTTTGGGAGACTAATGCCAATATGTGGTTCGATGGCCTGCGTGTTCCCTTTGCCTTGAATGTTCGAGCTGCGTCTGGTTTGGAGAGGGCCGTAATATCTCGAAAAGTATACCACCTTAGTTTTCATCCATACGATCTATTGCTTCGACCTGCGTTGTTGAAATGCCTCGACAAGTTTCTAACGAGAGCTGCCGCAAAGCGAGATCGAGGTTCCCTCAAAATAATGACTATGAGTAGTCTTGCTACACATCTTGATAAAGAACGAAACCGCTTGGTGGGAACGGAATCTGATCTCGATCGACAAGACGGAACTCATTTTTAAGACCAAAGAATTTCGATTTCTGATTCTATATGACATTGAGGATTCACAATGGTTGTTGCAGCTTAAAACGATCCCACGACGTGCCCACTTGTCGGTGACGGATTGGATGCCTCGAATGCGCCACCTGATTCTACTAGTTCTATAGGCCAAAGCCCATAGTTTTTCAGCTTACGCTGCTTAAGCGGGTTTCTTTGCTCCCTCATTCTATTCTACATTCTGCACCAGTTAGTGAGTTAATAGCTCTTTGAAATCCGCTGACCATGTGACTATAGGTAAAACGGGCTTCTATCACTTCTCTCGATGCCTCGCCCATGGCTTCTGCTGTCGCGGGATCAGCTAGGACCGCCTTCAAGGCCGTATACAATGCCTCGCTATCTTTCTCAGGAACAATGTAACCGTTGACACCATTTTTGATCATGGCGTAAGCACCAGCGACTGCAGTCGTAGCAATTACAGCTTTACCGCAGCCCATTGCCTCATTAACTACTAAGCCCCACGCGTCCGGCTTACCTCTCATGAAAATTGACGGCAAAACCAAAACGTCGCACAATAAATAGTACGGGATAAGGTACTTGTTTCGTCTTATCTCTGGATCGACCCACCCTATGAAAAGCGCGTGACTATCAACGTGCAGCGCCTTACACAGGGATTGAAGTCTTTCCCTAAAGGGCCCATCGCCCACGCAGATGAGTGCAATGTCATCTCTCTCTGCTACAAGCTTAGCAAAAGCTTTAATCAAGTACTGAACTCCTTTCAGTTCGATCAGACGTCCGACAAATAGAATACCTCTTTTTTCATTTAGGCCGAGCTTAACTCTTAACTTTTCAACCTCACTGTAATCTGAGGCCGTGACGCAGACGTTGCTGGCATTCGGCATGACAAACGTCTTTTTTTCCTGAGCCCCCAACGAAATTGTCTCTACTTTGAACATCTGCGACGGAATCAGTATCGCGTCCGAATGCGAGATCAGAAACCTAAAGACTGGTTTAAGGAATCTGAACGCAAAGCTCTCTCTCTCTGAAAAGTGCCACGTCTCAGACCACAATATGAACGGTTTCCTTCTCATTTTCGCAATAGTAAAGCTTCCAATATCGAACACGTCTCCAACCACAACATCATAGTCCCTTATTATGAGTCGAAAGATCAGCCCAGGAACAAATACGTCTCCCTGTAACAATGAAATCGCGCTCCAGTTTTTGAGAGGTCTTTTTAACGCTTCGTATTTTACTCCCTGTAACCCTTCAACTGAGCTAGCGTCTGTAAAAAAGATGACAAGGTCATACAGCTGTGCTAAGGCTTTAAAAAAGGGGAGCCGATACCACATCGCGCTGTCATGCACAAGTACCACCTTAAGTTGCTTGTGGTTGGGGTCTTTGACTATCACTGATGTGAATGGCCTCTTGTAGGAAAAAAATCATCGAACTATAAATCGCATCGTCAAGGTACTGCCTCATAAACTACCCGCTATAAGAACTTTTCTAAGTGGTCAGCAAGCATAAAATCACTCTGACCAGTCCGTATGGGCTAGCATAACCGCCGTTTAGTGTAATACGAGGATTTCAAGGACGGTTATGACCCGAAAGCATCCAATCTCTGGAACCGCCTGCTTGAGTTCTACATACGACTAAATGAACGGATTACCCACTTATCTCAAACTACTTCTAAAAAAGAATCCTAGAAACTTAATATTTCACGTGTCGATCATGGACTGTATATCCAAATGGTTTTTTCTTTCGCTGCGATGTCATCAAGTCGTATGCTGGCGTATCGCAACCCAGCCCCAGCGCGTACCCAAGTTGGGGAGAGGACGACAAGTCTTTTAAATCATAAGCGTTTTTGACACTCTTGCCGTTAGTGTCGCTAAAGGCCACCGTGGGGCCATTAGAACCCTTCGCACCGATAGAGGCTTAAAACTGGAATGAAGATTGCTATCTCTTCGCTAAGTGATATATCTATGGATGAAGGCACAAGCTTGCGAGCGAAGCGTGTCTTTGAATTGCTGCAGGAGAAGTACGATTGCACGCTAATCATTAGGGGGAAGCACGACAGCAAATCCGACAACGTGGAGGTAATCAGGCCCTCAAAGCTTTGGAACTTTCAACTGATACCGGTCGTCTTAAAGAATAGATTTGATGTCGTTTATTGCTCAAACGATTACTGGGGTTTTTTTTCCTACATCGCGTTAGCCAAGCTGTTGCCCTACAAAATCATTTTTGAAGCACACGGAATTTTGTCACTAGAAAGAGAACTCAGTTTGCTTCATCATCCCACTAATAATGTTAGGATCAAGATACTGAAATGGCGCGAGAAGTTCGTGATCAAACATGCCGACTGCGTAGTTGCGTTAGCCCAGGATACATACAGCTACTACAGCGGGCTCAACAAGTGTATTTTCATAGTCGACAATTTCATAGATGAAAAACAGTTTAAGCCTCAAAAAAGTCCACATGAACGGGTATCAGACGATAAAGAAAGAAGAAACGTTGGCCTAATTGGCCCATTCGTTCAGAACAATATTAACAACTACTTTTTGGATTTTGTATACCAGAACATAGATAGATTTAACGCACGCATCAAATTCATCGTCATCGGTCAGTGCGATCATAAGATCACACACGAACGAGTGAGCTATACGGGCTATCTCAACGATTTTCAAGATTATGTTGACCAGCTCACGCACTTAGATGCCGTTTTAGTTCCCGCGAGATTTTCTAGTTTTGGAGCGCTAACTAAGGTTCTGGAGGCGATGGCGTGTTCAGTGCCGGTATTTACAACGCCCGCAGGCTTAGTAAGCTTTGACCACGTCACGCCTGACGAGGACATATTGATCTGTGATGAATCTGAGCTGGTCGCCACAGTCAATGAATCCCTTTTTGACTCTGAACTTATGGAGCGGATAGGCAAAAACGCTCGACGAACCATCGAAAAGCATTACGGCATAGAGGTTAATAAAGGGAAGTTGCTTGCGGTAATAGAACAGTTAAGCTCCCACTATGATGCACACAGTACGGGCAATTAATCAAGATAAACCCGCTTTAAGCGATGATTCGGGCGTCAAGGCATTTTTCCTTCCAATCTACATCGAACAGTTCGAGTATCGAGGGGGTCACCTTCACGATGCTCGGAACCTTGTCTTTTACCTCTTTGTCGATGTTTCTAAGCAATAGAACAGCATCCTTGTTATGCCCACCGGATGCCACCTTGTGATTGTGCGCTTTTCCATATAGGCTTGTGCGAGCTCCCAGCCGATGCAGTACCTGTCATCTTGACCGATAAACACGCGCTACGCGTGAAGGGATATCCCTTGAGATCTAAGCGATCGCTTGTGTAAGGAACTGCAGCCCTTTGTACAGTAAATGCAGTTTTTCGCTGCTTTCGACGATGATGACAAGTCTCCCAAATCTTGCTGCGGCTCATCTACTCCTTGATAGGTCGTAACGCCAAATCTTGCTGCGGCTCATCTACTCCTTGATAGGTCGTAACGCCATAGTTCATCTTCCGCTTTGCAACAATGCACAATTCATCAATAGTTTCATGAGCCGGTGGCGTGCATGCGGCAAAAGCTTTCTCTACAATGAATGCGTCTAGTCGTGCGCAGATCACGCGATTCGGCGCCGAAATCCACGCTTTTGGCAAATTCAAAAAAATTTTTATGTAGCATATTTCGCTATGGAAGGGCAAACCGAGATGAAGAAGCTATGACAAGCGGTGCCTCGGACAACATCAAAAGTCTGTTGTTAAAACGTATTGATACGTTGGCAAATTTCTATGGAGAAAAAGGATTTGCAAAAGAAGATGTTAAATGGTTTTTTAAGGCCAAATCTGACAAGGAATATGCTAGAGATTACCTTGATGAACTGAAGGACACTAATTACATAAAACTGAAAAAAATTGTGAGAGTTGTTGATTTTATAGAATCCTACAGTGAAGAATTGGGTCATGGTGCAAAAATTTTGGAAGTTGGATGTGGCCCTGGCCGCTATACAAGCGTTCTAGCGCATATAGGTAATAATATTACTGGTATAGATATTAATGAAGCGCAGCTTAAAAGCGCACGACAAAGAATAGACGAATTAGGCTTTAAAAACGTGCACCTGCAATATGCCGACGCCTACCAGTATTTGAAGCATAATAGGGGCAAATTCGATATTGTCTTAGCACTGGACGTTATGGAGCATATGCCCGATCCGCACGAGTTTTGCAGGCTCGCGCACGATGCAATATCAAATAAAGGTGTTTTGGCTATTATCGTACCAAACGGATATTCCTTAGCAGAACTCGGTTTTCAAACCTTTTCAGTTTTGATCAACGAAAAAGTGTTTAAGCGAGAGTTTCCTGAAGGATGGAACCATATTCAGCGCTTCAGTTTACGGTCGATAAAGAAGATTGTCAAAAATGCAGGTTTCAATAATATTACTGTGCAATCTACATTCTGTTTGACTCCTCTGTTCATATTCGGTTTTCGCGGGCGACTTGCTTTATGCAGCATAAAGATTGCAGACAGCTTTCCAAGTTTTCTGGCTGGCGGGTGGCTATTATTTTGTGAAAAACCGTAAGCTTGCCGCCTCATTAGTTGTTTTTCCTTGCACAGCGCGCTGTTCGCAACTTTTTAGCGTCCCTCGGAAAGGCATATATTGCTGCGACTCCACTAAGAGCATCTCAAACCGTCGATTTAGCAAAAAAAGGTGCGACGGTGACTGACAAAACTCGACATAACGCTTCTGAGTGCAATTATATATCATCGGATTCCTGGGCGTGTTTTCGTTTTTTGTGTCTCGTTTCGTTTTACTGAGATACCAGTGCCACCTGCGAACGAGACTGGATACTCTATTTTTTTAGGAAAGTGAGCCTCAAAACGTCCTCAGAAACAATCCGAACCGCACTTTACAACGATCGCTGGACTTTTCCCAATATTTGGAGCTTACTAGGCCCAAATGTCTTGAAGCTACGCAAAATATTGCGCAATCATACTTGCACACGCAGTCACCAGGCACTTTCTGCAGTTGTGTTTTCAGCTTATTGCGTACATTTGTGGTGCTTCCTATTGATGTGGTGAAAAGCGTTACATATGCGCTTCCCAAAATACGGCGGCCAAACGCTATGAAGTACGAAAAGGCCACGCAATGCCAAAGTCGATCTAAAAAATGCTCTCCCCATCAAGTCGTTTTTCCTTCCAATCTACATCGAACAAATCCAATATCGAAGGGGCTACGTTTACGATGCTCGGAACCTTATCTTTGACCTCTTTGTCGATGTTTCTAAGCAATAAAACAGCATCCTTGTTGTGGCCACCAGACGCCACCTTGTGATCGTGCGCGTTTCCGTAGAGGCTCGAGTACAGCTCCCATCCGACGCCGTACCCGTCCGCGAGCCAGAAAAGAATATCAGGGT
>Ga0187886_1001096_pt1 | contig 26570 bp, 32 predicted proteins | sample June2016WEW_20_1_FD_133001 | JGI IMG/M metagenome (GOLD analysis project Ga0187886, IMG submission 133001) | Peatland microbial communities from SPRUCE experiment site at the Marcell Experimental Forest, Minnesota, USA - June2016WEW_20_150 | ecosystem: Environmental > Terrestrial > Soil >... | reverse complement strand
TTTTCGACTTCCAAACAAGAGCCAGACAAAACGCCACGCAACCAACCGCAAAAAATAGGATGAAGTCAACAGCGAAATTCCATACTGCGATGTTCCAGAAATCTGTTCGCCCTGCAAAAGTAGCTGTGACATGCTCTATCCAATAATACGGAAAACCAAGCCTATCAGCTTCATAGTCCGCATACCTCAAAGGTTGGTGATAAAGCAGACCTCCAACCACAACAAGAACACTAACTAATGCAGCAACAATCAGCAAAAATACGATAGATTTTACTCCCATATCCTCCAACTATAACTGCACGAGAAGAAGATATAATCCTAATCATTAGAACAATACATGCCATCGTTAGAAAAACACCGTTTGGGTTTGGGATAAAACTTTACCCCCAAAGCCCCCTCCCGCTATTTTTATATCTTTTGCTGCCATGCTTACGTGTCGGAGGAACCTCTTTGGTCTTCGGTCTAGCTCGGAAGTCCAAATACGAAGAGTTGCAGAAGCAGAACGATGAGTTAAAGGCGTACATGAATGTCTTGACTGGCCAGGTGGAGACGCTTCGAAGAGAGGTTGCGGAGTTAAGAAAGGAGACGAAGGCGTCCAAACGAAGAGTCTGGCAGCTTCGAGAAGAAACGAACAAGTTGCGTGTTCAAAAGGAGGAACTCGCAGATTCTGTCGAAATCCTTACCAAGGAAAGGGAGATCTTTCAAAAAACCATTCAAAACCTTTGGCAAGCCGCAAAGAAAAGAAAGCAAACTAATCTGCCGACAAGCGCGGAAGTCCGATTGATCTAAGCCTCGCATTCGCATTGTCGCGTTGGGAAAAAACTTTACCCCAACCAAGAAAAGGTTCAGACTGTGTCTTCCTTCAATTTAATGGCGAGTTCCCTTGCACACTCCTTTGTCCGCTCGATTTCGCCTTCTTTAAGCGGTCCCTTTTGCCCAAACACAGCAGCTTTAGTCCTTTCCACTTAGCTTCTTCACGTTCTTCACGTTCTTCACGTCGAAGAGGTCAACTTATGTTCCAGACTCTTTCAGTGTCTTCGCAATGGTTTCTGCGATTGTCTTGGTGTTTCCGTAGGAGGTGTCATAAACAACTATGCCCTTCATTTTCAAACTCTCCGCTTGAAGGTTAGTGTTTTTCTTCTCTTAACCCTTGTTCCTCCAACCTGCGGTCCGTCATTGGTTGGTTGGATAAAACTTTACCTTTACCCCCCAAACTCAAACCTTCTCTCCTCTTCTTCTTAACTACTTACATATCTCACAGAGATATCACACATATCTCACACAAACAGGCGCGCGCTTACTATTTAGGAGTAGCTTCGCGCACTGGCAAATCTTAACAAACTTGCTGGACATAACCCTAGGGTAGATCCGTACTTATGTCATGATAATATTTATGTCTGTAAGTTGATGAAACTTGATTGATTTTCTCGGGATGTTCAAGAAGATCTAGAAGGAATATCTGGGCTTCATCGATCTCTTTATCTATATCCATCTGAGAAGGGAACAAGGCAAGAATTTCCACATATCCAAGCTTCGAAATCCATTGCCTGAATTATCCTTAAGATCACTCGTAGCAATTTTTATGGCCTCGCCGAGATCCTGAGAACGTGTTTTCTTCTTTTCTTTCCGACCGTCTGAATAGATTAGGTCACGGTGAATGTATCCATGTGCGCAATCATATCGAGCGATTGCTTTCCATTGTTCAGGTTCTCGCTTAAATCCATATATCTCAAATTGAACTACGAAACTTGAAACCCTAGACTGATCAGTTTGGAAAATATTTCTGAATCTCATGATTTTTGATCCTGGCAGGTCCAGAGTGAGAAGGAACTCTCTTCCTTTCTCTTCCAGTCTCTCTGGAGGTGAATAAGTCACTCCGAGTTCAGTTTCCACGTCATTCTCCTGATCACATGTATCGTAAATGACATTCACTTCGTTTCTCCTAAGCCACTTTATTTTTGTCCGCCAATCTGAGTCTACTGGTTTTCCCTTTTCTGCTAAAAAATAACCTATTTCGATGATTTTGCCTGTTTTCTCATCATATTTTCTAACTGTCACTAGGTCCTTGCCTGTATCAGTAGCCTCCTGAACAGCTTTAACTATGCCAGGACCTGTTATCTGAACCCGTTTCTTCTTATGTTCCTTCAACCTTGCTCAAGCTTTCATGTCAGCTGGGAATGATATAAAAATAACGGATTCAAAGAACTAATCAGAATCGCGTCTAGAGAAGTGTAATTAGTGCGCGCACAGACAGACACAGACACACACAGACAGACTAGACTATAACTATGATGTAAGGGCGCTCTCTCTCCTTCATCTGCCTTGATGATCTTTTTACACATGTGACATTTATACGAGAACGCGGACTAATACGAGAACGCCAACTAATACCTCCATAACTAAAGTGCCCGCAAACGCTATTATTAGCCATCGGATATGACCACTAAAGTAAGAGAATCTCACCCACCACATCTTTAGTCTGTATTTCCGTGTGAAATAGAGGCCGCTTGCCAATGATAATTTGGTCAAGTATGTTGCCTTAAAATCCAGAGAAAGTTCAACGGGATCTACTAACGCGCGCGCTATCTCCGACAGTTCGAGTCTTTTAACTAGTGATTTCATGCAAATGTCAGCTTCGGAATCCTTTAAAGGACTGACAAAGAGAATGGCTTCGTCGAGCTGTGCCCAATACACCAGTCGCCCCATCTGCCGAATGAAAAGATAAATAGCCACACCCAGGCCACCGAATAGGAGATTATATCTGAGAATGCCCGTGTTAGACACGAGCTGCGCATAAGTTAGGAAAATGAGAAGAACAGTGAGCAAAAGAATGGTTTGATTAGTCGCTTTAGAAGAATAACGTTCCATCAATGCAATTCTTGCGTCCTGCTCCAACTTTTCGTTCTCATTCATGGCTAACACCTAGCGCGCGCAAGAGAAGAGACTTGAAAAATCTTAGAAGAACGGCGAGTCCACTCTTTCAACTTTAGTCCTTTTCTTCTTTTTCACTTTCTTCTGAAGAGGAGACAGCCGTGCTCTCGGTCCTGTCTTTACTTCAATTCGCCTTGTGCTCGTCACCCTTCCCGTGAACAGGCCTCTCTTTCTAACAGTCATGTCAGCACCTCTAGGATGGGTTCTGTCTACTTCGTAACCAGACATGGCATACTCCATAGCTACCAAATCCTCTCCCATTCTACCTCTCTCACGGTTATTTGCTATAATCTCTCGTTTTCTCTGCTTTTTCGATTTCCTTCCCCAAATATCTAACAATCGAATCACTGATAGTGATACTGTCCTTTCTTACTTAAAGACATTGATGTCTTGGTCTCCTGTCCTAATTGCGCGAAAAGGCTAATCTCTACCATAAAAAGAGATTAAGATAGAATTAGACTGTTGGGATTCTCGGATTCCAGTCTCTCCGTTCATTCCTCAAGTATTGAGCAAGCAATATAGCCTCTTCGTTAATCAGGGTTTCAACCTCTTGCCTCTGTCCTCTTTTGATTCTGGGAATAGTGACCTGACTCTCGAAATACCCCTTCATTAGATGAAGTAAAACTCTGGGCTTACAGAGCAACCTTCTTTTTCAAACTCGAAGGGTTCATAATCTTGGAATCAAGCCACAAAAACTACGTTGTGAAACAGAAAAGAAAGATATTTTTCAGACTCAGGAAGACAAGTTATCATGTCATTTTTAATCTTCCAAGTCGATTGGAGCAGAAACGTTCACGTAATGAACTGGGTAGCATTGGAAAGCGGAAACGAGAACTTGCAGAAATACGTTAGGATGCAGTGTCTCAAGGAAACTTCAACCTTAAGGATGTCAAGAAAGGGTAAGAAGCCTATTCCCAAAATTGTTTTCCGCTATGGCCTTCAAGACAAAATGATAAAGAAGCATCTGGGAAATCGCAGTTTCATACTCAATTTTCTCAGGAAGAAAAGGAGGCGATAATAATGGTTTGGAAAGACTGTGGCTATTTGAGTTTAAGCAAGGATGGCAAGAAGGTTAGTGTTGTTGTCAAGCACGCTCGATACACGGCAAACCTTGAAGAATTGAGAAAGGTTCTTGATGGGAAACAAAGCTACACTTACATTCTTGAGCCACCAGTGAAGGTGAAAGAATGAGCACGTTTAAAGTCAAGCGATTCATTAAACAAGTTTCAAGTGTGCTAGAAGTTCTTCCCATTTTCTAGTTTTCATCATTTCGTTGTTATTCATCATTTCCAAGATAGCTTCTTTGCGGTAGAGTCCACCTTTAGGATACTTCTTACGAGATACAAGAGTGAAGACTCGATATTTCTTGTTCTCAAGTTTCTCTTCTGTTATTTCATGCGTGTAGCCTTTTCTTTCAGAAAGAACAATCACGGCAAAACGGAAATTTTCCGAGATTCTACTCAATTTGTCAAAGTTCTCTTTTATTATCTTTGACTGGTTAGCAACAGCATTATTCTTGATTTCAATTACCGTGCTCACCTCATTAGGTGCATAGATTAGCTTGCTTGATATGACGCTAGGTTTTAGCAAAAGGCTATCAATCCTTGTGTTTGACCCTTGAATCTTCACATTAGGATTCAGAGTCATATTGAACCCCCTTTTCAAAAGATGGTTGCGGATTACGGTCTCAGTTGCGTTTCCAGATTTGTTCTGTGGTGTGTCTCCGCACTTTTGCCTAAGATATTCTTCAGCAACTTCAAGAAGCATCTGAAATTCTTCGTCTTGTCTAGTCAGAAAAGGCATGTCGAGCATGACTCTTTCTATTAACCAAATCCAAATTAAGCCTTTCGCGGGCGGATAAAAAAAAGAGAGTGGGGTTCCTCATTAGAAGATAGTTTCAGAAGACAAATAGCCTAGCCATAGATAGTATTACTGGTGTATTTTCAAGGGGAAAGGGGGGTGATTTTGTGACAAACAAGAAAGATTTCGTAATCGCTGTTCTGGCTACTTTCTGTTTGACAGCAACGCTATTCATGATGACATCGACAAGAAGTCAGACTCCGTCAGCAACTTACGACCCTTTGGTAGACCTCAACCATGATGGAACAATCGACATATATGATGCAATTGTGTTTGCAGGTCACTTTGGCACATCTGGAGACCCAGCGATAAACGTGAACGTGACAAACTGGCCAACAACAATCCAGACAGTACCTGCTACCAACAGCACAAGATATGTCATTATGAACCCTTTTTTCAATCTTTCCAGCGGTTTCAATCCTCATTGGGCCCTACTAGCGATAGACACAAACGGATACAGGAAAATCTATTTTCACCTTGTAGGAAATTGCAATATAACCATCGGATGGCGTACCCAAGGTGCATTCAATTACAGTCAAGATTGGAGTAATCAGATTGAGCATCTTGAGGAGTTTGAAACTGGGATTAGCGGAAGTGCTTGGAGAGAGTTTGACATCAAAGGAGAAACTATGATAATCGTATTAGGAGACACTTGGCACACCTATTCGTATGAAATAGGTTACTACATGACAGGATAGTAACTCCATCCATTCTTCTTTTCTTTCATTCTTTTGAGGGAGTCGATAGAAGTTTTTCATCGCAGTTCTAGCTAGTATGTGTATAGAGTGGTCAACAGTAACGCACGCTTTGTTTTTGTCTGTCTGTTTGTCTGTGTGAGATATGTGTGATGTCTCTGTCTGTGTGAGATATGTAAGTAGTTAAGAGAAAGAAAGAAGAGGAGAGAAGGTTTAGGTTTGGGTTTGGGGGGCAAAGTTTAGTCCCAAACCCAAACAGGGATCTCGTCACTGTGTTCTCGGCAAAGAGCGATGCTTTCGACAAGTTCATTAGCTGGGCGTCCAACTTGTAACTTGAGGGGGAAAATGTCACAAGCCACGATTTTCCCTTTTTCTGCTATTGTCTCGCTTGAAGATCTCAAGCTTGCACTCATTCTGAACGCCGTTAACCCCAAAATCGGGGGAGTGTTGATCAGGGGATCAAAAGGATCAGGGAAAACCACCGCTGTGAGGGCGCTGGCCGACGTCCTTCCCAACATCAAGGCAGTTAAAGATTGCTCGTTCAACTGCAACCCGGACGACGCTTCAAACATGTGCGAGAAATGTCGAGCCGACTATTTTAGAGACGGTTCATTGCAATCGCAAGAAAAGAAGATGCGTGTTGTGGATCTCCCTCTTGGAGCAACAGAAGATGCGGTCGTGGGAACCCTCGACATTGAAAAGGCAATAAAATCTGGAACGCAGTCTTTTGAACCCGGAATCTTGGCAGAAGCCAATCAGAACATACTCTACATAGATGAAGTAAACTTGCTGCCAGACCACATAGCAGATGATCTCCTAGACGCTGCGGCAACCGGATGGAACATCGTGGAGCGTGAAGGAGTCTCGGTGAAACACCCCTCACGTTTCATACTGGTGGGCACGATGAACCCTGAGGAGGGCCAAATCAGACCGCAGCTGCTTGATCGCTTCGCATTATCGGCAGAAGCTCACAACATCGCCTACGCGATGGACCGCGTTGAAATTGTCAAGAGAAACATCGATTTTGAAGCCAACCCGGAAGCCTTCGTCAAGAAAGCTAATGCCGCTCAAGAAGAACTCAAAGCCAGAATAGCTCAGGCCAGGGAGAACCTGCCTAACGTTGAACTCTCTGAACGACTGATCGAAGTGATCTGCAGGGTGTGCATTGAGCTCAAGGTCGACGGTGTGCGCCCAGACATCGTCATAGCAAAAACTGCAAGAACCCTAGCTGCGTTCGAAAACAAGAACGCAGTGACGGTTGAACACGTTGCAAAAGCGGCCGAGCTGGCGCTCAACCACAGGACCAGAGAAGGAGGATTCCTGGAGCCTGCGACATCACAAGAGATTAGAAACGCCCTTTCCATGAAACTCAAGGAGGCGAACTACGATGCCGGAAGCGAGAAGGGCAGAATGAAGGAAAAAGTGAAGGGAACTCTCGACCGCGAAGAACCTTTACCCAAAAACCTCAAGACGCGACTTCTCTCACCTTTCGGACTGAGAAGTCGAAGCGGAACAGAAAAGCAATTCGGCAGATCGAAGAATTTTGAAGGAGAAACACCCACAGATCAACGGACACGAAAGAGCCAAGCCCAGAAAGGAGACCTTCTGATCGACTTTCCTCCTGAGAAGGGAGGCAAGCATGCACCATTCGTCAACAAGTCTGAACTGTCCTTGGCCCGACTGGTCAGTGGCGTACAGTTCCTTGACAGAATCAAGGACAGCAGGTTTCTCCCATTCAGGTTCTTTTCCAACCGCAAAAAACCTTCAAAGCAGCCTGTGAGGACTGTTGGAAAAAGAGCCGAATCATTGACATCAATCCGTCGGGGGCGCTCAGTAGGATGGAAAACCCCAAAAGGGTCACCCTTGGACATCCATTTCGCCGCAACCATCAGGTCTGCTGCAAGGAAGCAAGAAGGAAGAGAACACGATTCTGACATCGCAATCACGATTCGCCCTGAGGACGTCAAAGAAAAGCTGCGAATCTACAGAGCGCCGATGACAATAGTCTTCGTTTTAGACCTCAGTGAATCAATGCTCGAGGGAATCGACAGTGTCAAAGAAGTCATGCTGAGACTGCACAACGACGCTTACCGCTACCGAGACAGAGTTGGTCTTGTGGCCTTCAAAGACACGGGAGCCATTGTCGCACAGCACCCCACGGCAAACCTTAGACTCGTGACCAACAAACTGCTGAAGCTGAGAATGAGTGGGCTGACACCCTTGGCCGCTGGGATGCTGAAAGGACTCGAAGTCCTGAAGGAAGAAAAACGAAGAAACAGCTCTACGATTCCGGTGCTCACAATAATCACTGACGGCGAAGCCAACATACCGCTCAGGGATGACATGCGGACCGGCTTGACAAGGGAATTCAACCCTCTAGACGCCTCTTTCTACCATTACGAGAAAGAAGCACGCACAGACGCAATATCAGTCGCGCAAATGATAAGAAGGGAAGGCATACAGACTGTTGTCATCAACACGGCACCGAACGCGCCTTTAAGCCCGGAGCTGGCTTTCTTCGATGAACCATCAACCACGGGCTCTTGGACAACCGGCATGATAGCGACCCTGACAAACGGTATGCACTACGAGTTACGTCTGCGTTCGGCTGATAAAGAAAAAGCCGTGGCAGAAATCTCTGGTGTTCTGCTTCAGACACAGGAGAGATTCTCTTTTCGCCACAGACTGTTAAGAGGAAAAGAAAACTAAGCACGGTGCCATAACATGGCAAAGAGAATGACGTGCGCTGCCTGTGGGAACCCAAGCAAGAGTTTTCTGTTCAAGGACAAGGAGCTAGGCATCCCTATATGTTCTAGAAAGTGTGAGTATGACTACCTCAAGAACCTGTCTCCAGGCGCAGCAGAACACACTATGGTTGTCCAATACTTGGACAGCAAGATCAAAAAATACAAGAGGCACAACAGAATAGGCTGGGGGCTCTCCGGCGCAGGAGCCCTCCTCATGCTACTTGGGTTCCTGATACCTGACGTGAGCACGTTCATCGCAGGATGCGTCACGGCGTTCCTGAGTGCGTTGGCAACGAGACACTTTGAAGATACCGTGAGAAAACTGACAATCACTAGAAAAAGGTTAGCCATCTAAGTAAGTTGCAGCTTACGGGCGGTGTTCTTAAAAGAGATTTAGAGTCAATCTTTGTCCTCAAACCTAACCAAATTGCTCAACGTCTCAAAGGGCATTTTAGGTATGACTACGAACGTCGTTTGTGTCCTATTGCTTGAAAATGTGAGCCGAGACAGACTGTGTCTGGTCTGTTGGCTAATTCAAGTTCAACGCGCATTATTTCTTCGAAGAGTTCCTCAGTGAATTCTTCACTTGTCAACCTCTCCAAGGAAAAACCGAGGGGCATAGTGAAGAGTTTTCCCACAATCCTGTCTACTGTCACACCGTTGTTCTCCAGCATCTGCATGAACTCCTGAGGTGACAGAGTATAGACTTCCAGACTCTTACACATGATAAACGGGGTTTCCTTTGACAACACCTTAGATGCATAACCAGCGTCTTCCGAGACTAATGAAAGCGCCAACACGTATCGGTTCTGACCAGTCAAGATTAAGGGATGACCTTTCTTCAGAACCCTGACCAGTTCCTTTATGACAGTTTCCTGTTCTTTTATGAAACAAAGAGCGTGTTCACAGAACACGAGGTCAAAAGTCTCGTCTCTAAAATCGAGTTTGCGCAGGTCGCATTCTTTGACTTGCACTCGGTCTTGTAGCCCCTGCTGGACTATCTTCTCTTCAGCAACCTTCAGCATACCTCGAGAAATGTCTCCTAAGACCACTCTTGGACCGCACTTAGCGATAGGAATAGTCCATTTTCCAGTTCCACCGGCGGCATCAAAGACAAGAGCTCCAGAATTCTTAGGAACATAAGGTTCTGTAATCTTCCACGTTACAGCATCATACACTCTGCTCCACAGTTGTTTGGAATAGTCGTCATATGTCGAACCTTTATCGTCATAATACTTCTTCACCGAATTTTCATGAAAAGAAGACACATTTGTCCCTCTTACCAACGAGAGCCTTATGCGTCCTTAAGCTTTAAGAATTCTCCTTGGACATGAAATCCAACTTCACTCGCGCGCGCCAAGCTGGAGACAATCTCCAAAAACCTTAAAATTGAGCCCTAACCATTAAAACGTGTTACGAGAAGGTGGACATCATGAGCGAAGAGGAAGAGAAGAAGGGAAAAGCCGAAGAAATAGCCGGCAAAGCAGGCGAAACGGTCGGAAAAGGGATTAAGAAAGGATTCGGCGTTGTTAAAGCGTTCGGAAAAGGAGCGAAAGAAGCCGTCACCGAGAAAAAGAAAGAAGAAAAATAGTCAACGAAACCCGCGGTCTACTTCTTCAAGAGTCTGTACTGACGGTTCACAGTGTCAATGATCTCGTTCTCAAAGAGCTTCCGCAGAGACTTGTAAACCTTCTTCGGAGACTCCCCAGTTTTCTCAGCGATCTCCGCAAGCGTCAAACCCTTGCCAGCGTCCTTCAACGTTGAAACCACAAGCTCATCAACCTTGTTCAGCTTCGTCACATGAACCATCCTAAGGCAGTTAGACCGGTTTTACTAGTCTATCAACAAAATTTTCTTATAAGTTTTTATCTCCGCCCAGAGGTAAATCATATTTCAGCTAAAAAGGAAAACCGTCCTGCTGAGAAGCGATGACTAGGCATGACGCCCTTTTACGTCTACGTCATTCTCTGCGAAGGCAACAACGTCTACACGGGCTACACGAAAAACCTGAACAGGCGAATCAACCTTCACATGAAAGGCAAGGGTGCCAGGTACACGAGGATGCATAAGCCGCAAAAGCTCATCTACTTCGAGAAGCACAGCTCAAGGGCAGAGGCCATGAAGAGGGAGAAAAGAATCAAGAGACTGAACCACATGCAGAAACTCGAACTGGCCAACCAAAGCACGAAAACTTGTCACGCAAAAAAGACGGGCAAAGCCTAGGATTCGGTGCAGATGTAGTCCTTGTTCTGTAACTCAAGGGGGCATCCGCCGCCGCAGACCTGAAGCTGAGGACAATCCTTGCACTTGGGCTCGGCATACTCCCTGTTTCTTATCTTCACCGCCAGCGGATTGTTCCAGATCCGTGGCCAGGCATCTTTGAGAATGTTGCCCAGGCTTTCGAAGTAGCTCTGACACGGATAAACGTCACCGTTCGGCCCGACGCACATGTTAACGTTGGCAGCAGTGCACGATTTGACGCCCAACCCGAGCTTGACGGGGTCGAAGCGGCAGTACTGAGTCGGAGTGTACCACAGAAACTTCAAACCAAGCTCATGAGCTCTATCGCGAACCTTGGGCATAAGCTCGTTCAACGTTTCAAGCAGCAACACGAACTCTTCACTTATCTCGCTGGCCTTTCCAGAATAAATCAGACTGTTACAGCCGAATGCCGCAACTCCAAGTTCCTTTAGAAAATCCATGGTCTTCAAGAAATCAGCGGCGTTGTACGTGCTCAGCGTGGTGTTCGTCGTAACATAGATCCTTGTGGATAAAACGTTCCTGATCCCCGCGACCGATTCTTTCCAGCTTCCCTGAACGGCCGTCATCAAATCATGGACCTCGGGCTTATGAGACTCCAAAGTCACCTGAACAAAGTCCAACCCTGCCTTCTCAAGCCTCTCAACATAGCTCCTGTCCCTCAGCCTTCTTCCATTCGTGATGAGCCCAGTCACTGCACCCCTTCTCTGTGCGTGAAGCAGCAGGTCTGGCAAGTCCTCACGGAGCGTCGGTTCTCCCCCGGTGAAAGTCAGAATGAACACGCCTATCTCATGAAGACGGTCGATGACCTCCTTCCACTGATCCGTGTGAAGCTCAGCAGTCTCATGCGGCCCACCCGCGTAGCAGTGAACACAGTCGTTCTGACACCTGAAAGTCAAGGCTAGGTCCATACGAATAGGTGCCGACAGCTTCTGAGTGAAGGGTTCAACAGTCTGCACGTCCAAGTAAGAGATAGGACAGACCTTCTCCGTCCGCGCCAACGTGCTGATCGCGTAGACAAGCTTCTCATAGTCTCTCCTAGCAGTTTTCGAGTCAACCCTGTAAACCCTGCGGATCTTTTTCAAGATGTCATCCGACGAAAGTCCATGCATGAAGAAGTAGGCGAAAGCCGTCGCCGTCTCGTTCAGAAAGAGAACACGGTTGGCGTTTATCACCATGACGCTCTCGCCGCCGGGCTCAACACGAAGCTGAAGCGCCAAACCCGCAAATTGGCCCTTGCCCCTATAAGTGTAGCGCCCCTCAGGAATTCTCGGAGGACGGAAAACTCTGCGTAGCAAACTCATGGTCGAACACCGTCTCCTTTGATACCCACTCCGCCACCGGCACAGGCACATGCGCACGACACGCAGGCACAGGCACAAGCGCAGGCTGCACACGCACACACACAGTCAGCATTGTGATGGGCAGGTGCTGTTGAAGATTTTCCGGGGGAAAAAGGAAGAATCGAGTTGGCAAACTTCTCAACGTTGACCACGATGCTGTTCGAAGTGTTTTCCACGGCTGATGCGATGTTGTTAGCAAAGTCTGCGCCTGGAATCGTAGGCGCCTTCGCCGCTTGAGTCGGCATCTCCACGTTCGGCTTGTAAACTGGATGTGGGTAATAGCTCTGGTAACCGTACCAGTACCACAGCCACAGTGGGCTTGGCTGAAAGATTCTGTCACGAAAAGCCGTCTGCGTCCGCGACTGATAACTAGGATCAAGAAAGAGCCACAGCAGCTGCTCATCATAAGCGTTGGAAGCCAGCTCAGACGTGCCTGCCTGTTCCACCTGCGCCCAAGCTTTGGCAACAACCTGCCTGTAATAGTCAACCGTGTCCTTCCTTCGATACCCACTCATCTTCTCCTCGACAGTGTCCCTGAGGGACATAATGGTCTCCGCCAGCCTCTGTTCATCAAGCGTTCCATCATCCTTGAGAGCATTCAGAAAATCGATCTCGTAATATCGAAGCGGCATGTCCCGCGTTCCCTTCTTATCCTTGAACGCCTGCATAATCCTGAGCTTGATCGACGGCTTCGCAGACTCAACCCACACTGCCCTCTTCTGTAGTAGGCTGTAAAGAATCTCCGTGACTATCCTCGCAGGCTTCATCTCGAGAAGGTAGGACGCCTCTACTGCCGTCAACCCGCGTCTGACTCCAAGGGTCTCCATGCTGATCCTAGGCATCAGGTACGCTCTCTTCCGAGCTAAAACTATAATGACGATTATGCCAGCTGCCAAAAGTCCAAATACCAGCAATGTAGGCCCATACTGCTGGAAAAAGGCCGCTAAACCCGACGGCATTGTTTCATAACTCGTGTACCCCTTCGGAAACGAGACTCCGAACGTGTAATTCTGATTTGGGGCAAGGTTCTCTCGCTGCCAATAGACCGCCCATCGACCGTCGGCCTCAGGCTGCAGGTTGTCCCAACGGTACACTGTTTGACTGTCCGATTTGACCGACACTCCGATGACGCTTTGGTTTACTCCTAAAGGTAACACAACTGACAAACGCAGGTCGACTACACTTGCTTCCGACCACCAGGTAGGAATGAATTCCAAGCCAACGTTAGTCTGGTTGTCCTCGTAAATCATGTGCGCAACGTTTGTGGTCAGATTAAACCACAAGGTCTGACCGGCAATCAGCGGTTGGTTAAAGTTGACTTGAACCTTGTAGTCGCCACCGGAGCTCGCATCAGACGTCGACAACGGATTGCCGTACTGGTCCCATGCTTCGCCTATCGTGAAATCGCCCTTAGGCTGGCCCACAAGAACATAGTGGATATCTGCGCCAGAATCCAGAGTCATGCTGATGTTATAGAACAGGTCGATACTTGCATCCTCTCTTATCCACACCTTGACCCATTCCTGACCGAAATGATACTCTCTTGTCTGCGCCAAACCGCAGCCCAGAAACATCAGTGAAGCAAAAACAGCAGCCAACGTGGCGATAAAGAAATGATGTTTCACCATTTCGGTTCCTCAGTCACCTCAAACGTGTGGCCACAGTAAGCGCACGTTGCGTAGGGTACGCCGTCCACGATCTTGATGCTGTTAGCATCTACAGAACCTGAACAGTTCGGGCACTTGAGGGGAACAGCCTTCATTTCCCCCGAAACCTCCAACTTCTGTATGATCGTCTTTGGTTTTCTCGTTATGTAGTAGGCTATTCCGAAGGCGACCACGAACAGCAGGAATGCAACGATCAGTCTCGTGGACACGTAGACTGAGGCTAGAGCAAATATGATGCCGAAGAACAAGAGAACACCAATCGCGATCGCTCCCAGAGCCGTTTTCAGGTCCACAGCGTTATGTGGTGCAACGTCCTAGAATTTAACTTTACTTCTTGAAGCAGAGAGCCCAGCCGAACGACACGTTTTGAAAATATTTTTTTACCTCGAAAAATGTAGGGATTCATACGTAGAAAAGAGGCGAGAGGTGAGTTTGAATGGCGAAGAAATCTAAAGGTGAGAAGTACAAGTGCGAGGAATGCGGTCTGGTTGTCCTCGTTGATCAGCCATGTGGATGCGAACCAACGTGCGAGCTGATGTGCTGCGAGCAACCGATGAAAAAGGTAAAAAGCAAGTAGAACTCGATTCTCGGCGCGCTAATCGCCCGCGCTTGCTTTTTCTTGACTGCGCTCGACTATCCGTGCTTGTTCCATTCAGCCTTGAGCCGCGAGGCGAAGCCTTCCTCATCTTCGCTGATTCTACTTTTCACTTCTTTCCAAGCTGCCGGGCAATCCTTGTATTTGACACCTACAATTCTATGAATAATCTTGTCAACTTCTCGCTTGTTCTCTTCAGTAACTCTTATCCCTGCCTTCTTGAAAACCTCTTGAAGATGCCTAAAATAGCAGGTCACAACAAATCCCCAAAGCCTAAATGATCTTTCGCTAGTTCAAGATTTTCTGACAACACGCAAACACAGCCTCAGACGAGCAAGCTGTCCAGGTCTATGAGATCTTTCGAAACCACCGCTCTGACACCCTTCTTCGGATCAACAACCTGATTTATCTTTAGATCTATGGCAAGACTGCCAAACATGTAAGCAGTCTCGAAGGGCCAATGGTGCTTGCGTATGAAAGCCTCCACCGCAGCCTCAGCTGCAAACCTCGCCGCCTCATCCAGCGTTTCTCCACACGCTAGAAAAGCGTACGAATCCTTTGTTTCGAGTATCGGCCATTTGGGCTTCTTTCGCTTTATGAGTTTAAACCTTAACAGAATCTCTCCGGGCACTTCTACCGCCGAGACACACAGCTCCCCATCTGCCTGGACCGCATGAACATCGCCGAGCGCGAACAACGCGCCTTCGACAAAAACTGGCAGGTATAGCTTGGTGCCGGCGGTCACCTCCTTAACATCCATGTTGCCCCCGTGCTTGCCCAGAGAACCACAAGGGATTTCACCGCTTGCAGGAGTCACACCTATTGTGCCTATCATCGGGTTTGCTCTAACGCGAAGGCTTTCGAAACTCACGTGATTCCTGCTTATCCTAACGATTCTGGATGAAGGTCTGAACCTTTTTTCTGCCAGAATTCCACACCTGGGAACAGTGACTATCACGCCTTTCTTCGGAACCTTTATTTCAAGTATCTCAACGACAAGAGTGTCTCCTGGTCTTGCGTCTTCAACGAATATGGGGCCCGTAGCTCCATCAACTCTGGACCAGTCGAGAACATTCACTGAATCTTTCTCGTTCCTGATCTGACCGCTGAAGGCATCCTCGGTTTCGACTAGGATGAGGTCGCCGGGTGTTACGTGCTCAGCTGGGTCGTGCTGAGGATTGAAGCTGTAGATTACTCTTTCTCTACCAACTGTTTTCACAACTGTTCGCCCCATTTTCTTGGCGAGCACAGTGTTCTTTTGTGTTCTTGAGTTTAAAAAGAAATGCAAGGCCAACTAACGTGTCTGTACGTGCAAACCATTTATACCGTTCACAATCAATATTCCATCAACGGTGAAAAGTCGTGCTTGTCACAAACAAGGACCTACTGGTTCCAGCACGCCAGAGAGCCTATGCAGTGGGGGCCTTTAACATAAACAACTTAGAAACTTTGCTGGCAGTTTCAGAAGCAGCTGTCGAAGAAAAATCACCCGCCATAGTTGCTGTCACGCCGAGCGCCATCAAATACGCTGGCCTGCCTTACGTTTCAAAAATCGCCAAGACAGCAGCAGAATTGTCTGCAGTTCCAATCTCGCTTCACCTTGACCATGGCGAAGACTTCGACACGGTCTCCAAGTGTATAGGAGCAGGGTTCACGTCGGTCATGATCGACGGTTCCCATCTGAAGTTTGAAGAAAACATCACATTGACCAAGCGTGTGATTGACCTTGCGCATCCAAGAGGAGTTGCGGTTGAAGCGGAACTTGGAAGACTCGCTGGAGTTGAGGAGAAAACCGTTGAGGAAAAAGAAGCTATTCTAACGGACCCTGACTCAGCAAAAGAATTCGTAGAGCGCACAGGCGTCGACACTCTCGCAGTGGCAGTCGGCACGTCTCATGGAGCTTACAAGTTCAAGGCTGAACCCAAACTTGACTTCGAAAGACTCAAAGCCATAAGCGACAGAGTCTACATACCGCTTGTTCTACATGGAGCTTCGAGCGTTCCAACTTGGATCATTGAGAAGGCGAGCAAGTACGGGGCGGAACTTGGCGGAGCGAAGGGCATCCCTGAAGACCACATAAAAGAGGCCATCTCGATGGGAATCGCGAAGATAAACATCGACACGGACTTGCGTCTCGCTTTCACGGCAACAGTTCGCGAGGTGCTCGCAAACTCGCCGAAAGAGTTTGACCCGAGGAAGATCCTGGGTCCAGCGAAAGAAGCTATGAAAGAGGTTGTCAGGGGAAAGATGCGCTTGTTCGGAAGCTCTGGCAGAGCTTGAATGGAGAACCGCCCGAATGAAGGTTGGAGTCTTAAGCGGAGGCGGGGACGCTCCAGGAATCAACGCCGTCATAAGAGCCGTGGTCAAGAAGGGCATACAGAACTACGGCTACGAGATAATCGGCATAAAGGACGGCTGGGCTGGACTCATCGAAGGTGAATACTTGTCGTTGGATCTTAAGGCGGCTTCAGGCATTCTCCCTAAGGGAGGATCAATCCTGGGCACTTCTAGAACGAACCCCTTCAAGAGAGAAAAGGGACTTGAAAGAATTATGGAGAACGCGAGAAAGGCGGGCATCGGAGCCCTTATTGTCATCGGTGGGGACGACACGCTGAGCGTAGCCCAGAAGATGGGCGAGCTTGGACTCAAGTGTGTCGGCGTGCCCAAAACCATCGACAACGACTTGGCTGGGACGGACTACACGTTTGGCTTCATGACGGCGGTCGGCGTTGCCACGGAGGCGCTGGACAGGCTTCACACAACGGCCGAGACGCATCACAGGGTGATTATCCTCGAAGTCATGGGCAGATACACCGGGTGGATAGCGTTAGAAGCGGGATTAGCCGGTGGCGCAGACGTCATACTAATCCCTGAGAAACCCTTCGACATAGACGAGGTTTGTGAGTGCATCAGACAGAGACAGAGGAGGGGCAGAAACTTCAGCCTAATAGTCGTTGCCGAAGGAGCCAAACCGAAAGGCGGCGTTGAAATTGTCTACAGCGAAAGCGTCGACGAGTTCGGCCACATCCGCTTGGGAGGCGTTGGCTACTACCTCGGCAAGGAAATCGAAAAATGCTTGAACATCGAAACACGGGTCGTCGTTCTGGGCCATCTTCAGCGCGGCGGCTCCCCGACGGCATTCGACAGGATATTGGCCACGAGATTCGGAATCGCAGCTATAGACCTAGTTCATGAAGGTAAGTTTGACCGTATGGTCGCCATAAAAGGAAACAAGATAGTGTCCGTTCCGCTTAAGGAAGTCGTCGGAAAGAGGAAGCCGGTGGACCTGGAACTCTACGACATAGCAAGCGTGTTTTTCGGCTGAGAATTTGCCAGCGCGTGCTCAACGCTGTTTTCCACAGCATGCAGCTCCAATGGCACAGACCAGCATTGTACATCATTGCGTGGATGCAAATTTCGTGGGGTCTTAGGTTGCCAGCACGTTTGCCAGACTCAACAGGTTCAAGTCTAGAGGCTTCTCTTTGCTGCATGATTTTTCGAGGTCCATGCTCGTTACGTTGCCGTTTTGGAGTCCGACTATTCTGTTTCCTCGATTTTTCGTGAGCAGCTCAATGGCCTCGTTTGCAAAGAGGCTGGCTAGAAGTCGGCTTCTGGCTGAGGGGCTTCCTCCTCTTTGAGCGTAGCCCAAAACGGTTAGCCTGACCTCTGTTCGCGTTTCTTTCTCGATGTCTTCTCCGAGCTTGCGTGTGTCTCCGATTCCCTCTGCTGCAACTATTATGCCCGATTTTTTTCCTTTGGCGTTGTTCTCTTCCAGTCGTTCGACGATCTTTCTCGTTTCAACCTTGACCTCTGGAACCAAGATTATCTCTGCTCCAACCGTCAGCCCCACGGTTGCTGCGAGGAAGCCTCTTGCTCGCCCCATGACCTCGACTATGAAGATCCTCTCGTGTGAGATGGCTGTGTCTCTTATCTTGTCGATTTCATCGACTGCGGTGTTCAAGGCCGTGTCGAAGCCTATCGTTTCGTCCGTTCCAAAGACATCGTTATCGATCGACGCTGGCACTCCGACTATGAGACTGTCTGTTTCCTCGCTCAGCTCCAATGCTCCGTGGAAGGAGCCGTTTCCTCCGATGACCACGAGTGCGTCAAGGCTTCTTGAAGCGAGGGTTTCGGCGGCCTTGTTGATGCCTTCTGGCGTCTTGAACTCTAAGCATCTTGACGTGTGCAGGATCGTGCCGCCGAGCTGTATTATGCCGCCGACAGATCTGGGGGTCAGTGGTCTAGAGCTGTTCGTTATCAAGCCTTCCCAGCCCCTCTCAAAACCTAGAACCTGAAGGTTCTTCGAGTAAGCTATGCGAGTGATACCTCGGATGGCAGCGTTCATGCCCGGCGCGTCACCGCCGCTCGTCACGACACCTATGGTTTTCAACGGACTTATCATCCTCTGCGAGTGATCTTGCTCTGCATCTCTTATGCGGGTTTTAGGAGATAAAAGTCTGCCCGTGTCAAAGATAACATGAAATGGCTTGAAAACTGCCTCAAGTAGAATCTTATCTCGAACGCAGATGATACTCGGGCTGTTTAACATACCCGTACTCGCGTTCTCACCCGTCTAACACGCCTACCCCCCTCGGTTTTCAGCGTCCACGACCATTCTGGAGGGCTTTTTAAAGCCTTTTGAAGACTCTGCAGATGGCCAGGCTGACCCAGAGTTTCAGGTTTTTGTCTCCCCCTGATTTTAGCAGTTTGACTCTCCAGAGGCCGTCTTCTTGCTGTCTGTCAGTGAGCCATCGGAGGGCTTCTTTTACATGTGGGTCTTCGCCTGTGAACCCCAGCAGGGAGAGCGAGTCGAGCGAAGACAGCAAATCTGTGAACCAGAAGGGATACGTGAACTTGGTCCAGAAGCTTGGGGCTTTTCGGTCTGGGTAAGTGTCTGGTTTAAAGAATCTTGACTTCAAGAGCTCCCCGGCGCGTCTGGCTTCTTTTGTATTCCGGTATCTTGGGTGTGCAGTGAGAGCGCGTAGCACTATGCCCGTTACAAGGTGCGAGAAGGGTTTTGACTTGTCTGGCTGAATCGGTTCTCGCTTTCTCATGGCCTGCATGAGGGTTAGAGCGTCTTCTCCGCGCAGCGTTCTGGTCGGTATTGCCCATCCGCCGTCGTTCTGCCGCATCTTCAGCAACCATTTGAATCCTTTTTCTATTTGTTCATCACTATAATAGCCTGCTTTGATGAGAAGCTCCATTATCGCCGCTGAGTAGTTGGGGGTATACTGGTTTCCGTAGATTCCTCTGAAGTCTCCTTCTACGGTTTGAAAGCTGAAGAGGAAGTCGGCCGCTTCCTGTATGGCTGGATGTTCGGAACTGAAACCGTACTTTTCCACGAGTGTTCCGAGTGTTCTGTATGTTTCAAGTTGATCGTAGTTTTCTCGCGAACGAATGGCTTCTTTTCCGCCGTGATATTTCCATGAGCCGTCTATCTCCTGCTTGTCAAGTAGCCCAGTCACTTCTGGGAGCTTCCAGAGCGCATAAACGGGTTCTGCAGGTTGCTCCAGAAGGTCTTGCCTTGCAAAGTGGGAGATCGCCTTGTTTTTAGATTTGGCCAAGATGGGAATTGGGTTGAACCTCAGTTGTCGGACCCAGTTTGACATTTTTCTCTCCGCCGAACTGCATTCCAGTGTTGGCGCCTGCTGAATAGCCTCAGCGGCACTTCAGCAACCTTTACGAATGACGGCGACGTAGCGCGAGTCGCTTTCGCTTTCGGAGTCGATGAACTCCTTGACTTTCCACCCCGTGCCTCTTAGGATTGCTTTCATCTCTTCTCTTGAGACCATGAGGTAATCGAACCATCTGCCAACATGTTTTCTGAACCTTACCCTTATCCTAACTTGACCGCCCATCCTGCCTCTTTCCCTGTTGCGCTCGTGATACGCTAGATGCGCTGGATTGTCTGTTTTGTAAGGGTCACGAGTGTCGGCAACTATTACCGCGTTCTCAGAGGTCATTTTGTGAAATTTTCTCAGCAACCTCTTAGCCTTGTTGAAGCTGCCGAACAGGCCGAAGTTGTTTCCCATCATGATGATCGTGTCGAAAGCGTTCGGTTTGAAGTCTATGTCCTCAACTTTCATTTGCTTGACCTTTCTGAGCCCTCTGAGTCTGCAGACTTTTATGGCAAGAGGAGAAACGTCGATCCCAGTTACGTCGAGGCCTTTCTCCTGCAAGTATCGAGAATGTCTGCCAGCTCCACAACCCACGTCCAACACTCTGCCTCTGACGAATTCCATCGCCTTCTGCTCGATTTGTGGCCAGTCTTCGTACCCAGAGAAATAGCCCTTTGCACCCATGGCGTCCACGTAGCCATCGTCTCTTTCTATGATTTCGAAAACCTCTGACCCGTTATGGAGGGCCCATAGCTGTTGGCCGAAAGCGTCCGAATCGGGCTTCATGCCGGTCATTTCCTCAAGAACATTATGTCTGTCAAATTGCTCTTAAATCTAAACGGTCAAAAAAGACAGGTATAATTGCAGAAGAATCAAATTGATTGGTTCCAGCTCTAGGTGAGGTTGAAAGCTTTTCTGACTTCTACGCACAAGTGGCACTTGTTGACACATTCACTCTTGTTGAAGCGGTCAGCAAATGGCTTTTGACGTTCCAGCAACCCCATCGGGCCCTCTTCCACCAGAGTCTTAATCATAGGATTTCCTTGCCAATCATACTTGCTTATGATGAGGCTCAGTGGTGTTTCTATCGCGTTTCCGATGGAGAGGTGCCAGCATATGTCCATCGAACCTGACGGTTCAATGGTTAGGCATTGTGGGTTTGTCAGCGTGTTCTCCATGGGTGTTTCGCCTTCGCAGGGGCCATCCAGTCGGGTTTTCTGAAAATACTGTGGGATCGTCTGTAGTGCGCGTCCAGCCGCCGCAACCTTGTGTACGTGCGCTTCGATTCCTACTGGTTCCAGCTCTTTCAGTATGTGAGCCGTCATCTTGTCATAATGGTTTGCCGCGTCTAATGATTCGATGACCGCAACGTTCCACGTGACCTTTTCGATGGTTGCCTTGAGTGAAGCCTGCGCGGCGTTCCGTGGATACTCTAGCGGTATGTGTTCAAGGTGAAAAGCGTCGACGCTTATGCCCAAAGTGTTAAGTCCCGCATTCTTCAGTTTCTTGGCTAATCTCTCCGCCGTTTCTTTGTCTCTGCCCCATATTCCGTTTGTTAGCATGTCGATGCTTGGAATTTTCAACTGTTGAGCTTTCTTGAATATAGCGATCGCCGCAGTTGGGTATAGCATTGGTTCCCCGCCGAAAACCATGAACGACTTCAGGTCTGCGACCTTCACAGCTTCAGTAAGATAATTGTGTGCGTCTCTGACATCCATGACTTCATTTCGCCATGGCCCTGCGTCTGCCTGACAGTACACACACTGTGAGTTACACCTAGTGGTGAGAGCTAACTCGAGACGTCGAAGATCCATCTACGTCACGAACACTAATAGCACATGCTGACCCTTTACTCTTGTTCCTTGCATTCTTGACAAGAGTCCCAATGGCTTCGTCGTAATGGAGCCATTTATCAAATGCAATTCAAGGATTGATCGTCAAAACGTATACGAGTTCATTCTCGCCCGCCGCAAACAGGTCTCTGAGAACAGCAGACCCCTGAAAGCCAACCTTCTCGTACAGTTTCTTCGCTGCCTCATTGTCTTCGCCCGTGGTGACAAGGACCTTTCTGAGAACGTGATTGTCCTTGGCGAAAAATCGTTTAATGTCTTCAATAACAGTCAGCAGCAGTTTCTCTCCGAGACCTCTTCTCCTAAAGTTCTCATCGATCCAAAGGTCTACGATTTCGACCAGTCCATGATGTTTTTCTTCGACAACATTCCAAAACGCTGCACCTACCACGTTTCTCTCTTGTCTTATGACTTTCACGTGATGGTAATCAAAGAATGATTTCACAAACCAGCTAGCTTCTTCTCGATTATGGTACAAATCTGGTGACCTGTAAATCTCCACTAGGCTCTCAACATCGTCCTTGTCTGGGTCTGTTATTTCAAGGCTCATACTTCAAAGTATGTTGGCAACCGAACTTAAACCTCTTTGCCAAGAAGATGATGACGTTCCAGCTATTCCTCCCTCATCGCAACTGGTTGCCAATACCAGCTTCTGAACCAACCGCGAATCTCACGCCAGCTAATATTTCGATGATCACACTTGAGACAGCACAATTATGTTTTCGTCAGGGTCAAGCATCACGGCTGTTCTCCCGCCCCACCCTTGATCCTTGGGTTCAGTTATGAATTTCACGCCTTGACTTGTCAAGCTTCTGTAGAACTCGTCCAAATTGGCAACGCCCAGGTAGATAGCAGAGCTTGCAGAGGGCGCCTCCTTATCCTGTTTCATCTTCGCGGCCGCATATCTGAGCACACACATTGAACAACTCTTGCACACCTTTGCATCTTTGACTTTCTTCTTAGTCCCACTTGCCGCAAGAGCAAAGCTAACTCCTCCCACATCAAATGACGTCCACACTGGATGCTCATAGGTTTTCTTAAGCTTCAAAGTGCCCTCGTAAAAGTCCACCGCCCTCTTCATGTCAGAAACAGGAATCTCGACACACCCGATTTTCTTGATCATGTAGCTCCCAAGTAGATTCCATCTTCTGGGATGATAAGATTTTCTGTGGACAGGCTGCACTTGACTTTTGTAGCCTCAGACTCTTCTCAGTCTTTTGCACTTTTTTGCCCTGAGAAAATGAGCAACTCAGGGTATTTCATCCCATGCGTATCTATCGCGCGCGCTACCAGCGAAAAAAACGAGATTTTGTCGATTTTGCTTAACTTTTCGCGCCAGCCAAACCAACAACGGTTTTTTTTCTATTAACCAAGTTTTAGTATATAGTGTCAGGCTAAATTATCGTAAAAGCTTAAACTATCTAATACGTCACTCCATTTTGTCGGAAGGTAGCGCAAGTGTATATGACTTCAGCGGAACAAAAAAACCCAGACGTTTTAGATCAGGGAGCATTCCACTGTCGACAGTGTTCAAATCCCGCCCCGCAGTCGGGTTTTCAGTTTTGAAGCTCCATCTAGATTCGCGGCCTGTTAGGTACTCATCTGTAGCGCCGTCCCGGATGGAGATTTAGACATCGGTTTAAATTCACTAGGTTTTGCTTTTCAAATGAAGAAACGTACGAAACTTGGCGCAACATCGGATGGGAGCAACACCTCTTGTCCACTTTCGTCTTGTCATTTGAAGCAAGGGATAACCGACTTTGCGAAAAGTCTCAAGCCTTTCGTAGAGGGGAAATCATAGAATCCTGCCACGATTCTTTGGGCGCCAGCTTTTCGGTACTCCTCTATCTTTCGTATACACTGCTCTGGAGTCCCAATAAGGCATGCAAATTCCTCGTTTGGCTTTGTCAATGAACGAATCAATGGTTCTGACAGTTTCTTCACTAGCTCTTCATTTTCTGCTATCAAAGCACAACCGCTTCCTCCGTAAGCGACTCGTAGCCCTTGAGCGTCTCTGTCAGCGTGTTCCATTCCTTCCTTGATCTGCAGCACACCACTAGCTAGTTGCGTGGGTGTGGGCAAAACTGGAATCCAACCATCGCCCACTTCAGCAACGACTTTCCTGATGTCGCCGGAGTTTCCGCCAACCCAGACGCAGGGATGCGGTTCTTGAAGTGGTTTTGGCTCAAGAGTGGCGTCTTTCAGCCGGAAATATTTCCCATCGTAAGACACGTGATTTTCTGTCCAGAGTTTCTTTATTATTTCTATAGTCTCTTTTAATCGTTCAACCCTCTTTGAATGTGTATCCCAATCGAAACCGAAGGCTATATGTTCATCTCTGAGCCAGCCAGCACCAACACCCAACTCGAGCCTTCCATTAGAAATATTATCTAATGTCGAGGCCATCTTGGCCAATAATGACGGATGACGGAATTGATTGCAAAGAACATAGGTCCCCAACCTGATTTTACGCGATGATGAGGCTAGCGCGGATAGGACGGTCCAAGCTTCCAGCGCATGAGGACGACCATCCGGTGAAACGAAGTGATCAGAGACCCATACGGAATCGTATCCCAGTTGTTCCGCTTCTTTTGCTATGGTCAAGAAAGTGTCCCAGTTAGCGTAGGGGGCAGAAACATGAAGAACTACACCAAACTGCACTCAAATTCCCGTTCTATACAATAATGCATTTGGTTAATAGACTTAATAGCATTTTACAAAAGAAGACCCAAGCTTAGGGCTTCGCTTCGATTCTCGGCTCGTTGTTACCGAAGCTACCATTCTTATATGTCTTTGAATTCTGGCAACACTTCTCTTGCGTACAGTTCGAGGGACTGGAAGTAGCTTTTTTCATCTGGAGCGCGGATTGCTAGAACAAAATATCTCACACCGCTACGAAGGAACTCCTTCATTTTTCTAATGCATTCTTCCGGTGTTCCTACGACGAAGCATTTTTCGACTGCTTCTTGAGGTACGTCTTCTTCTTTTTCCCATTTTTCTTCATAGCCAAGTATTTGCCGTAATGAGCTTGGAGGCTGAGACGCCCATACTAGAAACCATTTTACATGAGGCTCTAGCCACTTAAGAGCAGTATCGTGGTCATTTGAGATGCTTGTGAACGGCAGATGTGCTGGCATAATATCATCCGGGTTTCTACCCACTTCTCTAGCGATGCTGCGCAGTCTGTTCAGCCATTCTTGGTAGTGTTTTGGGACAAGTTGAGGACCGAAGCTACCATTTCCATACGTTGCAGTAATCTTCAACATCCGAGGCCCACTTGCACCAATCCAGATTGGCGGATGAGGCTCTTGTAACGGCTTCAATTCTAAAGAATAGTTTTCTATTCTCCAGAAATCTCCATGATAAGTCACGTTGGATTGCTTCCACAGTCCCCTCAATATTTTGATTGTTTCCAACATCCGAGCAACGGGTCGTTCCATTAGAGTGCCAAACGCTTCCTTGCCTTCTCCAGCCCCAAGCCCAAGAATGAGCCTCCCCCCAGATAGATTGTCTAATGTTGATATTTCTCTAGCCAGGAGCACTGGGTGCCTATGGTTAGGAATCAGGACGCACGTGCCCAATTTTATGCTCCTTGTACTTGCAGCAACAAAAGACAGTGTTGCCAGAGGATCAATTCCGTGATCCGGAACCCAAACCGAGTCAAACCCAAGTCTTTCAATCTTCATTGCAACCTTCGTGATGGATGAAGAATTCTTACTAAAATTGAAGAAAGGACCTATGTCTACGCCAAAGTCAACGCCTGACACCATCGTGTTCTCCTCTAAGGAAATACGAAGATGCCTTACTAGAAGTAAACTTTACGATAAATAGTCGTCAGGGCTGCGTTATAGTGTTGAGATATAGTAACCAAAAGCCTTGGGTCCGTAGCCCAGCTATCTTTCACCTATTTCTGTCCTGAGAATATGACCAACTTGGGATATTTCATGCCATACGTATCTATCAAAGGTGCCAAGCTTCTCTCAACATTTGAGTCGAACCACACTTGCGCAAAACTGAGGTCTTGTTTCGCAAGACTAGGCGAGAACCAGATGTCAGTCTCAAACTTCTCTACGTAGACATTTTTCAGTCCATGCTCCTTCATTGAATCAACAATTGTGCCCTGTTCGAAAAAGCAGTCTCCGCCTTCCTTGTGAAGCCTGATGTAAGCTTCCTCAGCCTTGTTTCTAGCCACGGTGCTCAACTCGATGAGACACACCTTTCCACCATCTTTTGCCACGCCAACCATTCCACCGATGATATTGGGCATATCTTCGCATCTTTTCAACTCCTCAAGAAGGCGGAAACCTGTAACCACGTCGGCGACACCACCAGACAAGACGTCTCCAAGACTAGTTCCATCTGCTTGGATGAAGGCAACTCTGTTCTTCACGCCGTACTTATCCAATCGTTCTGTAAACTCCTTCACGTATTCATCCGAAACGTCAACTGCGAGAACCTTCCCTTTCTCTCCCACGATCTTCGCTAAAGAAGCAGTAAACCCTCCTTGTCCACAGCCCACGTCAATAACAGTCATTCCTTTCTGTATGCCGATAAACGCCGCAACTTTCAATTTGAGTTTGAAGATCTTTTCTTCAAGTGCCTTCGAATCTGTTATGTTCCAACTCATCCAAGCCATCTCAATAGCAATTCGGCTGCGTTAGTCTTATTCAGCTTTTTGCTAGAAAAACAGCCACGTGCCAGTACATGTTGCTATTTGCATTGAGTCTTTCTGACCTCTAGTCTTCTTCAACCTAGTACTCTTGTCAAAGTCGAGAAAGTCTGTTTTGCTTCTGCCGCAGAAGAGACGCCTACCAGAACGCCTGCTACCTTCAGTTTCTCGATGAGAAACGAAAACGCGTCTTGAAGGTCATGCGCCAGAGTTCGCGCGCATGCTTGTTCCTAAATTTCGTTGAAGAGGCAGGCATGGCGTTTTCCGATGGTGATGGTTACTGTCACGGTTCGAGTGGGTGTTTGCGTGCTCACACCCTCCCCCCGGGTTCACCAT
>Ga0187886_1001094_pt1 | contig 26574 bp, 29 predicted proteins | sample June2016WEW_20_1_FD_133001 | JGI IMG/M metagenome (GOLD analysis project Ga0187886, IMG submission 133001) | Peatland microbial communities from SPRUCE experiment site at the Marcell Experimental Forest, Minnesota, USA - June2016WEW_20_150 | ecosystem: Environmental > Terrestrial > Soil >... | reverse complement strand
TACGGGTATAAAAGATGAGAGTGATAAAGGCAAGTAAAATCAGAGAAACCGTTGCCCAGCTATGCGTAAAGGCAAACCTGGTCTTGCGTAACGATATTCTTAAACAGATTAAAGATGCTTATTTAGAAGAGGGTAATGAAAAGGCAAAAGCTGTTTTAGCGGCAATTATGAAAAACGCGCAGGTAGCGCGCCTGGAAAAAATAGCGCTCTGCCAGGATACGGGGCTGCCCTGTGTATTCGTCGAGATTGGCCGCGGAGTGCAAATCGATGGTGATATAAAAAGGGCAATCAACGCGGGTATTGAGTCAGGGTATAAAAAGGGCTATCTTAGGAATTCGGTTATTACCGATCCGTTAGAAAGGATAGAGGCAGCTTATTCTCCGGCAGTAATCCACTTTGATTTTGTAAGCGGAGCCAAGCTGAAACTCACGGTTTTTCCCAAGGGGTTCGGTTGCGAAAACAAAACGAAGCTAAAAATGTTCCTGCCGACGGCTGCTATATCACAAATCAAGGAGTTTATTATTGAAACAGTTAAGTCAGCCGGCCCTGATGCCTGTCCGCCGTATGTGGTAGGCGTGGGGATAGGCGGCACCGCGGATTACGCCTGTTTCCTGGCCAAGAAAGCGTTGTTGAAGAAGCGCACAACGCAAAACGCACAGCGCACAACTAAATTATATAAATTAGAGCGTGAACTATTGGAAGAAATTAACAAACTTAACATCGGGCCCATGGGCCTGGGCGGTAAAGCAACTGCTTTGGCCGTAAATATCGAAACTTATCCGACGCATATCGCCGGCTTCCCGGTTGCGGTGAATATCAGCTGCCATGCATTGCGCAGCGCAAGCGCGGCTATTTAGCGAACGTTATTAAATGAAAAAGATAAAAACTCCTATTGATCCAGAAGAGATTAAAGCATTAAAGGCAGGGGATGACGTGAAGTTAAGCGGCATAATTTATACTGCCCGCGACCAGGCGCATAAAAGGCTTGTTGAGGCGATAAAACAGGGCAAAAAACTGCCCATAGATTTGAAGGGCGCGGTTATCTATTACTGCGGCCCGACAAAAACACCTAAAGGTAAAACTATCGGCTCCTGCGGCCCTACTACCGCAAGCCGTATGGATGAATTTACGCCGTTTCTACTTAAGGCGGGCCTCAAAGCCATGATTGGAAAAGGCAGGCGTTCGCAAGATGTAGCAAAAGCAATAAAAAAATATAAGGCAGTATATTTTCTGACTTATGCAGGTTGCGGGGCATTACTGTCACGCTATGTCAGAAAAGTATCTGTCGTTGCCTATACCGACCTTGGGCCGGAAGCAATCCGGAAATTAGAGATAGAAAATTTTCCTTTAATTGTCGGAATAGATACTAAAGGCAGAAATATCTATAAAGGGACGAGCACAAAAATAAAATAAGTATAGCGAAGTCCTCCGAAGCTCGTTAGAGCTATCGGATGATCTATTAAGGAGCGAAGGAGGAGGAGGAGCATATATGGTAAGAAATGACGGGCGCGCAGCCGATAAATTAAGGAAAGTAACCATTACGCGTAATTATATAAAGTATCCGGAGGGCTCCTGTCTTATAGAGCTGGGTAACACAAAAGTGATTTGCACGGCTTCGGTAGAAGAATCTGTCCCGCCTTTCTTAAAAGGCACAGGCACCGGCTGGGTAACCGCCGAATACGGTATGCTTCCGCGCTCCTGCACTCAGCGCATTCAACGCGGAAAAGATTCCGGCCGCACCTATGAAATACAGCGGCTTGTCGGCAGGTCATTACGCGCGGTAACAAAGATGGAATTACTGGGCGAGCGCTCGATTTGGATAGATTGTGATGTTATCCAGGGAGACGGCGGCACGCGCACTGCTTCCATCACCGGTAGTTTCATCGCCCTGGCTGACGCGCTTCAGAAGTTAAAAAAAGACGGCTTGCTGAAAGAAATGCCGCTTAAAGATTTTGTGGCAGCTACGAGCGTAGGGATATTCGCAGGAAACCCGCTCCTTGACCTTACGTACCTAGAGGACTCCAAGGCAGACGTGGATATGAACATTGTAATGACCGGCAGTGGAGATTTTATAGAGATACAAGGGACATCGGAACGCAAGGTCTTTAACAAAAAACAGATGGATGAATTACTTGATCTGGCGAAGAAAGGTATCTCTGATTTAGTTGAGTTACAGCGCAGCCTCCTTAAAAACATCCTATGAACTTTGAGATTGTGGTTGCTACCAGGAATAGAAAGAAGCTGGCCGAAATAAAAGATATCCTTAAAGAATTTAAGCCCATCATATCGTCTCTTGCCGATTACGCAAAACCCCCGTGGATTATAGAAAACGGAAAAACCTTCCGTGAGAACGCGATAAAAAAGGCATTAGCTGTTGCGCGCTCTACCGGTAAATTCACGCTGGGGGAAGATTCCGGGCTTTGCGTTTATTCTCTCGGCGGAAAACCCGGGGTTTATTCTTCGCGTTTTTCCGGCAGGAATAAAAGTGACCGCCAGAATAACCTTAAGCTCCTTAAGGCGCTTTTGGGCTTGCCGCAAAGCAAGAGAAAGGCCTATTATGTATGCGCAGTCGCCCTTGCGGATAAAGATGGGTTGGTAGGAGCAGTAGAAGGCAGGTGTCTAGGGGTAATTGGCGTCGAGGAAAAAGGGACTCATGGATTTGGTTACGACCCGTTATTTATTATTCCCAAATACAAAAAAACATTTGCCCAGCTTGGCGAGAAGATAAAACATAAAATGAGCCACCGCTACCACGCCCTTAAGAAGGCGAAGAAGATTATTCAGAAATATATTGAGCGGCATAGAACTAGTTGATATAATAAAAAGTTAATCCGGGGCGTGGCTCAGCTTGGTAGAGCGCTTGCTTTGGGAGCAAGAGGCCGACAGTTCAAGTCTGTCCGCCCCGATTAAATAAATGCATGCGGACAGAATCGCGGCGACAGTTTCCCGCCAAACGAATAAGAAACTAAGGCGGGATCCCGCGGGTGAACTAAACTGATACAGCGGGACAAGTCTGTCCGCCCCGATAAATGAGGCCCAAACTTATGGAGCGAAAGCGAACATAAGTTTGATGGCCGAATTTATACCAACAGCTGCGAGCGGATTTTAATAAATCCGCGAAGCGTTTTGCTGTTGGTACTAATGCACCTGTGAATTAACGATGCGCCTGTAGCTCAAATGGACAGAGCAACTGCCTTCTAAGCCGTAGGTTGGCCGTTCGATTCGGCCCAGGCGCACTAATTTAGTAAGGGACGACTCCGAGCCCGATAAGGGCGAGGAGCTAGGCCCAGGCGCACCAGATAAACCTAAGAAAATGAAACCAAATAAAAAAATAATTTTTATCTTATTACTGATTTTCGTAGTGGGCATTTTTTCTTTTTACTCCCTGCTTACGGCAATCGCCAGGCCCCTTGTGATTAAGAAGCTTCAGGATATAACTCATAAGAAAGTAAGCGCGGCTTACTTTGACGTAACGCCCCCGTTTAATCTGCAGTTCGGCAATTTAAACATAGAGAATACGTTGAAGGCGAAAAGGGTTTATCTTTCTATCAGTTTACCCTATCTTATTCTTGGCAGGGTGGCGTTTAATAATGTTGTTATGGAGAAGCCGGAATTCGTATACGTAAGATCTCCTCAGCCGGAAGCCGCGGCTATACCTGCGGCTGTTTCGCAGCCGGAAGTTACCGGCAATAATACAGCATCTGGCCGCGTAAGCCCAAAAAGGCCGTATCTTATTATAAAGCAGCTTACTATCAAGGGCGGCAAAATAAATTTTCTCGACCAGACAGTAAACCGGCAGGGTTTGAAATTGATTATCAAAGATATAGATTTTCGCCTGACGAACTTTTATCCCCTGCCATTTTCAGCAGTGACCGGTTTTGATTTAAAAGCAAGAATTCCCTGGCAAGCCGGCAAAGAGGAAGGTAAAATTGAAGCAGAAGGATGGCTCAACTATTACAAGAAAAACATGGAGGCGGTTTTAAAAATAGACGGCATCGATGGGATTTATCTTTACCCTTATTACTCCAATTGGGTAGACCTTGACAAGGCGCGCATCGAAAGCGCGCGCCTCAGTTTCACCAGTAATATCCAGGGGATTAGTAATAATGTGGCTGCCGAATGCCACCTTGAACTGACGGATATCGTGCGCAGGCCCCGCGCTGAGGATGAACCGGAGCAGAAGGCGGCTAAAATTACCGATAAGGTCCTTGATATTTTTAAGGCGCTTAACCAGGGCAAAATCGTCCTTGATTTTACCATTAAGACAAAGATGACCAGGCCAGAATTCGGTTTCGGCAATATCAAGATGGCTTTCGAGAATAAACTTAATAAGGCGGTTGGCGGCACTACCATGGGGCCACAGGATGTTTTTTTGCTTCCTGCCAAGATCTGGGAAAAAGCCGTAGAAATCGGCACAGCTACTTCAAAGGCGGTTTTTGGCGGTGTCGTTGCTGTAGGCAAAGAGATCAAAAAGACCGTGGAAGGCACGCCTAAAAACGAGCCCGGGCAGAAGTAATTAAGGGAGGCGAGAATATGGAAGGCGACCCGCTTATCACAGTTTCACGCGCGCATAAAGCAATATATGAAATGCCGAATATGTACGAGAAGGTATTTTTTATGGTGAGCGTGTTTAATATAGCCGAATATGTAAGGATTTTAAAAATCCTTTTTACGCAAACACTCAACCCGCATTTTGATTTTGAGGAGAGAAAGATTTTTCCCATCCTTACCACTGAGGTGCCGGATTCCCGTACCTTGATTTTAACGTTGATACAGCAGCATACGCAGTTTAAAAGTAAGCTCAATGAGGTTGATGATATGAGCCTGGCATTACAGTATGATCCGCAGGCAACGCAGCAGGAGAAAGACCAGGCCGCCGCCATATGCAAGGAGATTACCAGCGGCCTTAATGAGCACGCGCAGCTTGAGGATGAGAAACTGTACCCGCTTCTAAAGAATACCAGCTTCTTTAAATAATCCAGCTGTTTTGTAACTGGGAAGGGAGAGTGAAACTTCGATGATTATGGGCGAAGAGAAACAAAACAAATGGTATTTCAGGATAGATACTCTCGTTATCGCTTTCTTATGCGTCGGCCCGCTTGCCCTGCCGCTTGTCTGGTTTAATCCGCGTTTTAGCATGGTCACAAAAACAGTCATAACCGTTATCGTAATTATCCTGAGTTATTATCTGGGTGTTCTATTAGCCGCTTCCATTAAAGCCATAATCGAGTATTACCAGTTCATATTCAAATAGCCCCCTTGCCTGCTTGTATCCTAAGAAAATAATTAAACTTTGTGCAAAAAGTAGTATAATGCATGAGCAGGGGACGGAGGACTTTGTAGATTTTATTTGGTTAGAGGATTAGATTGTGGTCTATCGCATTGTCTTGACAACTTTATAGCTCTTTGATAAAATATCTTTATGATAAAGAAAAGATGCCTGATATGTGGCAAGGTATTCTATATAAAGAAATTTCATGCAAAAAAAGGATGGGGTAAATATTGCTCTATCCGTTGTCGTACAAAAGGACAGAAGAAGGGGAAATGGGTTAAATGCAATAACTGCGGCAAAGAAATTTATAGAACGCCGCGCGATTTTAGAAAATCAAAAAGTAATAAATTCTTTTGTTCTGTATCATGCCACTGTTCTTGGGAAAATAGAAACGTGCGTTGTGGAATAAATGCTCCTAATTGGATAGCCGGAGAGAGTGCTTATCGTGATTTAATGCATAGATATAAGATTCCGGTTAAATGCGCAAGATGTGGTATTTCTGATAAAAGAGTACTTGTAGTTCATCATAAAGACGAAGACCGAAAAAATAACAATATTCAGAATTTAGAGTGGCTCTGTTGTAATTGTCACGCTATTGTACACGATTAGTAGTTAATGGTGGGTATAGCTCAATCGGTTAGAGCGTCTGACTGTGGCTCAGAAGGTTTGCGGGTTCGATCCCCGTTACCCACCCCACTTTTTATTTCCGCTTTCGGCAAAAAAAGGCGTACGGGAACCAATAAATGTATGATATAGATTGTGCGTACTAAAATAAGTTTTTTCGTTCAGATTATCTGCTTACTGGTTCTGGCAAGCTGGTTTCAGGCAGCCACAGCCGCTGATTACCTCGGAGAAAAGATCACGTACGCAATATCTCCTCTGGGCACTGCCGAGTATAACGATATGGGAGAGGTTGTTCTCGATGGAAAAAATGTAAAGTTGATTACGTTTAGGACTCATGTTATAGGTTTTAATGATCTAGAGAAAATATATTATGATCCCAAGTTATTATTGCCATTGAGGGTAGAGCGAAATTTATCGTTTATCTTCGGGAAAGAGTATTTAGTTGAAGAATATACTCCTGCGGATTTTTCTCTCCGTATCAAAAAATACGTGAAAAAGAAATTGGTAAAAGAATACCGTTTTCAGGCAGAGGGGCCAATTAATAATGCAATCATGCTTCCGTTTTATCTGCGCAGTATAGATGCCCTAGAACCCGGGCAGTCTTTTACTGTCCATTTGCCGGAAACTTATAAAATCTCCCTGGTTTCTATTGATGAAATTGTGGTGCCGGCAGGAAAGTTTAAGGCTTATCACTTTACCAGTCAGCCGCAGAAGTTTGAGGTCTGGATTAGCCAGGATGCAGACCGCCTACCTCTTAAAATTAAAGCCACGGGCTATACGATGGTTATGAAAAATCGCGTTTTTAATGAGAAGTAGGTCTCTATAGCAGTTTAATGTAAGATTTATTTGGCGCGAAGTGCAGCAAGTGCTTAAGCCCGTAACTCTCGTTACTGGCTTTTTATTTTAGCTGTCCATAGAGAGTGTTTTTATGGTGATCCCGTTTTGGGCGACCTCACTGGAGTTACCTCTCGATTACTTTAAAGATAAAATTTTACCGAAAGAAACAGTAAAATCCCAGGACTATACCCAGGTATAATTGATTCCCTTTTAAATACTTCTATAATGCTATCATAAGGTTAGGGAAGGAGCAATTAAGATAGGATGGGTGAGATGAAAAATCCTGGTCCTGAAGCAGCTATTCCTGCGATAGTTAGCGGTACACTTACTACTGTTGACCGTCAGACAATATCATTCCAGCATTTTAAGAATGGTCACCGGTTCGTTATCATTATTGCGCATGGTTATTATAATAGCAAGCAGTGCGTGGTTTTGCAGCAGTTGGCTAAGGCGCTTGGGGGAGAGTACGATATTTTTATTTTTGATTTTCGTGGGCATGGTAAAAGCAGCGGCGTATTTACCTGGACGAGCCGGGAAGGGAATGATTTACGAGCGGTATTAGATTTTATTGCGCCGCTTTACTCTAAGATTGGATTGATTGCCTTTTCTACCGGAGCGAGTATCAGTATTAATCTCCTTGCCAATGATAAACGCGTGGATAGTCTTATCTGTGTCGGCGCTCCTTCGGATATGTCGAGAATTGATTACTGGGTATGGGCCCTTGATTGGAAAGGGGATATGGCATACACTTTTTTAGATTCCAGGGGAAGGATAGGCAAAGGAGTGCGGCCAGGGCCATTCTGGCTGGCCAAGGAGAAGCCCATTAATAACGTCGCTAAAATTACCATTCCAATTATGTTTATACACGGCAGCCGAGATTGGGTAATTAGGCCGTGGCATTCCGAGGCCCTCTACCAAAAGGCAGGCGGTATAAAGAAAATCATTTTTATCAAAAACGGGCCGCACGCAGAGTACTTAATGCGGGATTATCCAGAGCAATTCGTCAGAGAAGTAAAAAATTGGTTCCTTGATACGCTATGAAGAAGGAAGATTTACGGGCAGGATAAAATCATTCGATGTCGAAATTACTTTTGCGTAAAAGTTGGCGTCTGTTCGGAATAATTTTTCCTCTTGCCTATTATTTTGGAAGCAAGGCAATAACCTTAATTGCAGTGCTTCTGTTTTTAGGCGCCTTCTTGCTTATTGAATTTTTACGCTTTACGGTCCCCGCATTAAATAATAGACTGTTTATTATTTTTAGACATTATTTTAAGGAAACTGAGAAAAAAGGATTAATTACCACAACAACTTTCTTGGGTTCATTTTTAATAACCGTATTATTATTTAGAAAAGATATTGCAATAACAGCGATGCTATTCTCGATATTTGGGGATGCGGCTTCTGCGATCGTAGGTGTACACGGAAAGAAGAAAATATTCAATAAGAGCATAGAGGGAAGTTTGGCATTTTTGGTTACATGTTTAGTGATTGGTTTGGCGCTTGCTTTAACAAAAATACGCCTTGCCCCCGCAATATTTATTTTAGGCGCATTTTCCGCGACTATCATAGAGCTTTTGCCGCTACATGTAGACGATAATTTTACTATTTCATTAGCTGCCGGAGCTGCAATGAGTGCAATTTCGAAATTTTTATAAAAGGAGACATTAAAGATATCAAGACGGAAATACAAAGATACGCTATGAAGAAGGAAGATTTAGTTATCCATAAGATATTTGCTCAAATTTCTTCTCGATTTTCAGATAGGGTATGCCTCCAAATAAAAAAAGGCCCTACCTGGGAGAGATGGACATATGGGCAAGCAGAAGATCTCTCTCTAAGGATAGGCGCATTTCTTATTGGAGAGGGTTTTAAAAAGGGCGACTTCGCTGCCTTATGTATGGAGAATCGTCCGGAATGGGCAATAATCTATTTAGGCATCGTGGCTTCCGGCCTGGCCTGCGTTCCTCTAGATCCACAGTTGACCGAACAGGAAATAGAAAATCTCATCAATGACTGCGCCGCAAAAATCATATTTGTTTCCAACGCCATCTTCCAGACAAGGAATATTCAGAAGATAAAAGACAGGCTGAACAAAATCGTTATATTGGACCTGGATATTGAAAAAGATAACCTTATAGGCCTGGCGCAGGTCAAATCTACATTATCCGAAGGGGTCGCATGGCCAGAGGTTTTTCCAGAAGATATCGCTTCGCTTATCTATACATCAGGCACCACAGGCTCGCCCAAAGGGGTAATGCTCACGCATAAAAATTTTTGCTCTAATTTTCAAAGTATTGACAAGCTGAAACTCTTCTCGGATAAGGATAATTTCATATCGATATTACCACTACATCATGCCTACCCTTTTATGACTATGCTGATCACTCCTCTTTTTTCCCGGGCACGGATCACCTATACTTCAGGCCTTAGAAGCGATGAATTGCTGGATTTGATGAGAGAGGCCGGGGTAACGGTATTGGTAGGGGTACCGCAACTTTTTTCTCTCTTTTTCACGAATATATCAGAGAAGATGAAGAAGATACCGTTTTTATTCAGGATGCTTCTTTCTGGGTTGATAGAGATATTGTGGCAGATAAGAAGAATTAGCGGAATAAATTTAAGCAAGCTGGTTCTATCGAAGATACACCGGCCATTCGGACAAACTTTAAGATTTTTTGCGTCCGGCGGCGCTAAGTTAAATGAAGAAGCGGGAAGATTTCTCGTCAAGATCGGTTTCACAATACTAGAAGGATACGGACTTACCGAAACATCGCCGGTGGTAACCTTTAACCCATTAAAGAGGCAGAAGATCGGTTCTGTCGGCAGAGTGGTTCCGGATGTAGAATTAAGAATTGACAATCCCGACGCAAGCGGCATGGGTGAGGTGGTAATCAAAGGCCCCAATGTCATGAAAGGCTACTACAACAGAGCGCAGGAGTCCTTGAGTGTTTTAAAGGACGGCTGGTTTTACTCCGGAGACCTGGGTTATATAGATAAGGACGGCTATCTTTATATTACAGGAAGGAAGAAAGAGATAATTGTTTTAAGCTCCGGCAAAAACATCTACCCCGAAGAGGTCGAATCCCATTATACTAAGAGCCCTTACATTAAAGAAATATGCGTTCTTGGTATCGGTGAAGCGGAGGAGGAGAGGCTGACCGCCGTGGTAGTGCCCGACGCTGACTATTGCCGTAAGGTTGGCCAGGTCGATCTTAATAGTGTGATCAGATGGGAGTTGGAAAATTTATCTGGTGGGCTCGCTCCCTACAAACACATCAAGGGCTATATTATTACAAAGGAAGACCTGCCGCGCACGCGGTTGGGCAAGATAAAAAGGTATGAAGTTAAGAATAAATATCTGGATGAGCTTAAGGGTATAAAGCTAAAAGGCGTTGCGGAGGAAATCCCCGCTACAGATGAGGATTTAAGGCTGCTCTCTTGTGGTGTTGGCAGGAAGATAATCGAGGCCCTGAATAAACACGCAAAGTTAGAAAGACAGGTATACCCTGCCGATCATATCGAATTGGATCTTGGTATCGATTCCTTGGGCCGCGTAGAACTAATAATAGCGTTAGAGCAGGCGTTTAACATTCGTATACCGAATGAGTTAATGGCTAAGGTCTTTACTGTTAAAGAGCTTATTCTCGAGATAGAGAGACTGGTTCCAGGCGAAGAGGTTCAAAGAGAGCCCATCCCACAGGTCAAGAGCCAGACTTTATGGAATGAGATTTTAAACGAAAAGCCCGCCAAAGATATAATAAAAAAGATAAATCTAGAGCCAAACCGGATGACAATTTCAGGGATGCTGTTATTCGCTGAAATTTTACACCTTGTGTTTAAGGTAATCTGGCGGCTTAAGGTTTCCGGAACAGAAAATATTCCAAGAATTGGGAAGTGTATTTTGTGCGTTAACCACAGCAGTTACCTGGATGCGTTTATTGTTGAGGCTTCCGTGCCTTTGAGTTTACGAAAGGGACTTTTCTTCGTCGGTTTTAGAGCCTATTTCGAACAGCCCTTCATTAAAAATATCGTAAAATATATCAGAGTTATTCCTATCGATCCGGGTATGCACTTTGTGGAAGCTATGCAGGCATCTTCTTATGTTCTAAAGAATGACAAGATAGTCTGTATCTTCCCGGAGGGCCAAAGAACTATCGACGGAAATGTTAAAGAATTCAAAAAAGGGGTCGGAATATTGGCAAAAGAGCTGAATATTCCGCTGATTCCCGTATTAATAACAGGTTCATACGAATCCTGGCCGAGGACAAAGTCGCTTCCGAGGCCGTATCCGATCAAAATAACTTTTGGAAGGCCTTTTGATTTTGGTGAACTTAAGAAAGAGGGGCTAAAATTGGGGGCTAAAGATGAATATGAAGCAATAGCCTTTGGCATAAGGCAAGAGGTTATAAAGCTCAAGATGAGTTTATAGCGTATTTTCGATCAACAATTGAATCTTCTTGCGTAATTCTTCGGCGATCTGGTGGGCTAGGGTAGAGGGGTCTTTTTGATATGGTTCAACATAACGGTTGAGGTCAAGGGGATGCCCGATGCGCACTAGACAATCACGGTTGCCAAGAGGATGGATATTTTTGATCTTGAAGACTTCGCGCTCAAGCTTCATAACGGTTTCGGCTAACCGCTCTTGCGAAGGAGTGAGATCGACATATTGCGGCTGCCATCCTGCCATTTGGATTGTCTCCTTTAGATCGTTAATGTCTTTTTGAAGCTGTATCCTGGTCTCATGGCTAAAAAGTTTTTTACGGCTAAGCTGTTCTCGCAGAAAAAAAATGATTTGCTGCACACGGTCAATGAGCTGCGCCTTCGGGTCGATCTGAAACTGCGGATATTTCGTCTCGATCTTCGAAAGAATTGCAGTTTGAGCTTCCCGTATCTGTTCCTTTAGTCGTGCCAGTTGTTCGGAAGCCATTTGGGTACGGCTGATGAGTTCTTGACGCTTTAAAATTCTTGCCATAATACTGATGATTCTTTCCTGAAAGGTAAAAAAGCTTGTACGTATCAAGAGGCGTTTTTCAATCGCGCGAATTTTTTTGTCTAAAATCAATCCTATCGGTTTGCGGTAATAATATTTGATGGCTACCGGCAAGAGATAAGCCGTCCAGGAAGAATTTGTTTCCCGGGTTTCAGTTATGGCCTGCAAACCTATATGGACAGCTCCGGTTTTAAAAGGTTGTACCAGATCGTTTAAATAAGAGATTTCTCCTTCAGGAAACATGACCAGGGCGTCATTCCCTTTTTTGACGACACTAATCGCATAACGCCTTGCCGCTTGGTCGCCGCCGCCTCTTTCGACCGAAAAATCACCTAGACGCTGCAACAACCAACCGTAGAGGCCGTGCCATTGCTCAAAGGCTTCGGCATTAATCATGTAGGTGAATCTACGATGAGCTCGGCGGGAAAGCTCGATACAGATTCTAGGGTCCATTCCGTCAGAATGGTTAGCGGTCAATATCAAGCCGGAATTTTTTGGGATTGTTTTAAGGATCTCTAGATCGCCTGAATCAATGCGCAGACGATTGTGCCTGGCAAGATCAATGGCGTTCCAAAGTTGGACTGTCCATATGATCCAGCGGCAGTGCTTTGCAGGGCGAAAACCTGTGGCCAAATTGGCGGAAGAATCAGTAGATTCCATGTCGCTTGGCTACTTCCCTTTATATTTTTGCTTTTCCGATTACTAATGCCGCATTTTTGCCACCGAAACCAAAAGAGTTCTTTAGGATTATCTTTGGATTAGCTGTGATGGCTTTATTGGGAACGTAGTTTAAGTCGCATTCAGGGTCAGGAACCTCCTGGTTTATTGTCGGATGAATAATACCTTTTTCCAGCGCAAGGATAGCAGCGCAGATTTCTAATGCTCCTGCAGCAGCAATGGTATGTCCAATCATTGATTTTGTGGAAGAAACCGGAATTTCTTTAGCCCTATCGCCGAATATACTTTTAATGACCATAGTTTCGATTTTATCGTTCAGCGGGGTTGAGGTACCGTGGGCATTGATATAATCGATATCTCGCGGCTTGATCCCGGCATCCTGAATAGCCAAACGCAAAGCCCTTTCTGCCTGAAGTCCGTGCGGGTCGGGGTTAGTAATATGGTATGCATCGCAGGTAGAACTTATGCCAAGTATTTCTCCATAAATATGCGCCCCTCTTCTTAAGGCACACCCTAATTCTTCTAAAATTAATACACCGGAGCCCTCGCTTAAAACAAAACCGTCTCTTAACCGGTCAAAAGGCCGTGATGCTGCTTCAGGCGTATCATTTCTTTTGGATAGGGCTCTTAAAACACAGAAGGAACTAAATACCGGAGCAAAGAGCGGCGCATCGCTGCCGCCCACAATAACTGAATCTACGGCATCCTTTTGAATCAAATCCCTGGCAATGCTAAGCGCATCCGAAGAAGATGAACAAGCAGTAGATAAAGAAAAGCTGGGCCCCTGCAAGCCGAATTCAAGGGAAATACAGCTTGCCGCAGCATCCGGAAAAGAAGCAATGGCAGTAAAGGTGTTAATTTTCATCGGGCCTTTGGTGCGGTAAACATTTTCATATTCCTCCAGGGTAAAACCCTTGCCAGCCATAGTAGTTGCAAGAATCACGCCGATTCTTTCCAGGCTACAAGCAGCAAGGTCTAACCGTGAATCTGTAAAAGCAAGCTTGGCTGCCGCCATGGCCAGATGCGTAGTACGGTCCATTCTCCGGGCCTTTTTTGGCTCAATAAATTGGGAGATATCCAGATCAACTTCTCCGGCAATTTTGGTAGGAAATGGGGCAGGGTCAAAGCGGGTGATCCTTCTGATCCCGGATTTACCTTCAGTCAATGCAGCCCAAAAATTTTCTTTTCCCACAGTATTGGGAGCTACTATCCCCAAACCAGTAATCACTACGCGGCGCTTTCGCATTTTTAGATACTGTTCTTTCAGTAAGAAAAATTTAATACAGGCCAGGCATCAGGATTCTTTTTCTAAAACAGAGCGTGCTAAATCCTTGAGTTTAACAAAGTCTGCTGGACGATAATCAGTTGTTTCTATTGGAGGCAGAATCGTTAACTTAGCGGAAGTCTTAGTGGTAAATATCCAGCTACCCCTGGGTATGGCTGTGCCGGTTCCTTCAAACAATATTGGCAATATCGGCACCCGTTCTTTTATCGCCAGCTTAAACGCGCCGTTACGGAAATCGCCCATCTCGGTTGTTTCACTCCGTGTCCCTTCCGGAAAGAAAAGTATTGATATCCCGCTACGTAACCAATGACTTGCTTCCCGGTAAACTCTCTTTATACTGCTTAGATTACCTCTTTGGAGCTTTATGTGTTTGGCAAGCGCCATTGACCATCCGACAAAAGGTACTTTAAATAAACTTTCTTTAGCGACCCATTTGAATTGCATTTTTATCTGATAGGCGAGTACGATATCGGCCAGACTCTGGTGATTGGCTATTATTATATAGGTGCGTTTTTTATCGATATTGTTCAGGCCGCTTATTTCAAACTTCCAATAGGGGTTGAGCGCGATCACTGCATCTGACCACCAGAAGCACTGCATATGCGTAAAGGCGCGTTTTTTGTCAAACGGATAAAGAAGGACAGTAGATAATAGCATTGCGAAGTATAAGAGAATGGTAAGTATGGATCCCACTGTCCAGATGAGTATTGATAAAAGGATTTTTTTCATAAGGTATATCATAAATTATAATGAGCAGATTGTCAAGAATGGACCTTTCTTATGTTTACAGAGAGTGTTTTATGGTGAGTCTTTTCTACGGCAGAAGGCCGCATACTTGCCATTCCTTTATGGCAAGGTATGGGTGCTTTCACGGGAGTCACTTGAAAATCTATTGAAGATTTTTTTGTATGTAGTAAAATACATCCTAGGGATTGTGTAGCCTCGGGGAATACTTCTTGCTGGGAGAAAAATATCAGTAAGCAACTATCAATGAGAATGAAAAAGAAAACGAAAAAGCCCGTGTCGAGAAATAAAATCGGTAACGGAGAGTGCGTGCGTCTTAAAGGGGTAGTCGCTAATTTACGTAAAAACCGTAACGATTTGAAAGATAAAGTTCGGCATCAAACCAATGAGCTGAAGGTAAAGAATGGGCAATTAAGGAAGGGGACAGAGAAACAGGTACGGTCAGAAAAGCAGATCCAGAGCCGTACGAAAAAGATCGATGAACAGCGCGAGGAGCTTTTGCACGTCACCAGGGTAGGAAAACTTTCGGAATTTGTCTCATCCTTGGCTCATGAGATTAGCCAGCCTCTTGCGGCTATTCTTTCCTACGCCCAGGCTGCCCAACGCATGCTCGCAGGCAGGGAACCTAAACCTAGGGAGATTCTTCAGTATATCATTAATGATGTACAGCGGTCGACTGAGGTAATCCAGCGATTGCGTTCACTATTAAAGAAGAGTAAGCCCGAAATGAAACCGCTAGATATAAATGCCCTTATTGATGAGACCGTTGTGCTTATTGCTACCGATGCCACCGTAAGGAATGTTGTCTTAAAAACCGAGCTTGATAATAATCTTTCCCTTGTCAGCGGAGACCGGATACAACTGCAGCAGGTTCTCCTGAATCTTATCAGCAATAGTTTCGATGCCTTGGAGAGCAGTCAGGGTGCCCGTGAAATATTGATTCGCACAAAGCGTTTAGATACCGGCACGATTATCGTGGAGGTGAAGGATTCCGGATGCGGGATCCCTACACAAAATATACCTAAACTCTTCACCAGATTTTTTACGAGTAAGCCCGATGGTTTGGGTATGGGGTTGTCTATCAGCCGCTCCATTGTTGAGACGCATGGCGGGAGATTGGATGTAAAAAATAATCCTGATAGTGGCGCAACCTTTTATTTCACCATTCTTATTGATAAAAAGGATGCCTAGTGAACAATCGTAGGCCTAGTGTCTATCTTGTTGATGATGATGTCTCTGTGTGCAGGGCTCTATCCCTATTGTTAAAATCACACGGGTTTAAAGTTGAGACGTTTATGCGTGCAGCAGACTTCCTGGCATTTAAGCATTTTAAGTTACCATCGTGCTTGGTCTTGGACATCCAGCTGCCGGATATCAATGGGCTTGAACTTCAGGAGACAATGGCAGCCCGACAGCTTACGATTCCCATTGTTTTTATCACCGGACACGGAGATATTCCGATGAGCGTCAAGGGTATGAAGGCAGGAGCTATTGATTTTCTTCCCAAACCAGTTACGGGGAAGAAACTGCTTAATTCCGTAACACTTGCTATCTCAAAAAACAAAATTCAAATTAAGGAACAAGCCGCAATATCAAAAATAAGGCGTCGCATCAGAACCCTGTCTCCGCGGGAACTAGAGGTTTTTCGACTCGTAGCCAAGGGGATGTTGAGTAAGCAGATTGCCCGAAAGCGAGGAACTTCACTTCAGACGATAAAAGTGCACCGTGGCCGGGTCATGCAGAAGATGCGGGCTAAAACCGTAACTGAACTCATCCGCTTCGCCCAGAAAGCAGGCATTATTTCCTCCTGAGCGCTAATTTCTCCTCAATCACTTCAAAACACAATTTTTTCTCTTCCTACCGTAGAACCTTACGATTATACCCAGGTACAATTGATTTAATTCTCGTATATTTCTATAATAACACCATAAGATTGTTCGTAATTGGTTGTTTTGCGCAAGGAGGTTAGATATGAAAAACATAATAGTTTTTTTCTTAGTGATGGTGCTATCGGGATGTGGTTTTGTCTTTCAGAATTTTGACCAGGGTGAACATAAGGGCTTAACGTACGGAATGTCTAAAGAAGAAGTAATCAGCAAGATCGGCCAGCCGCAAAAAATAAGTACAATGGTAATAGACAAGAAAATTTATGAGGTTTGGGAATATCCGAATAATGACAGGGCAAAGATAGAGAAAATGAATGCGCTGGGTATTATCTATTCAGAAGTATTCTTTCTTGACGGTAAGGTAGTGCAGCGCGATAAAGACAGGGTTTATGCTCAGCCATCATATGAATTTCTAGAGACTACTAATCTCGGAGGCGGAGTTAAAACTACTGAACAAAAAAATAATCTTAAATAGTACAAATAATAACATTAGAAGTAAGGATGGCGAAGAAAATGTTACCGGAGAATAAACAAATTTTTATTGTGGATGACGATGCCTCAGTATGCCGCGCGCTGGGTTTCCTGCTGGATACATACGGGTTTACCGTTGATACTTTTACTTCCGCAGAGGAATTTCTTCGCGCTGTGCCTAATAGCGCTCCCGGTTGTTTGCTTCTGGATATCCATATGTCGGGACTAGACGGATGGGAAACGCTGCGGCGTCTTCTCGTATCAGAATCTAGTCGTCCGGTGATTATTATTTCGGCTGATAAGAGTGAAGGGCTTAACGAGAGGGCTTTAAAAGCAGGGGCAGTGGGATTTTTGCAAAAACCTTTAGATGATCTGGCGTTAGTCGATCTTATCAATATTGCGATTAAAAAGAAAGGCAGTACGGATAAAACAAGGAAGCAAAAAGTGCCTAAATCGTAACAGAAGAGGTAGAAAAGAGTTAAAAAAGTAAAATTAGCCAATTCCTGTTTTTCTATACTTTTATGATTATGTATAAAGGAGGTGAGAAGGATGGAAAATAATACTATAGGATATTGGGTGTGGTTTCTTTTTATCGGTGGGGTGATCGGCTGGTTGGCGGGGCTGATTATCAGAGGCCGGGGGTTTGGGATTATCGGAGACATCGTGATCGGGATTGTGGGAGCCATGCTTGGCGGATGGATGGGTAGAGTAATGGGAATATATCCCGGTAGTTCAATTGGTGTGTTTCTAATGGCGCTCGTTGGCGCAGTGGTTTTAGTGGGCCTGACGCGTTTGGTTGTAAGGAACGTGTAGTTATAGGTAGCAGGTTGTGTTAAAGGAGACTTTTAACAAGAAATAAAAAACTAACACCCAATCTTATCGGATAGATTGGTGTTCGCTTACTGCGAAGGAGAACGGTATGAAAAAATTTACTTTATTGAGCTTGTTAGCCCTGATTTTAGTGACTTCAATTTTAGGATGTAACGCGTTTAGAGGTGCAGGAAAAGACATATCGGATACAGGAAAACATATTGAAAATGTTGGTAAATAAATTTTAAAAAAGAAAAATAAGGCCTGCTTATCCATCTACCGGCAGGCGGGGAGGAAACCATGTTACGATGGGCAGTTACATTCTTTGTTATCGCCATTGTTGCAGCGCTGTTTGGATTTACAGGGATTGCAGGTTCGGCTATGGATATCGCTAAAATCCTGTTTTTTATTTTCTTAGTTTTGGCGATTATCATCTTTATTTTCGGAAGGATGCGATCCGTATAAAATTACTCGCAGGATTAAGGTTATTTTAATAATCATTTTGCCTGTTATCGGCATGGCGTTTTATTCTTTAATTGGCAAGAAAATATATCTCAAGAGGTTAGGAGAATCTCTTTAAAAGGCGTTACCCGCCACTAAGGATGACAATATGAAACAAAAGAAGTTTTATCATTCGCTTATAATAATAACCTGTTTTTCAGTATTATCAGGGTGCGCCCATGTGCGACATGCTGTACCGGAAAATCTTGTAGGCAAGGCCGTAGTTGTCGGTATGCCGGATATACGTTACTATGCAGGTAAGCCAGATTCTTACTCTATGATGCGGCAGAGCCTGGTAGATTCGTTTAAAGAGGAAGGTAAATCAGAGTATCTAGTTGACGGTATAAAGACGTATCCTGCGCTCCTTATCGGAGGCGGTGTATCGAACAGCGCTTACGGTATAGGGTTATTGAAAGGGTGGTTAAAGGAAGGCTCTCGGCCGGTGTTTAAAATAGTTACGGGTTACTCGAGCGGATCGATCATCGCTATTGCCACGTTTGCAGGAAAAGAGTACGAAGACCGGATTGTGGACCTGTTTACCTCGATATCGAGCAAAGATGTTTTGAAAAAGAGGAGCATGTTTAGCGTTCTATTCGGAGATTCTGTGAGTAGTTCAGCCCCGTTAGCTAAAAAAATCAATGATATTGTGGATGAGGATTTAATGGCGAAGATCGCTACAGAGCATAGGAATGGGCGCAGGCTATATGTGGGAACCACGGATTTTGACGCCCAAGGGTTTGTTATATGGGACATGGGGGCTCTTGCATCCAAAGGAGGCCCTGATTCGTTGAAGTTGTTCCGTAAAATAATTCTGGCCTCATGCTCGTTTCCAGCCATGGTTCCTCCGGTCTATTTTCAAGTTGAAGCTGGCGGCAGGCGTTATGATGAGATGCATGTTGATGGGGGGGTTGTTAGCGGGCTTTTTTATATTTACCAGTTAATGGAAGGTGTGGAAACTGGCCCCAAAGGATTCAAAACGCGTTTATATGTCCTAAATCTGTGTTATATGTCACCGCACTCCCAACAGGTAGAAGACAATATGGTGGCGATGACCTCGCGTCTGATTGAAACCAATGGAGCGGCAAAAATGATCGGGGATACTTACAGGATTTACGCATACGCGAAGGAAAAAGGATGGGATTATAATTTAGCGTATATTCCGGAAGATTTTGTTCCTAATCAAAAAGAGATGCTTGATACGCAGGAAATGAAGAGGCTCTTTAAGCGCGGATATGACGACGCGATAGGGGAGTATAAGTGGCACAAGGCTCCGCCTGGGCTTGTGGCAGAGGGTAAATAAAATAACGCCCGAACATATCTAGCACCCCGCCATATCGGAATGGCGGGTGTGCCGCCCAGCGCGGCAATTGTTCGGCGTGTGTTTACTGCACAGGGAGGATATATGAATAAAGGTATGTCAGTTGCACTTCTGGTTGTAGGAGTTATTTTGTTAGTTCTTGGGTTTAACGCCTACCATTCGGCTAGTTCCGATGTCTCGCGCTTTTTCACGGGTGCACCTACAGATAAGGCGCTCTGGCTTTTGATTGGCGGAGTGGTCGCTGGCATAGTCGGACTTTTTGGTTTAGTTCGAAAGTAAAAGAGTTTTTCTCTGAATATAACAATTGATAGGGGGGAGGGATGTTTCTATGAAGAATCAGCCGCAAGAATCTAAATATAAGCTTAAAAGAAGTGTGTATGTTGGTATCGCTTTCCTTATTCTTGTTGTTATTGGCGCAGGGTGTGCTACTTCAACTCCACCACCAGAACAGGGGCAGTATATTAAGGTTCAAGTTGGCCAAAATACCGTCAGCGTGCCTTGGCCTAATAATCAAGCCCCCCAGGCCTCTAATCAGGTTACTATGCAGCAGATAGTCGACTGGACGAAACAAGGCGTATCAAGTGATGAAATTATATCTAGAATCAAAACCGCAAATCCCAGGTACTCTTTAACTGCAGATGATATCGGATATCTAAAGAGACAAGGCGTAAGCCAGCGGGTTATCGAAACAATGCAGGATTATAAGTAATATATTTTTGTGGGGAGTTCGTTGGTATTACCAAGACCATAAGGAGAATTTTTCTTGAAAATTGATAAGAACAACAGAAAAGAAATTATCCGGTTTTTAATTGCGGGGACTATTGTCAATGCAACAGACTTTAGTATCTATTATATTTTATTTCATTTTCTGCCCTATAGCATATCTAAAGGCATCTCTTTTGCCTGCGCTGGCATTGTCGGGTATTTCCTCATTAAATTTTTTACGTTTAAACATAACAAGCCGTCATCGTACGCTGAAGTTGGCCAGTATGCCCTAATTAATTCTTTGGCCTTAGGAGTTAATGTTTTAACAAATCAAACTATCCTCAAGATGTGGCACGGGAATGTTTTTTTAGCTTTGATCATCGCAACGATAGTAACAGGTTTGTTTACCTATGCTTGCTTTAAATGGTGGGTTTTTAGAACCTTAAAGAAAGAGGGGGTTTATTTTGTCTGGTGGAAATGGTTCCCGTGGAAATCTTTAGTAAGAGATGCTGCGCGCAGGCAAGGTTTTTTAGATCCCGTTAAACTTCTTTCTCAGTTACAGAATTTTGCCCAACCCTCAGAGGTGGCAGCCCCGATGGAGCTGTTGCGTTTAGGTGCTGTCTTGCACGCTCGTGGTTTAATAAATAGTTTAGCCATCCAGCATAATCTTGACTGGATCTGGCCGTACTGGGTCGAATGTCAATATAACCCTAGAAACGAAGCGTTTATCCCCCGTTCTTTTTCTATGACGCAAATTAATCTCACCCATAGAAATTGGACAGCTTTGGGTGTTCCCGACAGTGCCGAATTTTCTCTCGTAGATCCTCGCGGCCTTGTTACCCCCTATTACGACAGTTGGTCCATTGATGTTTGGATTATCCCGGAAGAGGGAAAGCCATTAATCCCTTCGCGTACTCCAAACGTATCACAAAAGTTGGTTTCCGATGACAATCTTTGTGTGATTACAGAATCAAGCATTGATGAATTAAAACTTCATTTGGAAGCGCAAGTTATAGGTTCGCCCGAAGCACCTCTTTGCCAGGTTAAAATCACAGGAACAGCTGGCGTAAAGGCTCGGTTAGTCATTTCACTTAGGCCTTATAACCCAGAAGGTGTTAGCTTTATAAATAGTATTACACTCCTTGAAGATTCGTTGGGTTGGCAAGTAAATCGAGAAAATTTTGTCTATTTTGATAATCCTCCGGATCAATGCGTATTTTCGGATTATCTTCGAGGGGATGTTTATAGCCGGTTATCAAGTAAAGAAAATGAAAAAGAAATTTTAAGTAAAGTCGGTATGGCTAGTGCGGCAGCGATATATATATTGGAAGCCGGGCTTCCAAAAGAAGTTACCGTTTCGGTGCCTTTAGCGAAAAACACGATTGAAAAGGAATCTTTTCAAACCTATCAAGAAACTGCTAAACTAGCGTGGAAGAAAAGCCTTCAAGGCGCCTGTTTATTACAAATTCCCGATAAACATTTTGAGTTTCTTTACACAGCTGCTATCCACACCATGATTTTGCATTCTCCTAAGGAAGTTTATTCCGGGCCTTATATTTACCGGAGGTTTTGGTTTCGCGATGCCACTTTTATATTGTCTGCTTTGTTATCTGTCGGTCTAAAGGAACGTGCTCGACGGGCCCTGGATTGTTTTCCCTTCCGTCAGACAGCCCAAGGTTATTTTCTCTCCCAGGAAGGGGAATGGGATTCTAACGGCGAGGTCTTGTGGATTATGCGTCAATATTGCCAGATGACGGGGAATGTTGCGCCAAAAGAGTGGAAAGAATCAATCAATAAAGCGGGTAAGTGGATCTGTAAAAAGCGCTTGTCCAGTAATTTGCAATCTCCCCATGCTGGTCTATTGCCGTCGGGATTTAGCGCCGAGCATCTGGGGCTGAATGATTTTTATTATTGGGATGACTTTTGGGCTGTTGCGGGATTAAAAGCAGCGGCCTTGATGTGTGCTTCTTACAAGGATAATGATGAGGCCATTTATTTCGAAAGGGAGTCATTCGCATTGCTAGAAAGTATTAATCAAAGCCTAAAGAAAGTAGAAGAGCGTTTAAATAGGCCTGCGATGCCAGCTTCTCCTTATCGGCGCCTGGATTCTGGAGCGATCGGCTCTTTGGTTGCCAGCTATCCGCTTCGTGTTTTCCAACAGAGCGATCAAAGGATTTTAGACACAGCTGATTTTTTAATGAAGAATTGTTTAGTCCATGGCGGGTTTTTTCATGACATGACCCATTCAGGGATCAATCCTTACCTTACGTTACACTTAGCTCAAGTGTTTTTGCGTGCGGGGGACCCCAGGTATTTTGGTCTGATACAAGCGGTGGCTAAACTGGCAACACCTACAGGACAATGGCCTGAGTCAGTACATCCGCGTACAGGCGGTGGATGCATGGGAGACGGGCAGCATGTTTGGGCCGCGGCGGAATGGGTAATGATGATAAGAAATTGTTTTGTGCGTGAAGAAGACAACCGGTTAATTTTATGTTCGGGAATACCGCAAGTGTGGCTTAAAGAAAATCAAGCGATTACGTTTGGGCCTGCGCCAACAAGCTTTGGAGATATTCAAATTTCCATAAAACCACAAGGGCAAAATATTCTGGTCGTTTGGCGGGGAAATTGGTTTACGAAAGAACCGCCGATTGATATTCAATTACCCGGTTTTAAGAGCGTAAGAATTACACCTGCAACAAATTCTCTTGAATTTAAAATTGAGGCGGATAAATGATAAAAGACCTTATAGCTAAAGCTAAAGATTTTATCATAGTGAGTTTGGAGGAGAAGATTTACCCGGAAGAGATCGAGGAATTCTATACAAAGGCCGGTCCTGTCAAAGAGATGTGCGTCTTTACAGTCTCCGGAATGAAAGGCGTAAGTGGTTCGAGAGTTCTTTGGGCTGTCATTCAGCCAGATCTTGAAGAATTCAGGAAATTCGCCTCAGTGAATCTGCATTTAGCCATTAAGGAAAGATTTGATAATGCCTCTCCATCGCTGCCTATTTATAAAAGGCTTAAAGGTTTTACTGTTACGCTTGAGGATCTGCCGCATAACCTGTTCGGTAAAATAGACAGATATGCGGTTAAGGAAGTATATGAACCTAGAGTGCTCGCGGGAATAGAAGGCGCTCTTCCGGTATTGGAAGAGCTAACGGCCGCGGACCATCTGTTGATAGAAGGCGCAACCGGCATAAAAATCTTGGAATGCCTAAAGCAGATATCCGGTATTAGAAGACCGATAATACTCGAGGATTCTTTAGAGCTTGACCTTGGAATAGATTCATTAGGCAGGATAGAGCTGGCAACGTGTCTTGAGTTAGCTTTTAGCGCCGATATAAAAGACGAGGCAATCTCGCGAGCCTTTACTGTAAAGGACCTTATTCTGGGAATAACGGATGCTATTAAAGGGGCTAAAGGCATCCGCCCGGAGGAGGATAGAGGTTTACCTTTAAGGCCAGACTACTGGAAAAAACATTTACAAGTCCTGCCGAAAGAAGAGCATCTGGGGGCGCTTGAATTCGGTACCGGTTTTTTCTCCTGGCTGCTTCGATTTAGTGTAACAGCCATAGATTGTTTGATTTTTAAATTGTTTTTCAGTATTAAGGCAGAAGGAGAAGAGAACGTGCCAAAAGAAGGAGGTTATATTCTATATCCCAACCACACGAGTGATCTTGATGGTCCGGCCATTACCGCTTGTCTGCCGCGTAGGCCGGTGTTTCAGCTTTTTTACTTCTTATTCATACCGTATTTTTTCAGGCCGTTTATAAAATCCCGCCTATTAAGGAATCTCGTAAGGATGGAAAGGCTTATTCCCTTTGATTATTCAACGCATTTTCTGGAAGCGCTACGCAGCGCTTATTTAGTATTACAGCGCGGCAAAGGTTTGTGTTTTTTCCCGGAAGGGTTGCGCAGTACTACCGGCGAAGTCGGAAAATTTAAAAAAGGGTTCGGTATCTTAGCTAAGGAGACGGGGGCAAAGCTTGTGCCTGTGGCCATAGAAGGAGCTTATGAGGCATGGCCCAGTACGGCAAAGTATCCCAAATTCCACCCGATTAGAGTCAGATTCGGCAAACCGCTTCTTCCGGAAGATTTAGAAAAAGAAGGGTTGGCCATGGGTGCTCAAGATTCTTACGAGGCAATATGCGTGGCAGCGAGAAAAGCGCTTATAGAGCTAAAAGCCGGTCCACCGGTAGACGGAGATAAATAATGAATATCCTAATGATGACGAATACCTATTTTCCGTTGGTAGGAGGGTTAGAGCAATCGGTTTATTCTTTTAGCGAGGCATTTAGAAGTTTAGGGCATGAGGTTTTGATTGTTACTCCGGCCTTTGGGGGCGCGCCGCAAGAGGAGCCTGGCGTTATTCGAATTCCGGCTTTCCAAAAATTTGGCGGGACTATTTTTTCCGTTAACTTTCCGATTTCTAAGCTCTTAAAGCGATACATGAAAGAATTCGTTCCGGATATGGTGCACAGCCACGGCCCGTTTTTCATGGGAGATTTCGCGTTACGCCTTAGCCGACAGCACGCCATACCGCTTGTATTTACTTATCACTGTATGTTTGAGCAATACGTGCATGATTGGCCGGTTCAAAATGAGGGAGTGAAAAGATTTATGGTCAAGCTTGCTGCCGGATATTCAAATTTAGTAGACCAGGTAATCGTGCCTAGCGAAAGTGTGCAGGATATCTTACTTAAAAGAGGTGTCAAGACTCCCATGGAGGTTATTCCGACAGGGATAGATGCCCAACGTTTTTCAAAAGGCGACGGAATTGCTTTTCGAAAGCGTAACCTTATCCCTCCCGATGCCTTAGTGGTCGGCCATGCCGGGCGACTGGCTCCGGAAAAGAATTTGGGATTCTTGACAAATTGTCTGGTCGAATTATTAAAAAAAGATCCAAGGGTCCATGCTTTGATCGTGGGCCTTGGCCCATCGCAAAATTTGATCAAGGATGCCTTCAGAGCAGCCGGCCTTGAAGAAAGATTGCATTTAACCGGGGTTTTACGTTATCAGGATTTAGTCGATGCTTATTTTGCTATGGATGTTTTCGCATTTGCTTCATTAAGCGAAACGCAAGGGATCGTTCTCATTGAAGCTATGGCAGCAGGGGTTCCGGTTGTGGCATTGGATGCTCCGGGAGCGCGGGAGGTCGTAGAAGATTATCACAACGGCCGGTTGCTCAATGAGATGGATCAGAAAAGTTTTGTTGATGCTCTTATCTGGGCTTTAAATCGTCCTCCTGAAGAGTTGCAAACCATAAAGCAGATCGTAAGAATGACGGTGCAGAAATACCCGATTAATGCTGCTGCTCAGCACATGTTAGAGATTTATGATAAGATTAGATCAAGAAGATCTATTTCCCTGGGCAAGAGAAATAGTTCGCGGTATCTAATCCTGTGGCGCATGAAAGCGGAGTGGGATATTTGCAGCAATTACATTAAATCCGTAGTTCAATCAGTGTTCGAAGGAGGCTTTCAGAAAACAGAACCCAGAAAGATTAAAGATACAACTGCCCCAAGAATATGAAGAATAAAATAATACTTATTGTATTGGTAATAGTTTTACTGTATTTTTTATATAATAATTTATTACGGGGAAAAGTTGATATTGCTGATTATGGTGTGGGGACTATCCAGTATCTTATAGAGCCTATCGGAAAATCGGAATATAAAGATTGTGGAACGGTTGATTTAAATGGAGTGAAGGCGAATTTGGTAACGCTTAATAGTAAAATATTATTTGTCGAGGTCAAGGAAAGTATTTTTTACGACCCGGAAACTTCGTTGCCATATAAAACAGAGCGCATTAATTCAGGCCTTTGGATTAAAGAATATAGAACAGAAGTTTACGATCAGAAGAAATTTACAGTTGCAATAAAAAAGTTTAAAAACAAAAAGTTAGTAAAAGAGCAGATAATCAAAGCAGGCGGCCCGATTCAAAATATGAACACGCTTCTTTTTTATCTGCGTAAGCAACCTGACTTAAAAATAGGCTGGCATTTTACTGCGAAGGTCGTCAATGAACTTAAACTCGTGGGATTTGATTTAAAATTACTTTCAATAGATGAAATAATAGTTCCTGGCGGTAAATTCCAGGCTTACCATTTTAAAAGTGTGCCCGATACGTTTGAAATCTGGATCGATAAAAGCAGCCCGCGAATTCCGCTTAAAATAAAAATTAAAGGTATTGTTAATTGCTCCTTATTAATGAAAAGATGCAGTCTCCATAATAATTAAAAAAGTTTTCTAATCTCATGAATAGGGGAGAAACTATGAAAGACAAAAAGAAAAACAAAGAATTACTCAGCAGTGAAATTGAACAGCGTAAGCACGTAGATCGGGTAGTTCAGGATACTTTCGAATACTCTCTGGATATTGTAGATACCGTGCGTGAACCCTTGATCGTTCTGGATCAGGATCTACGAGTGGTAACCGCCAGCCGTTCTTTC
>Ga0187886_1001092_pt1 | contig 26594 bp, 24 predicted proteins | sample June2016WEW_20_1_FD_133001 | JGI IMG/M metagenome (GOLD analysis project Ga0187886, IMG submission 133001) | Peatland microbial communities from SPRUCE experiment site at the Marcell Experimental Forest, Minnesota, USA - June2016WEW_20_150 | ecosystem: Environmental > Terrestrial > Soil >... | reverse complement strand
TGATATGAAGGAACGGAAAGCCTCTCCAACGGCAGCTACGAGAGCAGCTCCTGCATGAAGGAAAACCAGCACACCATCAAGAGCATCCTTCCACTGATAACGCCACAATTGGACCCGGCGAACCCTGTCGGGGGGATGACCGTGTCTCTTGATCCGGGCCCTGCAGTATTACCGGTAAAAGGCTATAAATGTAAGGCCGTGAGTCAGCCGGCTTGTTGAGCCGTTAAGGATTCGAAAAGACAACAGGAGGGGCACGAGTGAATATTTTTGGATATGCGGGGAATATTTTGAAAGTCGATCTTTCGACCGGGGAAATTGCGACCGAGCCTCTCGACCCGGCATTCATCGGTCTTTACGTCGGAGGAGTCGCGGCCTCTGCCCGCCTGGCTTACGATCTAATACCCCCGACCCTGGAGCCGCTCTCGGCCGACAACCCGATCATCATAGGAACGTCGCTCTTCACGGGCACTCTTGTTCCCGGCTCGTCAAAAGTGCCTATGGTCACAAAATTCCCGGCTACCGGCATAATAGAAGCCGGAAGCGTGGGTAGCAGCCTCGGGCCCAATCTCAAATGGGCCGGGTACGACTTTCTCATCGTCAAGGGCAAGTCCGAGCAACCTGTCTACTTGCTGATACAAAATGAGACGGTCACCCTCTGCGATGCAAAGGCTTTGTGGGGAGAGGACATTTGGTACACGACGGATTTCCTCTGGGAGAAGCACGGGGACGAATGCTCCGTTATGGCCATAGGACCGGCGGGAGAGAACCAGGTAAAGATATCGATAGCCCTCGTCGATAAGGGCAGCACGATAGGGAAGGGAGGGCTAGGGGCCCTCATGGGGCACAAGAACCTCAAGGCCGTCGTGGTAAGGGGGACCCGGGGTTTCAAGGTAAAGGACGCAGGCGGCTTCCAGAAGACGGCCCTCGACCTGATAGCGCAGATGAAGGCGGACCCGAACCACGATGTCTACGTCCGGTTGGGACGCATGAGCAGGTTCGAGAATTGGGCCGAAGTGCTGGGCTGGCCGCATCACAATGTGAGAATGAAGGCCCCGAAGGAGATAACCGACCTTTTCAAGCCGGACCGCTACGTCGACGAGGTATTGTACCGGAGGGAGGCGTGTCCGTCGTGCGTGACAGCCTGTAAAGACCACGTAATGGTAAAGCGGGGGGCGCACAAGGGCGTGAATCCTTATGTCTCCTCTTTGTACGGCCGCATCATGAATTGGGGGTCACGTTGCGAGGTCGGAGGCTATGAAAATGCGATGAAATGCCAGGACACCTGTAACCGCACGGGCCTTTGCGTCCATTCTTTCACTTCGCTGATGGACTGGGCGGTGGACCTCTACGAGAACCGGGTCATTTCGAAAAAGGACACGGACGGCCTCGAGTTGAAAAGAGGATTCGAGCCGACCATGCAGCTTATGGATCTGACGACCAGGAGACAGGGCTTCGGTGCCGTACTGGCTGAAGGCTGGAAAGGTGCTATGAAGGCCATCGGCAGAAATTGCGCGGACTACGCCATACAAATCAAGGGCACCGAACCCCTTTTCGATCCCCGGCTTCACCGGCTGGGAACGGTCGAGTTCTATCAGCTCACCAACCCCCGGGGCGGCTGGGGCTCTCGCGGAAGGAGCGCTGCGTACATCCAGAAAGACCGTCCCCTCCATGAATTTGTCTCATGGTGTGAGTCAACAGGCGTGTCCAAAGATGCCATCGAAAGGATATTCGCCGAACCGGGGACCTTCAACGTGGGGAGGCTGACGAGATATGCCGAGGATTGGTGCTATCTGGCGGACACCATCGGGGCCCCGTGCATGGAAGGGAGGGTACGTAATTTCTTCAATTTGGACGTCTATCAAAAGCTTTACCAGACGGCTACTGGTGAGCCGATATCCTTTCAGGACATCAAGAAGATCGGCGAGAGGGCCTTTGTCCTGCTCAGGTTTTTGAACGCTCGAGCCGGTTTCGGTGTAAAAGACGACACACCCCCTGCCCGCTGGTTCGAGCCCATGTATGTTGACGGCAAAGAGCAGTTCGTGGCGGACTACTACGGCAAGCCGTTGACCCCTCAAGACTTCATCAGGCTCCTCCAAGACTATTACGATGAAAGGGGATTCAGTACCGACACCGGCACCCCGCGCATCGAGAAGCTGGTCGAACTTGGTATAGGCGACTTGCGCGACCCGCCGGCCATGGGTGGATGATAGGGCGACGATGGGAGTCGGCGCCTGGGAGTCCGATGAAGACTGTAATCATAGGTAATGGGATAGCAGGTCTCAGTGCAGCGTCAACCATACGCAGGCTGAACGGGAATGCGGAGATAACGTTGATCTCGAGGGAACCCGGCCCTGCCTACTCTGCTTGCAACCTCGGGAATTACCTCTCGGGAGACATCGACCGGTCCGCGGTATTCATAAGCTCGTCGGGGTATTACGAAAAACAGCATATTCGAACACTGTTCGAATCCGTCGTCCGTGAAATCGATGCAGAAAGGAAAAAGCTCCTCTCCGACCGGGGAGAATTGGTGTACGATAAGCTGATTATAGCGACCGGGAGCATTCCATGGGTACCCTCCTTCGGCCGGACCCTGCCCCGTGGGATCTTCTCACTGAAAACGCTTGGCGATGCGGACCGGATAAAGTCTCACCGACCCAGGAAAGCTGTCGTCCTTGGCTCCGGCCCCGTTGGGATAGAGGCAGCGGTGGCCTTAAAGAAGAATGGGGCCGAGGTCCATCTCGTCGAGCTCCTTGATCGCATTCTCCCGAGGTTGTTCGACGCGCGGCCCGCACAATTGATCCAAGGCATGCTCGAGGCAAACGGCATCGCCGTGCACACGGGGAGAAGGGTCACGGCTTTTCTGGGTGAACCGACGGTCCAAGGCGTAAGCACCGATCAGGGTCAGATCGAGTGCGACACCGTTATCGTCGCGGCCGGTATGTACCCGGACACGAGGCTGGCGATGAACGTGGACGGCCTTTCATTGACGCCGGAAAAAGGCCTGAAGGTAGACGGCAGGATGGAGACGAGCGTCAAGGACGTCTTTGCGTGTGGAGACTGCGCCGCTACCCGAGAGGTTTTCACGGGGAAAGTACAGATGAATATGCTCTGGCACAATGCGAAGCAGCAGGGTATCGTCGCCGGCCAGAATGCGCTGGGGCTCAATCGAGAATACAGGGGCGCTTTTACCATTGCAGGGGTCGACGTGTTCGGGAGGCATGCGGTTTCGCTTGGTGTTCCGGGCGGCGGCATCGCAGAGGATGCATACGAAACGATCGAAAAGGAGAGCGGGTCCGGATACTACCGGATTGTGCATACGGACGGGCTTGTGCGCGGCGCCCAGTATATAGGCCCATACGAGGAGCTGGGAATTTTTTTCACCTTGATACAAAAAAGACGCAATGTCGGGGATTTGTTAAAGATGAGTTCTAACCGGAGATCGACCGCTGCCAATCCCTGGGCGCAACGGGTTGTCAGATACTTACGTTAGCGTGGCGGCCCCGATAAAGAAGGAGAGGAGGACTACGTGGATATGCGAAAAGTCATTATGACCGACCCAGAGCGATGCGTGGGTTGTGGAAATTGCGTGCTGGCCTGTTCTCTCGCCCATAACGGGACCCTAAGCCCGGCGCAGTCCCGGATCGCCGTCTTGAACCTTCACGGGATGAGCCTCAAAATCCAGATCCTGTGCGCCCAATGCACCGAGCCACTCTGCGTGGATGTCTGTCCTGTGGAGGCGATTTCGAGAGACGAGTCGACAGGTACCGTGACCGTCGACAGCCGTTCCTGCATAGGGTGTCGCATGTGCACGGTCGTCTGCCCTCTGGGCGCAATATCAATAGACTACGAAATCGGAAAATCCATGAAATGCGACCTGTGCGGCGGCGACCCGGCATGCGTGAAGGCGTGCGGGTACGGGACGCTGAATTATGTCCCGCTCGACGAGGACGCCGCAAAGAAGAGACGCAAGGCTGTCGAGAATATCTCGAAGGCCTTCGCAAAGCTGGCTGAATGACATGGGCATAGACGCTTTACAGGCTCGGGATCTCTTATAACTGAGAAGTTTAAGAAAATCGAAAGGGGGAGTTGTATGGAGAGACGGGAATTCCTGAAAAACATTGTGGCAGCGGGCGCAGCCGTGACGGTTGCGACAGGCATCGGGCCTCTCATCGAGAAAGGATACGCAGGGGAGAAAAAAGCGGACGCAGGCAACGGCAAATCACCGAAAGTGACGGGTGCAAAGCGGGGAGACAAGATGGAAAAAGATGCAATATCGACGTTCGCGGACTACATTGTCGGGACCTCCTACGGCGATATCCCGCGGCCTGTAATAGAAGCCACGAAGATGAGGGTTGCGGATACGGTCGCGGCGCTTCTGCCGGGCAGTGCGGCCGTAGAAACCCGAATACTCACGGAATATTTCGCCGGGCGCGCCGGCCGGGGAGAAAGCACCGTCTTCAATCACGGCGTTAAGGTACCCGTTGAGGAGGCTGCCCTTATCAATGTCACCATGGCCCGCTGCCTCGATTTTGACGATGTGCACGAGCTGAGCTCGATGCACGTGCACGTGCTCACCGTACCGGTGGCGCTTGCAGTAGCGGAAGTGCTTGGGAATGTCACGGGAAAGGAGTTCCTCACGGCCGTAGTCCTCGGCGGCGACGTGATGCTCCGCATAGGATTGGCGAATACCGTGCCGACCGCCGTAAGCGGTATGAATGCATCATATCAGCTTGCCGGTTTCGGCGCCGTCACAGCAGCCGGCAAACTGCTCGGCCTGAATAAGGCCGATATGATAGACGCCATGGGTATTGCCTATGCTCAACTCTGCGGAAATTCGCAGTGCCTTACGGAAGGGGTGATGACGACCCGGTTGACGGGCGGCGTCGCTGCGAGGAACGGGGTGTTTTCCGCTTTTCTTGCCAAAAAGGGTTTTACCGGCGTGAAACAGGTCCTCGAAGGCAAATTCGGTTACTTCCCGGTTTATCAGCAGAACAAGTACAACCGGGAGACCCTCTTCGAAGACCTGGGCAGGACGTTCTGGAACGCACAGACTACTATCAAGATATATCCGTGCTGCATGCACACGCACTCGGCCCTCTTCGCGCTCGACAGCATACTGAAAGAAGACCGGATACCCAAGAACGACATAGCAGCGATTCATGTCCAGGTTAACCAGCAAGCCTTCAACCTCACCTGTCTCGGCAAGGATCAGAAGAGAAAGCCTGAGTCGATCCCCGAGGCCCAGTTCAGCATGGCCTACGTGCTCGGAAATCTTGTCGCCAAGGGATCGCTCTTCCTCGATGACCTGACGGAGAAGGCGATCCATGATCCTGAGACGCTGCGTTTTGCGGGTCTTGTAGAATCGCAGATATCGCCCGAATTCGAGGCGACTGCCGCCAAAGAAATATCGCCCGCCACGGTCGAGGTCGTGCTCAAGGACGGAAGGAAATTCCAGCGCACCGTGAGGATAAGAAAGGGGCATCCGGACAACCCTCTCTCCATGGACGAGGTTAGAGAAAAACTATGGCGGTGTTCGCAATTTGCCTTCAGAAAACCGGATGAGGGCAGCCTGAGGAGTGTCTTCGAGAAACTGGTCGATCTGGAAAACCGGCGCCCGGATGAGATCATGAGCGACTTGTCCGGCCTGAAGCGCAAGTCGTGAAAGAGCGGGCCGAGATGATAAACGGCTGAATAAAGGGGAGGGGCAGCAAAATGAAATTGACGCAGAGGATTAGTGTTGCCCCGCCCAGCACCCTGAAATGAGCCTGAGGAGAAGAAGCTTCGATCTATGCTTAGCGAAAGGGGATAAAAATCATGGCGCAAGATGAAGGAACGTCCAAGGCAATGCAACAAACATTGTCGCTTAAGGAAGAAACCTTTGAAAAGGTGCGAAACACGGTTGGTCTCTTTCTTGGGCCTCTGACGGCGATAGCCCTATGGCTCACGCCTATGCCCTCACTTTCGGCCAAGGCGCACACTCTTACGGGCATCATTGGCTGGATGTGGATATGGTTTATATGCGAGCCCGTACCTCTCCCCGTCTCTGCATTTGCAGCGGCTGTCCTTTGCGCGGCTTTAAATGTGGCAAGCGCGAAATCTGTTCTTGCCCCCTTTGCCGATCCTCTCATCTACCTTTTTGCGGGCAGCTTTATCCTTGCAGAGGCCATGAAAAATCACGGGGTCCACAAGCGTGTCGCATACTGGATCATGTCTATGAAGTTGGTAGGGAGCAGCACGGGCCGAATCCTCGCCGCCTACGGTGCAATAGCCGCCTTCATATCAATCTGGATCAGCAACACGGCTGCCACGATGATGATGTTTCCCATAGGCCTCGGGGTCATCTACGCTATGGCAGACATAATCTCCGAAAAGACCGGAAGCGTCGTGGATCCGCTGCGATTACGCTACGGCTGTGGAATGATGCTCATGGTCGCATATGCGTCTTCTGCCGGCGGCATCGGGTCGCCTGTCGGAACGCCTCCAAATCTCATCGGCATTTTCATGATAGACAAGTTCTGCGGTGTAAAGATCTCCTTCTTTCATTGGATGTCCTTCTGCATGCCGATCCTTGTCGTCATGTTCATCCTTCTCTATATTCTCATGTACTACCTCCATAAACCGGAAATGGCCAAGATCGAAGGAAGCCATGAATATGTGCAAAGAGAGTTGAAAAAACTCGGAAAGTGGACGGCAGGGGAAAGGAATGCGGTCATCGCCTTTCTCATCACTGTAACTCTCTGGATCACGCCAGGGATCCTTGCCATCATATATGGCAGCAACAATCCTGTTTCAAAGTTCTATGGGGCCAGGATGCCCGAAGCAATGGCCGCCCTCGCCGGGGCAAGCCTCCTGTTCATTCTCCCCACTAACTGGAAAAAGCGTGAGTTCACGATAACGTGGAAAGAGGCAACAAAGATAGATTGGGGAATCCTGATATTCTTCGGAGCAGGCCTTACACTGGGCAATCTAATGCTGGAGACGAAGCTCGCAGAGGTGGTGGGAATGAAGATTCTTCAACTGACCGGGACCTCGTCCGTTTGGGGCATTACTTTTGTGGCAATATTCCTCTCCATACTGCTCAGCGAATTTTCCTCCAACGTTGCGACGGCCAACATGCTGGTGCCGGTGATGATCGCACTCGCAAACGCAGCCGGTGTCGACCCGGTCCCGGCGGCCATCGGCGCCACTCTGGGCGCGAGCTGGGGTTTCATGATGCCCCTCTCCAACCCGTCTAACGCGATCGTTTATGGTTCAGGAATGGTTAAAATGACTTCAATGCTGCGCGCAGGCGTGGTCTTCGATATTTTGGGTGGGCTGCTGCTATGGGGAGGACTGAGGATTATGCTGCCCTTCGTCGGTCTTGCGCAGTAAAGATCGGGGTTTTTATGAGCGAAGCTTATTCCTGAAGTAGACGAGGGCATTGATGATGCCCAACGGATTGCGAGCGGGCGCACGGTCTTTTACTGCGAGGATCGTCACAGGCGCTTCCGAGTACGTACAGAAAATAGTATCGTGGGTCTGAAGTGCAATAGCGACGGACGGCCTGAAGGAGCAAGGTGCGACCCTCGACGAGGTCTTCATCGACAGATACGGAGCCGGATTCGCCGAGAGACGGGCCGTAAAAACGGATAAAGGAGGAATCTCATGAAAATCAAGTACTTCCTGTTTATTACCGTTCTCCTGATCGCACTTTTCGGGTCGGTCCTACCGTCTCATGGGGAGACCTACCCCTCGAAACCGATACGGATGATCGTAGGTTTCTCCCCGGGCGGCTCTACCGACGTCCTCGCGCGCACGCTGGCGCAAAAACTGAGCGAAGCGTGGAAACAGCCTGTGATCGTAGAAAATAAGCCGGGCGCCGGCGGACTCATCGGGGCGGACCTCGTGGCCAAGTCCGCACCTGACGGCTATACGCTGACTATGGGTCCCATCGGTCCCCATGCGGTCAATGCCAGCCTGTACAAGAAGATGCCTTACGACACCTTGAAAGACTTCGCGCCGGTCGTACACTTCGCGAACGTGACGATGATGCTGGTCGTCAATCCCGCCCTCCCGGTTCATTCCGTAAAGGAGCTGATCGAATACGCCAGGGCGCACCCCGGCAAATTGAACTTCGCCTCCGGCGGCATCGCCACGTCCCAGCATCTGTCGGCCGAGCTTTTCATAAGCATGACGAAGGTAAATATGCTCCATATCCCCTATAAGGGCACCGGGAACGCCCTGCCCGACCTGCTGGGCGGACGGACGCAGCTCATGTTCGCTGATCTGCCGGCCGCCATCTCCCAGATTAAGGCGGGTAAGCTGAGACCCATCGCGGTCTGCGATGAGAAGCGTTTGCCCGAATTGCCCGACATTCCCACGGTAGCCGAGGCGGGCCTTCCGGGGTATAAGGCCTTCGGGTGGTTCGGCGTTTTCGCGCCGGCCCGCACGCCGAAGGCCGTTATCACAAAGCTGAACCAGGAGATCAACAAGATCCTCCGGATGAACGACATGAAAGAGCGCCTCACGAGCTTCGGCGCGCACGCGGTCGGTGGAACCCCGGAGGCCCTGCGCCGTCTCCAGGAGGCGGAGATGAAGCGCTGGGATAAGATCATCAAGGCGGCCAACATCCAGGTAGAGTGACGGTCGCGGAGGCGCAGCGTGAAGGTTCGCATCCGCAGTCCGAAGGACTTTTACGCCGGGGCGCTCTTTGTCGTCTTCGGCGCAGGGTTCACGTGGCAGTCAGGGAGCTACCCCATGGGGACCTTGCAACACATGGGACCTGCCTACTTTCCGTTCGTCCTTGGGCTGCTCATGACTGCCCTGGGCGTCCTCGTGGTCCTCAGGGGTTTGACGGTAGATGATCCGTCCCGCGTCAGGCTCTCGCTGAGGCCGCTTTTCTTTGTGGTCGCCGGGGCTGTGATATTTGCATTAACGGTAGGGCCTCTCGGCCTGGTCGCAGCGCTGGCAGGGCTTATTTTCGTGAGCGCCCTCGGCGGCCCGGAATTCCATTTCCGGGAGGTGATCATACTCTGGGCCGCGCTGACGGTTCTGGCGCTGGCGATCTTTATCTACGGTCTCAGCCTGCCTTTCAAGGTGTGGCCGGTATGAACGAGCTTCTGCAGCATCTGAGCCTCGGGTTCAGTGTGGCCCTCGGCCTCATGAACCTGACCTACTGTTTCATCGGGGTCCTTCTGGGTACGCTCATCGGCGTACTTCCCGGGATCGGCCCGACCGCCACCATCGCCATGCTCCTCCCCATCACGTTCAAGCTTCCCGCCGTCTCGGCGCTCATCATGCTGGCCGGCATATACTACGGCGCCCAGTACGGGGGCTCGACGACGGCGATCCTGGTCAATTTGCCGGGGGAGGCCTCATCCGTGGTCACGTGCCTCGACGGTTACGTAATGGCCCGGGAGGGGCGGGCCGGGGCCGCTCTTGCGATTGCGGCGCTGGGGTCGTTTTTCGCCGGCTGCGTCACGACGATCGTTATCGTACTCTTTGCGCCAGTGCTGGCCGGCGTTGCCCTTCAGTTCGGTCCCGTGGAATATTTCTCCATGATACTGCTCGGCCTCATTGCCGCAGTGGTCCTTGCCCACGGATCGGTTCTCAAGGCTGTGACCATGGTCGTGCTCGGACTCCTTCTTGGGCTCATCGGGACCGATGTCACCTCCGGTATAACCCGGCTCAACTTCGGCCTTCGCGCCCTCGCCGACGGCATCGACTTCGTCGTGGTCGCCATGGGTCTTTTCGGATATGCCGAGATCGTCAACTCGTTGGAGCGACGGGAGCAGAGGATGGTCACGCCTTCGGGACTTGCAAAGTTATGGCTTACCTGGGAAGATTTCCGCAGGTCCTGGCCGGCCGTCCTTCGGGGCACGGCCCTTGGGTCGGTGCTCGGGATACTGCCGGGCGGCACGGCTACGCTGAGCTCGTTTGCGGCGTATACACTCGAAAAAAAGGTTTCCCGGGACCCGTCCCGATTCGGAAAGGGCGCCATCGAAGGGGTCGCGGGGCCGGAGTCCGCCAACAATGCGGCAGCGCAGATGTCGTTCATTCCAATGCTGACCCTCGGTATACCCCCCAACTCGGTCATGGCGCTTATGATCGGCGCCATGATGATCCAGGGTATTGCCCCGGGTCCCCAGGTGATGACGGCGCGGCCCGAGTTGTTCTGGGGCATGTTGGCGAGCATGTGGGTGGGCAACCTGATGCTCGTCGTGCTCAACCTGCCGGCGATCGGGATTTGGGTAAAGCTGCTGAAGGTGCCGTACAGGATGCTCTATCCGTCGATCCTCGTGTTCTGCTGCATCGGCGTTTACAGCCTGAGCAACAACCCCCTCGACGTCGTCCTCATCGCGTTTTTCGGGCTCCTTGGCTACGTTTTCACCAAGCTCGACTGCGAGCCGGCCCCCCTGCTTCTAGGTTTCATTTTGAGCCCTATGCTCGAGGAAAACCTGCGCCGGGCGGTGCTCCTCTCCCGGGGCGACGTCACGGTATTCTTCACCCACAAAATAAGCCTCGTTATGCTCGTCATGTCGGCGCTTTTGCTCGTTGTGATCATCGCACCGGTGGTCCGCAAGAAACGGGAAGAGACCTTTCAGGAAAACTGACGGATCATGCAGCGTATGAAGACTGAACGGCTCAAGGAAATCGAGACGCGCTGCGTAACGAACTGGAGTGAGCCTGAGAAGAGCCGATGGTCGCACACTATGATGGGGTCAATAACCCGAACTGTTTCATTTTTCTATACAAGGTACTGCGGCTGATTCCCAGGAACGATGATGCCTTCGAAATATTGAAATTCGCTTGTTCCAATACGTCTGTAATTTTTTTCCTCTTCAGCTCGGTCAGGCCGCCAAGATCCTCTTTCCCTGAAGAGGCAGCATAATCCCTTCCGGAAACTTCCTCGGAACAGGCCCCTGTCTTTGCTCCATCTGCGCCTCCCATCATAAGCACTGAATAAACCAGATGATGAATAGGCTTGCCGTTCCCGAACAGAAGTACAAGCCTCTCTGTAACGTTCTCAAGCTCCCTGATGTTGCCGGGCCACGGGTAGGCAGTCAGAATCTTGGTTATATCCTTGGGCAGTTCGATCTTCTTACGTTTATATCGATCGGAGAATTTGAGGGTCAGGTTGTCGATAAGGTCGGGAAGGTCAAGCTGCCTCTCCCTCAGGGGGGGCATTTTCAGGGAGAGCACATTGACCCTATAGTACAGATCCTCTCGAAAAAGCCCTTCCTTGACCTGCAACAGGAGGTCCGTATTTGTAGCGGCTATAATGCGCACATCGATCGGGATAAGCCTCTCGCTGCCGATTCGCATGACTTTCCTTTCTTGCAAGACCCTGAGAAGCCTCGACTGTAGCGTTGTCGGCATGGAGCCAATTTCATCGAGAAAGATGCTGCCTTCGTGGGCGAGCTCGAAGAGCCCCATCTTGCCTCCCTTTCTGGCGCCGGTGAAGGCTCCCTCGTCGTAACCGAAAAGCTCGCTTTCCAGCAGGGTTTCGGCAATCGCTGTGCAATTTACCGCCACAAAGGGTTTGTTTTTTCTGCGACTGAAGTTGTGGATGCTCTGGGCCATGACTTCTTTCCCTGTGCCCGTTTCCCCTGTTATCAGAATCGTCGAATCGGTCTGGGCAAAGATCTTCGCCTGCTGGACCACTTCCTTCATGGCCGGACTCTTTCCGAAAAAATCCTGGAAGCTGTACTGTGCGGTAAATCCGCGCGATACTGCCTTGTCCCGGATCTTATGGTCAATTTTCTGGATTTCCGACGCTGTCCGGAACGTAGACGCTACTCCAATCATTCGTTCGCCGCAAAAGACGGGTTCATGCCCGGCTATTACACTTGAATCTCCGAAGTCGATAATATCATAGTCAAAGCGTTTCCTTTTCTTGAGGGTCTCCGTTATACGGTTCGGAGGCAAGAAATGGGCAACCGGCCGCCCAAGGACCTTCGATCCTTGAATATTGAACATTTTCTCGGCTGCCGGGTTTATTAAAGTGATATTCCCCGTGCTGTCAGTAACTACAACGCCCTCCGTCAACGAATTGAAAATAGTCTGAAGGCGCACGAATTCTTCTCTTTCCCTGCGTCTTATCTCGGCTATCTTCACGGCCTGGCATATAGATTTCAACACCATCTCTTTTGTGAAAGTAATGAGGACGGCTTTTTTCTGGTATTCTTTCGCAATATCCAGCGTAATATAACTTTTACCGATTACCACTTCACATCCTTTGTCGAACGCATCCATGAGTCCGTACTTGAAGTCGTTGACGGTCTTGAAGGCAATCTGTCGGATCCGGACATTATATAGTTCTTCCAGCAACTCCATCCCGCCAAGTGGTTCGGAGTAGAGCAGAGCAATGTCCTTCCCAAACTGCCGGGCCTGGTTGAGTGCCCGCATCAGGTCCAGGTCCCTGATCTGGATGCTCATGACAGGTATCGATATATGCTGCTCCACTATCGCGGCGGTTGCATCCCACGTGGTCAGAACTTCTACCCCCATTTTCTCGAGTTTCTTGGCCGGCTGTATCGCTTCTTCCATGACGCCCAACTCAATTGACACATCGACAGTGTCGGACATCGTACGCGCTACTTCCTTGATCAGGGCCTTTTGGGCGTTGAATGAACACAGGAAACCCATACGTATTCGATTCATGGGTCCACTCCCGGCATGAAACTCGGGCGGTTTTCGCTTATATAGATCGGCATTGTATGAAATTGTCGCACCCCCTCTGCTGCACTGTACCATTATGATCCTCTCCTGTCAAACGAACTTTGGCTGTCACTGATGATCGACGGGAGATTCACAAACTGCCATTGATTTCGCGCACTTATTGGCAGCGATGCCGGTGGCATCATTTTTGCTCTATCTCAAAACGATGCCTGGCAGTGACAAACCTAAAGATGGTGAGTGTTAACCGCGAGCGGGGAGGGCAAGAATGAACTTCTACGGCTATCCTAGGGCAGATGGGAAGGTAGGCGCACGGAACTACGTTGCTTTGATCCCGACTACCGGCTGTGTTAACACGGTTGCCTTTCAGATCGAGAAGCTCGTAAGAGGGACCAAGGCCGTAACCCACCACCAGGGGTGCTTGCATCCCCCTGCGGACACGGAACAGGTGACCCGGACGCTGATCAACCTGGGAAAGAACCCGAACATCGGCGCGGCGGTCCTTATAGGGCTGGGTTGCGAGATGGTCGTGCTGGAAGAGGTGTTCGAGGGCATAAAGGAATCGGGCAAACCCGTCGATGCCGTCGCCGTCCACCAACTGGGCGGCATGATAGAGACCATAGCCAGGGGGGCGCGCATTGCCGCGAATTTCGCCCTCGATATCAGCGATATCGGCAGGGAGCCCTTCGGTCTGGACAAGCTGGTGTTCGCGACGAAATGCGGCTCGTCCGACACGACGTCCGGGCTGTCATCGAATCTCGTCGTCGGCGAGATATGCAGGCAGCTCGTCAGGGACGGGGGCATCTTCATCCAGGGCGAGATATGCGACATCATGGGCGGCGAGTACGCGCTGCAACAGTTGTGCGTCGATAAAGCCGCCGGGGAGAGGATCGTCGATTACGTCCGCGACCTTTACATGAGAGGCTTTGCGGTAGGGGCGGATACGAGGGGCTGCCAGATGACGGCGGGGAACGTTGCCGGCGGCCTGACGACCTTGGTCGAAAAGGCCCTTGGCGCGAACGCAAAGGGGGCCGACGTCCCCATCCAGGGAACGCTCGAGTACGGCGAGGTAGCGAAGGTGCCGGGAAGACATATCATGAACATTCCGGGGCACGGGTTCGAAAACCTTGCCGGGGCAGCCGCGGGCGGGGCCGTGGTGCACGTCTTCACCACGGGAAGGGGCGCGCCGAACGGAAACCCGATCATGCCGACCGTGAAGATATGCGGCAACTCGAAGACCAACGTCAGCTTAAGCGAGCATATCGACGTGGATGTCTCTTCGATAATCGACGAGACCGAGACCGTCGAGGAAGCCGGCCGGCGGGCCTACGAGTACGCGGTGAAAGTGGCGAACGGGAGGCGGACGAAAGCGGAAGTCCTGAATTTCGACGGCGGCATGGAGATACTGATAAAGGGACCGGTAATGTAGGTGAAGGAGGAGAGGATGGATAAGTATGCAAAGCTGCTGTCCCCGAAAGATAACGTGGTAACCGCGCTTGCCGATCTCGATTCAGGAGAGGAAGTTACAGTGAGGGGCAGGGACGATACGTACAGGTGTAACCAGTCCGTCCCGTTCGGACATAAGATCGCGATAGAGGACATCGGGCGCGGCAGGCCGATCGTCAAGTACGGCCGGCCCATCGGTATTGCGGCTGCGGATATCAAAAAGGGTGATTGGGTCCACACCCATAACGTCAAGGACGATTATAAGGTCCTCGACAAGGATGGAAAGCCGCTCCCGGGACAAGACGGGTGAGGGGCGGCCGCGCCGGAAGGAAGGCGCTGCCCATATCTTGAAATAGACAGGTTAGTATGGAAGGACGGTTTATATGCATCTGACGGAAGAAGAACGGGCGATGGCGTCCGGCCGGTTCGGGAAGGGCATCAAACGGTCAATGGACTTGCTTGTCAAATTCGGACAGGCCTTCGGAGCCAGCCGCATGGTACGGGTGGCGAGCGCCCACATCATGCCGAAGGGGCCGATAGACCTTCTCAAGGAATTTACGGAGGGCGTCGAGAACGCGCCCACCTTTTGCACGCTCCATCCGTTTATGTCCGCCTTCGACCCGGAGAAGTGGGAGGGCATGGGCATCCCCGAGGCCTTTGCTTCGCAGGAGCTGCCCGCCTTCAATGAGAGGCTCGCGATATACCGGCGGCTCGGCATCTACCAGACTTACACATGCCTGCCCATGCTGGTAGGCAACCTCCCGCGCAAGGGGGAATGCATATCGTGGATTGGCTCCTGCGCGCAGCTCTTCGTGAACTCGCTGCTCGGGGCGCGAACGAACCGCGACGGCGCTGTGACCAACCTGGCGGTGGCCGTCACGGGAAGGGCGCCTTACATCGGGAACTTTCTGGACGAGAACCGCCGCGCGCAGCTTCTGGTCCGGGTCAGGCATATGAAGGGCGGCCTCTCTTATACGGACCTGGGCGCGATCGGATATTACGTGGGGGAAAAGGCGAGAGACCGGAACATAGTCATCGACGGGCTGCCGCCGGACCTCGACCTCTCGCGCAGCCTTGCGCTACTTGCACCGCTGCCCGCATCGGGCGCAGTCAACCTCTGCCACATTCCGGGCGTTACGCCCGAAGCCGCCAACGTCAGCGATGTAATCGACGAATCGTGCGAGCGAATATCGGTCGGTAAAGAGGATGTGACTGCGATGAAAGGTCTTTTCGGGGGAACGGGGCCCGTGGACCTTGCCGTGTTCGGATGCCCCCACTGCACTATCTCCGATCTGAAAACGCTAGCGGCGCTGTTGAAGGGAAAAGCATTGGCCAGGAACAAGAGGCTCTGGATAGGACTCCCCTATCAGACATACCAGCTCGGCCAGGCAATGGGGTATACCGGCGAGATCGAAAACGCGGGAGGCGTCATTACAAGCTCGTGCATGGCTGCCATTCCCGACGCCCCGTTCCCCGTCTCCGTAAAGGCGGTGGCGACCAATTCCTTCAAAGCAGCCCATTATATTTCCAGACTGACGAACGGACGGGTCAGGGTGTACGTCGGCGAGTTGGAGGCGTGCATAGAGGCCGTGACAGGAGGGGTCTTCCGGCAGTGACCCTGCCTTCCGGAACGCGAACGAAAGGAAAGAGACTATGAAGCTTACGGGTAGAGTGGTCAACGGAAAGAACGTTGCGGCCGAAGCGCTGGTTTTGGACCGGCCGTTCTCCTTTATAGGAGATTTCGATCCTAAGACAGGCAGACTGACGATCAAGGGCCATCCTCTGGACGGTAAAAGCCTGGCAAAGAAGATACTCGTCTGCGTTACGGGAAAAGGGGGGACATTCGCGCCTTTTACGGCCTACGAGGCCGGCCGGAAAGGAAATGCCCCCGTCGCCATCCTCTGCGAGAAGATGGAGCCCATCCTGTGCGAATGCGCCCTGGTTATGGACATCCCGATTCTCGATGGCTTTAGTGCAAGCCCTGTACAGGTCATCAGGTCGGGACAGATGTTATCCGTGAGCGAAAGCGGGACCGTAAGTTTCCGGGAGAACGATTGAAATGGAGGATTACGAGGTCGTCGTCATAGGCGGCGGACCGGCGGGCTTGAGCGCCGGGCTGAACACTTGCAGGGCGCACCTGCGCACGGTATTATTGGAAGCGACCGCGCCGAGCGGTCCCGTTGCGACCGCGGAGAGGATAGAGAATTACATGGGCTTTCCGGACGGCGTCTCCGGCGCCGAGCTTATCCGCCTGTTCGAAGAGCAGGCCAGGAGGATCGGCCTGCAGGTCCGGGAATTCTGCCCCGTCGAAAAGATCGATATCGAAGACGGGAAGAAACGGATATCTACCCCGCATGGCGACTTCTCCGCGCAGGCCCTTATCCTTGCGACAGGCACGACATGGCGGAAAATGATGGTGGAGGGCGAAGGGGCGTATACTGGGCGGGGAGTCTCATATTGCGCCACCTGCGACGGATCCTTTTTTGAAGGCCTGGACGTGGCGGTGGTCGGCGGAGGCGATACTGCGCTGAGTGACGCCCTTTACCTCTCCCGCATGGCCCGGAACGTATTCGTAATCCACAGGCGCGGGGAGCTCCGGGCCCAGAAAGTCCTCCAACATGCCGCCCTTGGCAACCCGGTTATAGAGTTCGTTTGGAACAGCGTTGTTCGCGAGGTTGCCGGGGGAGAGCTGGTGGAAAAGTTGATACTGGAGAACACCCGGACGGGCGAAAGGACTGCGCTGGCGGTCAATGGGGTATTCGTCGCGATCGGCCAGTCGCCGAACGTCGAATATCTCGGCGGCCTGCTCGACCGGGATGAAGCAGGTTTCATCATTACGGACGAGGCTTGCGAGACCTCCATACCGGGGATTTTCGCGGCTGGAGACGTCAGGAGCAAGGCCTTGAGACAGATCTCTACGGCCGCGGCGGACGGGGCGATAGCAGCCTCTTCCGCCGACGCCTTTCTGCAGTTGAGCCTGAGGGCGTGAGCCGGTCATGGGCCGCAGAGGCAACCGGCAAGGGACAATCGTGACGGGCGCGCTTATCGATAGCCGGGGCGCGAGGCGAGGAGGGAGATGAATGGAGCTCGACGTCAACAAGCTATCTGCTGATCTCGGCAGGCTTATCGGGAAGGAGTACGTTTTCGTCGACAAGCCCACGAACCTGCTGTACGCGAAAGACGTAATGCCGTGGGACGTCGAGGAGCAATACATGCCTTACGCGGTCGCCCGTCCGGCCGGCGCCGGCGACGTTTCCGCGGTGCTTCGATACGCCAACGAGCAATCGATCCCCGTGCACATCCACGGCGCGGGCACCTCCCTGATCGGGCTGGCCCGGCCGAAGACGAGGGCGATCGTTTTGGACATGGGGAGGATGACGGAGATCACGGTCTACCCCGAAAGGGGTTATTTCGAGACGGGCGCGGGGGCACACATCCATCTCCTCAGGAAAGAGCTGGCAAAACACGGGGCGATGCTCCCTATTTTTCCCGGGAGTGAATGGATCGCGACCATCGGAGGGATAGTCGCGGTCAACACGAGCGCGCACGCGGTCGATGCGGCCCTCGGCAAGCCCGGCGACTACGTACTAGGGCTTGAGGCGGTATTGCCGACGGGAGAGATCCTGGATACGGGGACGGAGTCTACCCGGAGGCCTGCCGGCATCGAACACACAAAGCTCCTCGTGGGTTCCGAGGGCCTTCTCTGCGTGATTACCAAGCTCAGAATGCGCCTCGTCCCGCTTCCCTACTTCGAGAACATAGTCGCCTATTACGACGACGTGGACGACATCCTGGACGCGGTCATGGCCATGTACAGGCAGAATGTCCCGCCTCCCATGTTTTTCGAATTCCTCGACGGCAGGTCCGCCGGCATAGGCTTCAAGGCAGTAGGCCTCGCAGACCCCGGCGGTCCTGTAGGGATGATGACGCTCCACTGCTGGAGCAAAGCGGGGTGCAGGGACCTTGCCGACAATTTCGTGGCATTCCTGAAATCGGGGAGGCCTCGGGAGGCGAGGGTCGTAGACGATAAGCAGGAATGGGAAAAGATCTGGGGCAGCCGCGCGGAGGCGGGTAATTACGTCTACCGCCTCGGCTCGACCTTCGGGAGCGAAGTCAGCCCGCGGATCGACAAGCTGAAGGAAGCCTACCACGAGGCGAAGGCGGCCATCCTGGGGCTTGAGTCTTACAAGGACGTCATGTTCCATGCCTTCGGCCATATCGGCGCGCCCAGCATCCACGCTTACGCGTTCGTGGAGGAGAAGGACCTCCCGAACGACGTCAAGAAGGCGATCATGGCGGAGGTGAGGCAGAAAACGGAGGACATCAACGTGAAGTATGGCGGATGCGGGGGCGAATGGGGAGTGACCGGGCAGAGAGTGCCGTTCTTGCGGAAGCGGTACAACGGGGCCTACTTCAATCTGCTGCTCCAGCTCAAGAGGACGCTTGACCCGAAGAATATATTGAACCGGGGTAACATAGAGGTCGCGACATGAAAACCGCCGAAGAGACCCGTGATATGCTTCTGTCCGAGCTTGCGAAATGCAGGGCGTGCCGCTTCTGCCTGGACACCTGTCCGACCTATCAGGCCTCAGCGGGGCTGGAGACCCTGTCCTCGTGCGGGAGGCTGCAAACGCTCCGCTACCTGCTGATGGGGATGCTCCGGCTGGACGACTCCCTCGCGTACATTCTGTACAGTTGCCTTGACTGCAAGAGATGTGAGATTATGTGCAAGAGCAAGGGGCAGGGCCTTGAGATCACCTCCCTCATCCAGATGGGAAGGGCTCTCCTCTCGGACCGGCTGCTTAAGGGGGAGGAAGGATGAAGGGATCCAGACGACTGATAGCCCAGGCCCTCGATACGTTGAAGGGGAACATGGAGAGGACGGGCGACCCTATGGGCTTCAAGAACGATTACTGGACGGCCTGGGCAGAGGGTATGGGCCTGGCCAGGAACGGGGACGCCGTGCTGATGACCTCGCGGATGTACCAGATGCTCCCCTATGTCATGAAGATGACCGAAATGATCTCGAAGGCCAAGCCGATACAGGAGATCGAAGGCATGGGGAAAATCCTCAGCATGGGCCACCGAATCGCAGGCGAGGCATTGATCCGCTGGAAGGCGAAAGGCGATACGGAGATAACGGAAAGGGGCGTCAGGGCGCTGCGGGGCGCCGTGTCGGGCCTTAAGGCCGTGGGCGTGACGCCCGGCTACCTTTTCGAAGAGGACCATTACAGCGGCGCGCTCCTTTACGACCTGGGCCTCAGCCGGTACGCGCAGCACCAATTGACGAAGGCATATGAGACCTTCAAGAAAAGCGGGGCAAAAGAGGTGATAGTGACCGACCCCCACACCCTGCTCATGCTGCGGGAGGTCGCCCCGCAGCTTGTGGGGGATTCCGGCATCCCGGCGCGCCATTATCTGGAGCTTCTGGCCGAGAGGAAAGACAGGCTGAAGCCCGTCGCCCCCGCGCTGCGCAGGAAATACGTGATGCACGACCCCTGCATGATGGCCCGGAGCCTGGGGATCGTAGACCAGGTGAGGGGCGTGGGCGCCAGCCTCGGGATTACGGTGATCGAGCCGGAAAACACGAAGCAGAATACCATGTGCTGCGGCGGTCCGATCGAATACGCATTTCCGGAGCTCAGCAGGGGCGTTTCCGGCCTACGCATCCGGGAGCTTGCAAAGATCTCGACGGACATCCTCGTGGCGTGCCCCGTCTGCCTCATGAACCTTTACCGTTATGAGAAGGAGATGGGCCTGCGCGTCAGGGACATGGGCGAGGTGCTGTACGAGGCGGCCAACGGGGAGACGCCCGCGTGACGCAAGTGCCGTCTTCCCTTCACTTATGTTCGGCCGTGTCCGGAGCGGGTCATGAAAGGTGAGGACCCGGCGACCGGCAATATTCATATAGACCTCGATTACTGCAAGGGGTGCGGGATTTGCTCCGCCATGTGCCCGAAGGGCGCGATTACGACGGTCGTGGAAGATGCCGGCAGTTGAGCGGTGTCGAAGATAGTCTCATTTGCCTTGGAGGTGGGTTATGGGAAATTGGCTTGAAGGGAAAAAGGCCGTGATTATCGGGGAGAGGGATGGGGTCCAGGGCCCGTCGATCGCCGAATGCCTGACAGCGGCAGGCGCTAAGGTGATGTTTGCAGTGACGGAGTGTTTCGTCTGAACTGCGGCCGGCACGATGGACGCGAAAAGCCAGGCCAACGTGAAGAAGCTCGTCGAGGAAAACGGCAACCGTACGGAAGAGTTCGTGGTTGTGCTGGGCGCAAGCGACCTCGAAGGTGCCGAGATCTCGGCGGAAACGGTCACGCTGGGCGATCCGAGCTTTACGGGTCCATTGGCAGGGGTCTCGTTGAGACTCCCCGTATACCATATCCTGGAGCCTGAGATGGCGGCGGTCATCCCCAAAGATATCTATGAAAAGAACGTGGGGATCTGGATGTACGCGGTAGATGTCGAAGAGATAGGAAGGCGCTTCCGGGAAATACGGGAGAAAGCGCAGTTGTCGGACACGGGGGAATAAGGCCATGAGACTCCGGATAGACGGCGTAAAAGTCGAAGACGTAAGACAGGGACAGAAAACCCGTATCGAGGGGAAGGTTCTGTATGTCGATACAGGCGACCTGGAAAAAGCCCTTTTGAGCGATAAGAGGATCGCATCGGTCAGAGTCGATATTGTACGTCCCGGCTCGTCCGTCCGCATCGTAAACGTGATCGACGTCTTGCAGCCGAGGTGCAAGGTAGAGCCGGAAGGCACGGATTTTCCGGGCTGGCTTACGAAACTGGGCGTGGCAGGCAACGGCAGGACCATCTCGCTGGAAGGCGTCATAGTGACCGTTTGCAACCGGTTCTCCCACAGGTCGTATTCGGCGGTCCTCGACATGTTCGGCTGGGGCGCCGATCTCAGCAAGTACGGGAAGATGCCGAACGTCGTGATAGACCCCGCGCCTGCCGAGCACGTGAGCGAGCGGGAATTCGAGCTTGCGGCCAGGACGGCCGGCCTGAGGGCGGCCGTCTACCTGGGAGCGGCAGGCTCAGGCAGGAGGCGGACCGGCACGGAGATATTCGATCTGAAACCGTCGCCGGGAAAAAAGGGGAAGCTGCCGCGGGTCGGTTATTGTTACATGTTGTATACGCCGCAGCATGACTACCAGGGGGTACCCGACCCCATATTTTACGGGGGGCAGGCGACCGAGATACTTCCGACCGTCGTCCAGCCGAGCGAGATCCTGGACGGTGCGCTCGTCAACCAGTTGACCGTCAGGGGCATGGAGACCTATTCGATACAGAACCACGCGGTCATTAGGGAGCTTTACAAGAGGCACGGCCGCGACCTCATATTTGCGGGGATGATCGTATACTCCGCGACCATGGAGCCGCAAAGGAGGCAGAGAAATGCGATGCTTGCGGCGTCTCTGGCCCGTAACGTGCTCGACGCGGACGGGATGATACTGACCAAGTGTTACGGCGGCATGCCCCACGTCGATGAGGCCCTCGTTGCCGAAGCGTGCGAGAACATGGGCATCAAGACGACCATGTTCGTCCATCTCGTGCACAGCGGAAGCTCCCTGGCCGAAAGCGCCCTGGCGAGCTCTCCCAAGCTGGACGCCATCGTCAACGTGGGACAGGTCCTGGAGAGGATCGTCCTGCCTAAGGCGGAGAAGATCCTCGGAGGCGATCGGGGCACGTCCGTTTACAATCCCGATATCAAGCAGACGGCGGGAAGCGCCGCCCTTGACATCGAAGAGTTCCTGCTTGCCGGATTGCACGACCACCTTGGGAGCAGCCGGGTGGCGGCCGTCGATTACTAGGTCGATTAACATGATGAGCGAAATCAACGAAACTGGCTTGGGCCGGGAGGTTCTATAATGGGTAAGGAGATCAGGGTTGTCCACTACGTCAACCAGTTCTTCGGGCAGCAGGGCGGAGAGGATATGGCAGGGATGGCCTTTACGGTTAAGGAGGGCCCGGTCGGACCGGGCATCGCGCTGGAGCGCATCCTCGGGCCGAGGGGCAAAGTCGTCGGCACGGTGATCTGCGGCGACAATTACTTTGCAGAGAACGTCGATAAGGCGGCCGAGGACGGTGCGGCCCTCGCAGCGGAATTCAAGCCCGACGTCTTCATTGCCGGTCCCGCTTTCGAGGCCGGCCGCTACGGCATCGCCTGCGGCGCCATTTCCAAAAGCGTGGCGCGCAGGTGCGGCATCCCGGTCGTAACGGGCATGGCCGAGGAAAACCCCGGAGTCGAACTTTACAAGCGCGACATATACATCGTCAGGACGCAGCGGAGCGCGCTGAAGGTAGCAGAGAACCTGCGCGTTATGGCAGAGCTCGCCATCAAGATGCTGTCGCGCGGGGAAGGGACGCGGCTCGTCGCGCGGGAAGCGATAGGCAGGCCGTCGGAGGACGGTTACTTCCCACGCGGGGTCGTCAAGAACGAGTACACGGAAAAGACGGCCGCGGTGCGGGGGGTGGAGATGCTGCTTGCGAAACTGGCAGGCCGCCCGTTCGAGACGGAGCTTCCCCTGCCCGCCGACCCAGGCCTGAAGCCCGCCCCGCCCATAAGCAAGCCCCTTTCCCGCTGCGAGATAGCCCTGGTAAGCGACGGGGGCCTGGTGCCGAAGGAGAACCCCCACGGGATGCGCGGCAGGGGCAATTTGGTGTGGGCCGCCTACGAGCTCGACACGTTCCTGCCGGATGACTTTGCCTCCGGCGATTACTACGTTGCCCATACGGGTTACTACCCGGTATACGTGCTCGAAGACCCCCACAGGATGGTGCCGGCAGACACCATGCGCGAGCTGGAGCGGGAAGGCGTCATAGGCAAGCTCCATCCTTTGTTCTACTCCACTTCCGGCAACGGCACGGTGCGGAACAGGTGCTGGGAGATGGGCACTGAGATCGCGAAGCAATTACAGGAGAAGGGGGTGGACGGCGCCATCCTCACCTCGACCTGAGGGACAAGCACTCGTTGCGGCGCAACGATCGGAGCAGCAATAGAACAGGCGGGCTTCCCGGTAGTCAACATTACAGCAGTGCCGTCCGTCAGCCAGATGGTAGGGCTGTCGCGCGTGCTGAGGGGCGAGAGCGTAGCCAATATACTGGGAAACGCGCAACTGAATCGGAATGAAGAAAAAAGCCTGCGGCGGAGATACGTGCTCCGCGCGCTCGAATTGCTCCAGACGGAAGGGGATTCCAAGCAGCTCTTCACATTGTCCGGGGTGGAGTAGGGCGATACGGCGTAAGCAAAACCTGTCTTCAAACTGTATGGAGGGATGGCACATGACTGCCGAGCTGAACAGCGATAACTACGACGCGGAGACCAATGACCCGTCCGTGCCGGTGATGGTTGATTTCTGGGGCCCCCAGTGCGGCCCCTGCCTCGCCCTTTCACCGTTCGTGGACGGGCTTGAAGAGAAATATCACGGCAAGATAAAGATCAGGAAGCTCAATGCCTCCGAGAACAAGCGGCTTTGCCTGAGGCTGAGGGTCCTCAACCTCCCGACCTTCCTTTTCTACAAGGGCGGCAAGGAGGCGGCCCGCCTGACAGGAGAAGTGAAGGCGCAGGACATCGAAAAGTCTTTGCAGGCGTTGTTGGAAGAATAGGGAGGAAAAGTAATGTCCGTTGTGATAAACAACTGTGCCTATACCATGGTGCACGTGCCCGATTTCGTGCGGTTCGGGTCGAAGCCGATACGCGACATAGAGGAGACGCCTTCCCTGGAGCCGGAGATCCGGGCGCATATCCGCACCTTTGCGCAGGCCTGCGGTTACCCGCCCAACCAGGTGTTCATCGGCAACCGGCACCCCGACTGGCTCAACTCGGTGCCGAAGCCCTGGTATGAAAACGGTTTGAGCGAGGCCCCGCGAACGGGCCCCTTCGGCGAGATCATGCCCGAAGAGGAGTTCTACGGATGGCTCAAGATGGCCGACGAGTTCGACCTGGTATGGCTTGAGCAGGACTTCCTGGGTAAGGTCAGGGAAGCGGCCGGCCGCCACCCGTTTGTGTCCGAAAAGGACATCGAGCGCATGGGCCAGGGCGTGCCGATGGACAAGATCATGAATAAGATCGAGGGCGCCGCCGCCCTGCCGCTTCTGTACGAGAACAGGGTCATAGGCTCGTTGAGGCGCGACCACGATAAGGACGACAGCCTCAAAGCCCACGTGCTTATGGAAAACCTCCTGTCGAAGGCATCGGCCGCCCTCACTATGCACCACCTGTTTAGACGGTCGGGCATAGCGGCCGGCGACATCGATTTCATCCTGGACTGTTCGGAAACCGCAGTCGGCGACCGTTACAACCGGGGAGGGGGAAGCCTCTCCAAGGCGATAGGCGAAATGGTAGGTTGCAGGAACGCGACCGGATGCGATATCAAGGCCTTCTGCGCCGCCCCCATCCATGCCCTTATCATGGCGGCGGGCCTCGTCGAATCGGGCATATTCGGGAAAGTGGCGGTCGTCGGGGGAGGCTGCCTCAGCAAGATAGGCATGAAGTATGCGGCGCACATCAAGCACGACATGCCCATACTGGAAGACATGCTGGCCGGCATAGCCTTCCTCGTTGCGCCGGATGACGGCGTAAGCCCCGTTATCAGGCTGGATTGCGTCGGGAAGCATGACATCGCCGCCGGTTCTTCACAGGAGTCGATCATGACGTCCCTCGTGCTGAAGCCCCTTTCGCATATAGGCCGGAAGATTACCGATATAGAGAGGTTTTCGACGGAGCTGCATAACCCGGAGATAACCCTTCCCGCGGGAAGCGGGAACACGCCGCTGACAAACTACAGGATAATTGCGGCGTTAGCAGCGCGCAACGGGGAGATCGACAGGACGGAGATCGATAAGTTCGTGCTGGAGCGCGGTATGCCGGGCTACAGCCCTACGCAGGGGCATATACCGGCCGCGGTGCCGTTCATCGGCCATGTCCTTGAGCCCTTGAAGAAGGGGGAGCTGTCGAGCGTGATGTTCGTAGCCAAAGGGAGCCTCTTCCTTGGCCGCATGTCGCAGCTCGCCGACGGCATGTCTTTCCTCCTCGAGAAGAACCCGAAGGCGGCGTAGCGAAGAGCCGGCGCATTGCCGGCCGGGGGCGCTGGCATGAAGTTTGACAAGTTAGTTGTCTTTGACAGACAGTGTACAAGAGTCATATCTCAACGAAAGCAGGGAGGTGCAAGAGATGCGAGATAAGAAGAAGATAGGTATTCTGCTTTGCGAGCATCACTGCCACAAGTGTCATGGGCTAAAGTGCTTCAGGGCTTTGAATGACAGGGAAGGGGGTTTCGCTCCTTACAAGGATACGGACCTTGAGCTGTTATCATATTGTAACTGCACCGGCTGTAACGGGTCCCTCGGCAATAGGATCTTCGCCGAATGGAAAAAAGCGGGCATAGAGCTCGTCTTCTTCGCAACGGGTTTTCACTGCGCGTATCCGCCCTGCCCGAACCTGACGTTCATCCGGAACCTCGCCGAAAAATCTTACGGCATGAAGGTAGTCATGGGGACCCACCCGATCGATGCCAATTTTTGGGCATCGCACTCGGCCGTGGGCTCATGGGACTCCCCGGAATGGCAGGAAGCGATCAAGCTGGTAAAGACGGACGAAGAGACGCGGAAGGCGTATACATACTTTACGAAAAATCACATGCCGAAGGCGTGAGTCGTCCGCAGGAAAGAGGGCTTACGGAAAAGTCGGCTTCGCGCCGGGGACGGCCGGGGGGCGCATCATCAAGACGTCCTGGGAGTCGCTCGGCATCGCGCCGAAATACCGGTATATGGGGATCGGCGCCACCATCGTTGGCCGCTATAAAGTCCCTCAGCCTGTGAAGCACCGCGTCCTCGGGCATAACCCCCTGGGCATCATCAACACCCTGGTCTATAATAAAGAGAGGCTTGCCCGACATGTAAACCCCAGGCGGAAGGCATAGCGTTCTCGTTCGTCCGGTTTCCGATGTTAGGTCGGCATCTTGTGACAGCGAAAAGGGGAAAAGGGACGGATTTCACCGACATCGTTCTGCAGGAACGGGTGCCCCTTCAATTGTTCAGTATCGTGAGGCCACGGGCGTTCGAGGAGGGCAAGTACTTTCCTGAGTACCTGCTGAATTTATTGATAGGGGGAGGACAAATTTAGGCGCATTGCCGGGATTGCAAAGCATCGGTCACGGCTTCGGGATTTCGGGCGATAACGACAAGGTAAGCGCGCGCGGCCGCATCAGGCTCTTTGCGGTGTTGTTCCCAATCGCGCAACGTGCCAAGCGGAATACAGAACCGCGTCGAAAAATCTTCCTGGCTGAGGCCGAGCGCACGGCGAATGATCTTCACTTGTGGCGTGCGCTTCATGCGCTTTTCGTTGTCGGGGGTAACAGGCTGCGCGTCGGGATCGTTCACAGCGGCGGTGTGGCGCTGTTCTCCGGACATGGAGTCGAAGCGGCTCCAATCATGCTTAGGTGGCGTTTTCTTCGTGGTATCTGCGTTTTTCATAAGGCTCG
>Ga0187886_1001091_pt1 | contig 26623 bp, 20 predicted proteins | sample June2016WEW_20_1_FD_133001 | JGI IMG/M metagenome (GOLD analysis project Ga0187886, IMG submission 133001) | Peatland microbial communities from SPRUCE experiment site at the Marcell Experimental Forest, Minnesota, USA - June2016WEW_20_150 | ecosystem: Environmental > Terrestrial > Soil >... | reverse complement strand
TGGCGTTTTGGGCCGGCTTCACCGGAAAGTGCCTTATTTTATGATAAAATGGCTTTTTAGCAAGACAATTATGCCCCTATTTGCCGAAGTAATTCGCTTTCACCCAGTTGAAATTCAATATAATGTGTGCAGCAATGAGACAAAGTAATATCGCTCCGCCGGTTTTGTGAAAAATTTCGAATGCTCCACTGGAAAAATTATCACGGAATATTACAGTTATCGCCTGATTGACAAAAAACACCGCCAAAATCGGATTCAAAATTTTAAAAGCCGTATTTCTTTTCATAATAAGTTCCGTCCAGTAAAAAAACTGCTAATCCGTTTTCAGCCTGAATATTGCGCATCGCCGAAGGCAAGGATGGGAAAGAAAATAAACGGCAGGAAAAACAAACCCACGGCGAAACCTGTACTTTTGCCGAAATTTTCGGCAATGCCTAAGTACGTTATAAATGCTATAACAAGATTGACCAGCGGAATAAACATTAGTATCAGCCACCAGCCGGGTTTTGAGGCGATTTTCAGCAAAATATAACAATTATAAATTGGGATTATACTCGCCCAGCCGGGTTGGCCGGCCTTTTCAAACACCTTCCACATAGAAACTATCATAAATATTATTATGGCAAGTTGTAATAAAGCAAGCATTTTGGAATCCTTTCAAAAAAGTTTTTAAATTTTAAACTACCATTTCTGGGTTGCGGAATATTCGACGGTTGCCGTTGCATTGGCAGCAATCTCAACTGTAAAGCGAGCGGTTGTTGCGTTTTTCTTTACATAAGGATGAGTTGCTTCTTCGATTTTCCAGTTAACCCACGATGGAAACTTCTCATCGACAAAAACTGTTACGGCTGAATCTTTGCGGTTTCGCAGTTCGATTGAATGTTTGTCCCATCGCATCCTGCGGTCAACCTTTTGGTCAACAGGCTTATACTCAACCGCTATATCGAAGGCGTCGCCGATATAAAGCGATAGCTTTTCATCTTTCGGCGTGTGGTCAATCAAATCTTCGCCGACAAACTCCAGCGACCCGTCCGTATCTCTCTTAAAAACGCGAACCTTGCCTTTTGGCAGTGCGATACCAAGGCCGGTTTCCTTTTTATTTTCAAATTCAAATTTTATCTGAACTTTTTTGTCATTTTTATCGCGTTCGTAGAGATAAATCTTTTTAGCGGGGACATTTTGAACAGGAGTTATAAATTCAATCTGTTTGGTCTGATTATTATTTATCGTGCTCGTGCGGCCAAGAGTATAAATATGATATTCCATAAAAGGCTTTTCCTCGAAGCCCCGTTCCGCAAGGTCCCCTCCCGCCGCCTGATACATCAGCATTCTCGTTGGCTGCGGAGGCTGTTCTTCGATACGTCTTACATCGCCGGCAATAAGTTTAATTTTTGCGTCCTTATATTCCGCGCCGCTTTTGTTGTCGATTGTTACCCAGCCGCTGATATCGAAAGCGTTTTCGGCATCGTTAAGAATCGCAGAATAGTCCGCCTTCCAGCTAATATCGGAAGTGGTATATGTAACCTGACATCGTTCCTGGCCTTTTGTTTCCGACTGGGCAAGCCAAACAAGTGTCGGCTTTGTAACAAGGTCGTCTGGAAGCTGCTTGAGCAAAATGTTATCAATACTGCTCTCTGAAATTATTTCTATCATACCGTCGCTATTTTTGATTATCAGGTTGTTATCCCTGGCGGCAAGGAGAGTGCCGTTCACAAGATTACCTTTATCGGCGCCGCTGCCCTTGACCGAAACAGAAACGGATTTATCGAGATAACGGTTAAGCAGGCTCGCTGTGCCGACAAGGTCGTATTCGTAATTCTGCTCAAGAATAGCAATTTTACCCGGAGCAGATAAACACTGAAAACTTACACTGGTAGCGTCTATTGATGATGCGACATCGGTAAATCGGATTGTGTTAAGACCTTTTTCAAAAACCATAGGCCGCTGTTCTTTAATTACGCCAAAATTAGCGTTATAAACCGTAACCGCTATTGCATTGGCGTCGGCCGGCGGCTCTTTGCCCGCGAAAAGACAACTGGAAAGAAAAAGAATGGTCAGGATTGAAAATATCGTTCTCATTTTGTGTTTCTCCAAAAATTATTGCAGATATTCTTACACAAAAGCAAACAGGCGTAAAGAAAAATCCGGATAACTATAGAGGCATTTGTGTTGCTGAAAGGGCAAGTTCCTTCAGCGCCGATACCGTCTGATTGGAACCGAAACTGTCAAGGGCCGCCAGAGCTTTTTGCTGATATTGAACAGCCTGAGATTTGGCATAGTCAATACCTTTTACAGAATCAAGAATCGACACGATGCGGCCCATGTCAGGCTTTGGGGTGGAAAATAACTCGAGCAATTCAGTTTTCTTCGACGCGGCTAGTCTGGTAAGTGCGAAAATAGCAGGCAGTGTCAGGGTCTTACTGCCAAAGTCTCTGCCGCTGGTTTTGCCGGTTTGGATTTCCGTCCCGACAATGTCAACAAGGTCGTCGATAATCTGAAAAGACAGGCCCAGATTTAGACCGAAGTCATATAATCCACTGCAGGCATTTTTATCGGCGCAGGACATAATTCCGCCAAGAAGCGCGCAGTTGGCGAAAAAAATTGCCGTCTTTTTTTCGATAATGTCAATATATTGCTTTTCAGTCAGGCTGAAATCTCCCCGCCAGGCGTTCTGAAGCATTTCACCCCGGCAGATTATCGCGGCTGTTTCAGATAGAACCCGGTTAATATCGTCCCTTTGTGCCGATGCGGCAGCCACAAAAGCTCTGCTTAAAAGATAATCGCCCAGCAGCACAGCGAAATTTGCGCCCCACAGATTATTCGCAGTCTCGTGGTATCTGCGCCTGCATCCGTCGTCTATCACATCATCGTGCAGAAGTGTGGCTGCGTGAATCATCTCGACAACCGCGGCTATTCTGATATGCAGCGCGGTTGCCTGACCAAACAGTCTGCCGCTCAGTAGCAGAACCGATGCGCGAAGCATCTTGCCCTGCTGGCCCCTGACATAATCGATAAAAGGCCTGAGCTTGTCGTCGCTGCATTCAAGCTGCTCGAACAGAAATTTCTGTGTCTGCGCAAGCTTATCAGCTATTAGCGCAGAACAGGCGGATGATGAATTTTCTACGGTCATTTTATTTCGACCGGCCGTGTGCGTATTCGAAAAACTTTTTGCGCAGAAGCTGCGTAACCGGACCGGGCTTACCGTCGGAAATCTTCCTGCCGTCAATCTCGACAACGCCGATAACCTCCGCTGCGGTGCCTGTAAGGAACAGCTCGTCGGCAACATAAAGGTCGAAACGCGTCAGGTTCTTTTCGCAAACCTGCATTTTTTCCTGGGCCGCAAGACGGAAAACAACCCCTCTTGTAACGCCTTCAAGAGAGCCGGCCTGAATCGGCGGAGAACAAACAACGCCGTTCTTAACGATAAATATATTATCTCCGGTGGCTTCTGCAACGAAACCTTCGTGATTGAACATAATCGCTTCGGGAACGCCCGCGTCGAGAGCTTCAATCTTGGCAAGAACGTTGTTCAGGTAATTAAGGCTCTTGACCTGCGGCGGTATCGCAAGCGGATGATTGCGAATCGTACAGGCGCTTATAACCTTCATTCCAGTATTGTAAAGCTCAGGCGGATAAAGCTGAATGCCGTCAGCGATAATAATAATACTGGGCTTTTCGCAATTGAATGGACTTATGCCCAGCGAACCGACACCGCGGGTAACGATTAGACGAATATAGCCGTCAACGATATTGTTTGCCTTGACAGTCTCTCTTGTCGCCTCGGCAAGCTGCTTGGGCGTCATACCGATATCGAGTCTTAAGACTTTCGCCGACTCGTAAAGTCTTTTAAGATGAGCGTCAAGCTCGAACACCTTCGAGCTATAAACGCGAATACCTTCGAAGACTCCGTCGCCGTAAAGCAAGCCATGGTCAAAAACGCTGATTTTAGCATCCTGCTCCGCGACCAGTCCGTCGTTCATCCAGATTTTCAATGCCATAAAAAACTCCGCTAATTTTTCGCCGACCCAATCACACCACAGGCGGATTGATTTTGCCGTCGGCAAGCCTGATTATTCTCGAGGCTTTTTCCGCTATCCGGTCATCGTGAGTAACCATTACTATCGTCTGGCCGGCATTATGCAGTTTTTCAAAGACCTTTAGAATATCATTTCCTGTCTTAGAGTCAAGGTTTCCTGTCGGCTCATCTGCCAGAATTACATCAGGCTCATTTATCAGTGCCCTGGCAATAGCGGCCCTTTGCCGCTCGCCGCCGGAAAGCTGATAAGGCCTGTGTTCCGCACGTTCGGCAAGGCCAAGCTCTCCTAACAGCTGAGCAGCGGTTTTTTTCGCCTTTGCCGAATGGAGCAGCCAGCCAATCGCCCCCATCTGAACCATCGGGGCAAGCAAAACATTCTGCAAAACTGTTAATTCGTCAAGTAAATGATAAAACTGAAATACAAATCCGATTTTTTTGTTTCTGAATTCGTTGATTTTCCTGCCGCTAAAGGCCGCAATATTTTCCCCTTCGAAAAGAACCTTGCCTTTATCGGGCTTATCGAGCGCGCCGAGTATGTGCATAAGCGTGCTCTTGCCGCTGCCGGAAGCACCTTTGACAGCGACAAATTCGCCTTTTGCGATGTTAAGGTTTATTCCCTTGAGAACCTCAAGACGCATAGCGCCCATCTGATAAGACTTATAAAGCTGTTCACAGGTCAATATATAATCATTTTGTTTCATATCTGATTTACCCGCAGAGTATCGACGCAATTTTGCCTTGCCGCTTTTATTGTCGGCAACAGCGCGCCGAGCAGACAAGCGATTACCGCCGAGGCTGCAACCTCAATCGGCAGAGCAATTCCCGGTCGATCCGGTATGGCGCCTATCGCGTAAATTTCTCTGTTCCACATTTGAAAACCGAATTTTACATACAGCCAGTTTTCAAGGCCGTTAATATTGTCGAGAAAAACAAGTGCCGCTGCAATGCCGATTGCCGCTCCGACAAGACCTGTCAGAACCGCATATCGCAGAAATACCCGCATAATACCCAGTTGCGAAACACCGACGCTTTTCAATATGCCGATATCCCTATTTTTTCCGCCTATAATCATATAGAAAATTACGAAAATAATAAAGACAGTAATCACACCGACAAGCAGAAAAAGCAAGGCCATCATCGTCTGTTCCTTTTCCATCGGCGCTATCGTTTCCCTGCGATAACTCCTGAAATCCTGAACATTTACGTTTTTAAATAGTCCCGAAACTTCGGAATTTGAATTTCGAGCGACGAAGTCTTTCCATAACGCCGCGGTCTTTTCGACGGACTTATTTAAATCGGCGCCTTTTTTGAATTTTATAAATATTGCGCTGGTTCTCTTTGCGCCGATATCCATTCCCGCCAAAGACTGCAATTTTTCGAACGGCAGGTAAACATAAGCGCTGTCAACTCTCGCAAGGCCGGAATTAGAATTGTCGCTGTAGTAAAAAGTTCCGGTATTCGCTGAAACCGAGGTGCCTGTTTTTACAAGCGTCCCTTTTGGCGTCAGCGGAAAACAGGTAATGCCGTAAGACCATCTGGGCAGATACGCCGACTGCAAATATTTTCCCCACTGGTCCCGTTCCACGAGAAGGTCGATTCCCAGCACGCATCCCGGAAGCTGAGGATTATACGACGGCGAAAAAGCAAGCGATGGTTTATCTTTGCGATAGTACAAGCTCTTGGCAAAATCAGTCGTCTTTGCGTGGGATTCAAGTTCTATGCCCATAAGACTCAGCGCAGCATTTTTGCCGGACGAATTGGATTTCACAAGCCCGAAAGTATTTATTACAGGCGTAACGCTCTCGACAAAATCGCTCGAACGCAGGATATTCTCAAATTCATCGTAATGGCCGAACCCGACCAGAGAATCCGTAGAGATTATGCAGTCCGAAAAAAATTCGTGATTCATATCGATAAAATCTGTCACAAGACCGTTCATTACCGTCATTACCACAATAACTACAAAAACACAGACGGCAACCGCCGCGACGGCAAGAATTGTCAGCCTGCTTGTTTTAAATAGTTTTAACGGCAATATTATATCATACATCTATTCATACCTCAGGATTTTTACCGGCGATGTTTTGGCTGCGATTAAGGAAGGCAAAAATGCGCCGAGAACCGAAGCAGCAACCGCCGCGATAAAGAACCATATCGCCCAGGACCAGTCGAAATGGCTCGGAATTTTTGTAAACATATAAACACTGCTGCTCCACAGCTTAAGTCCCAGCATCTGCCCGATAGCCTGTTCGATTGCGTTCACATAATGGGTAACGACAAAACCGATACCCACCCCCGCCGCCGCGCCGATAAGGCCTATAAACAAACCAAACAATAAAAACACAGACGTAATATCTGTTGCCGAGCCTCCGATGGCTTTTATGATTGCAAGGTCTTTCTGTTTGGCTTTGACTATCATATAAAAAATACAGAACACAAGAATAATTACGCCTGCGCTTATAATTCCGAATATCAAAAGCAGAACGCCCATTTGCTTGCGAAGCTCGGCGGCATATTGTGCCTGTTTTTCTATTGCGGTCTTAATTTCTGTGTCGGCAATGGAATATGCCGGCCATTCGAGCTGCTGCGAGGCAAATTCAGCCCATATTTTGCGGACAACCGAAACTGTCTGGTCCGGAGTGAAACCGTCTTTGCATTTGATATGAATGATATCCGCCGTTTTGTTCTGCCCGTCCGAAGGAAACAATAGGCCGGCCAACGCGTCTATCGGCATAAAAACAAATTTCTTATCTATGTCGTAAACCGACGTGAAAACTATATCGGAAATTACTGCCTGTGCTGACCGCGAACGAGCCAGGCTGACCGATTCGTTGCTGTCGGATTCCGTTGTGCCTGTGGTTATTACAGCTTTTTTCCCGATATAACTTTCGGCAAGAGAAAAATCGTATTGGTCTGTTTTCGGGTCCGGCTCCGATAGTATCGCGATGCCTATATAAATAGGTATGTTGTTTGCCTCGTCATATTTGAACTGCGGCACAGAAGACAGCGATTTTTGTCTTAGCAGGTTGTCTTTTAAATTTGTAACCCGGCTTCGGCTCACCGGCTCTATGCCCCAGATACTAACGGCTTTTACATTTCCTGCCCCCAGGTGAATCAGGCCGCTGGTGGAGAGCACCGGCGTTGCCGAATCGATTTCTTTGGCCTGGCAGAGTTTTTCGATAAGAACGTCGTATTGAGAAAATCTGTTCGGCGGCTCAAGAACTATATCGCCAAGGTATTCCGATGCGCTCGTCTCTATCGCACCGATAAACGCAGTAAAAAGACTTGATACCGTAACAAGCAGCGCCGTTGAAAGCGCTACCGCTGCAATACTGAGAAAAACTATTTTCCGCTTCTTAAGATACCGCAGTGCCAAAAAAAACTTGAGCATTTATTTTATCCCGCAGATTATTTTTCCGGCTTCAATAAAGGAAACAGGATAACATCTCTAATATTCGTTGTGCCGGTAAGCAGCATAATAAGCCTGTCGATGCCGATGCCCAGCCCGCCGGCAGGAGGCATTCCGTATTTAAGCGCAGTTATAAAATCCTCGTCGAGACTTCGGAAAGTATCCTCATCTTCGCCGGCACCTTTGACCTGCGATGTAAAATTCTCATACTGCACTGCCGGGTCGTTAAGCTCAGTATAGGCGTTGGCTATCTCCATTGCCCCTATATAAAGTTCAAATCGCTCCGCGTAATCCGGCTTCTCTTTGCTGCGCTTGGTAAGCGGGCACAGTTTGCCGGGATAATCAATTACAAAAGTCGGATTGACAAGATTCGATTCCACCTTTTCTTCGAAAAGCTTATTTATGATAACCTCGTCGTCCATTTTTGCTTCTTCAAAGCCGATTTCTTTCGCCTTTTTACGAATGGCGGCAATGTCCTGTATTTCGCAGCCGCAATACTTACTGAAAAGCTCGGCGTATGGAATCTTTTTCCATGGACGTGAAAAATCAATCGTATATTCGCCGAATTGCATTGTTGAGCTTTCGCAGTGCTTCTTGACAATCGAACAGATAAGCTCTTCGGTAAGTTCCATCATTATATTATAGTCGGCATAAGCCTGGTATATTTCCATCATTGTAAATTCCGGATTATGACGCGGACTCAAACCTTCGTTGCGGAAATTACGGTTTATTTCAAAAACTTTTTCGATGCCGCCGACAAGCAGCCTTTTTAAAAATAATTCCGGTGCGATTCGCAGATACAAATCGATATCGAGCGCGTTATGATGAGTAATGAACGGCTTTGCCGCAGCACCGCCGGCGATTGTCTGCATCATCGGCGTTTCAACTTCATTAAATCCGCGTTCCTGTAAAAAATTGCGAATGGTAGATATTATCGCAAGCCGTTTTTTGAATCTCTGCGTAACTTCAGGATTTGCCCACAAATCTACATATCGCTGACGATATCGGAGTTCCGTATCCGCAAGGCCGTGGAATTTCTCCGGCGGCTGCAAAACAGACTTGGCAAGAAGCGTAAATTTATCCACCCATATCGTAAGCTCACCCGTTTTTGTAAGACCGAGCTGCCCTTCTGCTCCGATTATATCGCCCAGCTCAATCAGTTTTATCAGTTCCCATTGAGTTTCAAGAAGTTTTTTACTAAGGCCAAGCTGAATTGTGCCGCTGCTGTCGCGAAGGGTAATAAATATCAGTTTGCCGATATCGCGAAGAAGAACTATTCTGCCTGCGCATATCGCTCGCTGCGGAGGCTGAATATTTGCGTCGAATTTCGCCCTTACAACTCCTGCCGGTTCGACATTATCGAGCCTGCTTCCGTACGGGTCGACTCCGAGCCGTTTAATTTTCTCAAGTCTTTCTATTCGCTGCTGCTCGAGTTTACTGATATCAACTGGTTCGGTCATTGCTGAATTCCTGATTCTATTAGTTTTGCTTTCGCGACAAGAATCGCTACAGCAAGCTGACTGTCGGCATCGAGAGTTTCCTCAAGATTGTGCCTTTTTAGTGTTTGTTTATTCTGGTCGTGGTCCGCTGCGGCGAGAACATCGTTATCCCTCTCGTAATCGAGCATCTTTTTGATTTCGTCGCTGATTAACTCTACTTTCACATTCGGCATAATGCCCCAGTCTGTCTTACCGGCTTTTTCCTTCGCCCAGCGGTCGTTGACTCTCTGGCCCGATGGAAGATGATAATATGCCATTGTATATTTTAGCTGTGCTCCGCCGCCGGGATATTCGGTAATTGTCTGAACACTGCCTTTGCCGTAACTTTGCTCTCCGACAAGTGTCGCCCTGGAAAATGCCTTGTCCACCAGAGCGCCGGCCACAATTTCAGATGCGCTTGCAGAGCCTCCGTTAATCAGTATCACAAGCGGATAGTCAGGATGCGTCCCTTTCTTTTTAGCCGTTTCCCATGTCGGCAGACCTACTCTCGGCTGAGTGCTTACAATTGTGCCTTTTTCAACAAATAAATCTGCGATATCCGCTGCGCTTTGAAGCAGGCCGCCGCTGTTGTATCTCAAATCAAGAATAAGAGTTTTCATACCTTGGCTTTCAAGCCGGGTAAGAATTGCATCAAGGTCCGACGCCGTTGCTGCTGAAAACTGCGTAACCCTGACATAGCCTATCTTATCCTTGTCGTTAACGAAGTATTGCCAGCTGCCCGAATTATCTCTGCACCAGCCGCGGGTGGTCGGTACTATAATTTTTGCCCTGGTGATTTCTACATCAAATGTTTTTTCTTCGCTCGGCCTGCGGATTGTAAGTTTGACTTTCGTGCCCGCCGGACCGGTAATTTTACTTACCGCGCAGGTGACTGTCATATCCTTGGTGCTTTCGCCGTTAACGGCATCTATTATATCGCCGGCGTCAATACCGGAATTATACGCAGGCGTATCAGGAACTAAACTTACTGCCTTGAGCGGTCCTTCTTCCTTGGATATTTCAACGCCAATTCCCGTAAATTCGTTCGTTATAGTCTTTTCAAAATCTTCAACTTGTTTCGGCCAGATTATCATCGTATGCGGGTCAAGCGTATTGAGGCAGGCATCTGCAATATGCCATATCATTATCTGTTCCGGCAGTTTTATCGTCGCCGAATTCAGGGCCAGGATGTGTTTGAAAAATCTCTCGAACTGGTCCTTGCTCAAACCTGTCGGCCCGCCAAGTGGCGAGGTCCCCTCGGCCTTATAATCCTTTTCCAGTGACGAAAGTCCCGCCACAAACTGCGGTATCTTATCTTTTTCAAACTTAATTTTGAAATTCTTATCTAATTCTTTTTCTTTCACCGTAAGGTGTCCTCCGTCAGGAGTCCTTAGGACTGCGGACGAGAGACTTAGCACTTCCGCAAGATACCGGCATCGCTCGAACGTCTTGTCAACCATATCGCCGTAATAAAAAGGCTCGACATAACCATACTCAAGAACATCGAGGCTGCGAATAAACATTTCCGGTTTTATCTTCTCGTATCGATCCGTGGACGTTTCACAGGGACTGTCCAGCAGCGAACTTTTTATTACCGCCTTTTCCTCAAGCTCTTTTCTTTTGTCGGAGTATTCTTTGTTGTCCTTGTAAAGGATATCGAGCCAGCTATAGCAGTAAATCATTGCATCGAGCCACTGGCCTTTGGATTCGTAATCGTTGCCGGCTTTTTTCGCCCTTTCGATAGTGGCTTTTACAAACGGCTGTTCCAAAAGTTTCGCTTTCTGTTTTTCATCGGCGGATTCCTGAGCCTTGACTATCACTGGAAATACTTCCAGCAGATTAGGCTCATTTGTCTCCGCTTGTGATTTGAATTTTTCAAGCTCCGCTATTTTCTTTTCGTAAGTTTCTTTTCTTGCCTGCTCTCTTGACTGCTGAATTTTATCATACTGTGAAATTATCTTCAAAAGAGCCTTCGACGCAGGACTATTTACGTCAGCCTGTTTAATAGTGCTCTGTGCCTGGGCAAAATTGCCGTCGCATATTTCCTGGACAGCGGCTTTTACGGAAGGTATTGAGGGAACATTGCTTTCTGTCTGCCGCACATCTGAAGCTTTAGTCGCAGGGCGAACCTCCGGAGCGGTTGACATCGAAAATGCAGACGATAACGCCAGTTGCAGCGCTAAAATAAATACTATTAATTTTTTCATTATTTTTAAATTTTCAATTTTAAACTTGTCCGCCTTAGGCGGATTTTAATTTTTTTTTACAGACATTCGCCCGCTTTACCGGTGCAGCCCAGGACGTCGAGTTTGTGCGATACCATTGCCTTTATCGCATCTCTTGCCGGGCCAAGATAATTTCTCGGGTCGAATTCCGAAGGCTTCTCGGCAAATACCTGGCGAATCTTTGCTGTCATTGCCATACGCAGGTCGGTATCGATATTAACTTTGCAAACCGCCATCTTCGCCGCTTTGGAAATAGCCGCTTCCGGCACACCCATCGCGTTAGGCATCTTGCCGCCGTATTTATTAATAAGGTCAACAAATTCTTTCAACACTGAACTTGAACCGTGCATTACCAGAGGATAGCCGGGCAGTTTGTCTGCAACAGCCTGCAGCACATCAAAGGCAAGCTTGGGTTCGGTTTTAAACTTGAAAGCGCCGTGACTTGTTCCGCAGGCCACTGCAAGCGAATCGCAGCCGGTCTTTTCATAAAATTCTACGACCTGGTCAGGGTCGGTCAGGTGTTTCGATACATCATCATGGCTAACGCCGACAACGTCTTCTTCAATACCGCCAAGCTGACCCAATTCAGCTTCGACTGTAACGTTGTATTTGTGCGCGTAATCAACGACCTCTTTTGTAAGCTTGATATTTTCCGCAAAAGGATTATGCGATGCGTCAATCATAACGGACGTAAAACCGTCATCGACGCATTGTTTGCATATCTCGACGGTATCGCCGTGGTCTAAGTGCATACAAATCGGAATGTCGGGATTTTCACGAACCGCTACGTCGATAATCGACCGCAAATAACTCATAGAAGCGTATTTTCTCGCGCCGCGCGATATCTGGAGAATAACAGGAGCCTTCTTTTCGGCAACGGCACTGATAATGCCCTGCGTAATCTCCATATTGTTGACATTGAATGCTCCAATCGCATATCCGTTCTTATAGGCCATTTTGAACATCTTTTTCGTATTAACCAAAGCCATTTTATCGTTTCCTTAAAAAAATTTTTACAGACTAAAATATCATACTCTAAATTAACGGTATAAAAAAACCCTTGTTTTCCGCGCCATCGGGATTAATAATTACGATCCGTCGGGGCATCCACGCCCATCAGCGACCTTGATTTGCCCATGCCCATTTCGCCGATTCCTTCCGGCCATATAGTAAACATTATAGTGCGTCTGTCAAGAGTTTCGTCTATGCTGTAGGTTATACCGTAATAGAGCCTGTGGTATCGCCTAATAAGAGAAACTTGTGTAAGGATTCTTCCATCGCGCTTGAAATCGTACTGCTCTGCAAAAGTAAGCGTGTAACGCTGGCTGATTTTATATGTCGCTGCGAAAGTAAGGGCGTTTGACCCTTTATCTCCATCAATTTCTATGCTTCTCATATACCGTGTGCCGATGTAATAACTCAAATTCGGCCAGACAAGCCGGGACAATCCTATATTGAACTGCTCTATCTTATTGTCCTGCACATCATAATTCAGATCGCTGAGGATTGCCGTTGTATCGCTCAGCCTCCAGAGATAATCGGCATTTATGCTGTCGCGCTGCGGCCCATACAGCCCAAAGGTTCTGTAAGTGCTGCCCAGGTCGCTGTTGAATACGCTTGGCATCGCTATTGTAGAAAGGGGCGTAAACGGATTATTCCACAAAGGCCTGTCGGCTCGTCTTAAATTGGAAGGGTCACTGACTTTTGTATATTCCAGATTCAAACGCATCCAGTCGAGAATTCTTTCCTTCTCGCCCTGACCTCGCTTGGTCTGCCATCGCTGCAATACGCCTAAAGTGTAATTGTTTCTCTGCTTGACCAGGTCGGTACTCTCGGAAAAAACGGCTGCGTTGACATACGGCTTTACAATATGACGAATGCCGTTGATATCCCAGAACTTCGAACGGACATTATAGTTTTTCCAGTACTGAGTGGAAGCCCTTACGCCTGCCTCTCCGATGAAAACTTCTTTTTCGCCGAACTGAGTACCTGAGCCGATGGCCGTAGCACGGTCAAAACCGGTTCTGTCATCATATCCGAATGTGCCGGCCACATAAGGCACGATATTGCCGGTTTTAAATTTAAGCGGCATATCGAGCTCATTGCGGGTCGAACCGAATGTGAAATATTCGTTTGGAAGGGTCAAGTCGTGATCCTTGCCCGTTCGCTGGCGGAATCTGCCGGCCATGTTATCGCTGTATAAGGTAAATTTGTCGTTGAATAGCGACTGGCCCGTTAAATGATACTGCGCCGATGGAAGGTCCTCAAGCTGGTCGGCAAAATTATTTATCCTAAATCTGCCCAGCACTGCAAATGCCTGATTGTCATTCAGCCATTTCAGTTGTGCGCTGGTTTCCTGACCCCTGCCGGAAAAATATTTATCCCGGTGAAAAGATTCCAGATAATTTTCATCCGACATATAACTGGTTTCCAGCGTTAACTGCCAGTGATTTGGCAAAAATTGTCTGTGTTGAAAATTGAACATACCTCTCAAACTATTTGGAGGCACCAGGCCCTGCCTGTCTCTGCTAAGGTCGTCTTTGCCGTGGTCGTCGATTATATAACCGTTAATATTCCCGAAATATTTGTCTTTTTGATATGATATATCAGCGCCTACTCCTGTGCCGCGTTTCGAATAGGAATCTACCATAAGAAGACTCGACTTTACACCCGGCGGTTCGCGAAGGCCCAGAACCCTTGCAAGATACCATTCGGATTCTACCGATGTGCCGAATGTTTTGTCGCGGCTGACCTGTACACTCTTAAGAGGCATATCAGACCTTTCAAGATTGGTCCGAAGATACGGCCACCAAAATACCGTCCGGTTGTCAGTCTTTATCTTCACATTTTTCGCCATTACATCGTAGCTGTGATTGTCGAGTTTGCCCGCCTCCTGGTCGACAGCCGTACTATCGGCGATATAAACTTCCGAAGCTGTCATGGAAATCTTGGGTATGTAAAATTCGCTGCTGGTAACCGTAACGTTGTTGCCTGCAAATTTATTTTCCGCGACTTGCTTAAGCTTGTCCGCTCTTACATAAATCGGAATTCCTCGCATCGGGTCGAACGTCCGCATATTGGCATTTATGACAAGTGCCTGCTTTTTCTGAAAATCGTAATAGACCTCGTCGGCGCGAATCGTCCTGTTGCTCTCGGTCATTACTATATTGCCGCGGAAATAAATCGCCTTGACCATATTGTCGGACGGCAAAATATCGGAACTTTTATTCGGCTCGTTTGTTTTGCGCGTATAAAATATAACAGCACAGTCCGACTGGAACTCGAGCAGCCTGCCGAGTTCATCCTGTTTTTGCCACAAATAAAACCTGTTCATAACCGTTGCTATGCTGGTGCCGTCGGTCAGATTTTCATTTGTGATTTTTATAGGCTCCTCTGTTGCGCTGCTTATGTTGACAGGATACTGAAATTTCGGTGCGGGAGCCAAAGGCACTGCCGGTGTCGCCGGCACTGCTTGCTTGGCGGATGATTTTTGCTGACCCGTTGTTTTGTCTTTGCCGAAAGTCCTTTTAAAAATTCCCGGCTTAGGACCTTGCGGCTGTTGCTGCTGTGCTTGCTGTCCCGGTTGCAACTGCTCCGGTTGTTGCTGCTCCTGTAATTGTCCCTGTTGTTGCTCTTGGGCGGCAACGGTTTTTCCCTCAGCAGGAGGAGCAGGAGGTTTTATCTGACCTGTCGCCAGAAGTGCATTTTGATAAACCTGACTTGTTCGCGGGTCTTCTTCAATTCGCTCTTTGGCTGTCGCGAAAATTTCGCCCAACACCACAAAATTGGCAACCATCGATTCGGCACCTTCGACCATCGGCTTGCTAATCGCAAGACCTGATGTCTTTGAGCCGGCGCCGGAACTGACCGTTACTTTGCCCTGAAGATAAACGGTTACCTTATGGTCAACATTTGTACTGCCGCGATGTTCTGCGACAACGCTGTTTATCCAGACAACAGCTTCTTTGCTTTTCAATTTATTATCGCCAAGAACGAAATCGAAGCCGTCGTTGAATACAAGGATATGTTCGCCGTTTGAAACCTGGAAGCTTGTCATTGTCCCGCCGCCAAGATGAAGGTCGTCGGCACCGAAAAATTGTGCCTTGCCGGAATCTATTTCACAAAAGCCTTCCGTGCAAAAAAATAATACCGCTACAAGGCAGATAAGTTGTTTACGCATATCTTCCAGTAAAATCCATTTTATTTGCTGTGATTATAGCTATACTGAATTACAAATCCAGTTATAAATCCGTGAAAACCTTGATATTAATACTGATATCGGCATTTTGTAACTTACGGTCCCATAAAATGTTGCGAAAATAATTTTATAGTTGCTATTCGCCTCCTGAAAGCTATAAGTCGTTGTTAAATAAAATGATATGACAGGATAATCTTAAAATGGCAAAAGAGTTCTCGGGTTTTCAGAAAAAAGTTATAAACAATTATTACAGGAACCTCGACAAAATCGCGCTGACAAGGCTTCAGGAGCTGGTAACAGAAATTTATCTTGCCGAAACTAAGGAAAAGAAATCCAAACTATGGCAAAGGGTCGAAAAGGCTTTGAAACAGTTGAATATCCCTCAAGCCATCGCTGGGCACATATTAAAACAACAGGACCCGCTACTTTTGGCCAAAAACATTAACGATTGGCTGAAATCTTGTTGAATCCTGTTGTTATCGTCCTATAATAAAGTCTGTTATGGACTATCACAGCAAGAGATTGTGCGCATTGTTTGCGAGCGGAGTATTTGTTGTCATTTCTCAAATGTCCGCCTTCGGAGCAAATTATTTTTCATTTGGCAAAGGCGTTAATCAGTCTTGGGGTCAGGACTATGAGAAAAACTGGGTCTGGACGAGTATTTTCGTGCCTGTTAGCGGAACAATTCAAAATATTGACCTTGCTCTCAATCTGCAGCATACAAGTTTTGATGACCTTCAAATTTATATTGATAGCCCATCGGGTACAACGGCGTGCATCAATAGCTATGACAGGTACAATTTTAAAAAGGACAGAAATATCAATGGCTGGATAGTGTTTGATGAGGAAAGTCCGTTTGGCATCGACCAGGCTCAGTCGCTCAATATGGGGCTTTTCAAATCAAACGGCCCTGACAGCCTTAGTATGTTTTATGGCGAGCAAAGTTATGGCACCTGGCAGGTGCGAATCCAGGATACCATTTATTATAACACGGGGACGCTAAAGGATGTAAGGTTCGATATGCTAATAGACTCCAAATCATCAACTACTCTTGTTGTTCCGGAACCATCTTCGATTCTTTTAGCAATAGCCGGTGCCGCTTTTCTATTGAGAATCAAAAGGAACACTTGAGTTGTAGAAAATTCCCCTCTTTTGCCGATAAGATTTAAATATGGATACTGTATTTTTTTATGCGCGTAACACTGGAAAAGGCTTTATTATAGGACTTTAAAACATTGCTTTTGGTAACGATATTGATAACGTTACCGAAACCGAAACCAAAACTGTTCGTTTGTGAGGTGAACATTGAATAAGCCGGTGAACTTAAGCTTAAAAGCTCTGCAGGTAATTGCTTTGGCAATTATGGTGATGTTATTTTTTAGTTGTTTAAGTTTCAACATCGGCGACTTTCCCAGCAGGTATGTCTGGCCTAATAACCACCCTTCCGCCAACTGGTGCGGTTTTGTCGGCGCTTTTTTTGCTTATTATCTGATGTATTACATCGGGCCGGGAGTGTTCATCGCGCTCGCCTCGGCGATTACCGCTATTTTTGTAAGACTTGCAAACAAAGAAATCAGCCAGCCGATTATACGATTCGTCGGAATGTTGCTCGTAACCGCGGCCGTATCGTCTGTCATTTATATGCTCTGGCCCAATCCCGCTTCGGCTCTGCCTACCGGCAGCGGCGGAATCCTCGGTGCCGGCGCAGTTTTATTTTTAAAGAAAAATTTCTCGCTGCTCGGCACTGTCATTATCGTCCTGAGCAGTTTTATCGTTGGTGCTATTCTGCTTGCCGATGCGCTTGTCATTAGTATTCTGCATTTAAGCGGCGCACTGTTTAACCACACCGGCGGCGTTTTTGCTCCCGCATGGTCGGCGGCAAGAGACCATTCACGAAGCCTTTCTAAAATATGGAAAAAATTAAGCGTTAAAAAACCAGAGCCGACCGTGGCCCAGCTCCTTGCCGAAGAAGCACATCAGATTATCCGGCAAGCCCCGCCGCAACAGCAAATTGTCAAGAACGATGAGACTATCGAAGACCATCTCGATAAAAAACCTTTGCTTGACACTGTAACTGTAGAAACTCAAGACGATAGCAGGCCGAAGGACATCGAACAGGCCTACGAATCTGAAAGCTACGAAGGCTATCAGCTTCCACCGCTGGATTTGCTTATGGAGCCAGAATACAGTTTCGGTTCTGTGCAGGAAAAAATCATCAAGGCAAAATCCGTCGCTCTTGAGCAGGTTCTCACCGAATTTAACATCGAAGCCCATGTCGTCGGCTCCGAGCCTGGCCCCACTATAACAATGTTCGAGCTGGCTCTTGCCCCCGGCGTTAAAGTCAGCCAGATATCGAATCTCTCCAATGATATAGCCCGTGCTCTCGGAGCGCTGGCCGTGCGAATCGTCGCTCCTCTGGTCGGCAAACATACAATCGGAATTGAAGTGCCAAACAGCCAGAAGGAAACCGTTCGGCTCAAAGACCTGATTGTTCGGGCAGGCGACAGCTACAAAAAAATGGAGATGCCTCTGTTCCTCGGCAAAGACTCTTCCGGTCAGGCCATTGTCAGCGACCTTACGACTATGCCTCATCTGCTTATCGCCGGCACTACTGGCTCCGGAAAAAGCGTCTGCATTAATAGTATCATAATGAGTATTATGCTCACAAAAAGACCCGACGAGGTAAAACTTGTTCTGGTTGACCCGAAAATGGTCGAGATGACGGCCTTTTCCAAAATCCCGCATTTGATGGCCCCGATTGTAACGGAAATCAGCAAGGCTGAGCAAATTTTCGAATGGGCCACGATGAAAATGGACGAACGTTACGCCCTCTTTGCCGAAGCAGGCGTCAAAAATATCGCCGGCTACAATTTACTCGGCACCGAGGAAATCATACGAAGGTTCAATCCGCAAAGTCCCGAAGAAGAGGCAAAAATTCCAAAACGCCTGCCGTATTTTATGATAATCGTCGACGAGTTGGCGGATTTGATGATGACTTCCTCGAAAGAGATAGAAGCTTACATTGTTCGCATCGCTCAAAAGAGCCGTGCCGTTGGAATTCATGTTGTTCTTGCAACTCAGAGGCCGCAGGCGACCGTCGTTACAGGCCTTATCAAGGCAAACCTGCCGAGCCGAATAAGTTTCCGCGTCGCCTCTCGAATGGACAGCCGAATTGTGCTCGACCAGAATGGAGCGGAAACGCTCCTTGGCCAGGGTGATATGCTTTTCCTCAAGCCCGGCACAAGCGACCTTGTCCGCGCTCAGGGCGCCTTCGTGGACGAATCCGAAGTCCGCAAAGTCGTCCAGCACCTCGCAGAACAGGCCGAGCCGCAGTTCCATCCTGAGCTTATGCAGCTTAATAGAATCGACGCCGCCGCGGCAGGCAAGGATGAAATGTTCGACCAAGCCGTACGAATTATTCTCGAATCCCAGCGCGGCAGCGTTTCTCTGCTCCAGAGAAAACTCAGCATAGGATACGCCCGCGCAAGCAGAATTATCGAAGCGATGGCCGCTTCCGGAATCCTCGGCGAATACAAAGGCAGCCAGGCCCGCGAAGTTACTATGACCCTTGAAGAATATGAAAGACTCAAAGAACAAATGGATGCCGACAAAGCCGCAGGCTTCTCTGATATGCAGGACGACCAACCGGTAGATGACGATAATAAAGATGATGACGCGCCATCGGACAAGGCTCCGCACAGCGTTAAAGAAGTCGATTATGACTATGCTCCTCCGCCGCCTCAGCAGCAGGAAACTATTAATTCATAAAAAATATGGATGAACCCAAACAAACGCAGCCGCCTTTACCGCAGGGCACTAAACAGTGTCCGTATTGTGCCGAGATAATCCTCGCCGCCGCGATAAAGTGCCGCTACTGCGGTGAATTCCTCAATAAGCCCATTAAAAATTCTCCGGGCGAAAAACCGGCTGAAGAAAAAAAACAAACAGGCCCGCTTTTCGAGGCCTCGCCTTCACTTTGGATTCTTACTCCCAGCTTCTTGAAAATAGCTATTGCGATTGCTGTTTTATATTTTCTGGCGTTCTGGCCGGCAGACAAACTGCTGACGCAACTTAAGATTAATCCTAATGAGATTGCGGCGATACAAAAGTATAGAGTTATCGTGGGCCTTTCACTGATGGCCGCGGCCTTGCTTGTCTTTTTATTCAAAATTATCAAACTCAAAAGCACCCGCTACCGCATATCAACCGACCGAATCGAACGGTCGAGAGGACTGCTTGGAAAAAGAATTGATAATCTTGATATGTTCCGCATTATCGATATGAGTCTGAATCGCGGTTTTTTTGACGGCCTTGTCGGAATTGGCATTGTTGTGCTGATTACCACAGACAAAACCGACCCCGAATTCAGATTCGAAAAAGTTGGCAGAGCCAAACAGCTTTACGACATCATCAAAAAAGCAAGTCTCGACGCCGACCGCAAACAAAGCGTCGTCCACCTCGAATAAACGCCGGCTTGTCCCATCAAATACCGGCAGCGTCATTCATTATTACTGCCATTATAACGGTTTAGGTTCGCCCCTTTAAAAAAAATATAATAACGATAATTTTTCTTGACTTAAAAGCTGTTAAGTTGTCCAATAATAATTGGCTGTGGTCGCAGCAGAGAGACATAAACATAATAGGTAAAGGAAAAAGAGGAATGAATCCGAGGATACAGTTTTCGGTTCTTCTGACAGTCGTATCTATCAACAGCGTCTATGCAAATTCCACACAGCAAAAACCCGTAAAATATTTACTGCATTATCCTGCAAGTCCCATTGAAGACGACAAGATGTTAAACAGGGCGTCTTACGGGATATGGACAAACGAATATTCCCTCAATATGAACGGTATTTTACTTAATATAACAAAAAGCAGCAGGCAAATGCCCATGGATGTGGATATGGAGCGGGAGAAAAACTTCTTCACCTTTTTGCTTAGCCGCACTTGTGGCTTTCCCCCCGCATAAAAATAATTAAATTTTATTTTGAAAGGAGAAAGTATGGAAAAGTTATCGAAATGGGTATTGGCAACAATTGTGATGATGAGCGTTTTTGTCTGCGGAATGGTCAATTTTGCTTCGGCAAAAGAATGGGATGACATCCCTTATATCCAAGGGCACTATTCGCGGATATACTTCGATTTCACTGTGGATGGTAACACGGGCACTTTCTATTGCATCAACGATTGGATGAACAATAATGAGACCGATGTTACAAATGGTGGATTGCTCTCTAATCCCCTTGAATTCAACAGCTTCCCATTCAAAATTATCAATGATCAATACGAAATTCGTATCTACCCTACTGGCTCTGGGAAACTCTACAAGAATGGTCACCCACAAAGCAGCAGTGATCCCTGTGAGCCCAATTACTTACCCGGCTTCCAGACCGCCTGCTGCTGGACTACCTCGCCGAACATGCCGATCACAAGACACACGATTTGGGAGTTCAAAATCCCGGTTCAAGGATGGAAAGCGATGAAGGCGTTTTCTGCTTGCGATCCGAAAGGAATGGTTATAACCGTTTACAATCCTGCTCCTCCCGATACGCCGGCGATAGTGACCAGTGGCCCCAGTAAGTCCCACCATGTAATTGACGGCAGGTTTACGGATGACTCGGCTGCGTGCGAGCCTCCTCCTACCCCCCCGCGGAGCTATCAGGCGCCGGTGCGCGACCCGTTTTTTAATGAGCAAGATGGCGGGCAGGGCTGGACGCTGGAGTTTGATGCGAATAACGGCGGCGTGAGGGTCAACACGAAGAAGATTTCGGCTTATGAACAATTCACCAAATGGTCTCAGCCGCCGGAGGAAGTTAATAATAGTCGTGGAATTTTCAACGGCTGGGATGAGGTGTCTATCCTTGACAGTAATAGTAATTGCTGGAATTGCCGCACTCAGACACACGGCGATGCGGATTGTGACGGGCACGTAGGCCCTTTGGATATGGCCATCCTTGTTGCCGCGTTTAATACGCACCATGGGGACCCGAATTACAACCCTTGTGCTGATTTTAATCGTGATGGCTATGTAAATACGCTTGACCAGGCAATAATGATGACTTACTGGAATACAAATCCTCCCGCCAACAGTCCATTATCCAAACCGATAGTGGCCGACGATTGGGTGTGTATGGATAATCGTCCTATTACGGATATTCATTGGTGGGGTTCATTCAAAGGATGGACTGCCTGCACACCGCCGAATAATGCGCCCAAGGCATTTCGTCTTGGCATCTGGACAGATGTGCCGAACCCAAACCACGCTGACCCAAATAAATTCAGCCATCCCGGCAGATTGATATGGGAGAATATCTGCAGTTCCTACACATGGAGCTACGCCGGTGACGACCTCGACCCTCGCGGTATAGAACATGACGAGGCCTGCTTCAAGTTTGACATGCTGCTGTCACAAAACCAATGGTTTTCCAGGAATTGCGACACTACCAACGGCACTGTGTATTGGTTAAGCATTGCGGCAATATACGATTCCTGCCAACCGGAGCCGAATCATCCATGGGGCTGGAAGACGCGGCCGCATTTTTATAACGATGATGCGGTACGTATCACGGATGTCAACAGCAGACCGCTAAAAATCGGTTCCCTCTGGGTATCCGGTGAGCCGATTAAGTATCCGGCAGGCACTTCATGGGATATGGCATTTGCGCTAACCACCAGCTACGAATTCCCCCCAATGCCTTATCAGGAGAAGGTGGCACTTCCTTCATGGCCGCCTATTCCTCCAGAACCAAATATGATTCTGCTGCCTGCATACAAATACCGATTTGACATTGATCGCAACGGTATAATTAATCTCAAAGACTTTGTTTACTTTGCAGAGGCATACCTTGCCCAGGGCCGGTTTTGGCCGGAGCCGAATACACCTTAAATGCTGATATAAGTGAGCACTTATTTCACAGTATGCGATTTGTTTCGGGGCTTGCACTTTGGTGCAGGCCCCGGTTTTTTTTGGATTCGATTCTGGTATGTGCAGATGCGCGATATTTCAGAATTGGGGTTTTCTATGCCCTATTCCCTGACTGTTATTTTTCCTTTACTTTTCGCCTTTGTTTAAATAGAATTAAATGTGTGTTTGTTTATTAAAAACAGGCAGACTATGGAAAAAATAAAAATCTACGATACGACCCTTCGCGATGGAATGCAGGCCGAGGGCATCAGTTTTTCGCTCGACGACAAGCTGGCGATAGCAAAGCATCTCGATAAGCTGGGTTTTGACTATGTCGAAGGCGGCTATTCCTCGAGCAATCCCAAGGAAATGCAGTTCTTTCTTGATGTCGCCAAATTAAATCTCAAGGGCACGAAAATTGCCGGCTTCGGCAACACCCGCCGCGCCGATGCGACCGTCCAAAACGACGCCTCGCTAAACGCCATTCTCGCCTGCAAAACATCCGTAGCGACACTTGTCGGCAAATGCTGGGATATGCACGTTACCGAGGTCCTGCGATGCCGCCTCGAAGATAATATCAAAATCTGCGCCGAATCTGTTGAGTATATGAAATCAAAAGGATTGGAAGTGATTTTCGACGCTGAGCATTTCTTCGACGGCTTCAAAAAAAATCCCGATTACGCGTTAAAAGTCCTTTCTGCCGTTGTCGATGCCGGCGCCGATGTGCTTGCTCTTTGCGAAACCAATGGCGGAGCTTTGCCGCAGGAAGTTTACGACATTACAAAAGCCGTCAAACAAAAATTCGGCAAAGTATCCCTCGGCATTCATTGTCATAATGATACCGATTGTGCGGTTGCAAATTCTCTTGCCGCCGTCCACGCAGGCGCCCGACACGTCCAGGGCACAATCAACGGCCTGGGCGAGCGAACCGGCAACGCCAATCTCTGCACGATTATTCCCAACCTCGCGTTAAAAATGGGTTATGAGGTTTTAAGCTTCGACAAAATAAAAATGCTAACGGAGATTTCGCGTTTCGTTTCTGAAATCGCCAATATTCAGCCGGTTTCGAATATGCCTTACGTCGGCGAAAGCGCATTCGCTCATAAAGCGGGCCTGCACGTCGATGCCCTTCGCAAGAATAAAAAAACTTACGAGCACATCGACCCGTCGCTGGTCGGCAATGAGCGAAGATTTCTAATCTCCGAGTTATCCGGCAAAGCTAACGTTCTTGCGAAACTGGAAAAAGCGAATATCACACAGGACCCGCATCTTGCCCGCAAAATCCTCAACGAAGTTCAGAACCTCGAAAATAAAGGCTATCAGTTTGAGGCCGCTGAGGCCAGTTTCGAATTGCTTGTCAAAAAAATGATGGGCACTTACAGACCGTTTTTCAAACTCGAAAAATTCCACATCACCGTCGAAAAAGACCTTTACGGAAAAATGGTCAGCCAGGCCACCGTCAAACTCAACGTCAACGGTTCTGTCGAACACGTTGTAAACGAAAGTGACGGCCCCGTCGATGCTCTTTACGGCGCGTTGTGTAAATCGCTCGAAAGAATTTATCCCTCCGTCCGTGAAATGCACTTAATCGATTATAAAGTCCGCATCGTCAACCCTGCCGCTGCAACCGCCGCCACAACGAGAGTTGTAATTGAGACTCGCGACAAGGACGCAATCTGGGGCACTGTCGGCGTATCGGAAAATATTATCGAAGCAAGCTGGCAGGCGCTCGTTGACAGCGTCGAATACAAACTCATCAAAGATGGTAAAATCCCTCAGGGTGCATAACAGCCGCCTCGCTGTTATTTTGTATTTGGAAGTTCGACGTTCAATGTTGAATGTTGGACGTTCAAAAATCTTCATTCTTCAATAAATTCTTTTGAATTATCTTGAAAGTTGGAAGTTCGCCGTCCCAACAAGGTTTTCCATCTGTCTGCAAAAATCTGTTGAAGGATTGACTGCCAGATTTCTGCTGGCCATAGTCTTTACCTTTATCCCCGTGATTGTTTTAACGGTTATATAAACCGGGCTTTTGCCGCGATGTGCTGAACATATACTTTTTAATGATGCGATTTTTTCTTTTGTAGCTTCTACTTCGTCGAGCAGGATGTTTACTTTCGTATTTACCGCCAGTTTCGCAGCCGCGTTTTCAATATCAATCAGCTCTTCGCATATTATCTGCGGCGTTTCCCTTGTCAGGTCGATTCTGCCTTTGACAAACAAAATTTTATCGACATCCAGCATCTGCCCGAACACTGCGAAGCAATCCGACCACATCACAACCTCGCAGGTCCCCTGTAAATCCGCTAGCGTAAATACCGCCATTTTTGCCCCTGCGTTTCTGCCGTTGCGGGTAACGATGCTGCGAACCTTTTGAATCATTCCGCCGATTATTATCGGTTTACCGGAAGTCTCTTCTTTCAGTTGCGATGTATTTGCCGTGCTGTAAACGCTTATCGTATCGGCGTGTTCGCTTAGCGGATTTTTCGTAACATAAAGCCCAAGCACTTCTTTTTCGTATGCCAGCATTTGCGTCTCCGGCCATGCGGGCACATCGGGCAGTTTCTGATGGTCCTGCGCGTAATCTTTTTTTACTTTATCCGATTCGAAGAGTCCCATTTGTCCGCTTGCACGGTCGACTTGCAGATTCGCACCCGCCTTCATCATCATCTCAAGCCCCATCATCATTTGCGACCTGCTTCCGCCCAATTTATCGAACGCCCCTGCTTTTATCAGCGATTCGATTACCTGTTTATTGACAAGCCGCAAATCTACATTCTCGCAAAAATGAAACAGGCTCTTAAATTGTCCGATTCTTTCTCGTGCTGCGATAATTTGCTCGACTGCCTTATCGCCGACTCCTTTAACCGCCGCAAGTCCGAACCGTATCAGTCCGCTGTCGGCCTTGTGCTCGTGCTGCTCCTGATAAATCACAGTAAAATCGGTGAAGCTTTCATTTATATCAGGCGGCGCAACTTCGATACCCATCTGCCTGCATTCACCGATGTATTCGGCGACCTTATCCGTATCTACTTTTTCATAAGTCAGCAGCGAAGCCATAAATTCCACCGGCCAATACGCCTTGAGATACGCGGTCTGAAATGCGATTATCGAATATCGCGTCGCGTGACTTTTATTAAAACCGTATCCCGCGAACCGGTGTATAAGCTCGAATATTTCATTCGCTTTTTCCTCATTCAATCCTTTATTGCCGCAGCCTTCGATAAATTTATGTTTCTGTTTTGAAATCACCGAAGCCTGTTTTTTGCTTATCGCCTTGATTAGCGTATACGCCCCCCGCAGCGGTATATCGCCCAGCTTATTGCAAATCCGCATTACCTGTTCCTGGTAAACCATAATGCCGAAAGTCTCATCGAGAACTTCCTTCATTATCGGATGCGGCACAGTCCATCTCGCCCCGTGTTTCCTATCGACAAAATCGCCAATCAGCGCCATCGGACCCGGCCGGTAAAGCGCGTTCGCCGCGATAAGGTCTTCGATTCGGTCGGGCTTCAATCGCATTAGCAAATCCTGCATCCCGCCCGATTCGAACTGGAACACGCCTTTTGTTCTGCCCGAAGAAAAAATCTGATATACTTTCGCATCGGCAAGGTCTATTTTCTCAATATCTATTTTTTTACCGTGCGTCGTTTCAACAAGGTCTATCGTATGCTGAATAACGCTCAGCGTCCGCAGCCCCAGAAAATCCATTTTCAAAAGACCAATCTTATCAATCAGCGGCCCTTCAAACTGCGTTATTATGTCTTCGGATTTCGAGTCGCGATACAGCGGCAGAAAATTCGTCAATGGCTCATCGGCAATCACAACTCCGCACGCGTGAACCGATGCATGCCGCGTAAGACCTTCGAGCTTTTGTCCGATATCGATAACTTTTCTCATCGTCGGATTGCTGTCATAAGCCTTCTTGAAATCCGGCTCCTGTTTCAGCGCATCCTCAAGCGTAATATTTAAAGTCGCAGGCACAAGTTTCGCCAGCTTGTCCACTTCCGACAGCGGAACATCGAGCACCCTGCCAACATCGCGAATAACCGCGCGTGCCTTCATCGTCCCGAAAGTTATTATTTGTGCGATATGACCGTATTTATTTCTGACGTAATCTAAAAGTTTCGCCCTGCCGTCCTGGCAGATATCAATATCAATATCCGGCAATTCGTTTCGTTCCGGGTCCATAAACCGCTCGAACAGCAAATCGTATCGAATCGGGTCAACATTGCAAAGTCCAAGGCAATATCCGACAACCGTGCCGACTCCGCTGCCTCTTGCTCCGGTCGGAATATTATTTTCCGCTGCGTATCTGCAAAAATCCCATACAATCAGAAAATAACTCGAAAATCCTTTGCTCTCGATAACTT
>Ga0187886_1001089_pt1 | contig 26647 bp, 24 predicted proteins | sample June2016WEW_20_1_FD_133001 | JGI IMG/M metagenome (GOLD analysis project Ga0187886, IMG submission 133001) | Peatland microbial communities from SPRUCE experiment site at the Marcell Experimental Forest, Minnesota, USA - June2016WEW_20_150 | ecosystem: Environmental > Terrestrial > Soil >... | reverse complement strand
TGCCCTGCCGGAATTCCTGAATTCTCTCACATTGTTCCACAAGCGGGGAATAGGTGAGATTATACCGGCTACAGAAGATGACCTCAAGAAAATCAGCTCGCTGAAAACTCCCCATAATGCTCTGGCAGTCATCGGTATGATTGAACCGGCAAGTAATCCGGTTGATCTGAAAAAGGGATTGACAATTGTACTCGATTGTGTCCAGGATCCGGGAAATCTTGGTACAATTATCAGGTCTGCTGCATGGTTCGGAATAAAGAATATCTTCTGCTCCTCTGATTGTGCCGATATTTATAATCCTAAGGTTATTCAGGCCAGCATGGGAGCAATTCTGCATGTGACCATTACTTACACTTCTTTGCCAGAATTAATGGAAAGAGCCGGGAAAGAAAGTGTGAAAATTTATGGCGCCATGCTTGAGGGTGAATCAATTTATTCATATAAGCTCGGATCATCAGGAATCATTTTGCTCGGGAACGAATCAAAAGGAATCTCTGAAGAACTCATTCCATATATAACGGACAGGATAATGATCCCAAAATTAGCAGATGATCAGCCCGGGATAGAGTCTCTCAACGTAAGCATGGCTGCATCGGTGATCCTCTCCGAATTCACCAGGGGAAAGGGTCGGGCTTTCTGATAATGATCAGATGGTGGTTTTTAATAAATAAACGGAATAATTTTTTTCGTATTCTGCCGGTAAATCCTGTACATATCTCCAAATGCCTCCTGCAGCAGATGCTCCTCGACTTGTATCCGGTAAAGGATTGCGATGCTGACAGGTAAAGAGACAACAACAAAAGAGATAAGGCTGTCCATTGAAACAGCTATACCAATCATTATCATTAGAAGGCCCAGATAACTCGGATGCCTTAAGATACTGTACAATCCGTCTGTTTTCAGTTCATGAGCATTGTTTATTGCCACATCCACTGTAAAAGCTTTCTTTAGTTGTAAAATCGCTGTCCAGCGAATAACAAATCCGGCCACAATTACCAGCAAACCAGTTGATGCAATAATATAATCTGAAATATTCCATCTGCCATATCCGGCATTAAAGAATCCAAATGTCAAACCGCCGCAAATCGTTGCCCATAGGAATATCAGTGAACCCCTGTCCTTTCGCCTGGCAGCTGACTTTCTTACAGAATGCTTAATCAGCGCCAGGATCATCTCTGAAATAAAAAAAAGTAATGAAAATAATATCGAAACTTTTATCATTGAAGGCATAGTCTGGAATCTTAAAATTTATTCATACAATCCTTGTTATTCATTTAACACACAATATCTTTTATTTGATAATCTTTACCCGTACACTCCATCCGTATGAAGTCGGTGTCGAGATTCCGGTTCCTTTTACTTTAGGATTCATGGAATGCAAGACGGTTGATGATTCCGTTCTGTTGATCCTGATCGCAAAATCAGGTTTCATATCCATATCATAGTCAATGGTATCACTTAAAATCTCGGGTATCCTTCCCCTCCAGTCAAGCTGAACAAATCCATGTCTTCTCTCCCCTATGAGGCCGTCAAATACTGGTTTCCTGATCACAAGCGTGCAGTTTTCCATTATTTTCTGTTCAGCTGCCTCGCCGCCGGTAAAATTGTGATTGATCTTCATAAAGGGCATCCTTGAAACATTTGAAGAAAAAGTGTTCAATCCGGGGAAAAGTACAATTATCAGAATCAGACAAAGAATTGCCCAGAGTATACCTGCTGCTATTTTTAATTTTTTCATGATAACTTCTCAGATAAAAAGGTTAAAAATGCTTTTCAACACAGTAATTATCGAGCCCGATGAAAAGACTGCAATAAACAGGAATGAGACAAACAGAAATATATTTCTTGAAAAATTTTTCATGCTCCCTGCCGGGATTCCCTTAAGACCATAATGGATCGCTTTCCTGGGACAGGCATCAACACATTTTCCGCACTTACTGCAAAAAACAGAAACATTCCCGCTTTTAACATCTTCAGGAGTCAGAGCAAAAAGAGGACAAACATCAACACATTTCAAGCACTCATTACAGACTTTCTTGTCAATTTTCACTATAAATGGTGTGATCTTGTTCGACAGGCTGTTTATGGCACCAAGCGGACAGAGAAAGCTGCACTGGGTTCTTTTCCTGGTCAACATGGGAAGAACGACCACAAGACCCCCGAAAAGCGATATAAACATACCGGCCTTGGCAGCAGATTCCACGCTCGTGACCTGTTCAAATTCAGTAACAGCTTTAAATGGGCATATCCAGCTGCAATATGTTGGAGTGAGCGATATGGCAGCTGTCAGAGCCACCATCAGAAGCACCGCAAATGGCATCCACTTCCAGTAGCCGCTTATTTTCTTTATTACCGGTTTCTTCCTGAATCTTGAAAATCCATCATCCCATCCGCCGTAGAAGCATCCCCAGCTGCAGAAACCCCGGCCGAGCACAATAGTTGCGACCAGCCAGAGCACAACCATTGATGAAATATTCGCAAACCCGCCAAGGATAGTCCCGGGGAAAATTATCGATTTCGTAAATGCTGCAGGCAGGATCATCATAGGTATTACCAGATGACAAAAAGGAATCTTGCATTCCACTATGTCGGCCTGCGAAAACGACATTGAATGCCTTATCGCTACCATGTTTTTAATAAGTGTAAATGAAAGTGACAGGGCAAAAATTATGAATAGTATTGCCCTGAATTTGTCAGTCTTTCCAGTGTAATGCATCAGAAAGTATAGAATATTCATTCCCAGAAAAGTCAACAGTATTGCCAGTATTCCTGAATGATCCGAAAAATTAATCCGGCCTCCGGAAATAAAGGCAAATGTTATCAGAAACATAGGCAAAGTGTAAAGAAGCGATTTTCCGAATGATTTGTTCAAACTCTGATTAGTGATAACCTCATCCATTTATTATTCCTCCTATTAAGTTAGTAATACCTTTAATTATAAATATTATGCCAGCGAGACCGGTAGCAAGGATCCCTACCGTTTCAAAGACTTTCTTTTTCCTGATTCTTCCTGCCAGAGGCAAGGGAAGAAAATATAAGGAGGAACCTGCAAAGAATCCCAGAAATGCCAGGTAACTCCGGGCCAGTGTGCCTTGAGTTGCACTATTTGTAAGTATTAAAAATAAAGCAGGGCAGAATCCCAGGCTGTTGACCACTCCTAGAAGGACAGGAACTAATTTCTTATTATTTACAGTGGTAACAATTTTTGCAGGGCAGTCAGGCTTGCGGTTCCTGCTTATACTGTACCAGACCAGCATAACAGCAAATAAAATGTACAATATCCCGGAAACATAATTTCTGAATATTGCAGATGTTAAGATTGCCTTTCCAAAATACCAGGCAAGGGTCGCCAGCAGGAAATAAACTACAAGACGTGTCAGTAGAAAAAATGAGAGATCTGTAATGATCTTCCTTGTACCGGCAGATCCTGCCATGAGGTAAGGAAAGATGACCATTCCGCATGTCAGAAGGCATGTCGATCCGCTGCTCAGGCCAAGTATAAATGTATCCAGCATCTTTGCTTTTTCTGACAAATGTATTCTATAATTAAAGACGCGTCAAGGCAAATGTGGCCAGTTACAAGGAATTGTGACAAGAGGATAAGCCGAAGTGGTGTTCAGCTAAAAAACGGGACAAACGGTTACATCTGAACTTATGAGCACACTATGATCAGCTGAATCTTTCGGAAAGCATTGAGACTTTTGACCGGGAGACAGGAATAACCTCATCAGTATGAAACAGCTTTATTTTCATGTTCTGGCTGTGACCTGCTATTTTATCTATAAAATCAAGGTTTACAATATAACATTTATGACATCTGATAAATCCTTTATTTCTCCTGAGTTCATATTCTGCCGATTTCAGAGTCCCTCGGATTGTCACTTTATTAATTGTATTATCCTTGAATGTAACAATTGTTACATAATTATCATTCGAGCAGAGATAGATTATTGATCTTGGATTGAATCTCAAATCATTATTCTTATCATTTCCGGCAGTGATTCTGACCTCCTCTTCCCAGAATAATTTCTCCTGAGGTATATCTGCCTCCTTAAGTGCATTCCTGTACATTTTGTTGTAAACCATTATATGAACTATGGTTACCGGAATACTTCCAACGAGAATAGCAGTCCAAACCGAATACAGAAAATACTTGAAAGCAAAATCAAGCTTGAAGATAGTGCAAATAAAAAAATAATTTGCAGCCCCTATGCTTGACGCTATGATAACATCCCAAATTAAACTTTTACCTAATGTCCAATTTTCAACAACTACAAGAGGTTCTATCAGGAATTTGAAAACTAACAGGACAAATGCAGTGATTGCTCCAAAACCCAGGGTAGCTAAGAGCTGCCACAATGGTTTAAGGGTGGCCAACCCGAATGGCTTAAAGAGATACAGGAAAAGGAATATGAACAAACCAAAACTGATAATAGTATAGAACCTGCTCTTTCCACTACCTGCTTCCCTGTATGGTTGTCTGAAAGGATTGCCCATGATCAGTAATAATCAGAACAAAACTATTCATTATTTAATAATTAAGAAAAAGTGATTGTAAATCTTAGGCAAGAAAAATCAAAAGAATGACGCTATTTCGCCTTTATTTTTAAAGCGATCGCTTCGGCGGCTCTCATCCCGTCAACGGCAGATGAAACAATCCCGCCCGCGTAGCCGGAACCTTCACCGCAAGGATAGAGCCCTGAAATTGCTACATGTTCCATGCTGCATGGGTCACGTGGAATCCTGACAGGCGAAGATGTTCTGGATTCAACTCCAAGTATTACAGCATCACTGGTAAGAAAACCTCTCATCGCAGATCCGAAGAGTCTGAATCCTTCTCTTAACCTGCTGCCTATTAACGCTGGCAGCCAATCGTGCATGGCAGATGCCATAACTCCGGGGAAATAAGAAACAGATGGCAGGTCAGATGAAGGTTTTCCGGATACAAAATCAGTCAGACGTTGTGCAGGCGCCCGTTGTGTTCTTCCTCCCTGGATCCAGGCTTCCTTTTCCAGCTCTTTCTGGAATTCAAGTCCTGCCAATTCTCCGCACCCTGAGTATTTGATAAGATCCTCTGGTTTTATCTCAACAACAATCCCTGAGTTGGCATAGGGTGAGTTCCTTTCTGACGGCGACATCCCGTTCACAACTACTTCCTCCTGTGATGTAGCGGACGGAACAATGAAACCTCCCGGACACATGCAAAACGAATAAACTCCTCTTTCATCTACCTGTTTAACAACATTATATGATGCAGCAGGCAGGTATTCTCCCCGCTTGCTTCCGTGGTACTGGATCCTGTCAATAAGTTCCTGAGGATGTTCAACCCTTACCCCCATGGCAAATGATTTCATTTCCAGCCTTATGCCATGGTTATTGCATAATTCGTAAATATCCCTTGCCGAGTGGCCAGTAGCCAGTACCAGGTTTGAAGAAGTAAATGTCTCGTTCCCTGCTGTTACAACTCCTTTTATATGACTGCTTTCAATAATTATATCCTTTACTCTTTTCCCAAGGAGAAAAACTCCGCCGGCATCAATTATTGACTGACGCACTGCAGAAATAATGCGTGGAAGCTTATCAGTTCCCAAATGAGGGTGGGCTTCATATAATATATTATGATTTGCCCCGTGGACCACCAGAAGTTCCAGGACCCTGGAGTTATCGCCTCTTTTTTTTGAGCGTGTATAAAGCTTGCCGTCTGAAAAAGTTCCTGCCCCGCCCTCACCAAAGCAATAATTGCTATCAGGATCTATAACCTGCTCACGATTTATTTTAGCAATATCTCTCTTCCTTGAAGAGATATCCTTCCCCCTTTCAATAATAACAGGACGCAAACCAAGTTCGATCAGCCTTAAAGCTGCAAAAAGTCCTGCCGGTCCGGCACCAATGATAATTACCTCCTCACACTTCGAGACATCTCTTTGAGCAAATGGCTTTACTACCGGAACAGCATGTTCATCACCGGTAAAGAGTTCCATTGAAAGCAAGACCTTTATATTTCTCTGACGGGCATCTATCGATCTCTTTAGTATCCTGATACCGGTAACAGCAGATAATTCTATGTTTGCAGTACTTGCAGCTATCCTTCGTATGCTTTTTTCGTCAGCAGCTGCTTCAGGATTAAGTGTGATCTGGATCTTGAGAGGCATTACTATTCAAAATGAAAAGCAAGAACCCATATCTGCGATTTCATCTTCTCAATGGCATCCCGGTATTGCGCATAACCAGCCGGGGCATCATCAACAATGACATTGCGCAGTCCGTTTGACATTTTCAGCTCCACCGACAGCTTGAAATAGGTCAGATAGAAGTCAAGCCCTGCTCCTGTCTCATAATAAAAATCAGGCTTTTTGATCCTGATATAAACGGGTCTCTCCTCAGGAATTATTTCCTTTTTAGCTGCAAGGTCATAGCGATAGTTAAGACCGGCTATCACGTACGGTCTGACATTATTTAGCCGGCTGCCCTTGAATTTGAAAAGCAGCGGGAACTCAAGGAATGAAGATTCGAGCCGCTGCTGATCATTGTAAAGCACCTTGTTTTTATAGTATCGCACGTTTCTCTGACCGAAAGAAACGCCGGGAAGAAACCTAATGTCAACGTACTTTGCCGGGTGCAGGTCGGTAACTATCTGAATATTTATCCCGGGATTAAGCTTTGCTACCTCAGGATACAGTGAATCTGTCTTAAAATACTTTTCGGAGGGAGTAATATTAAAATCCATCGCGTTTAGCCCAAGACTGAAACCGAAATGCAAAAGCTTATCATCGTACCATGATTGATTCTTAGGCTTCTGCTTTTGTCCCCAAAGATTACCCTGGAACAGGACTAAAACAAGGAAGAATAATATAAGTACAAGTCTGTTTCTCAAAGCTATTTCATAGGATTTCCGGCCACAAGGTAATAAACTGCTTTAAATTATAATTATTGCGTTTTATAAATTATGCCTGTATAGATGCTGGCGACACCTCCTGTAAGTCTCTTCTGGTTCACATTACCAAATCCTGCTTTTTTAAGAAGTTCAAGGAATTCTTCATTTTCCGGAAATTTCATGACTGTCTCCGGCAGGTACCTGTACGCAACGCTGTTTTTCGAAAATATTCTTCCGATGAAAGGCAATATATGAAGGAAGTAAAATTTATATAACTGTCTGAAGGGGAATGCAGAAGGTATTGAAAACTCAAGTACCATAATCAGACCGCCATTCTTCAGAACCCTTCCCATCTCTGTTAATCCTGCTTTCGGATCGGCAAAATTCCTTACCCCAAATGCAGACATAGCTACATCAAATGAACAGTCAGGAAATGAAATTTTTTCAGACTGACCCGCAAGAAGCTCAATTTTTTCTGACAATCCAAACCTGATTATTTTCTCCCGTCCGACGGCAAGCATCTTTTCAGAAATGTCGATACCTGTAATATGAATGGGGTTAAGCTTCATGGCAGCAATGGCCAGATCGCCTGTGCCTGTTGCCATATCAAGGATATCAGGATGCATGTGAGTCCGGGAAATGATCCTGACTGCTTTTCTTCTCCAGATTCTGTCGATGCCGAATGAGAGGAAATGATTCAGGAAGTCATATCTGGAGGCGATGTCGTCGAACATGGCTCCGACAGCAGCTTTTTTATCGCCTGGAGGTGCCGTTTGCTGATCATCCATAGGAAGTGCAAAGATAGTAAATTTAATATGACCCCTATCTACCCGGACAAGTGGAAGGCTGATAAGACAATAAAAATTAATTCCTATTTTTACGAAGTTCTAATCTATAAACCACAATGGGAAAAATCATTATGATCACTGGCGCCACGGCAGGCTTCGGCCGGGCAACTGCTATGAAATTCGCACAAAATGGATATGATGTAATAATTACCGGACGCAGAAAAGACAGGCTGGAAAAACTTGAAAAAGAACTTTTAAAATATAAGGTAAAAGTGCTTCTCCTTAATTTCGATGTGAGAAAAAACAGTGAGGTTTCAAAAGTGATTGACAATCTGCCGGAGGATTGGAAAAAGATTGATATACTGGTAAACAATGCAGGACTTGCAGCAGGACTGGAGCACGTTAATGAAGGCAGTGTTGATGACTGGGACAGGATGATCGACACCAACGTAAAAGGATTATTATACGTGACCAGGGCGGTCTCGCCTCTGATGGTGGCAAGGAACAAAGGCCATATTTTCAACATAGGTTCAATAGCCGGCAGGTTTTCATATGAAAATGGGAATGTTTATTGCGCAACAAAAGCGGCAGTGGATTCGCTTACAAGGTCGATGAGAATAGATTTACTGAAACACAATATAAAGGTCACCCAGATAGCTCCCGGAATGGCCAAGACTGAATTCTCGCTGATCCGCTTTCATGGAGATGAAAATAAGGCAAAAGCAGTGTACAAGGGAATCGATGCATTGACAGCAGATGATATTGCTGACGCAATCTATTACTGTGCAAGCCTTCCTGCTCATGTCTGCATTAATGACCTGGTAATTACACCGACTCAGCAGGCCGATGCATTCTATAATTTTAAAAAGGCATAAGAACATTAAAGCTATAGAGGCTTTAGAGGCTTTAGAGGCTTCAAAGGCTGTGAAGGCATTAAAAACAGGATTGCATGTTTGCACGATAAAAAGATGACAATGAATGATATGTATACTTACGATTACCTGTTCGATTTTACGAAAAACGTATTCCTGAAGATGGGCTGCAGCGAGAATGACTCGGAGGTGATTGCTGAAGTATTTCTTGCTGCTGAACTGAGAGATATTCCTTCACATGGAATGATAAGGCTAAAAGATTATTTTGAGCTCTGGAAAGCCGGAAGAATAAACTTAAATCCGGATGTCAGGATCGTTCATGAATCGCCAAGCACTGCAGTCGTTGATGGTGATAATTCAGTCGGGATGGTTACAGCCAGAAAGGCAATGAAGATTGCCATTGCAAAAGCTGACAAAGCAGGGACAGGATGGGTCGCAGCCCGCAACTCCAATCATTTCGGCATTGCAGGCTATTACGCGATGATGGCTCTTGACCATGATATGATCGGTATATGTCTCACCAACGCCAATCCGCTGGTTGCTCCTACTTTTTCAATAAGCCGGATGATGGGAACAAACCCGATCGCAGTTGCAATCCCGGCTGACAGGCAACCTCCTTTCGTTGCAGATTTTGCCACAACACCGATAGCTCGCGGCAAACTTGCCGTGGCTGAAAAGAAAGGCGAGAAGGTTCCTTATGGATTTGTCCAGGATAAGGAGGGAAAACCATCTGACGATCCTTCAATACTGAAAACCGGAGGTTCAATGCTCACCCTGGGAGGCGACAGGGTTCATGGCAGCCATAAAGGATATTGCCTGTCAGCAATAGTGGATATTTTCTCAGCCGTTTTCAGCGGGGCAAACTTCGGTCCATTCGTTCCTCCGAGTGTGGCTTACCTGCCGCTGCTTGAAAAGAAGGTGGGCAAAGGCACCGGTCATTTCTTTGGGGCAATGAGAATAGATGCTTTTCAGCCAGCCGACCAATTCAAAGCAAAAATGGATGAATGGATCAGTACATTCCGCACATCAAAACCTGCTGAAGGCCAGGAAAAAGTTCTCATCCCCGGAGATCCTGAAAGAGAATCAGAAGAAAGAAAACTAAAAGAAGGTATTTCATTAGTCCCGGCCGTAAAGGATGACCTTCTCAAAATTGCAGCAGAAATGGGAATTGAATTTAAATAATCGTTTTATTCTCTGTGTGCCTCTGTGATCCTCTGTGGAACTTTGTGTAAGTTCTTAAATTTTTAAAGTTACACAGAGAGACACTGAGAAGACACAGAGTAAGAATCATTACTGATTCATGAAGCCCTGATCCTTTAAAACCTGAAGAAGCATTTTTGAGAAGGTGATATTATCTTCTTTTGTGTATCTCACATCCGTAAAAACCTGGGCCAGGGTTTCTTTTGAATTCTCTTTCACAAATTGAATGTTATCGCTCCTCATCTCCTTCATTTTATATAATGCCTCAATATCCATTGTAGTGTAATCAGAATAAACCTCATCGTGAATCACAGCCTCCAGAGGGAGCCGGTCGACCAGTTCAGGTTTCTCTGCCGGCCATCCCAGGGTAACTGTTGTCACAGGAACAACCCCGGCAGGAAGCTTGAGTACCTCTATTATTTTGTCTGCCATATAGGTGGTGGTACCAAGGTAACATATCCCCAGTCCCTCCGCTTCAGCTGCCACGCATAGGGTTTGGGCTACAAGCAGAGCATCGATGGCTGCAGTGAAAAAAGACAGAAAATTGTCATATCCCGGATCAGCTTTTCTCATCCTGCACCATTTATTGAACCTGTTGAAATCGGCACAGAATGTCAGGACAACTGGCGCCTCTGTCACCATTTTCTGATTGAAATGGCACGGTGCCAGCTCGAGCTTTTTCTCCTGGCTGCGTGTGATAATGATGCTGTAAACCTGCATGTTGCCTGTAGTGGATGCCCTGCAGCCTTTCAGGAGAATATCATCCAGAAGTTTATTGCTGATCGGTCTTTTAGAGTACTTGCGGATACTCCTTCTGTCAAGCATGATATTTGAATTTTTTTTCATATAAGAGTTCATATATTACAAAGAAAACAAAATCGGATGAAAGCTGCCTGTACCTGACAGGTGATTTTTTAAAGCCTGGAGAATTTAATTATTTGAGTATCTGGAATTATAAATATAATTTCATTGATTTTCAAACTACCTGTAAAATTATATTCATGATTGCCAATAGTCATTTTTAATTAAAGAAGGCTGAAAATTTATTGGTTTTTATACTGGAATTTGTTAACCTTGTTTGGAAAAAGAAAGAAGTTAAAAATCAATAAGTGTATCATATACACTTTAATTGTAAATTCATTATGAAAAAATACTTCAGCTAATGCTTCAGGACCTCAGTAACCAGGTGTCGTATCTCAATATATTGATCAAGGAACCATAAGATGACACAAGGTGAACGTACAAAGGTCTGAAAGTGTCAGAAGTCTCCTGATTTGAAGGGGGTCAGGGTGATGTAAAATCTGGTATAAAAGTGCTGCGACAGATTTGGAATATTAGTGAATCAATAAATAAAAATTTGAACTTAATCCGATATTATGGCTGCAAATGAAATGCAAGGCTGGCAAAAACTGCTGGCCGGATATCCCTGGTTTAGATGTGAAGGATGTTATCCCCTTCCTGCATATTCTGAGTTCATGCCTGCTCCTCTCGTGGGACGGAAACCTCTTGGCGGTATTGATCCGAGGATCTTCCGGGAAGGAGATCCGTCGGGTTGGTGGATCTCCGAGATTGAGGAAGAATACGAGCTCAAACCTGGCATTGAGCATGCAGGAAAGCAGATTCTCAGCTCAATAATTAAGCTGGGGAAAGGATTGCCTGAACATCATATCCACGGTCATGGAGGACAAAATCTGAAAGATAATCCATACTGGCCTGACGACCTGGCAGCAATGGCGGGAAAGCTTGAGCATGAGAGGTTCGTCACTCTGCTCCCGATGATGCTTTCACGCACCCAGGATGATAAAGGTCGGGTAATATGGTCTTTATTCGGCAATTCAATCCACGACCCTGACCAGGTTTTCTGGAAAAACTTTTATACTGCCCCCGGAGTCGAAAAACCGGCCGATGAGCCAATCTCATTTTTCAGGACCATTCTTGAAAAAGCGTACGGCCTGAAGCTCTCCGGAAAAGACGCACTTGCCAAAGCAGGATTCAGGATCCTTTCATCAGCAGATGCCAGTGCCCTCAGCTGGACAGGAGAGTTTCTGGTAAGTGATGATTCAGCATTCGATGATGTCAGGTATCTGGTCACATTCAGAGCCTTTGGTTCTCTCCCGCCTGTCATCAGGAACATGTACCTTTCAGGCAGGCTTAATCTGATACCGTTTCCCGGCAGCCTGGTCTTCTGGGGTATGCCCGGATACCTTAAATTGCAGGTACAATCCGCCACAGCAGGACAGATCCCGGTGCTTAACCTCGTTAGCAGGAGCAGGGGTATCGGTGGACTGAAAGTTCCGCAGTCAGGCTGGTTCCACGAAGCACGCCCCGGCAACGGGCACAATAATATAAGTGAAGAACTCCTGCACGATACCTTTCATCGAACAAACAGGTGGCAGCGTCTTCATAGGTACCAGGATGAACTCAATGAGGATGCAAAGAAGTACAAGCTGGTAAAAGTCTTTTTCAGCACTGAATCCGATTCTCTGGGCCTCTACGATAAACCTATGGCAAGAAATGTCCAGATATGGACACATGAATTTGAAATGATCCTTGATGGCCCTCATTCGGACAAGAAGCAGATTCTTCTTGCTGAGGAAGCAGTACTCAGGGGTGGACTTTTCGGGTACAGATTCTTTGCTCCTCCGATGCGGGCGGGAGAATATGATATTTACTGGCATCGTCCGTTTGTTGCCTGGCTGTCACCCGTTGATAACAGCCCGGTAGTTTCATCGGACATGATAACCGGACACCTTGCAGGATATCACACAAATGATAAAAGCATGTCTTCACCGGTTGAAATGTGGCCCAGATTCCATAAACGCCCCATGTATCTTTCTGCGTTGAATGATTTCAACTCAAAAAATGATCACTATTTGCATCAAACAGCCTTTAATATCATTTCGCTGTTTGAAGCCTGGAATATGCAGAATATGAAGCCATTGACATGGTCATACGCCTATCATCTCCTCAATATTTCAAAACATAAAACATTCAACCAGTGGCTGGATGAGCTCACTGTTCATGCCGACAATCCTGAAACCGGGAAACGGATGAGGGATGAAATAATGAAAATCCTCGAGCCTGAAGATTATGAGAATGATGAAAAGGCAATTACTTTCGGATCGACAGCCAACAGGGAATTTGAGGAGAACTGGTGGAAAGAAATAAAATTCCTTGCACACGGCCAGTTCATTAACAAGGATAATGCCGATATTGCTAAGGATGAAGCCACTTACATCAAGAAACACGGAGAGCAGAGAGACCTCGAGCAGCTGGGTGACTATTTCATCACCAGGCACCGGAAATCAATATCTGATGCAGGTATGGAAGGTAAGGCAATTTGCGGTGAGCTGCCTTTCAAATGGCTGACCGATTTTGATTATTCACTTTATGGCGGGTGGTCCGGAAATCAGAACGGGACCCATTATGAAAGAGATATAATTGTTGTGATCCCCGGCAAGAACCGCAAGCAGGCTGTTGTCTTTGGAGATCATTACGATACTGCCTACATGGAGGATGTATACGATAAGGACAGGGGCGGCACCGGAGCAAGGATATCCGCCAACGGAGCTGACGATAACTACTCTGCAAGCACTACCCTTCTTCTTGCTGCACCAATATTTTTGAAAATGTCGGCCGAAGGAAAACTTGAACGAGATATCTGGCTTGTTCATCTTACCGGCGAAGAGTTCCCCTCAGACTGCATGGGAGCAAGAAATCTCTGCAAGACACTTATTGAAAGAAACATAAAGCTGAATGCGAATAGCGATAATCCTGTTGACCTTTCGGAAACAGAGGTCGTTGGTGTTTATGTGATGGATATGATTGGCCACAACCGTGATAATGACCAGGATATTTTCCAGATATCACCGGGGAAAAGCGCAGCATCACTCTATCTTGGCTGGCAGGCTCACATTGCCAACCAGACATGGAACAGATCAGTGATTGAATGGAACAGGAACCCCGACAGGATCCACAGGAATCGCGGAAAAAGAATATCAGGTGATGAAGAAATCCCGGAAACGGCTAAATTCCTTCCGCTTGCAGGTGAAGTAAGAACTCAGTATAACCCTCATAGTTCTATCTTCAACACTGACGGTCAGGTATTTTCCGACATTGGAATACCTGTCGTCCTTTTTATGGAAAATTATGACATTAACAGGACAGGCTACCACGACACAAAAGATACAATGGAAAACATTGATCTTGATTTCGGGGCAGCTTTCGCTGCCATAGCCATAGAGTCAGTAGCCCGTGTTGCAACAAATCGCGGAACAGGATTTTAAAGAATTACTGTTTTTTCTTTTTAAGCAAAAAGAAGGCAGCTGCGCCGACAACAACCACGGCTGCCACAATTATTATAATGGGTAAGCCGGAGGCTTTGCCTTTACCCTTATTTGGTGCAGTTTTCTCATCCTCCGTTGCATAATAGTACGTTGGCTTGGCCTTTGTATCTACATTGACCGTATCTTTCTGTGGTTTGGGTTGCTCCTGGGCAGAGACAAAATTAAGTCCGCTGAATAGCAGAGCTGCCGACAGGGAGATAATTATTAATATCTTTTTCATCTTTCAGTCGTTTTTTAATTTATAGAATTCATCAGTTTATCGTATTTCTCTGCAACTCCCGGGTTGCTTTGCCTGTAGGTGTCTGCCAGCGCTTTTATTGCAGGCTTGAAATCAGGCTTGATGCAAAGGCAGTCTTTTAACAGCTTACGCGCCTCCCGCACATCTTTCCCCGCTTCGATCTTTGCCAGTTCCACATAAGCATTAAAATACTTCCTGTTGACATTTATGAGTTCCTTATAGTATCTTTCAGCACCCGCAGTATCATTCCTGACGACAGAAATATTTCCCAGGTACATTAATATTGGTTCGCAGGAAGGGTTTATTTCCAGTCCCCTCTTAAGCGCCGAATCAGCTTTCAGGAACTCACCTTCGTTGTATAAAGCCCGTGCAAAATTATAAAAAATCATTTCATCACCATTATCAATTTTTAGAGCTTCCTTAAAACTTTTCACGGCATTTCCGCTCCTGCCGCCTTCAAGAGCCCTGTAGCCAATGAAATCTTCCTTTGTTTTACGCCTCAGAACGGCGCAGACCGGTATATTGTCGGCATATACAATATGAATTGCATTTGCCGGCGGCCATGATCCGGTTTTCAGCATATAAGGTGGTATATACCGGTTCGTAATGATCGCATAGTCCCAGTCAAACTGGCTTCTCTCCTCGTTTCTGCAATATGCAGTTTTTACAGAGGGAACATTTCTGAATTGCCAGTCGACAGGGAATGTTGCAATAACTGTGGCAGAATCGATCCTGTTTGTTTTAAGAAAATTAATGAGCCACTCTGATGCCTCCGTCTGCCCGGTGTAATAATAATCGGTTTCATAATTGCCATAAGCACCCTTCAGACCTCCTGTCATCTGGTTGTAATAGAGGTAAAAAAAGGCCTTGTTTTCCACCATATAACGAACCGGGTGAATTGCAATAATGAAAAGGGCTGCAAAAAGAATCCACCTGGCATACCGGTTCTTCAGAAAATCAATGAGAAAGATGAATCCAGCTGCCGAAATAATTATTAAGGGAGGATAAAGGAACAGGAACTGTCGCCACCCGCTGTAAATATTTGAATGCTCAATTACGACACACACGACCGGGAAAACTATTGTAAAGACAAGGTATATCCATGCAAGCGTTCTGTCGTCAGAAACTATTTTTTTCAAAAATGCAGCAAAGATCAGGATTCCGGCAAGAACTATCACGGGGATTGTAATAAACATATATTTCAGGAGATAGTACCATGGCATGAAATCCGACCATTCTGTCCTTCCCTCAAATATCTCCCTGAATGTCCCCGGAAAATGTGCCATAAAATGCAATGATGAAAACATGTTCCTGACCGGAGACTGCAATGCGAACGGCCACAGAAGGATAGAAAGGAAAAATGAAGCTCCGGTCACCAGGATTAAGATTAAAAACTTGTTCCAGGTATCTGACCATTCAATCCTTCCGTTGTTAAAATATCTGTAAACCAGGCAGATAAAGAAAAAAAGGAACAGGTAGCATATCATTAAAAGCCCCCCTGCCCTTATGCTTATGGTGAATGAAATGCTAAGTATTAACAACAGAATTTCATAAAAGCACACTCTTTTCTTTGGAAAGAGAATTTTAAGTGTAAAATATACACTTGATATATAGCCCAGTGCAAAAGGGATATCCTTAAGGTTATTCTGGGCGTGACCCAGAAATGTGGGAGAAACGGCAAAGAGGAATATTACCAGAATGCCTGTCCTGTAACCTGAGAGCCAGACAGCAAGCAGAGCTGCCATAAAAATTGTCAGCCAGCCCGCCAGGGAGCTCATCAGGTGACGGAAACCATAGACATCATTGATCCCGAACCATTTGATGAGAATCGTGACAAGATTATCGAATGATTGTCCGTAATATTTGAGGTAATTTACAGGAGTCTGCAGTGCTGCCTGATCAGCTCCATGAGTTGTGAAATAGTTATAAACGGCTTCAGACTGGTTGTAATGAAGTACATCATCGCAGGAGATGCCGGCATTTCTGCTCATGGTGAGCATGACAATAAGGAGAAATGCTGAAATTGCAAGGAAGATATATTTCAATCTTGTCTCTTTCATTATTTTTCCCGGCTTATGCCAAAATATTTCCTTACAAAATAGACAGGACGGTTTTGGGATTCCTTATAACTTCTGAAAATATATTCGCCAAGTATTCCCAGGAAGACAAGCTGTATTGATCCGAGAAAATAAAGACTCAACAGAGCAGATGACCACCCGGGGACAGCGCTGCCTGTCAGTTTGGAAACAAGAACATAAATTCCTGCTCCCATAAAAACTATAGTTCCAAGAGTTCCCAGCCACAGACATACCCTAATAGGGAATCTCGAAAACGAAAAAATAGCATCGGCCGCAAGGACAAAAAGCTTTCGGAGATTCATCTTCGATTTACCCCTGAACCGGTCATCCCTTACAAACTCCACATCGCCATGTCTGAAGCCTATAAACGTCCTCATACCCGGAAGATAACGAACTTTCTCGTTCATTGAAAGCAGTGCGTCCAGGGCAATTCTATTCATCATTGAATAGTTCCCGTAATTATCCATATCCCTTATCTCTCCTATATTCCTGAAGATCGAATGAAACAGGACTGAGTAGAGTATACGGCCACGGCTACCTTTCCTTCCGGTTCTTTTACCGCTGATGATATCATAATCCTCTGCAGTCAGTTTCTGGTACATCACTGAGAGAAGTTCCGGAGGATCCTGGAGATCGCCGTCCATCATTGCAATAATGTCGCCGCCTGCATGCTCAAGTCCTGCAGTGTAGGCAGCCTGGTGCCCGAAATTCTTTGAGAGGGAAAGAAGCTTTATCTTATCATTCCCTTGCCTCCAGGCAAGAATTTTTTCTGCACTCCTGTCAGTGCTGCTATCATCAACAAAGATCACCTCATAATCTCTGGTAAATGATTCGATTGCTGTAATTGTCCGCTTTACCAGATCATCAACCAGTTTTTCTTCATTAAAAATTGGAATTACAAGTGAAAACATAATATTGATTTATTTATATTGTTGTCAGAGTAAACTCAGCAGCTTCTTTGATCCTGAGGCAATCGTCAATATCTGACTTTAGGGTTTAAATTATCTGACCTTTAAATGCAGGTGCCACCGTACTGATAACAGGTGTTCCCGGTACAGGAACCTCAAAAGTCATATTGACGGGACCCATTTCAATCTTCGAAGGGCCGAGGTCTATATCTGATTTGAATATCTCATCCCATGTAATAACCTTTCCAGTATAGGCAGCTGTCCTTCCCATGATGGCGGTAAGAGTTGAGATTGCAGTCTGTTCCGCTTCATTCACATGATTACCGGTTCTGATGGCATATACGAGGTGCATGTGTTCCTGAACATACTCAGGGATAAGGACATGATCCATCTTTTTCCCGTTTTCGTCCAGCGGGTAATTGAATTGCCACTTAATATTGCCTTTCAGGTCCCAGATAGTATTCTGGCAGTTCGTATACCCCTCTGTTCCCATAATGAGCTCGCCCGTTCCGGTAACACAGCTGTCGCTCTGGCGGCACATACTATGCGAGCTTACACCGTTGCCGTAATCAAAATCCACGCTGAAGAAGTCGTACTGGTCGCCGGTGATGCGCCTGGCTCTTCCTCCGTAACCGATAGCCTTGTCCGGATGTTTTCCCAGGAACCAGTTGATCACATCAATATTGTGGACGTGGGTATCAAGAATGTGGTCACCGCACAGCCAGCAGAAGTTGTTCCAGTTACGGATCATGTATTCCATATCGTTCCATCCAGGTTCGCGTTCGCGATACCACACATGCTCCTGATTCCAGAAGGCTTTTGCTGAAGTTATTGTACCGATGGCACCTTTCATTACCTGCTTATAGGTTTCGATATAATCTTCCTCGTGGCGCCGCTGGGTTCCGGTTACCACATTGAGCCCGATAGCCTCGGCCTTTTTAGCCGATGTGATGACTGACCTTATCCCTACAGGGTCGACCGCTACGGGTTTTTCCATGAAGACATGCTTGTTAGTAGTCACGGCTTCAAGGAAATGTTCGGGTCTGAACTGCGGGGGTGTTGCAAGGATCACCACATCAATGTCGGGAAGAGCCATAAGTTTTTTATAGCCGTCGAAACCTGTAAAACAGTTTTCGGCCGGGATTGGCAGGTGAAAAGAGTCAAACCTGGCTCTGCAGGCGTCGATCTTATCCTGGAACACATCAGCCAGAGCTGCTATTTCGAGATCGGGACCAGAGCTGATAAAATTTATGGCAGCACCTGTTCCCCTGTTACCGGCTCCAATGAGTCCGGCCCTCAGTTTTTTACCTCTTGGAGCACCCTTCAATATTGGAGGAAGGCCAAGATCCTTGTTTTCAACTTTCCTTTTACATGATGAGAGCAGGGCACCGGCACCGGCGATTCCAATCCCTGCCATGGCAGCATTGCTGATGAATTTTCTTCTGTCAATATTTTTCATCTTCATTCAAATTTCAGGTTGATCTGTTTTACGGAAGTTGTATCGGGTTCACAAACAACCCTGAATCCCACGTCGATGCAATCGGAGTACCACCATCTGCTTTTGGGCATCTGAGGGTCGGTGACAAGCCATGCCTTAGTCTTTGTAAAGTCGCGTGCAGCGCTGCGGAGATCCCTTGCGTCACTCTTGAACGATCCTCCGCGAATAACGTGTTCCTGGCCTTTGAGCGGCCCTTTAGGATTGACGTGTACAGTATCAGATTTATAATAGTCAGCAGAATAAATGTCGGAACAGAATTCCGCGACATTTCCCGCCATGTTTTTAAGCCCGAACGGATTAGCTTTTACATATGAAGGTTTCTCTGTTTTTGAAGGGCTGTTTACAGAATATACTGCCATTGAAGCGATCCCTGCCGTATCAGGGCCGATAAGTTTCCGGAGGAATCCCTTTGAGGTAAATTTTTCAGGGTTCCCGGCAAAGAAATATGGGGTTTCGGTACCTCCCCTGCAGGCGTATTCCCATTCAGCCTCAGTAGGCAGGCGATATTTCTTTCCTGTAACTTTGGAAAGCCACTGGCAATAGACGCTGGCGGCATACCACGACATTGTGATTGCAGGCCGTGAACCTTTTCCCCATCCCTGGTCAGGCGCCCCCCACGGAGGCGTTGCACCGCTGATGGCATCAGCTTTTTTGCTGGTAACAACCTGCCCCTCGGTCCTTCCCTGAGATGTTGTCGCTCTGAAAAATGCCATATATTCATCCCAGGTAACCTCTGTTTTGGCAATCCAGAATCTTGACAGCGTGACGCTTCTTACCGGTCCCTCGTCTGCCTTTCGCAAAGGTTCATTATCGGGACTCCCCATTTTAAAAGTGCCTCCCGTCAATGCAATCATATCAAACGAGACTCTTGTACCCGGTATCATCTCTGTAAAATTTTCAAATCTTTCTGGCTTTGCAGGTTCAGAAAATGGAGGTTCTGTGGATGTGAGAGTGACGCCGAAGCTTGTGTCGTGGGCATGAAGCGCATTGGTCTTGTCATAGTGGCCAACATTAATATGGCAGTTCAGGCAACTTATGGACTCTTTGCTCGTTGAATAGAGAAGGTGAGCATTCCCCCCATTAACTGATAATGTGACCGGGAACAGGTTCTGGTGGCAATCAGTGCATGATTTCTCATAAACATATCCCCTTGCATTCTCCAGGAGTTTTTTCTTCTGCCAGTCAATATCAGCACTATCCTTGAAAATGTAACCATAAACATCTTTCAGACCATGCTTTGCTTTTGCACTGAAGTAACCATGACCCCGGGGAGGCATGTGACATTCCGAGCAATGCACTATATTGCCGGAACTGTTATTGTAATGAGTAGATAGTCTCCAGCTTTGATCTGCATCAGGATGGACGTGGCATGAGATGCAATATTTATCTGTCGATGTATAATTAAGGGCCTTTTTGCCGGAGTAAACAATAAGAATGCAGCACAGGATTCCCAGAATGAAAAACCAGACCTTTGTCCTTCGTCCGACAGGAATCTTTCTGTGGTAGTTATTGTAATTCATGCTTTTCGGAAAGAAATCAATTAAAACTGTTTAAAGTTAATTGATTGTAATTCCCGGCAGAAATAAATAACCGATTTTTTAATGCTTTTTAAGAATATTTCAGAACCGTTTCACGTATCCGTGACAATAGGGCACTTTGCCGTTATTAAAATAATAATCCTGGTGATATTGTTCCGCATCATAGAATTCTGTTGCCCTGACAACCTCTGTCACTACTTTATACCCTTTTGCTTTAAGCAGACTTATATCCTTTTCAGCAATTGTCTTTTGTTCATCATTAAGATAAAAGATCACCGAACGATACTGATCACCGATATCCGGACCTTGTCCTCCACTCTGTGTCGGGTCATGTATTTCCATGAAAAGCCTGAGAAGCTTATCATAAGATGTTTTCGTCGGGTCGTAGATAACCTTTACAGCTTCAGCATGACCGGTAGTTCCCGTACATACTTCTTTATAGGAAGGGTTTTTCACATGTCCTCCGGTATAACCGGAGGTAACTGAAATCACACCTGGCGATTTCTGCAGGAAGTATTCGACACCCCAGAAACATCCGCCTGCAAAGATTGCCGTTCCATATCTTCCCTTTTCCAGTATTGCCGGAACAAAATCGAGAGAAACTGAATTGACACAATATCGAACATTTTTTGCGGTCAGTTTTTCGCCGGTAAACACATGTCCCAGGTGAGCGCCGCATGAAGCGCATATTATTTCTGTCCGAAGTCCGTCAGGATCAGGAAACTTGTTTACGGCTCCTTTTATCTCCTCATCAAAGCTGGGCCAGCCACAACTTGATTCAAATTTTGCTGACGAGTAATAGAGTGCTGCTCCGCATTTCCTGCAAATATAAGTTCCCTTCTCAAAAATGTTGGTGAACTTACCGGTAAAAGGCATCTCGGTATTCTTATTATTTATGATTTCTGATTCTGCCTTCGTGAGAGAGTTGTAAGGCAGAGATTCCTGTGAAAACGATTCGGTGCTCATGGCAAAGACAAGTATTATGAGATTAAGAATTCTTTTATGCATGTTAATAATTCATCATATAGAAAACAAAACAAAAATAGATCAAAAAAGTTATTCAGTCAGCTGTAATTTTTGAACTTACTTTGACGTTAATATGTTTTAATTGATGTTTTTGAACAGATAAGTGCCGCCGATAAAAAATAATTCATAAATATTATTTGTGGTACAAAGATTGTTTTTATGACGAAAAGTTTATTTTTGTAGTCAAATAATAAATTTTTTCTATGAAAAAAATTGCTTTATTGCTGGTTATCGCTTTTATAGTTGCTCTGGCCGTAAGTTCATGTAATACTAAAGCTTGCCCGGCATATTCAAAAGCTGATACAGAGCAGAATAATCAGGTTGGCTGATCTCCATTTTCTCGTTATTCTCCTTATAATTTGGCGCCATCATGAAAAGACTGCTTATTATAGTGGTTGTATTATTGTGCGGAGGGGTTTGGCTCAGGGCGCAGGGAGATTTGAATGAGCAGCAAAAAGTATTCTTCCGCAACGAAAAATCATTTGGCTTTCTTCTTAATTCAGACGGGCTCGGTATCAGCTATCGAGAGGGTAAGCGCATTAATTTCCTGAATAAAGACATTCTTGAGTTCGATATCGGGACACTGAAGGATCCCAAAGAATATAAAATGTATAATCCTTATACTACAGGTACAGGGTCATATATATATGGAAAGCTTAATTCAGTTATGTTCCTGAGGGGAGGCATTGGTCATCAACATGAAATATTCAAGAAAGAGGATTTGGGCGGTGTCGCGATCAGATATTTTTATTCAGCCGGACCTGTTATTGCACTGGCCAAGCCTATATACTACAGGATTATGTATATTGTTGGCAATGAAATCGTACTCAAGGAGGAAAAGTTTGATATAAAGGATCTGCCCACTGATATTTACAGCAAGGCTTCTTTTACCAAGGGATTAGGAGAAATGAAAGCCTACCCCGGAATTTATGCAAAAGGGGGATTTAATTTTGAATACAGCAAGCAGGACAAGGTTATACATGCTATAGAAATAGGCGCACAGATAAATGCTTTCCCTAAGAAAATCCCGATAATGGACAACTCTTACAATAAGGCAATATTCTTCTCATTATTTGTTAGCTACAGATTCGGAGTTATTGTTGATCCTCTGCACCCTGAGGAGACAAAATTTGCAAACCTCTTCAAAAAGAAAAAAGAAGCACAGATCACTCCCTGATATTGCTTGAATCAGGGAATTTGTTATTTTTGTGGTTCAATTTATTAACCATAATATTATACAGGTATGTCAAAAATTAAAGTAGGTATCAACGGTTTTGGCAGGATCGGCCGTCTGGCCTTCAGGGCTGCCATGAAGAGGAACGATATAGAGATAGTGGGAATCAACGACCTCCTCGAAGTTAATTATATTGCTTACATGCTCCTTTACGACACCATGCACAGTAAGTTCGATGGGAAGGTGGAAGTTAAGGACGGAAAACTTGTTGTGAACGGACAAAGTATCCGGATCACTGCAGAGAAAGATCCCGCAAATCTTAAATGGAATGAGGTTGGCGCTGAATATGTACTTGAATGCACAGGCTTCTTCCTTACCAGGGAATCAGCAATGGGTCATATCAAAGCTGGTGCAAAGCATGTTGTAATGTCAGGCCCTTCGAAAGATGATACTCCGATGTTTGTTATGGGTGTTAATCAGGACAAATATAAGGCAGATATGCAGTTTGTTTCAAATGCTTCATGCACTACCAACTGCCTTGCCCCTCTTGCCAAAGTCCTTCACGACAACTTCGGAATTGTTGAAGGTCTCATGACAACCGTTCATTCAACCACTGCAACACAGAAAACTGTTGACGGCCCGTCAAATAAGGACTGGAGAGGCGGCCGTGCTGCTTCAGCCAACATTATTCCTTCTTCTACAGGCGCTGCAAAAGCCGTTACTAAAGTTATCCCCGAACTGAAAGGTAAACTTACCGGAATGTCATTCAGGGTACCAACTATCAATGTTTCAGTTGTTGACCTGACCTGCCGTCTTGAGAAAGCTACTACATATGAAGAAATCAAAAAAGCTATGAAGGCTGCTTCTGAAGGCCCGCTTAAAGGGATTCTCGGATATACAGAAGATGCGGTTGTTTCCAGCGATTTTAACGGCGATCCGCGCACTTCAATCTTTGATGCCGAAGCAGGTATAGCCCTTAACGACCACTTCGTGAAGGTAGTTGCCTGGTACGACAATGAATGGGGTTACTCCTGCAAGCTTCTTGATCTTGTTGCCCACATGGCTACGGTGAAATAGACATTTGCAGTAAAGCAAATATAAAAGGGGATCTTCATCGGGTCCCCTTTTTTTTGTCAGGGTAAATATGTATCGCTTCCTGAAATTATGACGGATATACACTGACAATTGATATTGTATCAGATTATCATTTCTATCTCAAGCGGAATGCCGGCAGTATCGCGGTAGTGTTCGCCAAGCTCAAGCATGGCTTCATCATCTTCTTCGTAAAGCCATTTAAGCTTTACGCTGTGGCCTGAACGGCCAAAGCCTGTAAGACGCTTGAGTATCTCGTAGAGGTACTTCGAAGATCCGCTGTTTATATATTCAAGCTGGATACTGACATTCAGATCCTTGTTCTTTTCAAAATGCAAAGTAATCCATTCATCAAGACGCCTGAATATCAGCTCGGGATTCTCAGGGATCGACCTTCCGATCAATTCCAGCTTATTGGTGTCGGGATAATAAAAAATACCCGGACAGTTCTTAAGCTCTTCCTGAATTACATGTTTTTCCATATCATTCAATTTTATTCATATCTTAAAGCTTCAATAGGATCGATGTTCGCGGCCTTAACCGCAGGCGCATAACCTGATACTACGCCAACAATAAAACATACAACTATACCCATTATCACCCAAACCCATGGAATTACGAAACTTGATTTAAGCAAGGATGAGACTATGTTGCCAATAAGAATTCCAAGGACAATGCCGAAAACACCGCCAAGCTGACCTATAAGTATTGATTCAAAAAGAAACTGGTATTTAATGGTTTCGGGTTTTGCTCCTATTGCTTTCCTCACACCAATCTCACGCGTACGCTCTGATACTGATACAAGCATAATGTTCATTAATCCCACAGCAGCGCCGAATAAAGTTATTATACCGATAATCGTAGCTGCAAGGGTAACAAATTTAATGTTCTTCAGAAGCATGGCGACTATATTGTCGCTCTTGGAAATGTTGAAATCAGATGCATCACGCGGGTCAAGGTTGCGGACAATCCTGAAGACTCCTTCAGCCTCACCAGCCAGGACATCAAGGTTGAGGGATTTGAAGGGCATTACCGTTATGTTGAAATTCATATTGGGATAGGAGTAATACTGTCTTGCTGCCGTGACAGGCATAAAACAGGCTCTGTCGGGATTGCCGATTCCTGAACCTTTTGGTTTCAGAACACCCTCCACGGTAAGTTTCAATCCTGCCACAGATACCTCCTTGCCTATAGGATCAAAGTCCAGGGGAAAGAGCTCTTTGGCAATTTCGGAACCAAGAATTACTGATCGTTTGTTAAGCTGGATATCATCAGAGCTGAAATTCCTGCCTTTATCAATCTCGTAGCCTGATACCGAGAGATAACTATCATCAACACCGGTAAGGTTTATATTGGGATGAGTCGCCACCGTTCCGTATTTGACTGTAGCTAAGCCGGTAGCTCTGAACGAAATTGACACCCATGCCGGTTCGTTGAATCGGGATTTAAATTCTGTTGCCTCTCTGTATGAAATCCTGGAATAGTTCTTTGTCCTGGTCCTGTCGTTACCCACCTGAATAGTCATTCCCCGTGAGGTAATGGTGAATGAGTTGGCTCCCATCATCGTAAACTGATTCGTAAGAGATGATTTAATTGCATCGATCGCAGTGAGTATTCCTACCAGGGCCATGATCCCGAAAGCAATGATGCAAATAGTAAGAATTGCTCTTACTTTGTTTGATTTAATCGCACGTACAGCTATCCTCAGGTTCTCCCTGAAGAGGCCTATCCTTAGGTATCTGGTTTTATCCGCTGGCATCTCTAGACAATTCAATAAAAAAAATAAAAGTACTACTTTTTTATATATATCCTTGAAATCATAGTACGTAATAATTGTGCAGCTATCACTTAATGGAGATTAATGAATGAAATAGGGATTCCTTGCTTCACCTTCGCTCCGGGTTTCAGCTCAGAATTACAAGAAGCATATTGGAGTCAGGTAAGGGAGATTACTCGCCGGTCAACTTTGCTCCGGGTTTCAGCTCAGAATGAGAAGAGGCAGATTGGAGTCAGGTAAGGGAGATTCCTCGTCGGTCACCTTTGCTCCGGGTTTCGCTCAGAATGACAAGAGGCAGATTGAAGTCAGGAAAGGGAGATTCCTCGCCGGTCACCTTTGCTCCGGGTTTCAGCTCAGAATGACAAGAGGCAGATTGGAGTCAGGTAAGGGAGATTACTCGCCGGTCAACTTTGCTCCGGGTTTCAGCTCAGAATGACAAGAGGCAGATTGAAGTCAGGTAAGGGAGATTCCTCGCTATCGCTCGGAATGACACTTCCAATTGGTGTTGCAGGGAAAGGGAAGGCGATTCGTCTTGGCGAATCGCCTTCCCTTTCCCTGCAACAATATCGAGCTGTCATTCCGAATGAATCCCGCAAAGCGGGAGAAATGAGGAATCTCAATTATTTTGAACTGTTTTTAAAAATAATTAAGTTTTTAGTTGCATAACTAATAATTTCGTTATATATTTGTTGATACGTGAAGCATCGCGTATCAACAAATATATACTAAATACTCTATATATGAGAGATCTAACAAGAGCCGAAGAAGAAGTGATGCAGGTCCTCTGGCAATTAAAAAAGGGATTTGTAAAGGACATCCTGGAGCATTTTGACGATCCTAAACCAGCCTATAATACCGTCAGCACAATTGTCCGCATACTGCAGGACAAGGGATTCGTAGATCATAAAGCCTACGGCAGAACACATGAATATTTTCCTCTGGTATCGAAGGATGAGTACTCAAAATCCCATCTCAGCACTTTTGTGAACGACTATTTCTCGAACTCATTCGGAAAGATGGTAAGCTTTTTTGCAAAGGAGAAAGAGATTTCTGTAAAAGAGATGGAAGATATAATGAAGATAATGGAGGGTGAGGTCAAAAAGCAAAAAACTGAAAGATGAATACACTATTAATATATATGATCAAGGTTGCCTTTTACCTGGCAGGGTTCTACATGGTTTATTTCATCCTTCTCAGCAAGGACACTCTTTACAGGCGGAACAGGGCATTTATCCTTC